>WNGN01006735.1_pt1 | contig 20462 bp, 18 predicted proteins | sample 5400561 | NCBI WGS metagenome assembly WNGN01 (sample SAMN13153379, study PRJNA577476) | soil metagenome | isolation source: 115 cm soil or saprolite under Garry oak tree replicate 2 | place: USA:California | collected 2016-06-15
TCTGGCACGAGAAAGTGCAATGATGCGCGCGCAAAGATCGACATAATTGATGCCTCCCGCTGCAGCTGCTTCGGGCAGCAAACTCGCTTCGGTCATCCCGGGAATCGTGTTCACTTCCAGCACGGTGGCCGCACCATTTTCGGGTAAGAGAACATCGACGCGCGAGTAAACCTGCAGACCGAGCGAGCGATGTGCGCGCAAGGCGAGCTCTTGAATGGCGCGCGTTTGATCCTCAGGAATCTTCGCCGGGCAAACATGTTCGGCCCCGCCGCCCGCACCCGGATTCAGGAAAGGGTACTTGTTCGTGAAATCGTAGAAGCCGCCCTTCGGGATAATTTCGAGAATCGGCAAGGCTTGATCGCCGAGGATGCCAATCGTCAATTCTCGACCCGGCACAAATTTCTCTATTAACAATTCGCGGTCGTACTTGGTCGCTTCAGCCATGGCCGACTCAAGCTCGCTTTCGTTTTTCACGATGAAGATACCAACCGTGGAACCCTGGCGCGGCGCTTTCACCACAATGGGTAATGGAATCGTGGGCCTCTGGCCTGCCTTCACGACCTGCCAGTGCGGAGTCGTTACGCCCCGCTCGCGAAATTTCTTTTTTGATCGGATTTTGTCGAAGGCATTTGCGCTCGCCTCAACGCCATCGCCGGTGTATGCGATGCCGCGTTGTTCCAAAATTCTTTGCACCTGACCGTCCTCGCCAAAGGTGCCGTGTATTGTGAGAAAGGCGAATTCGACGTCGGCGGGCAGTTCAAAGTGCTCATCGCGCACATCGATCTCCGCCACCTCGGCGCCTAACGAACGTAGCGCCTTGGCCACACCGCGACCTGTCGCGAGCGAAACGTCGCGTTCTGAGCCTGGGCCGCCCATGAGCACAGCAATTTTTTTTGGAATAGTTTCGCTCTTTTTCACGCCGGCTCTCCCACGATCTGCACTTCAGTTTCCAGTTCAATCCCGCGTTGCGCGCGTGCCGTCGCTTTAATTTTGTCGATCAGCTCAAGCATGTCCGCCGCTGTCGCCCCACCATCGTTCACAATGAAGTTGCCATGCACTTGGGACACGCGCGCTTTGCCGACACACGAGTTTTTCAAACCAAGTTCATCGACTAGTTTCCCCGCCGGAATACTGTCTGTATTTTTAAAAATACAGCCCGCGCTTTTCGCGATCGGTTGAGAAGTGCGGCGCTTCTCCTGAGATTCTCGCAGACGCTCTTCAATCTGTTCACGCGGAGCGGCGTGACCACGAAACGTCGCCGAGACTGCAAAATTCCTTTCAAGCAGCGGGAAATTCCGGTAACGGACATCGAGTTCATCGCGGCTTTTCGTGTGCGGATTCCCTTTCACGTCCAGATAACGAAGACGCACAATGTTTTCAAAAGTTTGTGCGCCCATGGCCCCGGCATTCATTCGCAAGCCGCCACCCACCGCGCCGGGAATCCCTTCCATCCACTCTAGCCCACCAATCCCGGCCGCCTTACCCGCGTAGGCAACCTCTTTTAATTTTGCACCGACACCCGCTGTGATTTCATTGTCATCCACGTCGATCCTATCGAAATCGCCTCCGCAGGGGCGGACCACTACGCCCCGAATGCCACCATCGCGGACGAGTAAGTTTGAGCCGCGCCCGATGACAAAAAGCGGAAGGCTTTCGTCCCGGCAAAAGCGGATCAATTCCGACAATGCAGTTTCGTTGCGCGGCTCGACCCAAAATTGCGCCGGGCCGCCCACGCGCAAAGTGGTGTGTTTCGAGAGCGGCTCGTAGAGCCGGACATCACCTTCCTCGCCGACGATCGTTTTCAATTTTTCCGCAATCACAAGATCCGCGGCCAGGATTGACAACTGCTCGTGGATGTTGCCTGCGCCCAGGCTCAACACAAGATCGCCGGAGCTCAGCATGTTTCCAACATCGCGGTGCACCCAATCCAAGCGCGGTTGATAACTCACTCCGCGATGTCCATGACGCACGATTTCGTCGGCAATAGTTTGACCGCTGATTCCAGGAATTGACGCCTCGCTCGCGGCGTAGACATCGGTAACAACAATGCGGTCGGCATCATCGAAGGCGCACCCAAATTCATGACAGAGCGCTTTGGTTCGCGAAAAACGATGCGGCTGGAACATCGTCAGGACGCGCTTGCGGCGAGTCGATCTTGCTGTCCGGAGCGTCGCGCGAATTTCGGTGGGATGATGCGCGTAATCATCGACGAGTAGAAAGCGATCGCTGCTGTATTTGATTTCAAACCGACGCCGGGCATGCTCGAACTTGCGAAGGCAAGCCGCAATTTTTTCAAACGGAATCCCAAGCTCGTTTGCCAGCGCGATCACGCCGATCGCATTGTGCACGTTATGCCGTCCGGGAACATTCAGCACCGCTTCGCCCAGTTGTTGGCCGCGAAGATAAACGCAGAATACGGACGCAAAATCGCGCAGCTCGATATCGGTGCCGCGATAATCGGCGTTTTCGGAAAAGCCGTAAGAGACTACGGTTTTTCGCTGCGCGCACAATCGCGCGGCGTTCGCATCATCGGCGTTGTAAAAAACCGTTCCAGTGGTTTGCTCGATGAGCTGAGCAAAAACTTTTTCGATCGCGGCAAGATCGACATAAAAATCAAGATGTTCCTCTTCGATATTTAAAATGAGGGCGAGCTCGGGGTGAAAGCAACGCAGGGTCCCATCGCTTTCATCGCCCTCCGCAACGAAATATTCGCCGCGCGGATCCCAGTGCGCATTGCTTCCGAGAATCGGAATTTCCGCACCGACGTAATGCGAGGGATGCAATCCGGCTTCACGCAAAACATGCGCCGTCATCGCCGAGGTAGTTGTTTTTCCATGCATTCCTGCAATAACGATAGCGCGCTTGCCGTGCATAATGGCAGAGAGCGCTTCGGCACGCCGCATCGCCGGCTGGCCCAACTCACGCGCGCTCACGAGAATTGGATTGTCGGGCTTAATCGCCGACGAAAAGACAACCAGGCCGGCGTCGCTGGCATCCTCCGCACGATGCTGCTCATGAAAACGCAGACCGAGCCGTTGCAATCGATCGGTCTCTATTGTTCTGCCTTTGTCGGAGCCACTAACTTCGTGACCGAGCTCGAGTAAAAGCGCGGCGATACCGCTCATCCCGCTCCCCGCCACCCCGACAAGATGAATCTTGTGACGTTCGCAGGTGAGCAATTTTGGAAGGTTGAACTCAGAGACGGGCTTCATGACTCGTATATTTTTCCATGGTTGTGACCATGAGCCCGGCCGCGTTCTTTGGCGCGAGACGCGAACAATTTGCGGACATCTGTCGGATTTGCTCAGGGTTCTCGATCAACTCCCGGATTTTGCGCGCTAGCAATTCGCCGGAGAGTTCCGATTCCTTGAGGAGAATCGCTGCCTGAGCGTGGGCATAAATTTCCGCGTTGCGCGTTTGATGATCGTCTGCCGCATAAGGAAACGGAATTAAGATGCCAGGCAGCGAAAAGGTAGCGAACTCAGCCAGACTCGCCGCACCGGCCCGTGCGACGAGGAGGTCGGCGGCGCTGTAAGCTTCCTCCATTCGATGATGAAATGCCGCGACGTAAGCCGGAATGTTTTCGCGGCGATAATTATCGGCGACGAGACGCTCGTCCCGCGCGCCGGAAAGATGAATGACCTGCAACGGAACCCCATGCAAGAACGGCAAAGATTTAATGATGGCTTGGTTGATTCCGCTCGCACCCTGACTGCCACCCATTACGAGGAGCGTTGGTAGGTCATCTCGCAGTCCAAGTTTCTGATGCGCAAGCTGTCGATCCAAGCGTTTCAGTTCGTTTCGGATTGGCGTGCCTGTGACTTCCGTTTGCGCTTTTGGAAAAAATGGCGCGCACTCTTCAAAGCCAAGCATGACGGCACGCACCATCCGTGCGGTTACTCGGTTCGCCTTTCCTGGGACGGCGTTCGATTCGTGAATGAAGGTCGAGACACCGCGCATGCGTCCAGCCAGAAGCGGGGCGGTGGAGGTGAACCCGCCCATCCCAAGGACCACCTGTGGTTTGAACTTGCGATAGAGGGACCGACAGAGCGACAGGCTTTCACAGAAGCGCCGAATGAAACCGAGAATTGCCGGCGAAAACGGCGATGGTAAGCCCACTGTCGGCAATTTTTCGAATCGGAAACCTGCGCGGCCGGAAAGCGCGAGCGTATCAATCTCCTTCTCGGAAACCAGCAACATGACGTCGTGGCCGCGATCGCGCAGCACCTCCGCCACAGCGATGCCGGGGAACAGATGTCCGCCGGTCCCTCCGCATGCGATTACTGCATTCATAAAGTGTCTTTCAATCTTTTGGTTTACATCCGCGGTGTCGTTCGAACCTGCAGAGTCTCGTGTTTCTTATGCCGCGGTTCGAGAACGCCCTGGCGATAAATATTGAGCAACAAACCGATCCCAAACAAACAAGCGACAAGATTCGACCCGCCGTAACTAATAAAAGGGAGTGGCAGACCTTTGTTCGGCAAAAGCGAGGTGGTGACGCCGATGTTCACCGCCGCTTGCAAAGCCAGGAGTGAAACAATGCCGCAGCCGAGGAGCAAACCGAAGCGATCTTTGGCGTGCAGCGCGATCATGATCCCGCAAACGATGATGAGAACAAACAGGAAGATCACGAGCAAACTGATCCGTAGACCGAGCTCTTCGCCGATGATAGGAAAAATAAAATCCGTGTGCGCGTAAGGCAGATAAAGCATCTTTTGGCGGCCGTTGCCTAGGCCCAGGCCTTCCATTCCGCCGCTGCCCCACGCAATCAAGGCCTGCATCTGCTGCAGGCCGGCATCTTCCTTAAAATTTTGCGGATGAAGAAAGGCCGAAAGCCGACTCATTCGTTCGGACATTTGCGTGGCGACAAGGACAATGCCGCCCAGACCAGTGAATGAGAGGATGCCAAGCCATATCGGGTTTGCGCCGGCCACGAACATCATAACAAAGGCGATTGCTCCCAGCAAAGCCGTGGTGCCAAGGTCGACCTCGGTAAGAACAAGCCCGGCTAGCAAACCGATAATTGAGAGTGGAAGGACGAAACCACGGAGCAAATTATTGCCGGTTTTTTCGTCGCGGGAGTACCAGGCGGCAAGGAAAAATACCGCCGCGACCTTTGCGATCTCGGAAGGCTGAAACGTAAATGGGCCCAGTCCCACCCAGCGGCGCGAACCATTAAGGCGCAGACCGAGCGGCGGAATGTAGCAGAGAGTCAACGCGATAAGCGCAAGCGTAAACCAAAGCCACCATGTCCGTTGCCAGAAATGGTAGTCGATCAGCGCAACCAGGGTGCATACGGCAAGGCCAATTCCGAACCAAATCGACTGTCGTTTAATGAAAAAATAGACATCGCCATGACTGTCTCGCGCAAACGCGCTCGTGCTAAAAAGCATGACGATACCGATCACCAGCAGCCCCAGCACCGCCAGAAAGAGGATGTAAGCGCTCTTACGGTGCATAATCAGCTGAGTGGAGAAAACCGGCGCTCTCGGCGGCGACCGCCTCTGCAACTCGCATGCGTTTCATTCTTTCTTCTTGTTTGCGCTTGTCGTCTTGGTTGGAACGAGCAGCTTTTGTCCGATCTGCAGTTTGCGCGGGTCCTCGATGTGATTGAGGCCAATCAGATCGTCGTAGGAGACTTTTAGTTTTTTGGCGATCGTCACCGGGTTATCACCTTTTACTACTGTGTAAACTTTTCCTGAGTGGGCTGGCACAGTCACATGTTCAGATGATTTCGCGTGTTGGGCTTTATGGTCGTCCTTCACTAGTGATTTTGACGGCGAATGCGACGCTTTTGTATCTTCCCGCTCCGTGTTTTCCTTTTGCAGCAACCCAGATGGTGGGCTGGAAACATCCGGTTTGATTGCGGATGCGGCTGCAGCCGGATCATTTTCGGTATTCGACGGGGCGGCCGATACGAACGAACTCTGCCGCGTCTTAATCGCGTTAAATGCGATAATTCCTGAAACAGCCACCACGTGGAGCAGCAAGACAATCAGCAACGCACGAGAAAGCTTCATGTTCGGTTCGGACATTTCTTCGTAGCCCATTTCTGCGGACGCGGTGGCAGATCGGCGTGCGGTTGTGGCCCGAAGTTTTTTGCGTCTGAGGAGCTTCGGTATTTTCATGGTTCTAGCTGGGGCAAGGCTTGCACTAGGGCGCGAAATTGATCGCCGCGATCGGCGTAGCTTTTGAACATGTCGAAAGAAGATGTGCCTGGGGAAAAAAGGACGATTTCGCCGAGCTTGGCCGCCGCGTGGGCGCGTTCAACCGCATCCGCGAGTGAGCTTGCAATTTCCGAGTTGACCGCGCCGCTCCAGGAGCGCGCGATGCTCTCAGCCATTTCGCCAATCAAAATTGTTGATCTAACTTTTTCTTTCACGAGAGATCGCAGCGGATCGAAAGTGAAGCCCTTGTCCTTGCCCCCAGCGATGAGAACGACCGGTTTGGTTTGTGCGCGCAGCGCCTTCTCCACCGCGTCAAGATTCGTCGCCTTCGAATCGTTTACATAGTTAACGCCGCCAAGTTCGCGCACGAATTCGCAGCGGTGCGGACGTGGCTCGTAGGCGCAGAGCGGCGGCACCATTTCTCGAAATGACAACCCACGTGCCATGCCCGTGCCGAGCGTCGCCATCAAGTTCTCGATGTTATGCAAACCGCGCAGTTTGGTATCGGACAACCGCAGAACGGCCTCGTTTTGAAAGACGATCGCGCCCTCGGAGAGACGAAAATCCGCGTTTTCGGCATAAGCACTAAACGTGATCGTGCGTGCGCGGACTCCAGGCAGTCTTTCAATCGCATTAATCACTGCGACATCGTCGGCTGTTTGATTTTCAAAAATGCGCAGCTTGGCCGCGCGATAGTCAGACACCGAGCGATAGCGATCGAGATGGTCGGGAGCGAAATTGAGCCAGAGGCTGATTGACGGTCGGAAAGTTTGAATGGTTTCCAATTGAAACGAGCTCACTTCGACCGTGAGCACATCGAATTGCGTCTTCTTGCGCGCCACTTCGGAGAGTGGTTTGCCGATGTTGCCGCACGCGATTGTCCGCTGACCGCATGCGTTCAACATTTCGGCTAGTAATTCGGTGGTCGTCGTCTTGCCGTTTGTACCGGTGACAGCGATGACTGGAGTTTCACAGGATCGCCAACCGAGTTCGAGTTCGCCGATCATGTCGATGTTGCGCGAGGAAAAATTGAGCGCGAGTCGAGAAGCCGGATCGATCCCCGGGCTCAGGACAGCCATTTCGTAAGCGGATGAATCATCACTTGCCGCTGCCCCACAAATCACCCGAACCTCTTGCGCCCGCAGATTGTCAATCGTCGATTTGAGTAAATCCTTTTCCTCGGCGGTATCGAGCACTGTGACGTGTGCGCCCTCCGACTTGAGCAAGAGCGCCGCAGCGGCCCCGCTCAAGCCTGCACCAAGAACGGCGATATTCTGATTTTTGTAGCGCAAGTTTTTATCTCAACTTCAGTGTCGCCAGGCCAAGCAAGGCAAAGATTATCGAGAGGATCCAAAACCGAACGATGACGGTGTTTTCTTTCCAACCAGTCAGCTCGAAGTGGTGATGAAGCGGGGACATGACGAAAATCCGCCTGCCCGTCGCTTTGAAGCTGATCACCTGCAAAATCACGGAGACCGCTTCAATCACAAAAACGCCGCCCACAACGACCAAGAGCAACTCCTGCTTACAGCAAATCGCTACTACGCCGACCATGCCGCCGATGGCGAGCGATCCGGTATCCCCCATAAAAACTTTGGCCGGATGACAGTTAAACCAGAGAAAGCCGAGACCCGCACCAACGAGTGCAGAGCAGACGACGGTCAGCTCTCCAGCAAATGGGTAAAACCAAACGCGACGGTGACCGTGCAACCGATTGCGAGGCCATCGAGCCCGTCGGTTAGGTTGACCGCGTTCGAGGAGCCCACAATGACGAGCGCAAAGAACAGGAAAGTAAACAAGCCCATATTGGCGATGACCGGCGCTTTAACAAATGGCACGTACAGGGAGCGAGCCTGCACCTCTAGCAACGGGCTGTTCAGGAAAACACCCGTGATAATTGCGGCGAGGGCGAGCTGAAAAAGAAGTTTCAAGCGGCCGCTGATGCCGTCGGACTTCTTCTTCGTGACTTTCAGATAATCATCGAGAAATCCAAGCGCGCCGAGATAAACCATACTAAACAAGGCGAGCCAAACGAACCGATTGTCCGGGCGGGCCCAGATAAGGCTCGACACAAAGACCCCTCCGATAACGAGCACCCCGCCCATCGTGGGCGTTCCCTGCTTGCCGCCGTGTAATTCAGCGAGGCGGTGAACTTCTGCCGCCAGGCGAATGGGTTGCCCCAGCTTCAGTGCGATCAGTCTTCGAATGACGAAATTTCCAAAAATCAGTGTGACCAGGAAAGCCGTCACCGCCGCGGCAATGGCCCTAAATGTGACATAAGAGAAAACGTTGAACCCGATGAACTGATCGCTCAGCCGATGGAGGTAGTACATCATGGCGAAGTTCCAACAGGGGGATGATTCGTCTGCCCGCGACCGTTCGCCGAAGGTGTCGATCGGCGATTCCCGAATTCCTCCATCACGCGTTCCGTTCGCGCGGCGCGGCTTCCTTTAATGAGCACAAGGTCACCCGGCTCTGCGATCTTAACCAAAACTTCCGCAGCTTCGGTTGTCGAATTGACTGCTCTGCTATTTCCCAATCCAGCGTGTTCCGCTGCATTCGAAATTGCGGCTGCAACGTTTCCGATTGCAATTATGTGATCGACTCCGAGGACGGCGGCGGTTTCGCCAACTTCGCAATGGCTGCGCTCCGATTCGTCACCCAGTTCCCTCATTTCTCCGAGAACTGCGATGCGTTTTCCATCGGCATCCAGTTCCACCAACGTGCGCAATGCCGCTTTCATCGAATCGGGATTTGCGTTGTAGCTGTCGTCGATAAACTGCACGCCGTGAATTTCTTTGATTTGCAAACGCGCTTTAGTGAGCGGAGCAGCGACCAGGCCGGCCGCGCAATCCTCGAGGGAAAGACCGAAGACGCGACCGGCGGCAACTGCGAGCAACGCGTTTTGCACCATGTGCAGGCCAGGCACAAGCAACTGCGCCCGGCAGCGATGGGCGCCTTCGAGGATCGTGAAATCGCTTCCATTTCCGCTCCGAGTAATTTCGCTGGCGCGGACCGTCCCTCCGCTTGTACCGGCAAAAACAACTTTGGCACGGGTGCTCGCGGCGATGCCCTTGCTGAAAGGATCGTCCGCATTAAGGATGACTGATCCTTCCGCACCAACCGTTTGCGCGAGCGCGGCTTTTTCGGCCGCAATCGCTTCGCGCGACCCCATAAACTCGATATGCGCAACTCCAACGTTGGTAATGATGGCGGTATCTGGTGCGGCCAGTTTCGCCAACATCTCGATCTCTCCCGGATGATTCATGCCGATCTCCCAAACAGCGACTTCATCCTGCGACGTAGCCTCCAGCATCGTACGAGGAAGCCCGACATGATTGTTGAAATTGCCTTCGGTTTTGGTAACTCGAAAACGGCGGCCGAGGACAGACGACGCCTGCAAGGTATCTTCCGCGCGGATGAGCGCGAAGTTCTCTGGGACTTTTCCGTTCCAAGTAAGATCGACAATCGCTCCCACTGCGCCGGCTCTCGCGGCCGATTCAACAAACTTGTGGCCATCAAAATTTTCGCCGCGCAATGCCACGAATAATTCGCCGCGCTTAACGGTGCGCGAATCGGTACTAACCTTGTCGACCGAAACCTGCCCGTCACCGGAAGAAACCGGCGCACCGGCGAATTCAGCAACTCGAAAGATCGACAATCGATTCATTAAAACTCCACTGGATGGTCCTCGATCGCGCGCCGCGCGACCTGGATATCATCGAACGGCACGGTGTGATCCGCGAACTCCTGATAGTTTTCGTGCCCTTTGCCCGCGATCAATACAATGTCGCGCGGCTGGACGAGCGCAATCGCGCGGCCAATCGCTTCCGCTCGATCGACAAGCTTTTCGTAATGGGTCGAGCGAAAACCTTTTTCGATCTCCGTAATGATAGAGTTCGGATCTTCTTTGCGCGGATTATCCGATGTGAGGATCGCGTAATCAGCATGTCGATCGGCAATTTCACCCATGAGAGGACGTTTTTTCCGGTCGCGATCGCCGCCGCAGCCAAAAACGACAATCAACCGATTTGGTCCGAGTTCCCGCAACGTTTTGAGAACGTTACGGAGCGCGTCCGGTGTGTGTGCGTAATCAACGAAGACCTGAAATTGTCGCTTCGCTGGAACTAGTTCCAATCGCCCCGGCACTTGCGAGGATTTGCCGAGGCTAAGGACTGCTTCGCGCAGATCAACTCCGAGAGCATTCGCCGCCGCCAGCGCCGCCACTGAATTCAAAACATTAAACCTCCCGATCAACGGTACTCGGACGAGATAACTCTTGCCGCGGGCATCGAGTTGGTAGGAAGTACCTCCAAACTCCACGCGATAATTTGAGGCGCGAAAATCCGCGCGCACTCCCATCCCATAGGTAATAACCGCAACCTTTTTACCGATTCTCTGGAGCAGTTGCTGGCCATAGCGGTCGTCGATGTTCACAACCGCGACGGGTTTCCGTTTCTTTTGTTGCTGCCCGAGTTGAGTGAAGAGCTTCAATTTCGACTCGAAATAACTCTCCATTGTGCCGTGAAAATCGAGGTGGTCCTGAGTGAGATTGGTGAAGACAGCGACATTCCACTCGAGACCGCGGGTGCGGTCTTGCGCCAGCGCATGCGAAGAAACTTCCATCGCCGCCGCTCGACAACCGGCGTTCACGATTTGCGCGAGCAGCTCCTGCAGATCAAGTGATTCTGGCGTCGTGCGACTGGCCGGCAACACGCGCTCACCAATCTCGTAGCGCACCGTCCCAATCAAGCCGCAACGCAAGCCCGCCTTTTCACAAATGTGCTTGATGAGAAAGGTGATCGTCGTTTTCCCATTGGTGCCCGTGACGGCCGCAAGTTTTAACCTCTGCGCGGGCAGTCCGTAAAACGTTGCCGAGAGATCAGCCAGCGCGTTGCGCGCGTTCTCCACGACCAGACAGGTGGCGCGCGAATGTTTCTCTTCGCGCTCCGCGACGATCACTGAAGCGCCTTTTTCAATGGCCTGGCCGATGAATTCGTGCCCATCCCGGCTTTCGCCCCGCATTGCCACGAACAGGCCGTTTTTTTGCACTCGCCGCGAGTCATACGCGATACTTTCCACCGGGCGATCAAGTTTCCCGATGACCTGGCGGACTGGAATCGCGGCGGCGAGAGTTTTGAGCTGCATGAGGGTTCAACATGCCGTCGTAAGGCGCTCAATGACGCGAAGCATTGGTTAAGGCGACTCGTCCCACAGGCAGCGCTTTGCGAATTTCCTCATGCCGCTCAAGATCAAGGTATTGGGCCGCCTTTTCAGCGATCCGCGAAAAGATCGGTCCCGCGATGAGCCCGCCGTAATTCAACTCCGGTTTAGTCGTCTGCGCATCATCGAGCACCACAAGACCGACAAACTCAGGATGCTCGGCCGGGAGATAACCGATGAAAGAAACGACGTATTTTCCGTGTTCATATCCGCCTTTTGGATCGACTTTTTGGGCCGTCCCAGTCTTGCCAGCAATCGTAAAACCGGGAATAGCCGCGGCGGCCGCAGTACCGCGGTCACTCACGACACCCCGCAGCGCGTCACCAATTTGGTTGGCTGTCTGCGGGGAAATTACCTGGCGCAACACCAGCGGGGAAAGTGAGGTGACCGTTTTGCCGTCGGAAGCGGTAATCGATTTTACGATGCGGGGCATAATCAATTTGCCGCCGTTCGCAATCGTCGCCATCGCCACGGTCATTTGCAATGGTGTGACTCCGATTTCGTGTCCCATTGGAATGCGTGTGATCGAGATCTTGCTCCACGATCGCGGAGGGCGAATTAATCCGTTGATCTCCCCCGGAAGCTCAATTCCGGTGCGTTCACCAAATCCAAAGCGGCGGACATATTCATAAAATTTTTGGTCACCAACGCTGAGGGCGAGTTTAGCCGCGCCGATATTGCTCGATTTGATGAGAATATCTTGCACGCTCAGATACGAAAACGCTCGATGATCGTGCAGGACGGCGCCGCCAAACTCCCAAAGACCATTCTCACAAAAAATCGTCGATTTAGGCTGGAGCTTGTGTTCATTGAGCGCCGCCGCGGCAGCCACAATCTTAAAAGTGGAACCCGGTTCCATCATGTCGATGATGGCGCGGTTTTTCATTTCCTCGGGCTTCGCTTCAGAGCGGAGATTAAGATCAAAATTCGGGCGATTCGCCATGGCGAGGATTTCGCCAGTTTGCGGCCGCATCAGGATAATCGTCGCTTTTTGGGGTGAGTACTCACGCATCGCAGTGTCGATTTCATTTTCGACAATATTCTGCAGGTTAAGATCGACAGTGAGGTGAACCTGATAGCCGTCGCGCGGCGCGCGTTCCTGCCCTCGGTAGAGGACGATCTCCTGACCGGCACGATTGTGTTCGATGTAGCGATAGCCATCCTGCCCATGAAGATATTCCTCCATCGACGCTTCCACGCCCTGAATGCCGCGATGTTCGAAATCTGTGAATCCGATGACGTGACAAAGCATGGAGCCATTCGGATAGATGCGCGTGGCGTCATGTTCGAAATAAATCCCACGCAAATTTCTGGCGCGAAGTTTTTCGCGCAGCGCGCTGGCCAGCGACTCTGGCAGTTGGCGCTTGATTACTATGTAGCGGCGTTCACCCTGCAATTTTTCAGCGAGCTCCCGCTCCGGAACGCCTAGCTCCTGGCTGACAAGGTCGATAAGCGCATCGCGGTCGTTTAGATGCGTCGCGTCGGCGATCACAGTTTCGACAGGCACATTGTGCGCGAGAACTTCATTGTTGGCATCCAGGATCGTGCCGCGTTCGGCGTAGATAGTTTGCTTGTAAACGTGTTTTTCAGCCGCCAACCCGGCGTATTCGTCGTGCTTGATCACCTGGAGGTAAATGAGACGAAAGGAAAAGGCGCTGAAGAGTACGATAAAAGCGAAGCAAACCAGCGCACAACGACTCCGGGTATTTGACTTCATCTTGCGGCAGGTTGGTTCGCTACGGGTTGAATTGCGTCTGCATCGGCCGGACGGGCCGGCATGGTAAGTCGCACGATGTTGTCTTCGGAAATCGGCACCATTTTTAAGTACCCTTCCTTCAACCGACGCTGCAAAGCCGAGCGCGAAGTCAAGGCCGCGATTTGCACACTGGCGACGTCATTTTGCGTGCGGAGACTAGCGAGCTCGGTCTCGACTGCTTTCTTGCGCTCTCCAAGATGATAAAGTTGCAGCGTCAAATAAACGTAGCTCAATCCTGTGAGCGCGAGAAAGGCAGTCACAACAATCCAGCGCGCCAGCGATGGCGCGTTCACCGTATTCCAATTTTTTCGGCGGGAACGGCTCATTTAAATCTTCTCGGCCACGCGCAATTTTGCGCTGCGTGAACGCGGATTGACGCGTTGCTCATCTTCATTCGGCTCGACTGGTTTCGAAGTAACCAGCTTGAGGTCATATTGGGGGTTGCGCTGTGGTGCCGGCCATTCCGGCTGGTCTAGCCATTCTCGACTGTGATCACGAAAGAAGTTTTTCACGATCCGATCTTCTAGAGAATGAAAAGCAATAACGGCGATACGCGCACCAGTCTCGAGTCGCGCAGTCAAAACGCGCAGACCCTCTTCGAGTGCGCTGAGCTCGTCGTTCACTTCCATGCGCAGCGCCTGAAAAACCTGCGTCGCCGGATGACGGCGACCGTGCCGGCCCACGACCCTTTCGGCGGTCAGCTCGTTGCGTGGATCCATGCGCATATCGAGCGGACCATTGCGCATGATGCTGAAACCGCGTTCTGCATTCTCGAGTTGCCGGGAGGAAACGCCAAGATCAAGCAGCGCGCCACCTATGGTGACAATTCCGAGTTCATCGAGCCGCACGGTAATGCGGCGGTCGAACCCGCCGAGCTGCTCGGTCACATGTTGGACCGCTTCGGGATCTTGATCCAAGGCCAGCACATCGGCGCCAGTTCTCAAGATCGCTTCCGCGTGGCCGCCGCCACCACAGGTTCCATCGACAACGAGAGAACCTAGCCTTGGCGCGAGCAACTCCACGACCTCAGCCGCGAGTACTGGCCGGTGGTAGATAAAATCCTCCATTTCCTGCGCCTCCTCTTCGAGAACCAGCGGCCCGGTCGCGAACCAAACAGGCCGCTCAAACAATAATGCATTCATATAATTTCTGACCAAACCGTCCGCTTACAAACCGATTACATTCGCGACGTGCTGATAAGTTGGCGTTTCTTCCTCATGGGCGCGCTTCCAGCGCTGCAAATTCCAAATTTCAAAGCGCCCACGGCCACCGACGAGGGCGACTTCACCTTTCAGTCCGATTTTCCTGCAAAGCTCGTCCGGCAAAACGAGACGGCCTTGTCGGTCCGCGGCACCGTGTTGCGCGCGCGAGTGGAGCTGCCGCAAGAAAACGCGACGATCCCGCGCGGAAACGCCTTGGTTCGATTCCGCGGCTAAGCTCATACGGGCAAATTCATCCGGCGACATGAGGAGGAGAAATTGATGATTCGCCTCCGGCAAAAGGATAAACTCTTCCCCTTCATTCCGTCGCCAACGTGACGGAATCGTGATCCGATTTTTCTCGTCAATCGAATGGCGAAATTCGCCAGCATAAAACGATTGAGGTGGAGAAACGGAATCCATGCATTAGTGGGATTGATCCATTCTGCCCCACTTGACACCACCTTTAACCACTTCCTCACACGGCGGTCAATAAAAAAATTAATGCCCGTTTGCACCCTACTCCCTCACCCGTAAGCTCCTCTCCGTCATGAAGCTTTGCCTACGCGGATCGACAATCAGTTGTGCCGTCCTATTATGCGCGGCCAAGATCGCATCTAGTCAATCTCCCGCCACGAGTGGAAATGACGCGGTTCGAGTGACGATAGCGGTGAATGCGGATGGCTCACGCACTGTTTACAAATTCGATGACGCGCAGCACAAGGCCCTGGCGACCACGACCGTTTTAAAAGCCAATACAAGTATGATGGCGCAGGTCGCCTACAGGAAGAAACTCAAAGCGCAGAGGACGACACTTTGCTGCACAAGATCGTCTATACCTACGACCAGGCAGGCAAGCAAACTGGTTACTCGATTTTCGACGCAAATGGCAAACTAATCGGTCGCACACTGGCACCGATGCCAAGTCCGGCGGCTTCGTCGAAATCGCGAGAGAAAAGTCCACGATAGCGCGAAGATCTGCGGGACCGTCGACATTCGCTGGTGACTTGCCACCTTCAGCGAAAAAGGCTAGAGACATTAACGTGATCGACTACATCCAAAAAGGTGGTTTGCTGATGTGGCCAATTTTGGCCTGTAGCATCATTTCAATCGCTGTCTTTGCTGAACGCCTCTTTTATTTGCATCGGGCGACGATCCACGTCGGCGAATTCCTGAAAGGCCTCTCTAATCTCATCCAGCGCCGCAATTTCGCTGAGGCATTGCATGAATCAGCCGGAACCCCCGGCCCCGTTGCGCGCGTGATTCATTCGGCCATCATCCGGCATGACGCGCCGCGATCGGAATTGCGGGACATCGTGCAGGAAGCCGGGCAACTTGAGGTGCCAAAGCTGGAACGATTTCTCGGAGTCCTGGCCACGCTCGCTTTCCTGGCGCCGTTACTCGGCTTGCTTGGGACTGTGGCCGGAATGATCGACGCGTTCAGCACCATTTCCTCAAATGGCGGTTATGCGACGGTGACGGAACTTTCCAGTGGAGTTTACAAGAGTCTCCTAACGACAGCAGCAGGACTGGTCGTGGCCACGTCTACATTTGTCGCTTACAGCTATCTTTCTTCGCGCGTAAGCACCCTGCTGCACGATATGGAGCGCGCTGGCATCGAGATCGTCCATATGCTGACGGAGAGTCGGCCACTTAGCGGTATCATCAGCTTCCAGCAACCTGGTGAGATCGTCGAATCCGAAGCACGTCTTGATTCTTGAATCGACAAAACTGCAGCGCGCATGAAGCTCAGCCGGACGAAGGAATACAACTTCGGCTGGCTTGTCTTTGTCGGGCTGGTCGATGTCGCTTTCCTCTTGGTTCTTTTCCTCTTGCTTAGTTCGAATTTTATTTTGCAGCCGGGCATTGCTGTTTCGCTGCCGTTCTCGCGTTTTTCGCTTGGCCCGCAGATCAATCAGCAAATCATCAGCATTACCGGCGGCTCAGCTCCCACGATTTATTTCCGGGATCAAAAAATCACACTCGGTCAGCTCGGTCCGTTGTTGGACGCGGCTAAGCGTGAGGGCCGATCGATCATCATCAAAGCCGACCGTTTGACTCCCTATGAAACAGTTGTCGAGGTAAGCAACGCCGCGCTGGAACACGGAATCAGCTCTGTCTCGCTGGCTATGGCTCCGCCACTATGAACGCGTCCTTCTCTGCACCTGCGGCCGAGTCGCTCCTTTTTAGTTGGGAGCCGCCCCGGCGCCGAAAAGTTGCGATCATCGCTTTCTTGACGATTTCGTTAATCGCACACGCTCTCTGCTTCTACGTTTTTCAAATTGTATATCCGCCAACGGTCGCGCTGTTGCCGCCACCGGCTCGCGTGAGTGTGATCGCCCCCGATTCTGAAGAAGGCCGTACACTGCTCCGCTGGATTGATGCGGAAGATCCTGCGCTCGCCTTCACGACTCAGCGACCACCCGAGGCGAGACTGCGCGTGTTACCCGCGGTTGAGCACATTCCATCTTATCGCGCGGCAGAGCCTGCCCTGAAGGAAGTTCCACCGCTGGCTCTCGATCTTCGCATCCCGAGTGCCCAGCCTCTGGGCGCCGTGCCATTTGTCCATCGAGAGGCAGCGCCTGCTTTCGGTCCAGCGGCAACTTCTGTTTCGTTTTCAAAGGAGCTTGACACTTTCGGCACGCCGACTTTGCCGAAGCCGAGCTTTGCCGCATCCAACGATGAGCCTCCTCAAACCGTTCGCTTTCGCGTCGCAGTCAGCGGTAATGGAGAAATCCGCTATTCCTTTCCGCTCAACTCATCAGGCGATCCGGCCCTGGATGAACAAGCACGCCGTTATCTTGTGCTCGGCCGTTTTTCCCAAAGTTTGATAACCACCGAGAAAGCCGATCGATCTCTGGCCTGGGGAATCGCGACAGTCGAATGGGGCAACGACGTCACGCGCCCTAAGGTAACGCCGACCGGCGCCACTACGCCGTGATACGTGTTAGTCTCGCCGCGCTCGTCACGATTTATTTGCTGCTTTTTCTTGCGGCGGTTTTTCTCTTCTGGATAGTGGGAGAGTCGAATCGCCGCCGGCGCGAGCGCCGGGCTTTACAGCATCGGTTGCGCTGTGTGATTTGCGCATTCGAATTTGAGGATCGGACCGACGCATTGCTTCCCCGGTGCCCGCGCTGCGGAAGTTTGAACGAACGATTTAGAATGGAGCGAATTTAAAAATGGGAATGTGGATCGGCCGCAATCGCAAAGCACGCGTAACCTACGGGTTCGATGAAATCGCGCTCGTGCCCGGGCGCGTGACGGTGAATCCAAACGAAGTGGACATCACTTGCCGCTTGCCGCGGAAAGAGGCGGACCCGATCACATTAAAGATTCCCATTCTCGCAAGTGCAATGGATGGAGTTGTCGATGTACCGTTTGCAATCGCCATGAGCAAACTGGGCGGGCTCGCCGTTCTCAATCTCGAGGGAGTCCAAACGCGCTATAAAAATCCGAAGGAAGTTTTGCAGAAAGTCGTCGAGGCGGACAAATCCGAGATTACAGCGCTGTTGCAAAAAATTTATCAGGAACCGGTCCAGGAAGATTTAATCGCCGCCCGCGTTCGCCAAATCAAAGACGGCGGCGCGCTGGCTGCGGTCAGCTCAATTCCCCAACGCGCGGCTGAATTCGGCAAGATCGCTCAAGAAGCCGGGGCGGACGTGTTCGTCGTGCAAAGCACCGTTTCCACCGTCCGGCATATTTCGTCGGAATATAAATCACTCGAACTGGAAAGATTTTGCCGCGAGATGCGCATTCCCGTGATCGTCGGAAACACGGTCGGTTACGATGTGACCTTCGAGATCATGGAATGCGGGCCGGCTGCGGTCTTGGTGGGCGTTGGACCAGGAGCCGCTTGCACTTCGCGCGGTGTGCTAGGGTTGGGCGTTCCGCAAGTGACTGCGACCGTCGATTGCGCGGCGGCGCGTGATGCTTACTTCAAGAAAACATCGCGTTACGTGCCGATCATTACGGATGGCGGAATGAGCAGAGGCGGCGACGTTTGCAAGGCGCTGGCTTGTGGCGCGGATGCCGTGATGGTAGGCAGCGCGTTTGCCAAAGCACAAGAAGCACCCGGCTGCGGCTACCACTGGGGCATGGCCACTCCGCATGCAAATCTCCCACGAGGGACGCGAATCAAAGTCGGTACCACCGGCTCGCTCAAGCAAATTCTTTTCGGTCCCGCGGAGGTTGACGATGGCAGCCAAAATCTGGTTGGCGCGATCACGACCTGCATGGGGAACGTGGGCGCTCGCGACATAGCTGAATTTCAGCAAACTGAGATTATTATCGCGCCTTCCATCAAGACCGAAGGAAAACTGTTCCAGACAGTGCAAAGTGTCGGGATGGGGACAAGTTGACGTTCGAAGGTTCGACAGATCTGGTGATTGAGCGATTGACCTTCACGCGATCACCCCGCAGCCTTCAATCCTAAATCTGTAAATCCTTAAGTCGCTCAATGAATACGGATCGGAGAGTTGTCATTACTGGCCTTGGTGCCGTCACACCGATTGGCAATAATGTGGAGACGTTTTGGTCAAATCTTAAGAATGGTGTCAGCGGCATTCGCAAGATCCAAGGATTCGACACGACCGGTTACGATTGCCAGATCGCCGGGGAAGTGCGGGACTTCGATCCGAAGCCGTTCTTCAAGAATCCGAAGGATGTCCGGCGCGCGGATCGTTTCACACAGCTCGCCATGGCAGGGGCAAAAATGGCGCTCGAGGACAGCGGTATCGAGGTGGAGAAGCAGCGGCGAGATCGCTTCGGCGTAATTGTGAGCAGTGGAATCGGCGGCCTGAAAACGCTACAGGATCAGCACGCTGTCCTATTGACAAAAGGGCCGTCACGAAATTCCCCGTTCACGATTCCGATGTTGATCAGCAACATGGCGAGCGGACTCATCTCCATGGAATACGGGCTGCAAGGTCCCAACATGTGCATCGTGACCGCCTGCGCTACGTCAAATAACGCGATCGGGGAATCCTGGCGAATAATCAAATTCGGTGACGCCGATATTTTCCTTGCCGGTGGTTCAGAGGCTTCCGTTGTCGCGATTGGTCTCGCGGGATTTTCGGCCATGAAAGCCCTCAGCACACGCAACGACGAGCCCGAACGGGCTTCCCGACCGTTCGACCGCGACCGCGACGGGTTTGTCATCAGCGAAGGCGCCGGCATCGTAGTGGTGGAAGAACTCGAACACGCGAAAGCGCGCGGCGCGAAGATTTACTGCGAACTAACGGGATATGGACTCTCTGCGGATGCCTATCACATGACCGCGCCGCCACCAGACGGCGAAGGTGCGGCACGCGCCATGCAACTGGCGCTCGAACATGCCCGGATTTCTCCCGACCAGGTTGACTACATCAATGCCCATGCAACCTCGACCGACATCGGCGATGTTTGTGAGACCCGCGCGATCAAGAAGGTCTTCGGCGAAGATGCCTCAAAAGTTTCGATCAGCTCCACTAAATCGATGACGGGCCATTTGTTAGGCGGGGCCGGTGGCGTGGAAATGGCCGCATGCGCACTGGCCATCCGCGATTCCGTGATTCCGCCCACTATCAATCTGGAAAATCCGGGCGAAGAATGCGACCTTGATTACACGCCCAATGTTGCAAAAGAAAAAAAAGTGCGTGTCGTGTTAAACAATTCATTTGGTTTCGGCGGCCACAACGCCACCCTGGTCGCGACCGCATTCGAAAACTAGGAGAGCGGACGCGGCCTCGCGTGCTGCGATTGGTGCCCTCGCCGATCGTTCATCCGTTTGTCCCTGCACGAAGCGGCTTGGTTAGCTTTGACTATTCACCATTCACCGATCACTATTCACTTCTTAGACCGCGCGGGCATAGCTTAATGGTAAAGTTCCAGCCTTCCAAGCTGGCCATGCGGGTTCGATTCCCGTTGCCCGCTCAGTTTTCTTTTTCCCTCGTAAACGGACATGAACAAATGTCGTTGGACGTTGTCGAATGTTCTGACTATTGTTCTGACCCACTATGGCATCAATTACCAGGGACACACATCAACCGCCGAAAAGTCCGTACTGGATTGCCTGTTTTAGTGGCGTGGGGAGCGACGGAAGGGTTCGGCGGCTTAAACGGAGCACGAAAACGACTGACG
>WNGN01003438.1_pt1 | contig 20457 bp, 22 predicted proteins | sample 5400561 | NCBI WGS metagenome assembly WNGN01 (sample SAMN13153379, study PRJNA577476) | soil metagenome | isolation source: 115 cm soil or saprolite under Garry oak tree replicate 2 | place: USA:California | collected 2016-06-15
TCAACCGCTCTGTCACCCATCCGAGCGAATCTTCCTTTTCCTCTGCATCTTAATCTTAGTGCGGCTGGAGACAATCCGAACAGAGTAAGAGTCGGAGGAAGAGGAAGATTTTAAAGCTGCAATCGCCGGAACAATTCGTCGAGCGGCAATTGAATGCCGACATAAAACTCGCCGAAGTCTGCGTACTCGGCGCTGACCGGATCGAAACGCATTTTGTAAACGATCGCTTTGATTTGAAAAGTGTCGCGCGCGAAGAGCGTCACTCCCCACTCGGCGTCATCGAGACCAGTCGAACCGGTGATGAGCTGTTTCACTTTGCCAGCGAACTCGCGTCCGACATTGGCATGCCCTTTCATTAGTTTGCGACGTTCATCATACGGCAGCGCATACCAGTTCCGCGTTCCCCCGCGGCGCTTGCTCATATTGTAGAAACAGACCACCGGCCAATCCGGCAGCGTGGGATAAACGCGCTCCTGCCGGTAATGCTTCATTCGCTCATGAAATGAATTCACCGCTTCGGCGAGTTTTGCGGTATCATTGCGGACATTCGGCTCGAGTGTTTGCGCCAATTCTTCCTCTGTCGTGATGTATTCGCTCTCCTCCGTGAGCGACAAGTAACTGTAAACCGGTGTCAGCACATCCGCGCCTAACGCGAGCGAGAGCCGCTTCTCGATGCTGTTAGCGTTGTGCAGATCTGGCGTGATCAACATGAAACCGAGGTCAGCTTTCGGTGTCACCACGGCTAGCGTGAGCAATTGCGTCGATTGCATCGCGCGCACCTCCTGCACAAGCGACGACAGATTCGTCTTAGCAGCATTTTGTTCTTCACGGTTAAGCAATTGCCATTGCCCGTACTCCACTCGGTAAAAGAGATGCAGACAATGCCAGCCATCCTCTGGAACCAGCGCAGAGTTCTTGTCGGTCATCATGCTAGTCTCGGACGCGACAATTTCCGGTCAAGGTTAGCGCATCAAGGAATGACGGCTGCCCGAGCCATCGCTCCTTGAGATGCGCGCTACCCAGGCATTTGCGCTTTTGGCAGATGCGCCATGCAGTATTCTTCACCGTCGCGCGCGACGCGAAAATCCAAGCTTGGATCGCTCAACTCCGTTGCACCACAGACCGCACAGCGATGCAGGGCCTCATCGACGCTGCGTGAATGGTCTTCAAAACGTCTTCGACGCGTTGAAACTTCGCGGCGATGCGTCGCCTGGCGAATAATTTCCGGCCCGAAGAAGATGAAATAATTCGCGAAAGCGGCAATAAGCGCGGCACGGTACGAATTCGAGTTCAGGACAAATCCAAGCAGCAAAAACGCGGCGACAACCCAGGCGAGCCACTTGATCTTTACCGGTAAAATGAACAGCACATAAATAATCTCGTCGGGATAAAATCGCGCAAAGGCAAAGAACAACGACGCAATCAGCATGCCGTTCGAAAAGTTAGAGCCAAAAAAAAATGCGGCGATCGTTGTGCCGATCATACCCACAAAGAAATAGAGCGTCAGCCGGAAGGGACCCCATGCCCGTTCGAGGCCTTCGCCGATAAACCACAGAAACCAGAGGGCCAGCACGACCCAGAAACTGAGCGTTTGCGGAACAAAGATGTAGGTGAGCAGTCGCCAGACCTCGCCGTGACGAATGCGCGCCGGATCGAGATCGAGGGCGGACCGGAAATTGGGGTTGAGCCACATCAGCGCCCACACCAGCGCAGTGAAGCCAATCACGATTCGGATCAATCCAGGAATGCCAAGAAAACCAAAACGCCGTTCGAGTTTATCCAACCACGTCATTGCTGGCCGAAAGTAGCGCAACAATCCCTCACCTCAATCCTCTCCCTTTCGAAGGGAGAGGCGGAATCATTCATTAGAGCGAACAAGCAATCGACCGGAATCTCCTCTCCTCCTCGGTCGAGGAGAGGATGAAGGTGAGGAGTCGAAATCGAGCTGGCGCTTAGTGATTCCGGGATTTGCGCTAGCATTCACCGAGCCTAGTTTCGCTTGTGATTGAAGCCGCTCCGACAAAAACGCCGCTTTATGACGAACACGTGCGGCTCGGCGCAAAAATGGTTCCATTCGCCGGCTGGCTGATGCCGGTTCAATACACCAGCATCGTTGATGAACATCAGGCCGTACGAAACGGCCTCGGCATCTTCGACATTTCGCACATGGGACAATTTATCGTCGATGGCGCGGGCGCGCGCGAATGGCTGAATACCATGCTTACAAACAACACCAACAAGCTCGATGTTGGCATGGGTCAATACAGCTTTCTGCTGAACGAGCGCGGCGGCATCATCGATGATTTAATTGTTTATCGGATCGGCGACCAAAAGTTTCTGCTCGTCGTAAATGCGGCTCGCACAGAAGAGGATTTTGCCTGGCTGCAAAATCATGTTCCAGCTGTAGAACCGGCTGTGTCAACCGCGAAGGAAATCCGTCTCACGGATCGCAGTGCAAAATTTGGCGGTGTCGCGATTCAAGGTCCACGCACTGCAGAGCTATTTCGTGCTCTGTTTGGCATCGATGCCGATCTTCCATCGCGAAATTCGATTGCCGATCTTCCATTCGATGGGACGACTGTTTCCATCGCGCGCACCGGCTACACCGGCGAAGACGGCATCGAAATTTTCTTTCGCGCGACGGATGCAGTAGAGCTTTGGAGTTCGGCGCTCGAAAAAGGCAAACCGTTTGGAATCAAACCGTGCGGCCTGGGCGCGCGCGACACGTTGCGGCTCGAAATGTGCTATCCGCTCAATGGTTCTGATCTTTCGCCGGAACGAAATCCAATCGGGGCAGGACTCGGATTCTTTGTCGATCTGACGAAGCGAAACTTCATTGGCCGCGACGCCTTGTTGAAGACAAAAGAAAATGGACCGCCCGAAAAGCTCGTCGCATTCCGGATGAAAGAGAAAGGACCGCCGCCGCGACCGCACTACGCGGTTTTTCAAAATGGCGAGCGCATCGGCGAAGCAACGAGCGGCACGCTTTCTCCGAGCTTGAATTACGGAATCGGAATGGCTTACATCGATGCCGCGCACGTCAAAATTGGCGCACAAATCGATATCGAGATTCGGGGCAAAAAATTCCCGGCTATCATCGAAAAGAAACCGCTCTACAAGAAATAACCATGAACATCCCAGACGATTTGCTTTACACCGAGAGTCACGAATGGATTAAGCGCGAAGGGGACAAGATACGCGTCGGCATCACTGATCACGCACAATCGGAATTGACCGATGTGGTTTATGTGGAACTGCCGAAAATGGATCGACAGGCGAACGCGAAAGAAGCAATCGCGATTGTCGAATCGGTGAAAGCTGCCAGCGACATTTACGCGCCAGTGAAAGGAACAGTCGTCGAAGTAAACAAAGCGCTGGAAGCAGATCCGGGTTTGATCAACCGCGAACCGTACGGCCAGGGCTGGATTTTTGTTTTGAAGATCGACAACGCCGATGATCTTAAAAACCTAAAAGACGCAGAGGCGTATCGAAAGCAGATCGAATAGTGGTTATTTGCCACCCGAACGGAATTCTTTCACGAGGTCGAAAACGGTGTTAATCAAGAGCGCAAGGATGATCGTATTGAATCCAAAGGCGAGTACGCTCTGCAGGAGTGCCAGCCGCCGCATCCGGCGTGAAGTAATTTGCACATCCGAGACCTGGCAGGTCATGCCTATAACGAACGAAAAGTAGGCAAAATCGAAATAATCCGGCATCCGTTCTCCAGGGAAAAGGAGTCCGCCAGCATGTTGCCTTTCGCCTGGTAGATCGCTATCGCCATAAAACGCATGGGCGTAGTGCAACCCAAAGACGGTTTGAATAAGACTCCAGGACAAGACAACTGTCGCCAGTCCTAACACAAGATGTCCTGCGAAGCCCCTACCTACACTTACGAGAAATCCCACCGCGAACAAAGACGCGCAGGCCGCCACCACCACAAAGACGAAGATCACGCTTCGCCCAAAATCCTCCTCTTGAGCGCGGGCACGCAACGTCCGCTGCGGCGTAATCAGGATTGTCAGCCATGCTGCAGCGAGGACACAAAAGGCAAACGTGTCCCAAGCCGCAATTATGTCAGTTGAAAGAGGGCTGTGGCGCAAAAGAAAGAAAACGATGGCTCCGGCGGCGCTGCCCAAAATGATTCGATGCCGCGCGTCGTGACCAGCAATCAAATCGATCAAGCGCGCCATACTTCGACGCATTAAATGATAACTGACACCGCCGCAATCAGCAGCACCTAATCAATCTGTCTTTTAATCGCGAAGCCGATGTAGCCCCAGCGGCCCCATTCGTAATGCGAAGTCCGCTCGGCATCGCGGCGGCCGGTTCTCTTATCGTGCGCGTACGTCTTGGCGATGAATTCGGGGAACGCGGCGTTCATCTGGACGTCATGCGACACGAGCAATCCGCCGTCGCGCAGGCGCGGCCAGAATTGGCGAAACTCCCAACGCATGTGCCGATAGCTGTGCGAGCTGTCGTGTAGAAACATGTCGATCGATCCGGGCAATTGATCGCGCTTAAGGAAATCTTCCACTTTGCCGTGCATGGGTATAAATCCGCCTGCGGCGGATCGCAATTCGTCTGGAATTAGAGCGCCTTGCTCGCAGTCTTCACTCCATTCGATGCTATAGAGTTTTGCAGCCGTGAGATTCTCATCTGCGAAAGCTTTCAAGATGAATGCCGACGACATGCCAATGAACCCGCCCGACTCCACCACGAGTGCCGGTCGAAGCCAGCGCGTTAACCCGTAGAGGGTTGCGCAATCGAGCGCTCCCATCACGCCTTCGCTGCCGTGTGTGTCGCGGCGCCGGATCATTTCAGTCGTGAACTCGCTCGCTCGAATTTCCTGCGCAAAACGCGCCACGGCATCCCACATGGCGTAAAACGGCGTAGCAGCCGATTCCATCTGACTCGGGTTCTCCAATCGACGCTGCCACGGGAGCGCAAATGCCGGCATCTTTTTCATGTATTCAAGAGCAAAAACATTGACTCGCACTTTCAATCAACGCGAATGCTAATTTGCCATTTCATCACAACGGTAAGCGCTTCCGCCACTGACGATTGCTGTAGCGTGCGTTGTCCTCAGCGCATGAGCATACGTCTAATACCGCGCAGGGAAACACCGGACCCTACAGCGCCACCTGAGCTAGTTAAGGCTCGATCACAGCCAAGTCTCCCTTTTCTCCTGGCGAACCTGTGCTTAATTCGACGTTCTCCTCATGAGCAGCAAAACGAAGCCGCGCGAGGCCGAGCTTAACTTCGAAGGCGCGATGGATCGGCTCGAAAAAATTGTCGAGCAGATGGAGTCCGGTAAATTGCCGCTCGAAGATCTGATCGTGCGGTACGAAGAAGGAATGAACCTTGTAAAAGTCTGCCAGGAACGGCTTGCCAACGCGGAGCAAAAGATCGAGATCATTGCGCGCAACAGCGCAGGCAAACCCGTAGTTAAAGAGTTCGAGCCGACGCAGGAAGCGGCTGCTACAGACAAAAGGATCGAGGAACCCGAAAGCACAAATGACGAAATCAAACTCTTCTGAAACGTCTCAGACTTCCGAGGCGCCAGCCACGTCACCGCGTCTGCTCGATGGAATCCGTTCGCCCGCGGACATCAAGACGCTGCGGGAACAGGATCTGCCGCAGCTTGCGCAGGAAGTCCGCGATGAGCTGATCAAAGTGCTTTCGCAAACTGGCGGCCATCTCGGCCCGAACCTTGGTGTTGTTGAGCTGACGATCGCGTTGCACCGCGTGTTCGATACGCCGCGCGACCGCTTCGTGATGGATGTGAGTCATCAGGGCTACGTGCACAAAATATTTACCGGACGGCTCGACCGTTTCCACACGATGCGTCAATTCGGCGGCCTCAACGGCTTTCTTTTGCGGACTGAAAGCGAACACGACTGTTATGGGGCAGGTCACGCAGGTACCGCGCTCTCCGCGGGGCTTGGCATGGCGGTTGGCCGCGATTTGCGCGGTGGTAACGAGAATATCGTGGTAGTCGCAGGCGATGCCGCGTTCACTTGTGGAATCAGCTATGAGGCGCTGAACAACGTCAAAGCACACACCAAGCGCTTCATCGTTGTGCTCAATGATAACGAATGGTCGATCGCGAAGAATGTCGGCGCGATCGCTAATTACCTGAACAGCATTGTCACGAATCCGACTTATGCGCATCTGCACGATAAGGCGCGCGATTTCGTCCAGGCGATTCTTGGGAAAACCGGCGTGCACCTCGCGCACAAAGTGGAAGAAAGCGTCAAAGCTTTGCTCGTGCCGAGCGTCATCTTCGAGGAGCTCGGGCTTCGCTATTACGGGCCGATTGATGGACACGATATTCCCCTGCTCATCCGGACATTTGAGTTTTTGAAAACGCAGGAAGAGCCGGTGCTGCTGCACATTCTCACTAAGAAAGGCAAAGGCTACGAACCGGCCATTAAACAGCCCGACAAATTTCATGGCCTCGGCAAATACAAAATCGAGAGCGGCGAAACCGCGCCGACGCCGACACCCACCTACTCGGAAATCATCGGCAAGACGCTCGCGAAATTTGCGGAGACAAATCAGAAAATTGTCGCTATCACGGCGGCGATGCCGAGCGGGACCGGCCTTTCGCATTTTGCCAAGGCACATCCGAGTCGCTATTTCGATGTCGGGATCGCCGAGGAACACGCAACGCTCTTTGCGTGTGGCCTCGCTACGCAGGGGCTGCAACCCTTCCTCGCCATTTACTCCACGTTTTTTCAGCGCGCCTATGACATGGCAATCCACGACATCGCCATTCAAAACCTGAACGTGAAGCTGTGCATGGACCGCGCCGGGTTAAGCGGCGACGACGGCCCGACGCATCATGGCTTGTTCGACATCGGTTACTTGCGGCACATTCCGAATTGGGTGCACATGCAGCCGAAGGACGAGGACGAATTCGTCGACATGCTCTGGACAATGGCCCACTATAATTCTGGTCCAATCGCCATCCGTTACCCGCGCGGTTCCGGTACCGGCGCGCAAATTAAGCCGGAACCCAAACTTCTCGAGATCGGCAAGGCGGAGGTCGTGCAGCATGGGCGTGATGTGGCGATCTTCGGATTGGGCAACATGTTTGAAGTCGCCGAAGAAGCGGCGCGCAAGCTCGAAGAAAAAGGAATTTCGGTCGCGCTCATCAACCCGCGCTGGATCAAGCCGATGGACACCGGCACACTCGAATTTTTTGCGCGAAGCGTAGATGTCGTCTGCACGATTGAAGACCACGTTTTGCATAACGGCTTTGGGTGCGCCGTGATGGAACATCTGCATTCGCAGATGATCAACACACCGGTGATGCGCATCGGTTGGCCCGATCAATTCATCGAGCACGGCGCGGTTCCCATCCTGCGCAAGAAACACGGAATCACAGCCGACGCGCTGGTGGAAAAAGTTTTGCCGCTCCTCCGCAAAAAGTCCAAGCTTAGGCCATCGGTCGCCTAATAAAAAGCGAAGGGCGCCTTCGTTTCCGAAAGCGCCCTTCATAGTTTCGATGGCGATAAGCCGAATTCTGTCCGGCCGATTTCTCGGCCGCGATGATCATTCATCTCTCCCGAATTTCTCCGAGAGTCCGGCGAGCTTTCATTCGCCGTGATGCGACGATACCCGAGGGTTAGACGGGCCGGCTGCCCTCCCTCTGTTTTGTCTTGCACCGCATGGGGTTTTTCCTGCCTCGCAAATTGCTTCGCGAGCGGTGAGCTCTTACCTCGCCTTTTCACCCTTGCCTGCGCTTTGTTGCCAAAGAACCGGCGGTGTCTTTTCTGTGACACTTTCCGTCACCGAAGTTTTTCAACCGCGGCGCCCGCGTATTTTACGCGGCATGTTGCCGTATGGTGTTCGGACTTTCCTCCAGCGAATCTTGCGATTCACCAGCGATCATCTGCCATCGGCCCAAAATTTAGCACAAAAACAGAAATCTTGAAGCCACGAAACCACGAGAAAAAGCGGTTTTAGAGCAGGCGCGCCGCCTGCCATCCGATTTGGGCAACCGTAGCGGTTGCCCTACAACCTCATTCAGAACGGCGTTGGCACATTCAGAAAGAAAATCGCGATCATAGCAAGGCCGATGACAAGTTTGCCGAGCATTGCGCCGAGATTTCCGAGCAAGCTTCCCCAGCCCGCCCGGCCTGCATCAATCATTCGTTTGCCAGCGATGAATTCACCAGCAATCGCGCCGATAACTGGACCGACAAACAAACCGAGGATACCGAAGAACAGTCCGACTAGCGCGCCGACAATCGCGCCGAACGTTCCCCACTTGGTCGCACCAAAGTATTTCGCGCCAAAATAGCCGCCGAGAATGTCAATCGCGTAGGTTGCGAGCGTCAGCAGCACGAGCACGATGATCGTGCGCCAACCGACGCTTTTCTCCGGCCCCAACATGATCCGGTGAATCACCGCAGCAGCGAGAATAATTGTCGTGCCGGGCAGGACCGGCGCGATCGTGCCGATCAGACCAACAGCGAACAGTACAATCGTGACGACCCACCAAAAGAGTTCCATGACTTCGAGCAAGCAAACTTTTTGACCCCGCAGATGTCGATCTTATACTGAATTCCCCCACGTTTAACTCAAACCGAAGGATTCATTTATGCCACTTGCTGTTGGAACCAAGGCGCCAGATTTCACTTTATCCACAAAGACCGCTGACGGGCCGAAACAAGTCAAGCTCAGCGATAATTTCGGAAAGAAAAACACGCTGCTGCTTTTCTTTCCAATGGCGTTCACCGGCACCTGCACGACAGAAATGTGTGAAGTTAGTGCCGGGCTAAACGCTTACAGCGACCTGAAGGCCATCGTTTATGGGATCAGCGGCGACAATCCGTTCGCACAGGAGGCGTGGGCGCAAAAAGAGAAAATCACAGTGCCGCTGTTGAGCGATTACGAACACAAAGTCGCGAACGATTATGGCGTGATGTACGACTCATTCCTACCGCAAATGAATCTCGGAATGGCCGGTGTCCCGAAGAGGTCTGCATTCATTATCGATAAAAGCGGTGCGATCCAATATGCGGAAAGCAACGATGACGCCAGGCAGCTGCCCAATTTCGACAACATCAAAGCAAAGCTCGAAGAATTAGCGATTGAGGTAATCCCGCCCGCTAGCCGGGGAACAAACCTCGGTGCTCATCTAGACCTGACTTATTACGCCGGAGAGCTGTACACGCTCGGGGGCCCGACCGCTGAAAGAATGGAACTCGGGAAGGAAGTCACGCTCATTAATACATGGTGCGGCAAACTCATCGTGGAAAACACGAACGGCAAACGCGCACTCGTCGAGTTTAGGAACATAGGGGTGCCAGTAAATGCGGACGGTACGCTCGGTACTGTCAAGGATTGGCCGCATTCAAACACGGCGGGTGCTCCAAAATGACAGACGAAATATTGTCATCCCGAGCGAATCCTGCTGGCGTGAGAGAAGTCGAAGAATCCCGCGACGATCGCTTAAGGATTGGCAACGGGATTCCTCGACTTCGCTCGGAATGACAACAAACATGCACGACGAATTTAAGACGCTGAGGAAATTCGACGCGGGCAAAGGACGCGAAGGTTTCTTTTATTCGCTGCCGGCGCTGGAAGAGCGGGGCATCGGCAAAATTTCGCGGTTGCCAGTAAGCATCCGGATTGTTCTCGAATCGGTGCTGCGCAATTGCGACGGGAAGAAAGCCCGGCGCAAAGATGTTGAAGCGCTCGCGAACTGGAACGCACAATCGCCGGCGAACGAGGAAATTCCATTCGTCGTCGCACGGATCGTTTTGCAGGATTTCACGGGTGTGCCACTGGTGGTTGATCTAGCTGCGATGCGCAGCGCAGTGCAACGCCTGGGGCGCGATCCGAATATCATTGAACCACTCGTCCCGGTTGATCTGGTGGTGGACCACTCCGTGCAGGTGGATTTCTTCGGTTCCCCGCGCGCGCTGGAGCTCAATCTGGACATGGAGTTCAAGCGCAACCGAGAGCGTTACCAGTTTCTCAAGTGGGGGCAGCAGGCGTTCAAAACCTTCCAGCTGATCCCGCCGGGAATTGGTATCGTGCATCAAGTCAATCTCGAATACCTGGCCAAGGGCGTTTTAAGTAACGCAGGCTTCCAGCCTGCTTCCCAACCAACAGCGGGCAAGATGCCCGCCGGCCGCGCAACCGGGACGGATGCGCTACTTTATTACCCCGACACGCTTGTTGGCACTGATTCGCACACGACCATGATCAACGGTCTTGGCGTGGTTGGCTGGGGTGTGGGTGGAATTGAAGCGGAGGCCGGCATGCTCGGTCAGCCGGTCTATTTTTTAACGCCGGAAGTGGTGGGCGTACACATGAGCGGACAATTGCGCGAAGGCGTCACGGCGACGGATCTCGTCCTGCACATAACGCAACTGCTGCGGGCGCAAAAGGTGGTCGGTAAATTTGTTGAGTTCTATGGCAAAGGCGCTGCATCGCTGCCGGTACCGGATCGCGCCACGATTGGGAACATGTCGCCGGAGTACGGCGCGACCATGGGATATTTTCCGATTGACCAAGAATCTGTGAATTACCTACGAGCCACTGGACGCAGTGAGGAACAATGCGTGGCATTCGAAAATTATTTTCGCGCGCAGAAAATGTTCGGAATGCCGCTGAGGGGCGAGATTGATTACAGCGTCGATATCGATCTGGACTTGGCAGAGGTGCAGCCAAGCGTTGCGGGACCGAAAAGGCCTCAGGATAGGATCAATTTGCCTGAACTTGGAAAAACATTCAGTGCGTGATGGAGGATACGGGAAACAAAATGTCGACCTTCGCGAAAAACATCTTGTGGAATTGAACGGCAGCGCTCCGCGCAATGGCGCGATGTTTTCAACCGACAACAAGGAGGATCAGGGAATTAATGCGGGGGACGAACTCAACAAAATCGAGATGGTTGCAAACCGGCCAACGCCGGATCCCGGGAGAGTAATTGAAGCCGAATCGAGAGAGATCCTTGCGCAAGGACGAACTCACGTCGGGCACGGTAGCGTCCTGATCGCCGCGATCACGAGTTGCACAAATACGAGCTTTCGGGAAATCGAAATTTCGAAGCGCGCGTGCACCAGCATATCAAGGCGAATTTTTTGATGTCGCCGCCGCTGGTTGTCGCCTTCGCCCTCGCGGGTCGAGTTCACATCGATCTTTCTCACGATCCGCTCGGCAGGGATAAGCACGGCAACGAAACCTTCCTTCGCGACCTTTGGCCGACTCTCAGCGAAATCCGCGACACGATGCAATCAGCTCTAGCGCCAGAGACGTTTCGCAAATTGTATCGCGATTTTGCCAACCAAAATCCGAAGTGGAACGAGATTCCATCGAGCACCGGCGACGTTTACCAGTGGGATGAGAAGAGCGATTACATTCATGAGCCGCCGTTCTTCCAAAATTTTTCGATGAAGCCCGGACACATCGAGGAAATCCGCGGCGCGCGCGCGCTTGGGATTTTCGGTGAATCGATAACGACCGATCACATTTCCCCCGCAGGTGCAATCAAAGAAACTTCGCCGGCCGGGAAGTATCTAATGTCCCGAGGAATCCAACCGCGAGATTTCAACAGCTACGGGAGCAGGCGAGGCAATGATCTCGTCATGACGCGCGGGACGTTCGCGAATGTGCGCATAAAGAATTTGATGGTGCCCGGAACCGAAGGAGGCGTGACAAAATATTTCGCGAATGGCGAGGGCGGGCAGATGTCGATTTTTGATGCGGCGATGAAGTACGCAAAGACTAAGACTCCGCTAGTTATTCTCGCCGGGCACGAGTACGGCAGCGGCTCATCCCGGGATTGGGCCGCGAAGGGAACGCGTTTGTTAGGTGTGAAGGCAGTGGTCGCCGCGAGTTTCGAACGGATTCATCGATCAAATCTTGTAGGCATGGGCGTGTTGCCGTTGCAATTCCCCGAGGGAACAACGGCGCAATCGCTTGGACTTGATGGCTCGGAAGTTTTTTCGATCACCGGATTGTCGGACGCAATTAAGCCCGGAGAAACGGTAACGCTCGAGATCGAAGATAAAAACCGACAGAAGCGCTCCGTACCAGTAAAGCTTCGCATCGATACACCGATCGAAATCGATTACTACCGGCACGGCGGGATTTTGCCTTTTGTGCTTGGCCAGTTGCTCTCGAAGTAATGCTTGCAGGGCGTCTCTGTGAGACGCCATTCGCTTGGGCAGGCGTCTGACACAGACGCCCTACAGTATCTGGCGCGTGTGAACTGTGATCGGCGAACCGTCGGCAATGAATGCGGATCGGGGAGATTGATTTAACGTCTCGGCGAATTGTTGCCCGTAAAGAGTCGCAACGTCTGCCTTCAGTTCGAAATCGTTGGCATTCCAAATTTTCCATCGGGGATGCTCGACTCGATATTCGCCACAGCCGCTGCGCAGAGAAGTATAACCCCAGTAATGTTCAGTGATAAATTCCGCGTGGGTGCCCGCCAGAATTGCCTGCGGCTCGCCAGTCGCCTGCAATCTAAGTGATTCCCATTTGCGGCCGCGCCGCCACGAGAATTCCACTTTCAAATTGGAATCTCGATGTTCGATTTCATGTTTCATCGGTAACGCGAGATAATTCTCCCCGTAACATGCGCGCGCGACGAGTGCGATCGCGCGACGCGGGACAAGCTCGCGGACAAAAACTACACCGCGCCGCAAGGTGTCCGCCGATTTTCTCCTCACATAGAAACGCAAATTCACTTCTTCAAAGTTGCGGTGCAGAGGGACGGGAAGGCCGAGAAGACGCGTGTCCAGAAACAGAAATCCCACCACGCTGAGAAAGGTCTCACGATTATCGAAGTCGATCTCTGTGCCACGCGGAACCAAAGGCGCGAGCAGGCGAGGATCGACGACATAATTCAGCATGGCGAGGTAACGCCAGTTAGCAGTGAGAAATGGTTGCACGTTGTGATCCTGCGTTTTGAGCCGCGCGCTGTAGAATCAATCGGCAGTGCGAACACGATATCGCGCAGCAAATCGCTCAGACTCAGGAACAGGACTGAGGTCGGCGCGTTGCGTGGCGGAAATCCATTCGGACCAAGTTTCGTCTTGCTTGGTTGGCGCAGGTGGAATTTTCAACTCAATGAACTGCGACCCGCCTGGTTCATTACCGATCGAGGCAAGAAGCGATCTGGTCTTGCTGTGTGTCAATAACGGGACATTTCCCGGAATTGTGATGTGCTCGGCATCTTTTGTAAGCGCGCTCCAATCGATAAAAGCAAAACGACTTTGCCGATTATCAGTGTAAAGACTGACTCGGATGCTGTAACCATCGGGCTGGTCTGGAATTTGAAACGCCGCCGGCGCACGAAGCTCGAACTGCAACTCAAGTCGCTTGCCATCGATCCGCGGAGGTTTGTCCGATAACCCATACGGAACGCCTATCAGCAGACCGGCGAGACCACAGACAATTAGAAGCGACCAACCTTGCGCAATGAGGAACCCAGCAGGTCCTTGCCGTCGAACCAGGATGGACGAGACGCTTCCAACTACCAAACCCGCAAGAATCCCAAGAGGCACGCAAAGAAAAATGACGGTCATGCCCCGCTGACCTTCCATCTCCGGCACGTGCGCCAGCTTGGTCAAGTAATCGCCGACAAAGAACGCAAGAACGCAGCCGACAACTGCCGTCAAAAGCGCAACGAAGAAAGCACGGAGCAAGCGCATGAAGTGTTAGAGCCAGCTTTGGGTCGATCGAATCGTTCGACCCCGATCTGGGGTCACTGCAACAATTTTTCGAGGAACGGACTACGTTGCGTGCCGAGCGCAGTGGCCCGGGCGTAATGCTGTTTCGCGAGTTCTTTCGAGCCGGGCTGCGTAGTGATAAGAATGACCGCCAGATTGAAATGCGCATCGGCGTCGTCAGGATTGTTGGCCAGAGCCTGAAGGATTTCCTTTTCTGCCTCTTGCTGCCGCCCTTTTTGGCTGGCCGTGATGCCCAAATAATTATGAGCAGTAGCGCTCTTTGGATTGATCTCAATCGCCCTCGTTAACTCAACCAGCGCATCATCGAATTTTGATTGCCGATAATGAATGATTCCCAGTGTGGTGAGCACAAATTCATTGTCGGGCGCCATGGTCACGGCCTTTTTCAGCACCGACTCTGCAGGTCCCAATTTGCCGCTGCGAACGTAAACCACGCCAAGATTGCAAAGTGCGTCAAAGTTGTTGGGATCTTTCGTCAGGATATCCTGATACTGCTTTTCCGCCGTCTGATATTTGCGCTGGTCGAGATTTCTCCTAGCGACGCGCGCAAGATCCTGCAGTTGGTGTTGCTTTTCTTTTGTTAGTTCGCTTCCGCGCGCAGATTTTGCGTTCGTGTCTGGTTTGACGGCGGCAGCCGCATCCACCGGCAATTTTTTCTCAAAAAGGAAACTCGCGTTAAACACGCCATTTCGTTGGTCTGAAACTGAAACCACGGGTTGCCGCAGCAAAGCGAGTTCTTCGGTGCTTAGTTTTGCAACCGGCTGCGCCAGAAATTCGATCTGTCTGTTCAGCTTCTCCGATCTGATTTTTAATCTACTCAGCTCCGCCAACACCAGGTTCCTTGCCTCGTCACGACGCGTCTCTTCCTGGCGTTCGCGCACAACAATGTTTCGCAGGAGCTCATTTTCTCTCGCGAGCTGAGCGGACTCCTCGCTGTTTGCACCCGCCAGCTTCGCAGCTTGAAGGTCCATGCTTGCGTCGTCCAACTGAACGTCAAGCTCGGCAGCTCGCGCTGCCAAATAATCATTTCTTTTCTGGCTCTCGGCCAACTGCTGTTGAAGCTCTGCTAATTGCTGATTCATCTCGGCAAATTTCTCCGCCTTAACCGGGTCGCTCTCGCTAAGGGTTCGGACCTTTTCCTCCGCATTTGCCAATTTCTGTTGCAGATCGTCCTTCTCAGCCAGGAGTAGCTGGACGCCCTGTTCCGCGCCTCATCGGCCGCGGCAAGGCCGTCTTTCAAATGGGCAACCTCGGCCCGCGACTGCTGCTGCTCCCTAACGCTGCTCTCATGCGATGCCTGGGACGCTCTTAATGATTCCTCAGCTTGTGCAAGTTGATCACGCGTCTGATGTTCGGATTTCTTCGCTTTTTCGAGGTCGTCTTGTGCTTTTTCAAGTCTGGAATTTGTTTCCGTCAGGCGCGTGTTGACGGTTTCCTTTTCTATTCGTGCGGTTTCAAGTTCACTCCGCGCTTTGCCGAGTGCCGCCTGCAACTGATCGACCTTGTCGTGCAGTTTTTTTGTCGCCTCTTTGATCGCAGGATCGGGCGATGGCTGGGCTGTGGTTTCGCCCAATTGCGCGGCCACAACCTCGGGCCCGGGCTCGGACCAGCCATCACTCTCTGGCAGTGCAGGCGCAACTTCGGGCAGAGGACTTGAACTCGCCGTTAGCGCATTTTGCCTCGTTGTCCTCTCCTGGATTCGCAAGATGCCTTCGCTGATTTTACGGCCGCGATATTCCACGATTGCTGGCTGCCAGGCGGAATGCGATCTGCGCAACGCCTCGATGAGGCTTCCCGCGAATCGATATTTCGCCAAGGCCGTCTTGAATCGGTTTTCACGTTCAAGCTTTTCGCCCTGTTGCGCGGAGAGATAGGCTTTCAGAAAAATTTCGCTTGGATCGTCTCCCTGTCCCAAAAGAGTGCCCGTACCGGCGATGAAAAAGAAGAGTGCGATCAAAGCCGCTCCGGCTCGCTTCATACGATGGCGAGGTGCCATGGTAAGCTGGCTGCAGGTAGAGTTTTGTTCCACCGGCGGCGAGAATTACTGAAGAGACGGAGGAAAGTCCAGTCCTTTGTTTGCAAAAAGAGATTCGAATTTTAGAATCTTGTCCCGTGCCAATGATGGTGGCCGTAGCTCAATGGTAGAGCCCCAGATTGTGGTTCTGGTTGTTGCGGGTTCGAGTCCCGTCGGCCACCCGGCTTCGCAAATTCCAAATCCCAAGCTCCAAACTCGTGATTCTGACCTTTGGGATTTGGAACTTGGGTTTTGGGATTTACAAAATGTGCCTGTAGCTCAACCGGATAGAGCTTCTGACTTCGGATCAGAAGGTTGGGGGTTCGAATCCCTCCAGGCACGCGTTAGCCCGGATGGTACTCTGGCGGTGCACGTCGCATTGATGTTCTGATAAGTCGGCGAGTGCAAGCATGCGCCGGCGGCCACGTTGCCTCGACAGGTGACACCAACTATTGATGTTGAACCGATGAATAGACGACGAGACGAAAAGTTCATCCGCGTGGCACTCAAGGAAGCAAAGAAGGCGCTCGGTCAGACTAGCCCGAACCCCGCAGTCGGAGCGGTTCTTGTCGTTGATAATCAGATTGTGGCGAAAGGACATCATCGAGGAGCAGGTCGCGATCACGCTGAGGTTGAATGTCTCCGCGATTTTGGTGCGCCTGTTCCCGCTCAGGCCACACTTTATGTCACGCTCGAACCGTGCTCCACAGAAGGACGCACTGCTCCCTGCACCGACGCAATACTCCAAGCTGGAATTAAGAATGTGGTTGTTGGCGCAATCGACGTAAATCCGCGTCACTCCGGAAAGGGCATTGCACAATTGCGAAATGCGGGTGTGAACGTCCGAGAGGGCGTTTTGGCTGATGAATGCGCGCACATTAATGAGGCTTTCAACAAGTGGATCATGACTGGGCGCCCTTTTGTCATCGCAAAGTGTGGGATGTCGCTCGATGGTCGGTTGACGCGGCCTGCCGTCGAGCATCGCTGGATCACCGGACGTTCCGCCCGAAGTCACGCCCGTGAGCTTCGCGCGCAAGTGGACGCAGTGCTCGTGGGAGCGGAAACAGTGCGCGCGGACAATCCACGCTTAACCATACGGGGCAGGCATTCGGCGCCACAACCGTGGCGGGTTGTGCTGACCCGTTCAGGCAAACTTCCACGGCGAGCCCGTTTGTTTTCAGACCGCTTGGCTGCGCGAACGCTGATTTACAAAGGACAGTCTTTGGCTGGCGTTCTAAAAAATCTAGGCAAACGCGGTATCACCAGCGTGTTGATTGAAGGCGGAGGCAACGTGCTCGGCCAGGCGCTGGACGCTCGTCTCATTGATAAGGTGCAACTTTATTTTGGACCGATATTCACCGGAGGACCCGTAATTGCGTTCCCAGGCTTGGGAGTCGAGAACACAGCAAATGCGTTGCGCCTTTGCCGCGTTTCATATCAACGCATTGGAGAGAGTGTTTGTATTACCGCATATCTGGAGCGTCTTGGATCCGAATAAACCAGAAAACTTTCGTCGCTGTGTCCTGTTTAATTAATGGGAGGTAAAACGATGAAGAAACTTCTGTTAATTGGACTCGTGGCGGGAGGTTTGAGCTTTGCTGCAGTGCCACGTTCCGACGCTCGAGTCTACTTCTCGATTGGGTTCGGACCGGGCTATGGGTACTATTATCCGTATCGCTATTACCGGCCGTACTATGGCTACTACCGGCCTTACTATTGGTACGGCGGGCACCGTTACTACCGTCACCACCGTCACCATCATTATTATCGGTACTAAGCCAGCGTAGAATACAGAAAGCCCTGACTGAGCTGGCTCGAAAGCAATTTCGAGCCAGCGCCTTTTATGGAAACGACTATTGCGCGAAGAATGCAGAAGCAGAAAAATGCCGGTTCTACTTTCTTGAATTAGGCGACTCCCCGGACTTCGTAGCGGGGCTTTTGGCCGGCTGATCAATTTGGAACTCTTTCTTCAGCTGCTGAATCAGCGCCGGCAGTTCCTTTTGCCGTTCCGTTTCGATCTGTTGCCGGAGCGTCTGTTCGACTTTGCGGCGTTCCTGAACGTAGCGGGATTCAAACTGAGCACGCTCTTGCGGGGTCAGACTAAGACCAGATTGACGAAGCGCCGCATCGGTTTCCCGCTTGATCGTCTCCTGGCGCAAATTTTCGCGCTGACGCATGACGTTGCGCTCTTCCGGGCTCATCCGCATCCAACGCTCGGCGTTGCGCCGGAAGTTCTGCCGCGCTTCCGGTGGCATTGCCATCCAGCGGTCACGTATGCTGTGATCCGCCGGTCCGCGTGAAGGTCCCATGCTTTGACCTGCCGGTCCGCGCGGAGGTCCCATATTCTGGCCTGCCGGTGGCCCGTGCGGAGCGCCGCCCATCGGCCGGCCCATCGGTCGGTGCGATTGCTGTTGCGGCTGCCCCTGCGCGATAGCGCAGGATGAGACCAGAACCGACGATGCGACGACTACTTCACAAAGTCGGCTTATCTTCCCACACGTTATTTTCATCCCAGGCGATCAATTCATCCAGATCAGCCACGACGTCATAATCCTGTGGATCGATTTTAGCTACAACGTCTAAATCGCTCGCGGACGTTGTCTGTGAGATTGGACGATGCGTGGCGATAGCCATGCCGACCACGACGATTGCCACAGCGGATGCTGCAACAAGTCTTCGCAGGCTAAACCAGTTTCGCGCCCGCTCGAAACGAGTCGCTCCCTGGCGGATCTTTCTTACCACGTTCCGGGCGAAGAATGGCGAAAGGATGGGCCCGGGAACACGGCCGAGAACATCCCATAACTGTTTGTCATCTTCAGGTTCCATAGCCTCCAGTCAATTGAACTAACTGCACCGCCGGAAGTTGCGCTGGAATGGGTGCCGAAAATGATACTTTAGATTCCGGGGGCTTCAAGGAAACCCTCGAGTTGCCGGATACGAGTCGGATGCCGCATTTTGCGCAAGGCCTTTGCTTCAATCTGACGAATCCGCTCGCGGGTAACTTGGAACTGCCGACCTACGGTTTTCGGCCCCCCTGTCCTCGATAAAGTCGCCGAAATTAGTTTCTTCGCTCTCGCCCACTGGGGACTGGAGCGAGATTGGTTGCTGCGCCATCTTCAGGACCGCCCGAACCCGGTCCACTGGCAGGAGCACTTCTTCGGCCACTTCTTCGGGACTAGGTTCTCGCCCGTATTCCTGCACCAGCTGTTTTTGCACGCGCATGAGCTTGTTGATCGTCTCAATCATATGCACGGGGATTCGAATCGTGCGCGCCTGGTCAGCGATGGAGCGCGTGATGGCCTGGCGAATCCACCACGTGGCGTAAGTGGAAAACTTATATCCTCGCCGGTATTCGAATTTCTCAACCGCCTTCATCAGTCCCATATTGCCTTCCTGGATCAGATCGAGAAAGGAAAGGCCGCGATTTGTGTATTTTTTCGCGATGGAAATAACCAGACGAAGGTTGGCCTCCACCATTTCGGTTTTCGCCTTGAACGCCTGGCGCAGCCAACCTTTCAGCATCCGATATTCTTCGGCATAGTCAGAAAGCGAAAACCACAGGCTTTTCTCTAACTCACGGATTTTGTTCTGGAGTTGCAGGCGCCTTTTTTGGCTGCGAGGATTTTTCGCAATCTCAGTTCGGAGGTAAAGCGACGTGTGGTGCGCGTCGTCCGCCAGGTGCACAAATTCCTCCGTGACTCTCTGCTTGAGGTAAAAATTTGGATAAATCCTCTGCAGCGAAGCCATTTTTCTTTGCAAGCCCCTCACCTTATGCGACCGCTTCTTTGAGGAGTTACGCGCAAGCTCGCAAAATTGCTGGGTGACCGACGTGCTTAGTCGTTCCACCTGTTTGCACAGAGGAGGGAGCTTCTTCATGTATCTTTCACGGCTCTCGATTTTCTTATCGAGAATTACCCGGTCGAACCGTTCGCGCCCCTCGAATAGCTTGCGGGCGAGATCCAAATGGGCGCGCGCGACAAAGCCAAAGCGACTGATGTGCTTCTGCACCATCGCTTCGGCGTCTTCAATTCGTTTGGATATTTCAACTTCCTGTTCCCGGGTTAGAAGTGGAACCTGCCCCATCTGCTTGAGATACATCCGCACCGGATCGTCGAGGATATCAACCTTTGTCTCCGGCCTCTCATCTTCCTCTTCGTCCTCGTCTGCATCTTTTTTGCCATCCTTATAGCGATCCACTTCGGACGCTTCGATAATGTCGATCTCCAGGCGGCGCAGCCGCGTCAGGATCAGATCCAGTTCATCGGCATCGGTAACCCCTTCGGGCAACGCCTCGTTTAGATCATCAAACGTGAGGTAGCCTTGTTCTTTTGCCAGCTTGATCAGTTCGCGAATGCGATTCTGGACTTCAATAGCCGAATACAAGACAGACGCCGGCGCGATTCCTTCCGGCTCAGACAGCCGCCCATTGTCAGATCGCTTTGGTGCCCGCGTGACGCGGGCGATTTTCAGGGCTGTAATTCGTCGCTGTCTCTTCAGATTCGCTCGCACAGCAATATGTTTTTTTGCTACACGGCGCTTAGGCTTGCTGCGGTTAAGCCGTTGTGCCGACGACCGTCGGCTGCCTCCCCTTTGTTTCGAATGCCTGGCCAAGGTTGTACGGTTACGGATTTGACTAAGACGTTCGACCTTCCGCGCGGCTATGGATCGACAACTAATTGTCGGCCGGGCCGGCGGGCTGCGAAAGCTCGTGGAGCTGTTCCTGCA
>WNGN01000763.1_pt1 | contig 20450 bp, 17 predicted proteins | sample 5400561 | NCBI WGS metagenome assembly WNGN01 (sample SAMN13153379, study PRJNA577476) | soil metagenome | isolation source: 115 cm soil or saprolite under Garry oak tree replicate 2 | place: USA:California | collected 2016-06-15
ATCTATGACGAAGTCTAGGATCGAACGATCAATTGAGCAATAATTTAGCAGAATTGTCGCCTTCGCGGGGGCTCCATACCCGACGATTTTCTTGCCGTCTTTCTTTAGTGCCCGCAAGAGAGCTACCAACTCGCCCCTGAACTCCTTGGCCCGATTGGCGAACTGCTCAAGTGCACGAAAATTGGCCCCTTTTTCTTCAGCTCGGAATGTCTGGTCCAACATATCCAGTTGTTTGGGAAAAGCATCGAGATGTGCTGCGAGCCCTCGGATGGTCCCACCGTGGATTGCGGGAAAGTGTTCGATGCCGACAAGTTCTAGCCCATATCTTTCGAAGACCTGAGAGAGGGGCTTGAACCCAAAATACGAGAGATGTTCATGGTATACGATATCAAAATTGTAGTGGCGGAGTACGTCGACGACCCAAGGTACTTCAAAGGCAAATAGCCCTTTAGCGTCCAATAGCTCGCTGACGGATTCAACAAAACCGTTCAGATCGCCGACGTGCGAGACTACGTTGTTGGCTGTCACAACCCGAGCCTTGTTTCTTCCAATTCGCGCAACAGATTCGGAGCCAAAATACTCGTTGATAGTGGGGATCCCTTCGGCTTCAGCGCGAGTTGCGATATTACGAGCGGGTTCGATTCCTAAGACCCCAGCACCTCGCTTTTTGAACGCCTTGAGGAGGGTCCCGTCGTTGCTTCCGATATCCACTACGAGGTCTTCGGCACTTAGCGCAAGCTTGTGCGTGAGCTGGTCTGCATATTTATCAAAGTGGACCAATGAAGTGTTTGCCGTAGCGGTTAGAAATGCGTAATCATCAAACATTTCCCTTCTGTCGACGATGTCAGATAGCTGAATGAGTCTACAATTATCACAATAGAATATTCGCAACGGATATCTAGATTCAGGAGCTTGGACTTTGGTGTTCTGAACGGATAGGAACGAATTCGCCAGCGGTAGAAGACCGAGGTCGAATCCAAGTCGTAACCGGCTACTACCGCAAGCTCTGCAGCTGGGTTCGATATCAGGGGGTGTCATTGCTCTTTCCTAAGTCGCGTTGCACTTCTAGACTCTGCATCTTTGGCTGTGAACCTTTCGCTGAAGCCTCCAATGAGCCAGGTTTGCTTTAGAGAGCGACAGAGGTTACCTCGAGGTTCGCTTGGATAGACGGGTACTCAATCGGACAAATACCCGTCTGGGTCTGTCCCAAACGTTCCATGCAATAGTAACGCGTGCCCCTGGTGCGCACTTTTTGGATATTCGATATATCGTCCGAACTCAGGAATGCTTGATTTCGGATCCGGTATTTGTGACAATAGCGAGTTCTTTTTAATATTCGTCGGAACAACAACGTTTTGTCATGCTGCCTGGTGTGAGTGTTCATGAAATTAACAAGTTAATCGACGAACGAGGATTTCTCGCGGAAATCCTGCGAGAAGACTGGAAGGACGTGATGGGGGATGATAAGATTGCTCAAGCGAACTTGTCTTTCAGCTATCCAGGAACGATTAGGGCCTGGCACAGGCACAACAGAGGTCAAGTTGACCGCTTGATTGTGCTGCAGGGCTCGATGAAGATATGTGCCTACGATGACAAGAAAGGATCGGCGACACAAGGTTCTCTTGAAGAAATCACGGTTAGCGAAGAGAGGCTTCAGGTGGTTCGGATACCAGGTCATTACTGGCATGGTACCAAGACATTGGGCGTCAAACCCTCGGTTACACTCTATTGCGTAAACCGTCTATACGATCCCAAGAACCCTGACGAAGAACGAAGAGCCTGGGACGACCCATCCATTCTTGACCCCAAGACTAGGGAGCCCTTTGATTGGAACAAACTACCTTTCAGGTAGTACCCGATTGTGAGATCCCTGCTGAAAAACTCGGCTCTTGGTCATTTCTTGTCGCGTTATTGTCGGGTCGTGTAAAATCGAGCACTCTTTTCATCATAGGGCTATTTCCCACTCATGCCGGACTTTCGGCAAACGTATTCGTTTGAAAAACCTGGCCTTCCGACCACTTACCAAAAAAGGAAACAAATCATACGAGTTGACGTGCGCTTCAACACCGACCGGTCTGATTATCCACAAGTGAGCGCCGAGCTCTCTAGTTCTAATCGCAAGGCGTATGCCTTGGAGCGCCACTCTCCATTGCCCATAACTGGAGAGGGCGAGCAAATTACGAAATAATTCTCGCTTGAACCCATCGTCGACCGGGAAACGAATGTTTGCCGAATCCCCAACTCTCCTTATCTCGCTTATGGCGAGGGAAGGGAACGCAATGTGCTCAAGAACGTGCCAACAACGAACATAATTGAAGGCCTTGTCGATGAAGGGCAAGTAATGAGCATCCGCCCTGATATTCAGCTTTGATTTCACTCCTGTTTGTGTGCGAAAATCAACATCAAGGCGAACATCCCCCCATTCGTCTGGGCCACAACCAACATTTAGAGTCGGTTTGGTCATAGATTCGCCCTCATGCTCACTCCATGCCGACAGACTTCGATCGTGTGATCTTTCCTGCGCGGATCGGATTCCTGCTTTCTGAACAGAGAATCTCAAATCTGCCCTGACGCTCATCTGTCGGTTGCATTTTGAAAGGGACAATTCTTCTTATTATCATCGGTGCAAATCGAGCGGCAGCAGAATGGTCCGATTTGGCTGGACAAATAGCAAGATGCTCTCAATAATTATCGTAGCCTGGAACTGCCAGGAAGAAGTGATGAATTGCCTTCGATCGCTTGCAGAATTGAGGGACTTGCCACTGGACCTGCAGACTCTTGTCGTGGACAACGGTTCAGAAGACGGTACACGGCAGTCCTTGGAAGCTTCTTCATCAAGGTTCACAAACATAGGACTTGAGGTAACCTACAATTCTCGGAATGTCGGGTTGTCAAGTGCGACGCAACAGGCATATCGCAAAGCTCACGGCAGTTGGATACTCTTGTGCAATCCCGACGTTACATTCAACGCGAATTTGGGCCAAATGGTTGCTTACGGGATCTCGCATCCGGACGAAATGATAACCGCAGATATGGTTAACAACGACGGAACATTGCAAAGAGTGATTCACAGACGGTTCGCCACCATCACTCGCGTCTTCTTCGACTTTGCGACGGTGGGAACATACCTAGATGAGAAGTTCATGAACCACTTGGTCCGGAGAAACTATAGTTACCAAAACGAATTACTTCCATCAGTCGCAGTTATCGAACAGCCGGGTGCAAGCTTTCTTCTTTTCAACCGTGGCCTGATCCAAAAGCTTGGATTCATATTTGATTTAGCTCTCCCGGTCTGGTGGAATGATGTGGACCTGGCTAGGAGAGCCGAAAGGGCGGGAATACAAAGAATTCTTCTTTCAGAAGTGAGAGTCAAACACGGTCTGGGTCGTAGCGGTTCAAAGAAAATGCCTAGTGGAACACAATGGCGCATCTTCTGCAGAAGCATGTTATTCTACGCGCGGAAGTGGAAGATGCACCCTCATCTATTGCAGCTAATGTTTTGCGCAGATGCAATCCTCACCGTTCCTCTCTCTGCGATCGTCCAAGGCAGATCCCATGGCATTTTCAAAGTACTGAGACGTTCGATCCCGAGGGCGGCAGCGCAGATGAGCGGCATCTTGGGAGCATAGGCATATCTTCACAAGTCATACGGAACGAGGGCTTCTCATCTCTCGCCGTAAAATGAAGATCTAGAATCTCAAGAATTGTCTTGAGGTTCTGGCTGTTTCTTCATCTCGTTGATTCCTTCTTCGGCGGTGAGAAATCGCATTCCGAGAATCCTCTCAGCTTTGTCTACCCGCAAGCAACAGTTTTTCGGTCTTTGTGCAATTTGGTGGAACTCGCTGCCGAAGACAGGTTGGACAAGGCTTGTCGGATAGCCGAAGACTTGAGCCAGTTTGATCGCGAACTCGTAGCGGCTCAGGCAAGATCTTCCGGCGGTGTGAAATATGCCGTTTTGGCGACTCTTTGTGAGTCGCAGGAGTGCTTCAGCTAAGTTGTCAGCGAATGTTGGACAGCTGTACTGGTCGCGGACGGCTCTCACAGCTTCATTACGTCTTAGCTTGTCGAGAACGAACATCGCGAAGTTCATCGCCTTGGTCGAGCTGAAAGATGTATTTGCGGGTCTAGAGTGCCAGCCATAGATCACGCTCGGTCTCGCAATGGCGTAATTTGATAGCCCGGACACGACTCTCTCCGCCGCAAGTTTCGTCTTCGAATAATGGTTAAGAGGATTCGGAGTGTCTAATTCGGTATAGTGCCCGTATGTCCCATCAAACACGGAGTCAGTGGAGATGTGTAAGAGTCGAACGCTGTTTTTCTCGGCAGCTTCGGCGAGGTTTCTCGCTCCGCCAACGTTAACGCTCTCGGCCTCTTCCTCGTGGGTCTCGCAATAATCAACATTTGTTAGGGCGGCTGCGTTCACAATGACCTTCGGCTGAACTTCTCTGACCAAACGAAGCGTGGCATCGCGATCGGTTATCTCAAGTTGTGACGAGTTTGGAAATGGAGATTTTTGTGTATTATGAGTCAGATAAGGTTCGAAGTCATAGCCAGCAGCCATAGAGGCGAGTCTTGACCCGACGAGGCCAGTGGAGCCAATCACAAGAAGCCTGTCCAAGAGCAGATTCAGCTCCCCAAAGTAGACTTTTCAAGCTTGAGCCAGGCTACCATAACTGGAGGTCATCATTTTTTCAGACTGTTGCCGGTAGGTGCCGAAAATGGAAGACCTGATCGTAACGGGTGGTCTCGGGTTCATCGGGAGCAACTTTATCCATCATATGATTCAATCCCATCCAGATTTTAGAGTCACAAATGTAGACTTCATGGGATTTGGAAGCAACCCGGCTAACGTTCGAGAACTCAAGCGGAATACCCGTTATCGATTCGTGGAAGGGGACATTGCCGACTACACATTCACTCGCAAGGTTCTAAAAAATGCTCGGATAGTGGTGAATTTTGCAGCGGAGACTCATGTGGACAGAAGCATCGCCAATCCGGCACCATTCTTCGAGAGCAACACTAAGGGAGCCTTCAATCTGCTTCGAGCAGCCTATGAGAGAAATGTCGACAAACTCGTGCATATCTCCACTGACGAAATCTATGGAGCTATCGACTCCGGGTCGTTCGATGAGAGAAGCCCCGCTAACCCATCTAGCCCCTACTCAGCTACCAAGGCCGCTGCGGACCTGATGGCGCAAGCCTGGAACGTCACGTACAAGCTCCCTGTAATTGTTCTCCGATGCACCAATAATTTCGGACCGAGGCAGCATCCAGAGAAGTTGATTCCGAAGACAATCATTAGGGCAATGAAGGGAAAGGAGATTCCGCTGTATGGCGGAGGAGGACAGATTCGAGATTGGATCTATGTAGATGATTTTTGTGATGCCATCGAAATAGCCATTGAACGGGCTATCCCCGGTCAGACATACAATATCTCCGCTGGAAATGAATCCACCAACAAGGCGGTGGTAGAGAGGCTGATGGAGCTACTCGGAGGGCCAAATGTTAGATTGGTTGACGTTGAGGATAGACCCGGCCACGATTTCAGGTATAGCTTGAACTCGAATAAGGCGCGGCAGAGCCTTGGCTGGAAACCAAGTCATTCATTTAATGAAGGGTTGGCATTGACCGTGAAGTGGTATCGAGAAAATGTCTCTTGGTGGAAACCACTAGCCACCAAGAAGGTCCTAGCGGAAACTCCTTGGAAGGAAAGGTGGTAAACCCCAATGGTCGTAGTCTTCAGGTGTCGCCTTCGGTTACGGGGAAGCTCTTTATGCCCATTTTCCTAGGAAGCCCGACGTACTGTCCTTCCAGCAGAGCATTGGCCTTATCCAGGATCTCCTTAAGCTCGTTTTTGTCTTCTAAACTCATCGTCTCCTGCCGTTCGAGCAACTTGGCTAGCCCTCGGACTGTAAGGATCCAGAGGGGCAAGAATACTTCCTTTTCTTTTCCAATGGTCTTATACACGTAGGGATTGGCCTCGGTTTGCACAGATGCGTCGGCGGCGAATGCTGCCGTTCTCTTCATGTGGTATAGTCCCGCGGTAATGCCAACGGGTATTGCTACAACTAGCCCGACGATGGTAAAGACGGTAAGGCTAGGAAAGATCCCTGGAAAAAGATACTTGTTGTCCTGGACGCCGAGCCTGAACAACACTATGATATTACTGGCGAAACCGATAAAGAAAGCTAGGTAGAGGTTGTAACCAGTTCTGAAATAGAACCAAGCACGAAACAGTAATTTCGGGAAGTTCAACTCTTCGTCACGAAAGCTCAACTCGAAGAATCCTTATATCAATATGTGGCGAAATCACGTTTGTCGAGTCGATGCAAAAGCGTCTCTTTCTCCTGCCCCTGATCTGGGGCGCTTACGGAATAGGCGAAGTGTTGATACTCAATTATCTCTTCGGACCGGTAGCGTCCGCGAGCGTGTCCTATCCTTCAAACGACAAGCCAATAGGAGGCTCGTACCTTCCAGTCCTCTTCTTCAACTTCGGTACGCTAATCGCATTGATCGGCTTCAGCCTCTATTCTCTTGGAATCTGGGATGTCGATCTCTCGAACCGCAAAGTGAAGACAGACATCGCCACACTCGGGGTCATGTTCGTGAGTGGAGTGCTTATTTTCTCCTCTGCCCTGTTTCTCTTTCCCTTAACAGCGGCCTTGGTCTATTTTCTCGCCACAAACATCGAGTAACCGCATCAATACTCAGAACAAGCAATTGTAGTCCTAACGAGGAACCACCCTCTAAGCTCGCGGCTTCCACGGCAACTCAGAGTCCTGCTAGGAACTCTTCGCCTAATGATAGAGGTAAGTTAGAAAAATGCGGAGGAAGATCCCCAGACCTTCTCGTCCATTACTCGTAGCGTGGGCCCCTTTTTCCCCTACCCTTGTCGAAGTAGGCTCCTTGGAAGGGGGACGCGTCGTCTTTCTCAACATACTTTTCGGAAAGAAATTGGCGGCGCCCTTACGTTATGCTCTGCTCGCTCTTAGAACTCTCGCACTCTTGGGAGCAGAAAGACCGAAGATAGTTCTCGCCCAGAACCCTCCCATCTTTCTTCCGCTTCTTTTGGTTCTCGCAAAACGCTTCTACAAGTTCAAGCTGGTAGTCGACCACCACGCGGTCTGGAGCATGAAGACGCTTCGACAGCCGTTCCTCTCCCAAGGAATTGCGGTCACGGAGAGCTTCGTTTCTAAGAAGGCTGACGCCAACATGTCACCCAACAACAGCTGGACAAGAGAACTTCAAGCAAGAGGAGCAAAGGATGCTTTCACGTACCACGACTTCATTCCCAAATCAACAATAACAAATGGCTACCCCAACAGGGACTCGGCCACTTTGCCGCTGCCAGATCATCGTTTCTTGATAATTGCGGGTCACGGGGGACATCCTCAAGAACTGTTGGAAGAGGAGGTCGCAGCGATTCGAGGACTCGAGGGCTATCTTCTCGTGATCACAGGGAAGCGGGAAAAGCTTGCAGATAGAATAACCAAGCTCGATCCGCCCAGTAATGTAATCTACCCAGGCTATCTTGATGATGCGGACTATGAAGCGCTCAAGAGAAGCGCTGACGTGGCGTTGTCTCTGAGCACTGAAATAAACACGGTTCCCCACGCAATACACGAGTATTTGGCTTACGGTATTCCGACGATAGTCTTGAAGGATTCTCTACTGCGTTCACTATTCGATAGTGCAATCGTTGAGATTGATGATGCCCGGCCGGAGACCGTTAGAACGGCATTGGCGAGAATAACTGGGGATCCTACTTTTCTTAATCAACTGCGTGGGAACATCACTCGCAACTACGAGACTCGATCCAAAATGCACTTGGACGAAGAGTCAAAGCTGAGACGGATCCTCTCCAGTTAGAATCATCGTCTCCGCACTTTCAGACTCGGTCATCCTACAGGCTCACGAAGGTGCTCTCGCCGACAACGAACCTTCGCCCTCCGGAAAGCGACGCCTGGCTGGAAATGATCTTCGAATCTTTCCCAATGATGCTGTCAACTATTCTTTCCCTGCAATCGACTACAGTTCCGTCCAGCACGATACTATTCTCGATAGTCGCACCAAGTATTCTCACATGGCTCCCAAGAGAGGTATTCGGGCCAACACTTGCACCATCCCCGATCTCAGAATGGTCACCTATCACTACAGGCCCCCGCAAAGTTGCACCCCTCCGCACAACGGTTCCCTCACCCACATCCACCTCGCCAGAGACGGTGACTCCTTCCTCAATCATACCGCCGACGGAGGTCTTCAGATCTTTCAGGACGAGCTGATTGGCTTCCAGAATATCCTCCGGACGTCCCGTATCTTTCCACCAACCTGAAACTTCGTGGTAGGTTATCTTACCCCCCAGATCCAGCAATTGCTGTAAAGCGTCAGTGATCTCCAATTCGTTTCTCCAACTCGGCCTCAACTTCTCGATGATGGGAAAGATAGTGGGGCGGAGGAAGTAGACTCCGGCCAGAGCTAGGTTACTGATGTACTGTTTTGGCTTCTCAACCAGCTTGACGATCCTTCGTCTCTCTATCAAGACAACTCCAAACCGGTCAGGGTCCTTGACCTGGGTAAGAACGACACTCGCATCTGCCCCGGATTTCAAGAACTCGCGAGCTAACTCAGGAATGTTGTCCTTCAGCAGATTATCACCCAAGTGAACAATGAAGGGTGAGTCTCCTAGAAACTTATGCGAGATTAGAACTGCGTGAGCTATGCCTTTAGGCTCGGGCTGGGAGATGTATGTGACCTTGACCCCAAACTTTGAACCGTCTTCGAGGGCGCCCGTGATCCCCTCCTGCAAGGGTCCAAGGATGACACCTATCTCATTGATACCGGACGCTCTTAGCTGATCGAACCCGTACATGAGCATCGGCTTGTTGGCGATGGGAAGCATGTGTTTGTTTCCGGTGTACGTCAACGGACGGAGCCTGGTTCCGTGCCCGCCGGCTAAAAGTAGACCCTTCAATTAAGATAGTAGCCTCTTGTAACATGCCGAGGAAGCGTTCACAATAAATGGGTTAAGTTGAAGCTACCCAGTTACGGCATAGCAAGTATTCTGCTCAAGATTTCGCGGTTAGACAGGACTGATGCTGTCGAGGTTTGCGTAGTATACGCCCGCGGAACTTGATTCTAGGAATACGGTGAAGGTTACTTGGGGAGGGGTCGCCCAGCCTTGAGCGTTCCAGATCGGCTGCGGACTGAGGATGATCGTGTTCCACTGAGACCGTTGCGTTGGGATGATGACCGTTGTGTTCGCGGAGTATGGCCTGATGGTCTGTTGGGTTGCCCTGTCGGAGAATACGTAGTACAAGGTGTGGGTTCCATCAGCCACGATCGCTCCAAAGATAAGGTTGGTTGCAATATTTGTGGTGAGTGACTGGTTGAAGTGAATACTCAGATTCGTGGCGTTTAGCAAGGCTCTCTGCGACAAAGCCAATCTCTCGACACCCACCAGGGAGGATGTATAGTTGAGCATCATTTGCACACCGCTCGTTCCATTGACGCCCAACGGGCTGATGCCGGACCAGACCGGGTCGATGTTGGAGAGGGAGAGCTTCCAGTTGAAAGGAACCCTAGTTCCCACGCTCGGATCCAAGACCCACCACTTCAGCGCGGGATTCTCCAAGGACGGAGCGGGAATGTCTGACTTCCATGAGGTTGATTCACCCAATAGTTGTCCTGTTAACTTGTCGTATATCACGATGTGGAATTGGTCACCGCGAGGAACGGCGCTCAAGGCGTCTGGAGCACTAATCACGTAAGAGGACGCAGAACCGCTGTTCAGCGGCGAAGTCGAATTGCTCGCCCAGAAATAGGTGAGGGGACTATACTTGACAAAGAAGATGGGTAAGACTGGTGTCGCGAGCAAGTTCGTAACAGTCACATTGATCATCGTTGCTGACCCGATGCTGTCAGGGTCCATTACTCCGTTGATCTGTATCTCAGTTCGGGGACTAGACGCCTGAGTTATGTAAGCCCCAGAGACACCTGCAAAAATCACAGTCAGCGTCATTACCACCATGACAGAGGGTGTTAGTCGTTGCCGCAAGATCCTTAGGAAGGTTCCTCTAGGAGGCCGCCAAGCGATGCTGGGCAGTCTCGTTGTAAACGCGAGTCTGAGGTTTGGACCGCCAAGCCGGCATAGTTCGAGTACAAGTGGGAATAGCCAGTAGGCCATGTAATTGGGGAATGATCGATAGTAGAAGAAGAAGATGAGGATCGGAAAGGCAAAGACCATGCTATTCAAGCCTCGATAATGCTTGGCGTAAAGGTAGAACAGAATGCCGGAGACACCCCCCATAAGGACTAGGAAGAAGGAAGAAGGGAGTGCGATTCCAACGTCGAGGAGAAAGCCCGACAGACCAATTCCTCCAGGAACCTGAGCCGGGGCGTTCGGCAGGAATGGCGCCACTACGTCAGCCCACCAGGAACCCGGACTGAGGATGATGAACGGTAGGTTAGGCAAGAAGAAAGCGAAGAGCATCAAGCCAACACTTCGAGTCAGACTTCGCAAACTATGTTGCGGAGTCTCCTTCCATAGGCGCAGTAGGAGGAAGGGGGCAATCACGATAGCAATCTGTTTAACCGCGACAGCAAGGCCGAGGGTGACCCAGCTTGCTTTGGGATGACGGTACCAGAGAACTGTGGTCAGAACGAGGAAGAAGGCCCAGATGCTATCAGTCCAACTGGCCGCAATTACGACAGGAAACTGGGTAAACGGCAGAAGGCTGACACTCTTCAGCCTCGCAGGAGCCAGCGCGAATATGATGAGGAGCGACATGATATTGAAGATGAAGACAGTATCTCGGACATCATGCAGCCCGAGCAAGTAGAATGGAAGGATTGATAGGAAGCTGAGGGAGGGGTAAGCCAGATGGAAATCGAATGAGCCGTTAACACCTGGAGTGTAGAGCGAGGGCGAGAAGCCGAACTTGTCTAAGAGTGGCTTGATAGAGAAACCGTACGGGCTCTGTAACTGGAGAGTCCTCAGGACTCCCATGTAAGTCCCCACCACCGTATCGGTCGTGTAGCTGACTTCGATGAGCCTAGAGACGACGAAGTAGAGCGATATGGCTAGAACAAGGTTGCCAAATAGGGAAAGCTGGTTAGCGCGAGAGAGAGTCAGATTCTTTCTAAACCCGGATACCATGTTGAATAGTCCAAACCCGACAAGGCCGCCAGCGAGAACTAGTGTTCCGACAAAGCTCGGCTCAACTGCGACCAGCCACAAGCCAGCCAGAATCAGTAGCGCGCCGGATAGCCCTAGGCCGGAACGGGACAACCGTGTCGGCTTGAATAGAGCCTCCTTCAGCCGAAGATATTCTTTGACCTTGCCTACGGACCAGTGAAATCCAGCTAAGAATTTGGAAAATACCAAACGGCCGATCACGTCTGCGGAGTTTTACCTTTTGCGCTGAGTAGAGGCTTAGGATTTTCCCACTTAAGGGTTATGCGGAAAAAAAAGCTATGGACCTGCATCCTGACGACCAGTCATTCCCACATCGGATTCAAATCTAGCCGTTCTCACAAGCCATCCAGGATTCTCTAGATCTACGTCCACCTTTGCTGAGGCAGCACCCGCCTTCGATCTTGATTTTGAAACTAGAACTATTATTCGCAAGGCCTGACTCCAAGAGTCTCATCTGCTAGTTCGCAGACGCTGTGACCAGTCGTCATATGACACTCATGTACCCTTCGACTCTCACTCGAGGGTACAGCCACCTTGAGGTCGTACATAGCAAGAGAAAAAGGGTCGTCGAGGAGGCGACCTAGTGCGAAATGCTTGTTATCGCCAACTGCGTAACACGCTTCACTTTACAATCAAACCCAGGGTTTCCCGGAAGCGTATCCGAACATCTCCAAGTCTTTCGCTCATCCGTATTGTTGCAGCTTGGAGGGTGCGGTAGAAGACGGCTACCACCCAGACTGGCCATAGTGCAAAGTTGATGTCAGAATGAACCGAGTTGAATGTCAGATTCTGAGTGTTCTGACAGCTTGGAGGCATATCGAGAACAGGGGTACAGATCGCCGATTTCCAGTCCCATATCAAGAAAGGCAGGAGGAAAATGATGGAGACCACAACTGTAATGGTGGCTTGACGCCAGTCTCGGCGTAGAATGTGGTAGACGAAGACGAAGACGTTTGCGAACTGTTTCATTCCGAGAGAGAGTAGCTGGGCTGCTCTGGCGCGGCGTCCGGTAAACGTCACGAAAGCCAACGTGAGGAACAGGAGTGGGATCACGTCGTTGAACCCGTTCGCAGCCATCAGCGCAGGGTACTGTCCACCTAGCGCAATCGATGTGAAGTATCGCTTCCGCGCGGCATAGACCATCAGACCCCACATAGCGAGCGTGAACCAGCGATAGTCAAGCCATACATACGGCACTTGGATAAACGGCAGGAGAGGCAAGTAGACGTTAAACGTGGATTCCCGTACCAGCCTCCCCATCAGCACGTACTGAAACTGGAGTGGTACTGAATACCAGTCCTGTCCTCGAAAGAGCAATGACACATACTGCGGAGTATTCCACTCATCGGTAAGATTGTCCAGTCCCGTCACGATGGACAATACTCCCAAGGCAGCCGATGCACCTGCGAGCAGAAGACGAAGATTCCGGCGATGACCCAGACCATACCTCGCGATTAGGTACGGGACTAGTAACGTGGAAACTCCGAGAATAGGAGCTGAGTAGACCCCAGGCACGGCCTCGACAAGGACAGGAGCGAACGCAACCATCCCAATCAAAACATACCTTCGCCTTGACAACCGGGGTTCGACCTCAGACTCGGCGGAATGGCCTAAGCTAATAGCTTCCTCTCTACGAATGAAAAAACCCTACGAGACAGCGGCATCTAAGTCGCCTACGGGTAGATCCAAGGCGTACACAAAGACTGGTCTGCTGGAAACGCCTAGAGAAGACACGGGTTACGTCTTGAAACGCGGCACGAAGCACAATTCATGACCAATGCCCAGATCATTCACGGGTCAACGGCCAGAAGGAGTATGGCAGGGATACCAAGAATTCTCATGCGACGGCGAGGCCGACTCGGGACCATCAGCCGGCCGTAGACTTATCCTCTCGCAGCCCCATGATCCCCCGGAGCTTGTCAAACAACCGGCCTGGCACTTCCAAACAGTTTCCTCAGATACAAACGGCCGATCACTTCCATCTGCCAAGCAGGGAAATAATACTGGCGATGGAATTTTGCCCACTTAAGCATTACTGGTAAACTAGAATATTGGATCGGCTGAAGACAACCTGTTATGACGGAGAGAATCATCGGAACGTAGACTTTAGGGTCGCTATCTTCCGTCTTCAGGGCCCGTTCCGCCTATCAGGTCTTCTGTCAGTTCGCAGACGATGTGGCCGATCATGATATGACACTCCTGTATTCTCTGGGTATCGTCTGAAGGTACAATCACCTTGTGATCACACAAGGCGGCAAACTGTCGGCCCCCTGACCCGGTGAGCGCTACTGTCTTCGCACCTATCCTCCGCGCCTCGTTGACGCCTTTGATAACGTTGGGTGAACGGCCGCTCGTACTGATACCAACCGCGACGTCGCCCGGCTGTAACGATGCTTGAACTTGACGCGCGAATATCTCGTCGAAGCCGAAATCGTTGCCGATGGCCGTTAGGATTGAGGTGTTAGTCGTGAGAGCGGAGGCCCGAAGAGCTGGACGAATCCTCTTGAATTTCCCAACCAGTTCCGCTGAAATGTGCTGAGCGTCTGCAGCGCTTCCACCGTTACCGAAGAAAACTACCTTTCGACCGTTCTGCAGTGCCGCAGCAATTACGCGCGCGGTTTCAACAATATCATCGATGCAATCCTTGGCAAGTCGCTCTTTAGTTTCGATGCTAGCACGAATCGCCGCGAGTGCTGCTGACTCTTCCCTGGTCTTCTCGGCGGATCGACCTTGAGTCGACGAACTCTTCTGCAATGTACCCGGATCCCTACCTGGGGCTTCGCCAAGTCTGCAAGCCTTCCAAGTCGAACCTGACGGGGAAGGCCTTACCCCCGAGACGCTCTACAGCTCTTTCCACGTGGACCTGCTTGCCTGGCTCGCAGTACAGGAACAGGAATCCTCCACCTCCAGCTCCGAGAAGCTTACCTCCAATGGCGCCGCTCGCCCTGGCCGTTTGGAGAAGCTCGTCGACCTCACCGGTAGAGATGGCTGAGTCAAGCATTTTCTTCGTCTCCCATTCTGAATTGAGGAGTCTTGCGAACTCTGTGAGGTTTCCTGTGAGGAGCGAGTCTTTCATCTCAAGCGTTAGCTCCTTCATCCGTTCAAGCGCATTCATGACTTTTGACTCCTTGTGCTCGTACGATTCTATCTGTCTTTGAAGGATACCCCCGGATCGTCTGGTCTTCCCGGTAAAGCAGAGCAGGCTGCTGTATTCTAGCTCGTTCAGGGTTTCGCGTTTTATGCGGAGAGCGTTGACAATGTTAACGTCCTTCTTGAACTCGATGAGGTTGAAGCCGCCAAACGTCGATGCGTACTGATCCTGTAGACCGCCTGGAATGCCGACATCCTTCCTTTCAATGTCATAGGCAAGGTTTGCGATATCATAGTCTGTCATCGAAGTGCCCTTCCATTCCCGGAAAGCGCCTATGAGAGCGACGCACAAAGCGGAGGATGATCCCAGCCCCGTCCCTGGGACCGCGTCGTATCGGAAGTCTGCGTCAAAGCCTTCGTCTGGTCCAAACCTCTTCGCTACAGCTCGGACAAACTCGACCTCCCCATTGCCCTTCAGTTCACTGAGTCTTCCGGGGCCAACGGAAACGTCTTGGTCTTCCCTTGAGACTGTAACCATTCCGTCAGATCGAGGAGTAATGGAACAGTAGGCGTAGTTCTGGATGGTGGAGGAGAGTACTATTCCGCCTTTTAGCTGTGGGTAGGGGGGAACATCGGTTCCCCCGCCTGCATAGCTGACCCGGAGAGGAGCCCTAGCACGGATCTTGATCATGCTACTTCATCATTACCAACATTCTCTTCAATCCTCCTGATGTGCGCGACTGCCCGCCCTAAGTCTCCCGAGTTTGTCTCCACCAGGATACCACGACAACCCGCTCGCTTCGCAGCCTCAATATCTATCTCCTTGTCTCCGATCATCCAAGACGATAAAACATCTATTCCCAAATCTTTCGCGGCCCTCAGAATAAGACCAGGCTCAGGTTTCCTACAACTGCATCCCTCCCCAGGCAAGTGTGGGCAGTAGTAGATCGCGTCGACGGAGACGCCTTCTCGCTTGAGTTCGCCGAGGAGCTTCTCATGAATCCGGCTCATCTCCTCGTGAGAGGCGAGTCCTCGCCCAATGACGGACTGGTTGGTCACCACGATTAGCCGGAACCCCATTTTTCTGAGATCGGAGAGAGCATGACCGACTCCTGGCAACACCTCAAGCTGGGCTGCGGTTCTGACATAGTCGGGTCTTTCTCTCGTCAGAACCCCGTCTCGATCAAGGAAGATCGCTCGAGGCGAATCCACGGTCCGAAGTCTCGACCAGATTTGGGTCGCCGAGTTAATAGCTATTTTCAGGCGAACCTGGGTCTGATTCGCTTGATCGAGTCGTTGTCGCGAAAATTCCCCACTTTATCTGTGAAAACTTGGATTCTTCCAAGAAGAGGTTCGGGGCGGGCAGCTATGATCATGCGCTGGGCCGGTTTGTGCCTCGCCCTGTCGTGGGCGTGATATTGAGCTCCTGCCTGTCCTCGGCGATTTCGTGAGCTATCCAGTCGTAGGTCCGTGACAATCCGTCGTCAAGACTAACCTTAGGTGCCCAACCTAAGACCCTCCGGGCGAGGGTAATGTCCGCGTTTCTGCCTCGAACTCCCTGGGGACCGGTTGGATCGTACCGTTTCACAATGTGCTTCCCTGAACACTTGATTATCAGATCCGCCATCTCATTGATCGAGACCATATGGTCAGACCCGATGTTGATGGGATCGGAGAAGCCCGATTCCATCAGTCTCATCGTGCCCTCGACTGCATCATCAATATAACAGTAAGATCTGGTTTGCACGCCATCTCCCCAGAGCGTAATCGTCCCGGGATCAGTAGCCTCAGCAACCTTTCGGCAGAGGGCTGCAGGCGACTTTTCTCTGCCTCCCTTGTAAGTGCAGTGGGGGCCGTAGATATTGTGGTATCGGGCTACTCGTATGTCGAGATTGTGATCTCTCTTGTAGGCCTCACACATCTTCTCGGTCGCAAGTTTCTCCCAGCCATAGAAAGTGTCCGGTGAAGCGGGGGACGCGTCTTCCTCCTTGAGGCCTGAAACATTTGGGGTCATCTGCCGATATTCTGGATAGACGCAGGCCGAACTTGAGAACAGGAACCTCTTGACCTTGTTGAGTCGCGCAGCTTCCAGCATGTTCGCATTGATCAAGATGTTGTCTCGCATCACCTCCGCACCTATCTCAGTGATGAATCCGATGCCGCCCATGTTAGCAGCAAGATCGTATACCAAGTCCATACCTTCAGTAGCCTTTAGGCAGTTTCCAAGATCTCTAAGATCAAGAAGGAGTTCCTCGTCGCAATACTGTCCCAGCCCGTGTCCATTGAATGTCACATCTGCCACTCTGACAATGTTCCCTCTCTTCCGGAGCTCGCTTGCTAGATGGGCTCCGATGAACCCACCGCCTCCGGTTACAAGTATGCGACTCATTGCGCGACCCTTTACGATACTGCGAAACGCATCATATATGCAATCTTACGGCTCGCGAGCTATTCGTATTACTCTTCCTTTCCCTCCTCGTCCCGGGAGAAAGTTACAGACAAATCGTGGACAATCGCTAGACACTCCATCTTACCGCCTTAGAGGCGCTTTAGGAGCTGCCGGCCGGCTTAGAACCCAGTTCTCGACTGGACCGGACCTGGCTTTGTACCTCCAATATGGAAGGAAGTTGCATCATGAGCCTGCATACAATTCTTATTCAAGCCTACACGCCTCTCGCCACGTTGAAGTGGGCTCTTTACAACGTCCAGCTTTCGACGCGGGAATGAGGCTTCTTTGAAGATCAAGGCTCTCTCAATACAAGTCTACCGATGGGCGTCTCTCCCCAGACAGAGCTGGTTGCCAGATTGCATAATCCTGCTGGTCATAGAAGTCGTAGCTCTGGGCGCATTGGGTTTCCTTACAAACCACACCCCAGCCGTCGCTGACGAGTTCATCCACCTGCAGAAGATAATTGACCTTTCGAGAGACTCTTTCGTCTTTCAGTGGAACCCGAGAGCCTTCGCCGGTTACGTACCGTCAATCGGATTCTCATGGGCGAACTACGCCCCTCCAGCCCTGTTCATCTCTCTCGGTCTAGATCCAGTCGGAGTCCTTAACGCGACCCTCATCGGCTACTTCCTGGCCTTCGGACCATCCGTATACTACTTCGGACGCACAGTCGGAGCAGAGAGGATTGTCGCCATCCCACTCTCGATCCTTTCATGGACAACGATCGGGTACCTAGGCTATCTCGGAGGAGGTACCTACGATCGACTCTTTACCCTTCCTCTCATGTTCGTGGCATTAGCACTAACCTATCGGTACGTAGCGCTCCAAAACGCGGGCGGCGCATCAAGCAGACTCTACTGGCTGTTGCTGATAGCATGGTTCGTTACTCTCCTAGGAGATGTCTACATCTCCGCGGTGCCTGTCGCTATCGCCATACCATTCGTCTTGCTATCAGCAGGTTCGAATCGCCTTCGTTCGGGCTTCCTCAGATTAGCGGTAATCCTTCTTCCAAACCTCGCCTTGACCGCTTGGTTCTGGATACCCTTGCTTGCACATGTACTCAGTGTTGCTTCTCCACGATCCGACCTGACAGTAAGTCTGATATCCGAAGTGTTCTGGGTTGGACCTGTCCTGAGTCTGGTCACGTTTCTGTTTCAGAGAAAGTTAAACAGCCCGCTCGGAACCGAGCAAGCCGCTATGTTGATCTCACTGAACCTCGTCAGTATCTACTTTCTCATAATGGGCGCAATCACTCCATTGTGGCCGCTCCTTCCCCGAATCTGGAGCACTTATGACTCGTTCGACATCCTTTCTTTCCTATTCCCAGCGACGCTGGCGTGCTTGTTTGGTTGGTCGAACCCTCTCAAGAGAACAGCGCGGACGCGATACTCGGCAATCATCCTCGTTATCCTCGTAATAATCAACGCTATCCCGACTGTCGCATTAAACAGACCCCCTAATTCGTCCTCGCTTAACGCAGCACTGGTCCAAGCACTTGACCATAATCTCGTCGCGTCGAACGACTATAGAGTGTCGTTACAGGGAAGATTTCTGACGCGCATTTTTCCATTCTACTTCCCCCAACTTTACCAGGCTGGAGGAAGAACCCTTGGTCTAGATCCGAACCCCTACTATCAGAGTTGGTACCAGACAGAGGCCTTCTTCAAAGACGACCTAGCGAGCCTCAACGATGTCTACATAGAAGATCAGCCTACTTTCAATGTTACGAGGCTGGTTGGAGACCAGCAGAACTTTGCCTCAACTGCGTACTGGCTGGATTGGTACGGCGTAAACACACTGGTTCTTGAGAGCGCGTTTTATCCTGTGAACAGGACAGCGGAAGGATATTCTCAACGTGGAGCGTTGTTCACGACAAAAACAGTGCAGACCGACTTTGGCCCCTTGGTCTTCGTGAGCCCAGTAAATCCTGGCCCCATTTTGATCGCTACCAACGCCACGACGCTTGGTTTCTACTCTCAACAGGGCGATTCCATGGACAACTATGACGCTCTACTCGCTCTACTGAGCTATCTCGGGTTGGATTCGAAGTACTTGGTCCCCGTCTACCTATCCACACTGAAAGGAATCGATTCGAGTTCGATAAAGACGATTATCACCGATCAAACCACCTACAACGCACAGATCACTAGCCTAACCAGTGTGCAGTCAACAGGTGTTAGAATAATTCCGATCCCTCCAACTCTTCTGACGCAATTGCAAAGTCAGGGGCCTGCGGGCACTGTGTCTCTCCTCAATCTGATTTCCCCAGCTGTTCCAATCCGCACGCAAAATCTAACACTGGCCAACACTCTCCCATCACAAACGCTCACGCTCTCATCGAGTGAATGGTCTCTTGGCAACAGCCAAAACGCAAATGTTCAACTCCAAAGTAGCCAGGGCAACTTGACAGTTACCGCCACGATTTCCGACCAGACAAAGCCGGCGCAGTTTTCCCTGAAAGTAACTCTTCCAAACCCGGTTGTATTATCGGATCAACTTACAGCAAGCATTGTCGTCTACTCCGACGTGACTAGTCATGTGGGCTTGGAATTCACTTCCGACAATTTCACCTCGAATTTCGTCGAGTCAAATCACGAGTTCAACCAATCACAGTGGACCAGTCTGAAGGTTCCGTTCACAAACTTCACTCAGTGGGCGAACCCACAATCAAAATTCGCCGTCGCAAACGGATTCACGCTCTCGATGACAATCCCCGCAGGACCCAAAACGGCCTCGATTTTGCTTACACCCGCTTCAATCTTCGAGCCAAGCTACAAAAAATACAAGACTCCGTCGGTACTGTCCCTTGCAGATGCAGGCTTCCTCCAAGCGCCGGAGGTTCCAGGAAGCACGACAATTCTATCCAACGAGGCTGGGGGAATGATCGGAACCTATCAGAGAGGGAACGATGTCTCAACAGACATTCTTTCCCTTGGCGCTTTCGACAGCACAGCAGAGGAGAACCTCACAGAAGCTTTTGTTTTCGGTGGAGACTGGGGCAGCGCCGCTATCTGGGGGACTGCGTCGACCGCCCCTTGGACATCATTGGAGAGTAATTGGGTCACGAATGAGAACTTGGTCATTCAATCCGTGCCTCGAGGATTCGAAAGCCTGGTTTGGAAGGAGACTTTCACAAACAATTGGAACATACTTGCGACAGGCTCGTCCACTACCGCCATTCCTCTTTCCTATTTCTATGCGGGACCAGGAGTGGTCTATATCCCTACAGATGGTCGCCTTCCAAACCGTATCACCATCTCCTATCGAGAAATCATGTTCAGCGTTGTGATTCCTTCGCTGTCTGCCGGCTCCCTAGCACCCCTGATCGTGTTCAGAAGAAGGATCTACCAGCTCGGGACCAAGCGATCGGATGCGTCGCAACAGACCAGTCCCGGCATCCGAACAGACGTCAGGCTCGAAGGCAGGTTCACATGCCACAAAATATCTCGGCGACGATGCTAGGTGTTTACATGGTGGAATGCAAACACTCATGTCTATCCCTCTCTTGCGACCAGAGGCGAAATTGACGTCCCGGCCTAGTCGGGGTGGACTCACGGAGAACCGGCCCGTATGACAACCTATGCTAGAGGTTTCAGATCTCTGCGGGTCTTGGCTAACACGAGTTCCATTCGCATGGTCTCAGCCCCAAGTGTGGTCAGATGTGTACACAGAACTTAATTGTCCATTGAGTTGACTGAGAACGAGATTTGTAAGTAA
>WNGN01001243.1_pt1 | contig 20438 bp, 17 predicted proteins | sample 5400561 | NCBI WGS metagenome assembly WNGN01 (sample SAMN13153379, study PRJNA577476) | soil metagenome | isolation source: 115 cm soil or saprolite under Garry oak tree replicate 2 | place: USA:California | collected 2016-06-15
TGATTGTCACTCTCTCCACGGGAAGCGTACATCCAGAATTGTTCAGAAAAGTGGAAAGCCTCGTCGACGGAGTCGTCGAACTTAGGATGGTTGAAGAGAACCAGATGCTCCACAGATACTTGCTAGTCCGTAAAATGGACAGGCGTCAAATAATCCCACGCCTAGTACGGTTCGACATCATCGGGGGTCGAGGCATACAACTCAAACTCCCCCGACTTGGGTTTCTATTGAGAAAACCGAACGTAGCACGATAGGCTCTCAAAAACTAGCAGTGCTAGGATTCCTTATGCAGTATGATCCGTCCGAAAGACGCGTGCCCGATTCGCAGATTTTTCTCTATTCTTCACTATCTAAGAATCAACTTGGGGCTGATCTACTCCTCAGTCCACAGCATGTCCCATGTACGGAACACTGGACTAGGCACAGTCTAACAAACTGATCCCGATAGCCCATATCTATTTATCTCCGGTCGGACAATGAATAGTCAGACCCTGGCATGGCTGAGCAAAACGCGCCAGAATATCCTCCCGCGCTCGAACTTGAGAAAGAGCTGACGCGAAAGGAACGCCAGATAGAATATCTCCAAACCGAACTCCGCCGCTATCACAACCTAATGGAGGAGCTCAAACAGGGAATGCGACCCATCGGCACCGTAGAGGACGTGAAGGGAGACACAGCCCTCGTACGATTATCTGGCGGCCAAGCATTCCAAGTCAGTATTCCACCTGAAGTAAGAGACAAGGTAAACACAAACGTCGACGCGGTATTATCCCCAACAAAGGGAGTCATCGTTGACGTAATAGAACGCATGAGAGACCGCAGTCTCCTCGAATACCAAGTCGAGAAAGCCCCCAAAATCTTCTATGAAGACATCGTAGGCTTGGGCAAGGAACTACTCAGCCTAAGACAAGCCATCGAATGGATACTGGACCCTGAGACGAGAACCAGGAGAGAACAGATTATCCGAGATCCCCGAATGCTTGAAGAAGCAGGATCAGTTCTTCTATTCGGACCACCCGGAACAGGCAAGACCTACATGGCCAAGGCGGTAGCAGGCACAATAAGCAAACACGGCCAAAACACCAGCTTCCTCAAAATAGAGAGCTACGAAATAGTCTCAAAGTGGCTCGGAGAATCCGCGAAGAACGTCAAGGAAGTATTCAAACTAGCAAGAGAATCCGCCCCAACAGTCCTATTCATCGATGAGGCAGACGCGATCGGCCGCGCAAGAATGGAGGCCACGACTGACGCGGGACGAGACGTTCAGGGAATGCTCAACCAGATCCTTACTGAGCTTGGTGAAGGATTCCACGTCAACCGGAACGTCGCCGTAATATTCGCCACCAACTATCCCAGCGTCATCGACCCGGCGCTCTTGGACAGGATGAAACGGGTCATCTACGTGCCTCCCCCAAAGACTAGGGAAGAGGTGAAGAAAATCCTAGACTTCTACCTTTCCAAAGTTGAAGTTGACCCCTCAATATCCAAGTACGACGGCGGACTCACCGAAGAAGCCTTCGACGAAATTTGGCGAATTATCCGATCTCGACGTCAAATATACGAAGCATCAATTCCCGATCGCGGAATAATAGTCAAGGACCAGTACGTAGTCACACCACGAGATATGAAGAATGTCGTACAAGAGGCAGCTAGTGAAGCGTCGTTCCAAGGAGAGCCTTACGTGACAATCGACAGGGTTACGACTCTTTTCCGAAACTTGGGCTCCGAAGAACGACAATCCCGCATCGTTAGCTAGACCATTCCGGTTTTATCCCTCCTCCACTCGGAGGGACGACCATGCCCTCAAGGTCAGGAGCTAATCCATTTTCAGTTGGAGACCCAGATGAGACTGTCGACAGAATTGTACGATTTCTTAGAACGCATTCCGAAAGAATAGGTGTGAGACATCTTGTAGTTGGGATGTCCGGCGGGCTCGACTCAAGCGTCACGGCCGCGTTATGCTCGAAGTCTGTAGGTGGAGAAAGGACCCTTGGCTTTTGCCTTCCTGAGGCCGAAACGAGAAGCCCCAGGAGCATACAGGACGCAGAGGAGGTTGCGAGAAAGTTTGGAATCAGGTACAAGTCTCTTGACATAACAGGTCTCATACAAGGCGCAGCAAGTCTGCTACATCCTTCAAACAAGAAGGAAAGCGTCGTCCCGTACGGGAACCTGAAAGCCCGGCTCCGGGCGATGATCCTCTACTATTATGCAAATACCAGCAAGGGACTTGTCGTGGGTACGGGTGACAAGAGCGAGATCATGCTCGGATACTTCACAAAATACGGTGATGGTGCCTGTGATATTCAACCGATAGCCGACCTGTATAAGAGCGCAGTTAGAGATCTCGCAAGACACTTGGGGCTTCCGCGAAGAATCTTCTCTAAGCCCTCCAGCCCTGAACTCTGGCCGGGACAGATCGCAGAAGATGAACTTGGATTACCTTATAGCAAGCTTGACTTGATCCTCTGGAGGCTTGAGAGATGGATGCCCCCGCAGGAAATAAGCGATGAATTGCGGATTCCGCTACGGACCGTAGAAAAAGTCCGAAGTCAATGGCTCCAATCAGAACACAAGAGGCGCCCGCCACTATCAATCAAACTCGGTTTCAGGACCGCCGGCCAGGACCTACGAATCCCTTACAGTCTGTGACCCCCAGAAGCAAGACCAGGATGTCGCCCCCGAAACGATTCCCCTATTCTAAACTAACTTTTCTTTTCTACTAACTATTTCTTGACCCCCCCTGGGGCTAGTCAAAACTCCAAAGACGTTTCACATTCCACACTTCGATTGTTGCGAAGTGCTCGTTCCCCTTGCGGCACCTGCTCGTTTTCGACGATGACGGATTCAGCATTCAAGCCAGAATCAACAATGGTCTCGAAAAAGAAGCCCATTCTGAAAGAGTCGCTGGTCCGACCCCCCTCCCCGGGGGGGCGGCCCTCAAATCACGCGCGATCGCTAGAAGACTGCCGTACGAATCCTCGCCTATACCAGCTCGTCCAAAAGAGGAGAAATGTCCCGGCTGTAAATGTCATGTTCGACGAACGGCTTCTCTTTGAGAGCGGGCATTCGATTAGCTAGCTGGTCCTCAAACGTTGCTACCTCCATCTTGAAGAAGGCGCCAATAGGTATCTTCTCCCCCCACTCGAACGATTTCAGCAGAGCGCTTCCCTTTTTCGAATTGATCTCATCCCTTACGCTAGGATCCGCAACTCGGCCATCATAGCCGGTCTCCTCAAGCTTGTACAACCGCGGTGCTTTAGAGGGAAGATCATCACCGGCATACCATTCTTTCGTATTGATGTCATTGTAAGTCGGACACGTCTGAAGAACGTCAATGAAAGCGCTTCCACGGTGCTCGATGGCGGCCCGGAGAGTCGCCTTCAAGTGTCTCACGTCCAGAGCGTAGCTTCTCGCGACGAACGTGTAACCAGACGCGATAGCCATAGCTATTGGGTTGATGCCCTCGACAATCGAAGGGGCAGGCATGGACTTTGTCTTCAGCCCTTTGGGAAGTGTCGGCGAGGCTTGTCCCTTAGTCAAGCCGTAGACACCGTTGTCGTGGAGCACGTATGTGAAGTCGAGATTCCTCCGTCCCGTATTGACGAAGTGTCCGGCCCCGATTCCCAGCCCATCGCCATCTCCACCAACCGCAATAACCGTCAAGCTGGGATTCGCCAACTTCGCTCCCGTTGCAATCGGCAGGACCCTACCGTGCAAGGTGTGGAAGCCGTATGCGTTAACGAAATGAGGAGTCTTCCCTGAGCACCCGATGCCCGAGAACAGTGCGATTCGGTGAGGCTCAAGCTGCATTTCCAGAAGGGTCATCTGGATCGCGTTGACGATGCCAAAGTCCCCGCAGCCGGGGCACCAGTCGTTGTGGACCTGGGTCCGATAGTTTTTGAGTTCAAGCATGGCTTAGTGTGACCTCCTTGGCACCATCTCTGACAATGTCCTTTACACCTTCATAAACCTCGTTCTGCGAGAATGGTCGACCGTCGAACTTGACGACCTTGCTGTCTATGGCTATCCCGGTTCTTTCTCTGATTAGCCCGGCCATTTGCCCCGAATAGTTGCTTTCAACAGCGACTGTTCGTCGGGAGTCTGAGAGGATCTTCTGGACGTAGTCCGTTGGGAACGGATTGACGTATCGTATCTGTAGGAAATTCGTCTCTATTCCATCGGCCTTGAGATCTTCCATCCCGTCTAGAATCGCTCCTTTCGTCGATCCCCAGCCAATTAGGGTAATTGGCGCTGAGGAGGGGCCGTGGAGTGTGGCCTTCTTCGAGTTGGGAATAACCTGACTAGCAAGTTCGATCTTGTTCATTCTCTTGGTCATCATTCGGACTCTGAGGTCGGCGGCTTCGGTGATGTGGCCGTACTCATCATGCTCGTCTCCAGTCGTCCAGAATACGCCCCCCTTTAGGCCCGGTCTAGCTCTTGGAGAGATTCCCAGTTCGGTAAACTGGTACCTCTTGTAATCTGGGTTCTTTGCAAGGTCCGACTCCTGGAGTAGGTCCCCTCTATCCACCTTCATCCCGTCGGTGTCGAAAAGTGGAATGTCCTTGTATGTGCTGGCCAGGAACTTGTCGGCTAGTATGATTACCGGAACTTGGTAATGCTCGGCGTAGTTGAAAGCGTCGAAAGTGTCGTAGAAGCATTCCGCCACATCTCCAGGGGCAATGATGATTCTGGGAAATTCTCCGTGAGCCGCGTGGAGGGCGAATCGCAAATCGGCTTGTTCTGTCCTCGTTGGCAGTCCAGTTGCCGGTCCCGCCCTCTGCCAGAGAATAATGACTGGTCCAGGAGCTTCCGTTATTCCTGACCAGCCAAGTCCTTCGGCCATCAGCGAGAATCCTGGACCTGAGGTCGAGGTTGACGAACGCAGACCGGCGTGAGCGGCACCAGTCGCCATGTTTATTGCTGATATCTCATCCTCTGCCTGTACCACGATCATGTTGTAGTCCGGCTGATGAGACTCAAGATACTCACTCTCGTCTGTGGCTGGGGTAATTGGATAATAGGTCTGGAACCCACATCCCGCCTTCAACTTGCCAATTGCGATTGACTGAACGCCGCGTATCATCATCCGCTTTGCCCCTAACGCCTGTCGTCGCAGCCGAATCGGAAAGGCGTTCGGCCCGAACATTTTCTTCGCATAGTCGTAACCGTGACGGGCTGCGCTGATGTTCAAGTCGCCGAGAGCTACTTTCCGCCCAGTGAAACCTTCCTTGATTGCCTCAGTCGCCAAGTCGAAATCGTAGTCTACAAGTCCGATGGACGCGCCTAATGCGATAGTGTTGACCATTACCTGATACTTGCTCAGCTCTTTGTCTTTTCCGAACTCTCTCAGAGCATCGATCAGAAGGTCCATGTAGGGTACAGGAAAGAGTTTGATGTCATCTCTTCCAAATGATTCAGGCTGCAATTTGAGGCTGGAGTCATAGACCATTCCGCCCCCCGGGCTGACCTCGTGGCGATGACCCCGATGTGTAGGGTGCACTTTGTTTAGGTCGCCGAACATTGTTTCCTTGTCGAGCGCGACCAGAAGATCTACCCAGTCCACATGGGACCGGAGCTCCCTTGAATCAACCCTCAGTCGGTAGTAGCTGTGTTCGCCTTTGATGTTGGAATGATATTCAATGTTGGCAAAGACATGCAATCCTCCTCGGATGCAAGCCTTTGCGAAATTCTCTGCGACAGAGTTGATACCGCTGCCTTGGGGACCACCAATCATCCAGGTGAAACTGTTGACCATGCTCAATGACTATTCAACACTAACTATTGCTGGAACCATAGAAATAATCTTGCTTGTACACAACCCCACGCATAATGCCGTTGAATATTCACTGCTTTGTGGGCGGAATTCGACGGGTAAAAACAAGCACTATATAGCCTAAGCTCGGGATTCAGGCTCTAATTTGAACGGGATAAGACGAGCTTCGGCAGCCGAAGCGTACGGAACGTTTCTTCTAACTCTCGTCGGTCCGGGAACCATTACGGCAACTAGGTTAGCTGGATTTGGATCGACAGCGGCCGGGTTGGGAGTCATAGGACTAGCCCACGGAGTCGCACTGCTAGTAGCAGTATATTCGATAGGCCACATCTCAGGAGCACACATCAACCCTGCGGTCACAATCGCATCATGGGCCACCAAAAGGCTGGAACCCAGAAGAGTCGCCCCCTACATCTTAGCCCAACTAATCGGTGCGACAATCGCAGGACTAACCCAGCTTGCCTTATGGTCTTCCAGCGCCAACTATAGTGTAGCACAGGCGACCAATCTTGGGGACACAACTCCAGGGTTAGGCTTCGGTATTGGAGCGGCTCTGCTCGCCGAGGTTATTGCAACCGCCATTCTCGTATTCACAATATTCGGCGCGACCGACAAGAAGGCTGATCAGTCCTGGGCAGGAGTCGCGATAGGACTAGTTCTCGCCGCCTCGATCTGGATGTTCGGTCCCATATCCGGTGCGTCTCTGAACCCCGCCAGGACATGGGGTCCTACAATTGCTTCGGCAGCCTTCAGCCTGACACCATTTGGCACTTTATGGATTTACATCGTCGGACCAATCTTCGGGGGACTTTTGGGCGGCTTTCTGTACGAGGTCGTCCGATAGGGCCTACTAGACTATTGATATGAGAATATTCGCTCCCTCGACTCGAAGCTCATATTTCTTCAACGGTTCCGCCGGGGGACGCCCTCCCACTTCACCGGTTTCAAGATCAAACTGCCCAAAATGCCAGGGGCAGGTGATGATCCATCCTGGAGAGTCCCTTCGGACAGGGGACCCCCGCGATGAGCGCATCTGCTGTCAAGTGCATAGCACTTGCCCGCAATCTTGACCAGGAGAATATCTCTCCCCTCTACTACAAAACGGCGAATCGAATTATCAACAACGTCTAATTCCGAGCACAGTCTCACTAGGCCCAGTTCAATTCACCGATCATCTCGCGGTCGAACTGCTAAGCCGATGGAGGGGGAATATAGTCAGGATTCACTCTCTGATTAATCTCGTTAGCCAAAGCATGACCATGGAGAATTACTGTCACTTTCTTCACTCCATCCAGTTTGGAGGTAAGTTGGCGAATGTTCATCCCGATATCCTCGGCGAAAATCGGCGGACAGAACGGAGCTGTGAGATGATATCTAATGAACAACACTCCATCTTCCCTGATATCGATCTCATCCACTAGGTGCATCTCCGTTATTGGGAGACCGATTTCGGGATCCACCACTTTCTCGAGCTCCCTCGTGACCTCATCGACCGTAACCATCTTGTTCCCTCTCAATGCAATGGTCACGATTTCATTTATGCATTCGTGTCGCCTCGAGTTAGGCGAGAACGTCAGTTGTAGAAGACGTTAATCGGCGGTCTGCCCACTCAGCCACAATGATGAAGACTACCATGACTAGAATATGACGTAGGTTATGTTTAAATAGGCTATTCGTCCATTTAAATTACCGTTTCTGTTTGATAATTCCCTGCGAAGTGGCCTCGAAGTCAGTTATCCCTGCACTTCGCGCTATGATAGCTCGCGAACTGATACAAGGATATGGACTCAAGCAAGAGCAGGTCGCCATGAAGCTCGGAGTAACGCAGGCCGCGGTAAGCAAGTATCGGCATCAGGTGCGAGGGGAAGCCGTAGAACTAGAGGCTGCGTCTGAGGTTCAGGCTATGAGCAAAGAGATTGCGTTAATGCTATCTCAGAACCCTAACCCGCTTGCGGTTTCGCAGAGACTGTGTCAAGCTTGCACCGATATTCGCGCCCTCGGTTTGATGTGCGAGACTTGCCGCAAGGTGGATCCGAAATGGGATGTGGAACACTGTACCATCTGTTTTGGAAATCACAGTTGCTCTGAACTGGTTAGCATCGAACCGAGCAGTATTGGAAAGTATAGACGCATCCCTGTGCTCTCCTGAAAAATTTCAACTAGTTCATGATTCCTGTTCTTTTGCTAGAACAGTACCAAAGACTGTGCGCGTTGGGGACCCTTACGTTCCCTAGTTCGCGTTTGATTTAGGGTCAACTGAATACTTCGGACACGTCAAACGCGACGAAGTTGGTCAATACTTAATGAGTCTTCCGCTCGAAGCTTTTCGGTAGGGTCCTCTCTTTCTTTTTCGAGACTTTTCCCTTTGCTCGCGTCGTCGTATTAGCTTGTCTTCAGTACTCATGTTAACCGATCGCCCGAACTAAGTAGCTCGTTAATATCAATATTCGGGAATGAACTCTTAAATGGGCTAGACTCGAGTGTTGTCGCCTATCAAGGGAAAGAGCGTGATCATCTGATGTTCGGTCTGTTCGGGAGGAAGAAAAACCAGACCTCCCCTACGGGGAATCCGCTTGGAAACCAAGAGCCGGTTCTCAGTAAGCTTCAGGAAATAGCCGGAACCGACACTGAGATGTATCAATCTCTCTCTAGGCTCCTATTTCTCGACCCTAAGAAAATCACCACCTCGTTGGAGGATGCAGTTAGCCAGGCGAGCACCTTTGACTCAACAGACAACAAGACTAGGGCGGAGGTGTGGTACAGGATTGCAGGAGGGATTGCATTGTACCGAGGAGATGCTGAAAGCGTTAGAAAGTTTTTCGAGAAGGCCTCTTCAATTGCCGGAAACAGTCGACCAGAATACAAAACCATCGCAAGCCGATCCCAAGATGCGGTGAATTTGGCCCGAAAATTCTATGAAAGCATGTAGCGCAGAGCAGTCATGAGCAACAACGGTCTCGTAAATAGAATATCCTCTGGATAAGAATCATTATGATGGTGCTCCGGGCGGGACTTCCAGCAGCTTGCCGCCGCGTTTGAACCCGCGATCAACGGCTCTGGGGCTTGTCTTCTCGTAAGCCTCCCCGATCTAGGACTCGACTGGCCGCCCCAATACACTTTGAGGCAAAGGCCGCTATGCTAAACCGGGCTACACCACCGGAGCGACCGAAGACCTTGAACGCGGTTTCTTTTACCTTTTGGTGACAAAACGAGAACTTAAGGTCCGAGGCCGTCTTCTTCTGAGTTCGGACATTATTGATGTTACTTGCATTCCCTCATTTCGTGATCCTGAATCCTCTAAACTCTCCCGAATAATCTGACCATTCAACCTTTACTTTTCTAACTACTGCTCCTCGAGGACCAATGTGGCAGAATCGAATCAGCTCGTCTAGTCGTGCTTTCTCACCCTCGGCCAGGGCTTCCACTCTACCGTCCTGAAGATTTTTGACCCATCCCGAGACTCCCAATCTTCTAGCATGATCAGTCATTTCCCTTCTGAAAAAGACCCCCTGTACCAGACCTGTGATCAGAATTCTTGCTCGGGCGTCCATTCACCAAGGAGAGAACATGGAAGCTTTTCTCTCTTCCTCTACACTGAGTGGACGAAGGGATAGAAGGATATCTAGGTTAGGTTGCCGGAGGAGGGACAATCTGACGAAGAGGTGGAGCAAGAGGCGGGAGAGGCATTTCCTTCGATGCGACATCTAGCTCTTGGAGGAGTCCGGTCAGGGCGAGACCGTGAATGGCAGAAAATACGTTTAGTGTCATGTACAGATAACCGGCCTCCTCAACCTCGAACCTTAGTCCGTGTTTCATAAGGACGTCTCTTGTCCTGGGAAAGGCGACTATCAGATCTCCTATGGTCGTCTCAGCGCGAATCGAATCTATCTCTATGGTGAAGACACGGGAATCATCGAAGGTCTGAGATGGCGTGGGTCGAGCCGGCAGTGAAGTATTCGGAGCCACGGGACCCTTGGCAGCGGCCTTTTCAATTGATTTTCTTTGGGGCTTCTTGTCACGAGCGCCGGTGAGCTTGGTAAGCCTCTTAGAGACTTTCTTTGACCGTACTTTGTTGGTTCGACTTTTCTTTTTGGCCATGCACTTCACGAGATTTTCGATTTGGACTAAATCGAGCCCACTCGACTCCTCTTAATGAGCGACTTCGAGTATTAATACGCTCGGATGATGGTTCAAGTCAATTCTGGGAGGGTTGAATAGACCATGCGATTGGGAGACCTTGCATGAGCTGTTGGGCGTGTTGAGACGTTCTTATTCGAAGCTCGTCCGCGACGGTCTGAAAAACTGGGGCGGAATAGTCTTCAATCTGGCCGTGGTCCGACAGTCGAGCAATTGCCGGGTCTACGGGGACTGATCCTAGGAAGGAGATACCTAGCTGCTTGGCTAGTTTCTCTCCCTGCGGCTCTCCAAAGACTTTGATAGCTTCACAGCAGTGGGGGCACGCTAAATAGCTCATATTCTCAACCAAACCGAGCAGCTCAGTGTTCATCTTCTTCGCCATGTTGACCGCTTTAGTGACGATGAGAGAGGCTAATTCTTGGGGAGAAGATACGATGATTACTCCATCTAGTGGCAGGGACTGGAAAACTGTTAGCGGAGCATCGCTGGTCCCGGGAGGAAGGTCGACGAGGAGATAGTGAAGTGATCCCCAGTCTACATCCCAGTAGAGCTGGCGGATGACACTATTCACTATTGGGCCTCTCCATATCACGGGCATTTCCGGATCATCTAGAACCAGATTGATGGACATCACTTTGATTCCCGTCCTGGTTAGGACAGGAGTTATGCGACCGCTGGGAGTCTTTGAGGGCCGCTGGTTCAGTCCGAAGACTTTCGCGATGCTGGGACCTGTCAAGTCTGCATCTAGAACTCCGACTTCGTATCCCAGCCTCCGGAGCTGGACTGCGAGCATGCTCGTGACGAAGGATTTGCCGACTCCACCCTTGCCCGACGCTACCGCGATTATGTTTCTCAATTCGCGTTTGCCCAGCCGGTCGATGCCTGCGCCTGGGCGGGTACCCTGGTCGGGTGGTGTCTGAGCTGTTCTGTTCTGGAGGTTTGTTCTAAGCTCGTTCAGCTCAGTCTTGGACATTGCCGTCGTTTCTACGGTTACGGATTTGACCTGGTCTGATTTCTTCAAAGCCTTCTCCACGTCGGCTTGGAGAGTCTTTGCAAGAGGACAGTGAGCCACGGTCAGTGCAATCATAACTTTTACGTGGCTACCCTCGACAGCCACGTCTCGGACCATGTTGAGATCGACGATGCTGATGCCGATCTCAGGGTCAAGAACTCCGCGTAGACTGTTGACAACAGAGTTCTTGTCGATCAAAGCTTCCATCCGGGACGCGTTTCACTATCATAGAGGCATGGGAAGGTATTTACACTCTCTTTCCCCAACGACCGGCTCTCCTCGAGGGGATCTTGTCTGACCCTACGGGTCTGAGCGGGGGGTCGTGCTTTTGCCTTGAGAAATTCGAATCGTCAACGCGCATGACTTAATGGGTTCGTCTCATCTCAGATCGGGTTAGAGAACTAATGTCGGTCAGCGAGAAGACACGAAAGGCGTTGAAGGAGTTTGGTCTGACAGAGTACGAGGCGAAGGTCTACGTTTCACTAGTCGAATCGGGCACCCAGGCTGCTAGCGAACTCAGTCGCACGGCGTCGATCCCGTATTCGAAGATTTACGAGATTCTGGGAAATCTTGAGCGGAAGGGATGGGTCGAGACGGAGCAGGGCAGGCCCAGCAAGTACTATCCCAAGGCCCCGTCCACGGCTCTAGAGTCGTCGAGAGCTCGGCTGGAGACGACGTTAAAGTCGAGCCAGGCTGATGCAATGGAGGAGCTTCAGCCGCTTTATGAGAAGAAGGGAGTCCGTGAGAAGCCGGACATTTGGATCGTGAGAGGTCAGAACAATATTCTGGACAAGATAAGAGAGACGCTTGGGCGGACGAGGAGGGAGCTTTTCGTGGCTATGCCGGTGGCCCCTGACCCGATCGTCTCGATTGCACTACCTATCCTCGCATTGATGAAGGAGAAGGGAGTCAAGGTGTCAGTCATGGTCCCGCAGACGACGAGCCGTGAGACACTCCGGAAGTTGAGGATGCTGGTTCAGGTCCGTACTAGGGAGCAGATGTTCGGAGGAGGAATAATATCAGATGACGATCAGATAATTATTCTTCTCGGAGAAGATCCTCTGAAGGGACTGACACTGGCGATCTCCTCGGATCATGTCGGACTGGTAAAGTTTGGGAAGAGCTATTTCGAGTATCTCTGGGAGAGCTCAAAACCGCTCTCCTAGGAAGGACCGTCCGAGGGATTCACGGCTCTCACACTCAGCCTTACGGAGAGTCGCCTGGAAAAGCAGTCTCGTGTCACGGGAAAAAAATTGTTGCCCCCATTTTTTCCGCGGGCTCTCGCCAGTTGAAGCTGTTCTGGGTGAGTCTTCCGATTTACGGGTTGGAATAGGATAGACGACCGTTTTCCCAAGTGGTAGATCAAGCGTATGGCTCAGCGTGAAAAAGTCGCGATCTGAAATCGCCTGCCTAGATTGTTGATCAGGGCTTGTTCTGCGCCTGTCAGGATTGACAGAGAACAGTTTTGGGGTTTCTTATCTTCTGCCCGCGTCCCTCCATGTCTCCCCGAAGGCTTGACTTATCGCCGCAGGGTCCTGGGAAGAGATAGTCGCGATGTGGGCTGCAAGGTAGTCTTTATTCGCCCATGGTCTTTGTCTAATCCGCGGCTCGCTGGTCTGCGGGGGTACCAGAGCCAGGTCTAATGGGCAGAAGGCGTGATCGCATGCCTGCCTTGGGCTTAGGACCCTGTGGCGAAGGCCTTCGTGGGTTCGAATCCCACCCCCCGCACCAGAATTCGCACTTCCTATACGGACGGCCTCGTTTCTCTGGAGAATAGGCGCATCTGCGTGGCATTGCGCGGATCTCGAAGGAGCCTCGAAGCCAGCTTGGGAACGGTTCTGCGACTGGACTAGTCGTCCGCGAGAAAGAAGATCCGAGAAAACCGCGGAGAGGAGTTATGCAGAGTGGCTGTGGTGGTGTCCGCCGTGGCCATGTGCATGCCCGTGCCCGTGGGCGTGGCCTCTAGGGTCCGCGTGGGTCCCGGGTGCTACAACTAGACCACCTACGGCTGTCGTCGCCGCCTTCGAACTAGTACCAGTAGTTGCCAATGGTGAGGATGGCGGGTCACCCTCGTTATCGTCCGAGGGTGTAGGAGCATGTGTCACAGTGACGGTGATGGTGACAGAGTGGGATAGGAACCCTGTAGAACCGAGAGCGCCAAATCTGCCTGTGATCGTTACGGTGAACGTTGTCTGTGAGTCGGGATTGATCTCTGGCTCTACGAAGCATCTGATCTTGACAGTCGCACCTGGCATCAGTTGAGTGGCGCCTTGTCTGCAATAGACTGTCAGCAACCCGTTGCGTGGGCTGACCGACCGCGCTAGGCGGACTGTGCCATCGAAACCGTTGATGCTCGTCAGGGTAATGGTCGTTGACGCCTCGTCGTCACAGAGGGTACTCGCACGTTCACAGAGAGGCGACTCGCCTACCACTGTTATCGATGTCGGGCTGGCCGAGATCGTGAAGTCCTTCTGGCCAGTGACTGGACTCACGCTGACATCGTGTGATGCTGTCTGCGAGAGTGTTGGGGACGAGGAATCGGTTACAGTCAATTTCACGGTGAAGGATCCTGCCGTGGAGTATGTGTGGCTCGGATTCGCTGCCGTACTGGCGCCGCCATCTCCAAAGTCCCACACGTATGCGTAGGGCGCGGTGCCACCACTCACGGAGGGGGTGAAGCTGACAGACTGACCGACAGTCGGCGAGGAAGGCGAGAAGGAGAAGTCAACGGTCAAGGGTGGAATTACTGAAGTTATGGTTATACTGACAGTGGTCGTCGTTGTAGTTGCGCCCAGAGGCGTACCAGTCACATCGATAGTCACACTGCCAGCAGCCGTACTCGAAGCGACTGTAATGGTCAGGTCACTCGAGCCACTAGGGGTTACACTTGACGGACTGAACGATGTACACGTGACACCGGAGGGAAGAGGAGTCGCACAGGACAGTATTACAGGCTCAGCAGAACCAGCGACCAATGCGGCTGTGATGGTGACAGTCCCAGAACTGCCCTGCCTAATACTCACAGGACCATTGTTCGACAACGAATAGTCGAAGGGGGGCGGGGGCGGCGCGGATGTCACTGGAAGATTGAATGTTCCCGAACTCGTGGCGTGGGTCGAGTCACCGGCATAGTTTCCAGTTATGAGATGATGACCAGCCGCCGAAGCGCTTGGCGTATAGGTCACGGAGCATGTGGCGGTTCCCACAGGCGGAAGCCCCGCTACTAGGGTGCAGCTCGCCGAGGTTGGACTGAATGTACCAGAAGAGTTGGTTGTGAAGCTAATTGACCCGGTGGGAGTCGTTAGACCTGTGGTGGACGTATCAGCAACCGTGGCGGTGCAACTTACTGGATTGCTGACCTGGACGGATGCAGGTGAACATTGAACGGTCGTGCTTGTTGGGTGAGGAGGTGGCGGAGGAGCAAGGGTAGTGGCCAGGTTGAACATGCCTGAACTTGCCGCGTGAGTAGAGTCACCCGAGTAGGATCCAGTAATCAGGTGGTGACCTTGGACGGTCGGAGTGTAGGATATGGAACAGGTCGCGGTTCCGGCTACCGTACCTGCCGATAATGTGCAGCTGGCAGAGATCGGACTGAACGTTCCGGTGGAGTTGGTCGTGAGGCTGACAGAACCGGTAGGCGTTGTGACACCTGTCGAGGAAGTATCGGTGACGTTTGCAGTGCAACTGGTCGGACTGCCGACTTGGACTGGGGAGGGAGAGCACTGGACCGTGGTCGATGTTGGATGCGGGGGCGGAGGGGGTGCAGCGGTCGCGGCCAGGTTGAACGAGCCTGAGCTGGCGGCATGAGTCGAGTCACTCCCGTACGTGCCCGTCATCAGGTGGTGACCCACGGCCGATGCTCCGGGCAAATAGCTCAAAGAACATGTAGCGGTACCCGCAGCAGTCCCTGCCGCTAGCGTGCAACTCGCAGAAGTCGGATTGAACGTGCCTGTAGAGTTGGTCGTGAAACTGACGGATCCTGAAGGAGTCGTTGCGCCTGTCGCAGATGTATCAGTGACAGTTGCAGTGCAACTCGTAGGTGTGCTGACCTGGACAGATGCCGGGGAACACTGAACGGTCGTGCTTGTTGGATGAGGAGGCGGAGGCAGTGCAGCGGTCGCGGCCAGGTTAAACGAGCCCGAGCTGGTTAGGTGAGACGAATCTCCGGCGTAGCTTCCGGTTATGAGATGATGCCCAAAGGCGGTCGCGCCTGGTGTGTAGCTGACCTGGCACGTTGCAGTGCCAGCAGTGGTGGCTGCTGCCAGTGTGCAGCTCGCAGAGGTTGGATTGAACGTGCCGGTGGAATTCGTGGTGAAGCCGACTGTGCCTGTAGGAGTCGTTGGAGTCCCCGATGTGTCTGTGACCGTGACTGTACATGTAGATGGGGTACTCACTTGCACAGATCCGGGGGAGCACTGGACACTGGTGCTTGTCGAATGAGGTGCAGGAGTTGCTGCGAGCAGGAATGTTCCCTGACTGACAGCGTGGGTCGAGTCACCTTGGTAGTTGCCGGTGATTAGGTGATGACCCGCCACGGTGGGCGTGTAGGTCACGCTGCAGCTGGCAGTACCAGTTGCTCCTGCTGTTAGAGTGCAGCTCGCAGAGGTCGGACTAAACGTACCAGTCGAGTTGGTCGTGAAGCTCACGGAGCCCGATGGCGTCGTTGCACCTGTTACCGCAGTGTCGGTGACGGTAGCGGTGCAACTAGTCGAAACCCCGGCTTGCACCGGTGACGGTGCGCACTGAATACTCGTTGTCGTCGTATGGAGGGGCACGGTGGTTACCGCGAGTTTGAACGAGCCCGAGCTAGCTACGTGGGTCGAGTCGCTAAGATAGTTTCCAGTTATGAGATGGTGCCCGACAGCGGTGGCACCTGGCGTGTAAGTGACCTGGCATGTAGCAGTACCCGCAACGGTGCCAGCGGACAAGGCGCAACTCGCGGAGACCGGACTGAAAGTGCCGGTAGAATTCGTCGTGAAGCTGACAGAGCCCGTTGGAGTCGTCGCCCCTGATGTGGAGAGGTCAGTAACTGTCGCCGTACAAGTGGAAGGCGTACTAACCTGAACGGATGCCGGAGCACATTGGATGCTCGTACTTGTGGGATGAGGCGGAGGGGCTGTTGCAACGAGATTAAACGAGCCGTTACTGGTAGAGTGACCTGAATCACCGCTATACGTGCCGGTTATCAAGTGATGACCGACCGCTGTCGAACCGGGCGTATAACTGACAGAGCATGAGGCGGTACCCGCGGTCGTACCCGTGGACAGAGTACAACTGGCGGATGTTGGGCTGAACGTGCCGGTACTGTTCGTGGTGAAACTAACAATGCCGGAAGGAGTAGTGGGACTCGACGATGTGTCAGTTACGGTGGCAGCACAGCTGGTAGTGGCGCCCGTGGTGACGGAGGTGGGCAGGCAAGTTACACTCGTTGTCGTGGTGTGGGGTGGAGTTGGCGTTGAGGCGAGAATGAAGGTTCCCTGGCTGGAGGAATGCGTCGAGTCTCCGCTGTAAGAGCCGGTTAGAAGATGATGGCCGATTACTGCTGGAGTGTAGGAGACTGAACAAGATGCGGTCCCCGCAGACGTTCCTGCGGCTAGAGTACAGCTTGCAGAAAATGGAGTGAAGGTTCCGGTAGAGTTGGTGGTAAGGATCATGGTTCCGCTAGGAGTCGTGGGGGTTGTGAAGTGGTCAGTGACTGTCGCGGTACATGAACTGACAGTGTTGACTGTTACTGATCCAGGCAAACAAGAGAGCGATGTGGTTTGTGCAACTCGCAGAGATTGGATTGAACGTGCCGGTGGAGTTGGTTGTGAAGCTGACAGAACCGGTAGGAGTAGTCGGACCTGCGGAAGTGTCCGTGACGGTAGCAGTACAACTCGTGGCCTGGTTAATGACCACAGGTGAGGGAGAGCAGCTGACACTTGTGCTCGTTGGATGTGTAACCGCCGCTTGGGTTACGGTGGCCCCCTGAATATCCTCGGTGAGAGTATTTCCAAAAGCGTCACTCACGAGAACGCACGTGCTCGGCGGTGAAGCCACACTGCTGGTGCCGCAGGCTCCGAAGCCTGACGGATAAGACAGAGGAGTACTCGGAGTACTCGCCACCACATTGTAGGTTATGGTGAAAGCCATACCGGAACATGGTCCGATACCACCACACTCGTTACTCCCCGAACTCTCTAGCGTAGAAACCTCAACAACACCAGGACCGTTAGGACTGGCTAGTGCGGTACACGAGCCAGTCGTGGGTGTGCCGTTGATACAGATGGACGTCTGGGCTGGAGTAGCGATCAGAGTACCAAGAGCTGCACTGGTAGGATTCACAAACGTGTTGTCGGATCGAACGTAGATGTCGAAGCCACCCATAGGGTCAGAAGCCTGAACGAAGACACCGACAGTAAAGGTCGAACCCACTGTGAACGGCCCAAGCGAAGGCGGACTGGCGGGACAACTGGTGGCCGTTGTGGAAGCTGTGATACAGACTAGACCAGTAGCGGCGTGAGCGGATGGAACAGATGGCGAAATTGCGAAGAGTGCGGCGGCCAGAATTAGAGGAAGTATGAGGATAAGGCGATTATTCAAATGAAAAACCAACTCTCATCGGGGTCGGGCTACCTCCCCATTCGTATTTATCTTTGGCGTGGGGCATCTGTCTCACAGCAATCGATAGCCATCGGCGGATATGGATAGTCTAGCCCGGTTATCTAACGGTATAGGACAAGGCAATCTCCCGGATTCTCGCTAGAACAAGCTGAGCACGGATCGTCTGACGAGCGAAGACTCGGAATTCTTCTTGTGCAGGGTCGTTGTTGACTTGTAGGTCACTGTTCCAGTCGGGTAGAACCCGTTTGTCAGAGTTGCCAGATCGATCGATCATCCGCCAACGTTGAGGATTGGCAGACTGGGGCCCGAAATCTCGTCTATGCCATCTGATGTACGGGATAGGGGACAACTGCTGGGTGAGAGCATGCTTGTCTCTTGTCTCCCGGAAGATCAGCCCGGCCGTGGGCCTAGGCAAGCTCCCCGATGGAGATCATCTGCTGTCTTTCAGAAAAGAAGGGGGACGTACGGTTTCCCACACCGGCACTCCAGATAAGGACTTGGAGACTCGATTGTCTGAATACGTCCAATTAGTTTTGGTTGTCTTGGTTATCATTGGTCGTGACGGCTATGACGACAATCAGGCTTCTTTGTAGACAGGTGTAGGCCGATGGTCCGCATATGAACAGCTTTCCACTAAAGTCCCCTTCACAAGATTGGCTGGATTGAGCCGAGGCGGTACAAGCGGCGGTGACCACTACGTTGTCGGCCGTAGAGCCGCAACTCGAAAAAGAAGACGGGTTGACTGTGAGAGAAACGGTGCTGGGCTGATTCGAGAAGGCCTGCAGTATCACGGGTTCAACTGTGTCGCCGCACGTGAACGAGTCCTGAACACTGCCAGAGCCGGTCTGTGATGAAAACGTGATGAAGAGAGGATTCCGGTGCCACGTGACGGTTGGATCGGATTTTGCAGAGGCGAAATAGTAGCCCGCTCCTAGCCCGATTGCGATCAGTGAGACCAGAATAGCCGCGGGAAGCAGAGCTCGCAGGCGGTTAGAGGATGTCATGCTAGATGATCGTTTTTCAAATCCGAGAGTTAAGACTTTCTGAAAATGAGAACCTGGGAACCTGGATTAAGCTGCGGCAGCCTGTCTGAGCTGTGGATATACGCAGATAGAGCTCAAAGTGTCAGGGTACCATAGCTCGTCGTTTAGGCAGGTAGGTCAACTTCGCATTCAGTCCAAATTAGCTTCACGGCGGATCGTCCGCGGCTACAGAGATTACTATAGATGGCAGTGCGATACTATCTCATTGGACCAATGCGACGACAAAGGGTCTAATTGTGCGAGCGAGTCCGCCTTGTAGATCCTATCCGCTCGTTGTTGGACAGGGGCACTTGTGGGTGGTGACGGCTACGGTCACAGCCAGGGTCTGCTTTAGGCAGGCGTAAGATGTTCCCCCGCACACTATGACTGATCCGGTGTACTGGTCTCCATCGCAAGTCGAGTTTTTATGAGCAAGGGTGCAAGCCGCGGTAACGACCACGTTGTCTGGCGTTGATCCACAACTAGAAAACGAGGAGGGAGACACGGTTATCGTAATGAAGTCAGGCTGACTCGAGAATGCCTGCAGGGTGACAGGCGAAACAGATGGGTGACACGTAAAAGAATCTAGCTGGCTCCCCGAGAAGTCGCCCGAGGCATTGAACTTGATCATGAGAGGATTGATACTCCAAGTGACGGGGAAAACATTCCTCGCATATGCGGAATAGTAACCAGCTCCAAGCCCAATGACTGCGACCAAAGCAAAGGGAATAATGAACTTCAGCGGGCTACCCCGTCGAGCCTCGGAACTCATGATGAAACGACCGAACTGCCCCAGTTCGACATTTAAGAGTTTCTCTCCGATCGGTACCATTGGATAGCTCTATACGATGCTAGCTACCTCCTTCTTTCTCACTCGCTCTGTCAGGCAACGGCTGCTGAGTATCACAACTCGCATCCTTCGACTGACATAGGTCTCAAGTTAGATCTCATGACTAAAGGAGTCGGAGAGACCCGCTTACTATCGCCCCCGCCACAACTCCGGGGGACAATATACAAGAACAAGCCCATTCGTTCCGCGTTTCACCATCCTTGGCAAAGTCGGCAACGATTTTCAATTTTCCCCGAGGCACGCCGTACATTACAATCCAGCAGGCAATCTTCTACGCCACATCATTCCTCTACTACGTCCTCCTAGTCCGAATCCTCAACCTCTCCCAAGTCGGAGAGGTATCACTCCTCGCTGCGGCGAGTTCCATCTTTACAACACTGACGCAGCTGGCCCTTCCTGCAGCCGCGACCCGGTTCATCTCCTCACGCATAGGTAACAACGACCCTACAAGTGCTAGTGGCATAGCAGCCACTAGCCTTAGACTACTATTAGCGATCGCAGGACCCGGATTAGTAATAGCGGTTCTCGCATCTCCTTGGATTGGAACAACTGTCTTCAAGACAGCCGATTCTAGCACACTACTCGTTGTCACGTTCGCAGCTTCTTTCCTCTTTGATGTCACAGCGCTCTATGGCGCCTTTTTCCTAGGATTGGGGTTGTACGCAGACATTCTCTACCAGAATATCCTCTTCTTTCCGCTAAGCCGAGGACTTGGGCTAGCACTCGCTTACAAGGGTCTCGGACCCCTCGGAATCCCACTAGGATGGGCAATAGGATCACTTGCCACACTCTTACTCTCGCTTTACCTGTGGAAAGGGAAACTTTCGCACTCACGCAGATACCCTATTCGTCCCCTGCTGGTCTTCGGCCTCCCGCTCTTCGCCGCGGCCCTAGTTACGCTCGTACAGGGCTGGGGGGATATCGCCCTCCTTCAGGGCATCTTAGGCCAGTTCGGAAACACAGGAGCTTACTACATCCTCGTTTCCAGTGTCAGCTTTCTGTCCATCCTCTGGATTCCAGTCGCCGGAGCACTCTATCCAG
>WNGN01007983.1_pt1 | contig 20433 bp, 20 predicted proteins | sample 5400561 | NCBI WGS metagenome assembly WNGN01 (sample SAMN13153379, study PRJNA577476) | soil metagenome | isolation source: 115 cm soil or saprolite under Garry oak tree replicate 2 | place: USA:California | collected 2016-06-15
GATCCACCAGAAGCTGACGGCCCTGCACGGTGAGCTTCGCCCTAGGATGAGACACGAGAGCCTCCTCGCTCGCGGATTAGACCCTGACGAGCAGGGAGGCTCTCACTTCTTGAACAACGTGTTGAGGAACTACAACTAGAGCTCGTTAGGGGCCTACCGCCCTGGCCTTATGCGTCTCGCTCACCAAGACCGAACCCATCTTGACGAGGTGATTCAGGCTTCGGCGCTGCGCTCCCGGCGCCGGCCGAGTCGGGTGCGGGGAACAGGGAGACGTACCGTCCCCATACGCGCCGGTACTGCCGCACTCCCAGTCCCACGGAGATCCCAAGGAAAGACAGGCCGCCCGCGGCCGCCAGGACGCCCACGAGCGGGCCGGGTGCGTCGAGTGCAACCCCGACGAGCCCGGAGAACACACCGGTCAGGCCGGAGTTCACGAACGTGATGAATGCTCCGCTGCTTGCCAGCGGCTGTGTCATCGCGCGGGGGCCGACGAGGTGGTTGTAGGTCTGCCAGAGGCCGCTGTCATCGTCGTGGGCCGAGGTCACGAGGTAGCGCCCGATGGCCGGGTCGATCTCAAGGTATGCGGCTCGCAGGCGGTTCATGCCGATCACATGGGCGAGATCCTCGATGGCGGCGTTGCCCACCCGCATCTGGGTCAGCGTGCCGATGAGCACCACCATCCCAATGAGCACCAGCGCGAAGGTGATGAACCGTCCGTCGAATCGGGTGGCCTGCCCGATCACGGCCAGGCTGACGATGCTGGCCGAGACCAGCATCAAGAACGTGGTGATGCGGGCCAGGATCTCGTTCTGCGCCATGCTGCGGGGTGGAAAGCAAGCTCCAGTGCTCGGTGGCGAGCAGTTGCGCGCGGACGGCAAGTGGTGCCCCGCCCATCCCCGGTTGGCTCGCGTCCGACGCCTGTGGTGCGACCGATCGCGTAGGTGCGGCGGCGGGCGGCGGAGGCACAGGGGTCCTCGACGTTCTCGACATCCTCGACATGGGAGCCTCCTGAGCTCACACGCGCAGCGATACGCAGCATCGAGCGTAACCGAACCCAATCTAGGACTTCTACGGGGCCAGCCCCGGGCCCGGGCTGCTCCTCTACGGCCAACCGACACCCGGTGCTGAGGCCTCCACGGTGAGCAGCTGACCCGTTCGTACCCCGCCTCCCATGTTGGCTGCGTTCGAGAACTCGGCCGCCATCGGGAACAGCATTCTCCTGCGCTGGATGGACTCGTGAGCCGGCGCTGTCTCCTCCTCGTGCCAAGGGTCGGCCAAGCGGCAGCGCCAGACCGTTGCTCGGTCGGACGTGGGCCCTAAGGCGAGGAAGGTAGCCCTGCCCGCGCCAGGCACCGTTCCATGAGTGTCCCGAGGTGTTCGGCGACGGCTGCAGGGTCGATGACCATGTGGAGGTGCGCACCGGTGATGTGCTCGACGATCCACCCACGTTCGCCAGCCTGCTCCCCGGTTCCGTCATAGGGCGGCCCGAACCACAGGTACGCACACGGACGCCGGTCCCATCCGCCAGGAACCGGGATAGTCTGCTCGTAGTAGGCAAGCGGCAGCTGCGGCTCTTCGGCCGTGAGGGCACCTCTGGTCTTCTGATCCGGATACAAGGAGGCGACCTCCTCTTCCTCCCACCAGTCGCTCCAGCGGGGCAGGATCCCGTCGACGACTTTCGCCCTGAGGAACGACAGGAACTCCGCGGGAACCACCGCAGACTCCCCCTCCGCGGGGGGGAGTGAGGCATCGACGAAGACGCAGGCTGCCGCCCGCTCGCCAAGACGGTCCACAACGAGAGGCACGAACAGCCCCGCGTTGCTGTGGGGGACGATGATCACAGGGCGAGGATCATTTCCGACCGAGTCGACGGCTCGTTGAATGACCTGCGGCCAGTAGGGCGCGGGACCGTCGCCGACACCGATGAACGACGGAACGCGCACGTCCACACCCGTGTCGCGGAGGCGATCCGCTACCCCCTGCCATGTCGCAGGACCGACCGAAGGGCTGTGCATCAACAGAACGACAGTGCTCGGTTCGTCAGCGGGGCTCACGCGTGGGGATGGTAGCAGCGCCGATCTCGACGACGTCGCCGGCGCAGCGGACGCAGTGGCTAACGGAGCCGCTCCGTTCGGTCGACGATCGGCATTGCGACGCGCCGACATCCATTCACCGTCGTCGCCACCATCACGGCTCCGTTAGCCCGTGATCAAGCTGATGGCCACGTTCCAGTCGATGTGGTACTCATAGGCTTCTTTGGCGCGTTTGCTATTCGTGGCCATCTTCAGGATGAGCGGCAAGATCGCGTCTCGGAACACCCGCCCGACGGGCCCGGCGGCCTTGTTGCTGTTGATCCGGGCTGCCTGTTTGATGATGCGCTCGACCCGGGGCCGGCGGACTGCTTCGAAACTGGCAAATGCCTGCTGCGGGGCCGACAGGTCGCGCAGACACTTGGCGAGCACGACGGCGTCTTCGATGGACAGCGAGGCCCCCTGGCCAGACGTGGGCGTGGGGGCGTGCGCCGCGTCCCCGATGACGATCATCCGGCCGGAGTACCACTTCGGCAGATGAGGGATGGAGTGGATGGGGCTGGCCCTCATGATGTCGGCGGTGTCGGTGGCCTTCACGAGCCGGACCGCAGGCCCGGCGTCCTCGGCGTAGAGTTCGGCAAGCCTGCGCTGCCAGTCCTCGGGGGTGATCGCTTCGACCTCGCCGCGGGGGGGTTCATCGCCTCGGGGGATATTGGCAAACCACCACACGTCACCATCGGGTGCGAGGGCGTAGCCAAAGAACGCACGTTTGCCGAAGATCATGGTGTAGCTGCCCGGCTCGGCATCAACGTCGACACCGCGAGCGTATCCTCCGAGGTTGATCAGGCCGGCGTATGTGGGTGCCGGCGCGTTCGAATCGATGAGCTTGCGAACCACGGAGTGGATGCCGTCGGCACCGATCAACACGTCACCGGTGGCGTCGGAGCCGTCTTCGAACACCGCCCGCACCTTATCGCCTCCCCGTTCGACATCGATCAGGCGCTTGCCGTGCTCGACCACGACGCCGCGGACGGCAGCCTCGTCGTGGATCGCCTTGTAGAGGTCGGCGCGTTTGAGTGTGTGGCTGGTCGTGCCGTCCGGGAGCGACAGGCCTGTGCGAGCCGCACCAAGGTTCTTGCCGGTCGTGCTGCGGAGCGTGATCCCCGGTGTGGGGAACCCGGCCGCCAGCGCGGACTTATCTGCGTCGATCGTGCGCAGGGCGTCGATGCCGTTCGACGCCAGGGTGAGGAACACACCGATGCCCTCGGCACCGGAGGGGTGCGCCTCGGCCACGGTGGCCTCGATCCCGGCTTGGCGCAAAGCCATGGCGGCAACCGGGCCGGCGATCCCCCCGCCGATGACCAGGGCAGTCCGTGTGTGGGTCATGACTCCTGCCTCCCATTCTCCGTGGCGCTTCTTCCTGCGTTACCCTAACCGCGATATGGCAAACTACAGGTTAGGGCTAGACAGGTCAAACGAGCCGGTGGGGGCGTTAGGGGCTTCGTCAAGGGTTCCATGCCAGCGCACTACGAGGTGGTGAAGGGGGTTGCGCTCCCCGCCCGTTTGGGCGGGCATCCGGCGCTGGACTTCTGCAACACCTGGACGGGGTGGGATGGGAAGGACACCGGCGACTACCTGAAGGCTGGCCGTGTGGGCGGGGTTTGTCGGCTTGTTGCCCCCCGATCGGGTCACCTTGCTCCGGCGCCAGGCGAACCGCCAGGCCCGAGCCGCCCTCGCCGTTCTCGACCGGACCAGGCGATTCCGGGCCAGCTTGTACAAAGTCCTTCGCAACGGTGCGATCGGCCCGGACTGGGACGCCGTCGCTCGGGCGATCCACACGGCCGCTGCCGCCCTCCGTCTGCGCCCAGCCGATGCGACGATCAACTGGGAGATCGGGACCGAGGCCGGCCTCGCCGCTCCGTTTCTCGTCGCGGCGTGGTCGGCGGGTGAGCTCCTCATCTCGCCGGGTCGCTCACTCGTTCGCGCGTGCCCGGGGACCGGTTGCGGCTGGCTGTTCCTCGACCGGCGAGGGCGCCGGAGGTGGTGCACGATGGCCACATGCGGGAACCGAGAGAAGGTAAGACGGTTCGCCGCCCGACAGCAAGCCGATGTTCACGGCGATACGGCCTCGACTCCGACCCTGGAGAATGACTAGCAGGAGTAGGCTCCTCCCGTGCTGACTGAGGCAACGGATCGGGCCCTAAGGGATGCCATTCGGCGACTCCACGGATGCGAGTCCACCTACGTTGAGTCCGTTCCCGTCCACGAGGAATTTGAGGGTGAAACGGTCTGGGAAGGGATTGTCCACGTCTTCACCCTTCAGGGCCACGCCACGGCATCCCGAGCTTACGCGTGGTCCGAACTGGTCGATGGCGTAACTGGACGAGAGCGGTTCGTTGCCGTTCTCCACCAAGCGCCCATTGATTCACCGAGAGCGGCCGTGGGAGCTGCGATCGTGCAGGACTACAAGAAGCAGGGGAGTGAGCATGAAGGAGAAGCAGCTTCACACCCCAACACTGGACCATAAATTTCTGATCGGCTTCAGGGGACAGCTGAGGTATCGGTGTTCGTGTGGCTGGATCGGTCCTCGAAGATTTCGGAAGGAGAAGGCTGCCGCTGATTTTGCCAATCACGTCGGGGAATCCTCAGCATGAGGCAAGGCCTCAAATTGGGACACTACCCACTGGGGCGAACGCTTGACTTTGGACGATCTGCCGGACACTTGCGGAAGCGCCGCCCATGACCACGTTCGCGGGAGGCTCATGGACCGCCTGTGGCCGCGTGGCGCCCTCACCGACCTTCGTTCGCTGAACGCTCCCGGACCTCGATCGATCCTTCGCGGACCCGCACCTGATACGAGGGCTGCGGCGCCGTTGCCGGACCTCGGAGCACGGCGCCGTCCTTCAGGCGAAACACGCTCAGGTGCCAGGGGCACGTGACGCTCTCCCGATCGACGGTCCCCTTGTGGAGTGGCCCGCCTCTGTGACTGCACCGGTTGGCCAGGGCGTGGATCCGATCGCCCGTTCGATGGAGGAACACGTTGGTCCCCAACACCATGACCCGCCGCGGCGTGCCCTCCTCGAGCTTCCCTTCGCTCATGACCCGCGTCCAGTCCTCGAATCGATGGTCGAAGGTGGTCTGGTCGACGCCCACGCCCCTGCGGTAGCTGAGGTGACCGCCCAGGTACCCGGCGGCCGTCATCACGACGGTCCCGGCCATCAAGAGCGCCGTCCCGGCGCGACGCCTCCCGGCCTTGCGGGCCACGTAGGACAGGGACCACACGACCAGTCCGGCCACGTTGGTAAGGGCGTGGGCCGTACCCACGCTGCGCTGCTCCGGGTCGACGATGTCGGTGAGGTCCGACAGCCCGGTGATCAGCGTGGGAAAGGCCGAGAGGATGCCGATCCCCACGAGCGCGTCCGCCCCTGGGCGCGTCCTCTCACCTCCTAGGACGTCGAGGACCGCCGCACCGGTCCACGCGCCGATCGTGACGTCGGTCAGCATCGGGTGCATGGGGTGCGCCATCCACGTGCCCGCCAGCACGTCCTTGAGCGTGCCCGGGCGGACGAAGCGGTAGAACGTGTTTGCGAGCCACCTTCCCAGCGCGTTCAGTTGCTCGGAGCGGCCGAGGGCGGCATCGCCGGTTCGGTCCACGCCGGGACCGGCCACCCCAACATCGCCCCGGCCGGCGCCGGGCCCGAGCCTTCGACGGTCATCGCTTTCGATCCTGCCTTGCCACAGGTCTTCTACCTACCCACGACCGGCCCGCGAGGTCCACGCAGAGAGGCATATCGTTGCATAGTCGCTCCATTCGAGGGTAGGTAGCCAAGGTCGACGGAAAGGAGGCGCCATGGCGCAAGCGGAGTTGGACACGAGCCAGGGCTGGTGTTGCGACGGCCGCACGTACAAGGAGCACGCGGACGCGGACGGGGAGTGCTGTCAGCCCCAGGGCAAGCAGATCGAGGACCTCCCGCCCGAGGGCCAGCAGAAAGCGCGCGAACGACTGGCCCAGGCAAGCGGATAGCCCCTGATAGGGGAAATGGTGATCGGGGGGCGGGATCGACCTGGCCGCCGCGTCTGCCACGTCCACCAACTCCATCGTCTCCGGCGATTCCGCTGCCACCGGACCGGACTGCGACGGCACGGTGACCTCGGGAGGGCACAATCTGGTCGGCAGCGACAGCTCGTGCTCTGGGTTCACCGGCCCTGGCGACCTCGTGAACGTGGACCCTCTGCTCGGCCCATTGCAGAACAACGGCGGGCCGACGCAGACGATGGCGCTCGTCGACGGGAGCCCGGCAATCGACGCCGCGGACGACGCGGCCTGCGCGGCCCCGCCTGTAAACGGGAAGGACCAGCGCGGAGTGAGCCGCCCACAGGGCCCTCGTTGCGATATCGGAGCGTACGAGAAGCGTTAGCTTCTACCCCCATCGCTCGCATAGTCCCCGATCGGCCCGGTCGGTCCGGCAGGAGGATACGAAGGGCCCGGGACATCCCGGGCCCTCGCGTCTTCCCTAGTAGAAGCTGGTTGCGGGGGACAGATTTGAACTGTCGACCTCTGGGTTATGAGCCCAGCGAGCTACCTGACTGCTCCACCCCGCGCGTCGATGCTACCAGCGCCGCCTGCGCCTGGGCAACGGAGACTTACGGCGAGGGCGAAGGGGATGCCCCGGGCGAGGGGGTCCCGCCCTGGGTTCCTGCCAGAGTGTTCGCCTGCTGGATGAGCGCTTGGGCCGCGTTGATCTCCTGTTGATACAGGGCTAGGTTCCCCGCCTTCAGGGCGGCGCCCGCGGCCTGGAAGTGCTGCAGGGCTTGCTGGAGCAGCTGAGCGACCGTCAGCTGGCCACCACCGCCGCCGCCACCGCCCGTGGGAGGCGGCTGGCCGAACGAGGCTGCCAGGGCGTCGGGCAGTGTGTTGGCGATGGACACGTTGCCCCCATGGACCACCACCACCCGCTTCAGCTCGGGGATCGCCGTGGCGGCCCCAGAAGAGCTCACGAAGATCGACTGCACGTAGACGAACGACCCCTCGATGGGCACGATCAGGAGGTCGCCGAACTGCACGCTCGATCCCTGACCTTGGGAGTTGAGCAACGTGATCTGCGACGACACCGTCGGGTCTGGAAGACGCTGAGCTTGCCGTACTGGCCCGGGTCGGAGCCGGCCGCGACGTACGCCACCATGTTCTGCCGGCCCGCAGGGACCAACGGCTCAAACAGCACGAACTGCTCCTGAGAGTCCCCGGGAAGCTTGAGCAGGACGTAGTAGGGACGGAGCGTCCCGCTTCCTCCTCCCGTCGGCGTAACTGAAAGGGCGCTGGGGACCGCCCACCGCTTGCCGTTGGCGAAGAACGTGGGAACGTCGGTGACGTGGTAGCGGGCGAACTGGCTCGTCTGCACTTGCAGCAGATCCTCCGGATAGCGGAAGTGCGCCACCAGCTCGGCCGGAGCCTGCGACATCGGGGTGAAGAGATGAGGAAAGGCGTTCTCCCACACCTGGATCAGGGGGTCGCTCGGATCGACGACGTAGTAGGTCACGGTCCCGTTGTACGCATCGACCACGACCTTCACGGAGTTCCGGATGTAGTTCGCCTGACCCGCGAGGTCGTTGTTGGTGGCCGCTCCGAGATCCGCCTTCTGCGAGTACGGGAACAGGTCGGTGGTCGTATACGCGTCCCAGATGTAGTAGAGGCGCCCACCCACGATCGCGGCATAGGGATCTGCGTCGTACTTGAGGAACGGCGCTGCCTTGCTGACCCGGGTCCCGATGTCACGATTGATGAGGATCTTGCTGTTCTTGTTGATCAGCCCCGAGATGAGCAGGTTGATGTCCCGGTAGCGATAGGCGAAGACGAGCCGGCGGAAGAAGCCACCAACCGGGATCCCGGCCGTGCCTTGGTAGTGCACACCCGCCGACCCCGGGAAGTTCAGCTCAGCTTGATTCGTGTCCACCACCAGGTACGGAACGTCGGCGACCTCGCCGAAATACACCTGGGATCCCTTATCGCCGGGTGGCGTCGCCTCCAGCGGGATCGACGGACCGACCGGAGGGATGTCCTGAAGCAGAAATACCGGCGCACCAGAAGCGTCGGCCGTGTTAACGGGGCTGGCCACCGCCCCGTACCCATGGGTGTAGATCAGATGCGTGCTCTGCCATCCGGCACTACCCGGGATCCCGATCTGGCTGACCTCGCGAGCCGACAGCATGATCACCCTGGTCTGCCCATCGATCGGATACCGGTCGACATCGACGTCCTTGAACTCGTAGTACGGCTGGATCCTCTGGAGTGCCTGATAGGTCTGGCCGAGAGCGCTCGGGCTCCACAAGCGGATGTTGGACACGGTGGCGTCGTTGTTTGAGACGTCTTGCGAAGTCACGTCGGTCGCGGGGGAGACCGACTGTGGTGCGAGGTCGATCCCGAAGGCGAACCGCGTGGCCGCGATGTTGCGGCTGATGTACGGCGTCTCCTTCTGGAGCTCCTGTGGGCCGACGCTGAACTTCTGGACCGCGGCCGGCACCACCGCGCCCGCGATGATGGACGTGAGCGCGAGGAGGCCGATCCCGAGGACGGGCAGGGCCCACCCGCGGAACCGGATGTTCACCAGGAACAGGATGGTGCAGGCGATGGCGATGAACACGAGCGCGGTGAGGGCCGGGAGCTGCGCATGGACATCGGTGTAGGAGGCTCCGGTGACCACCCCGCGAGGAGAGGTGAGGAGGGTGAACCTCCCCAGGTAATATCCCCAGGCCTTGACCAGCACGATCAGCCCGAGCAGGACAGAGAGATGGGCCTTCACCTGCGGCGTGACCTTCTCTCCCGGCGTCTGGAGCCTGATGCCCCCCGTGAGGTAGTGGGCGATGGCCGAGATGACCGTCACGCCCACCAGCGCAGAGAAGAACCATCCTTGGACGAACTGCTGGAAGGGCAGGACGAAGATGTAGAAAGAGGGATCTCGGTGGAAGACCGGGTCGAGGTGTGCCGCTCCGAACTTCACGCTCCCGACCGATCGCCACAACAGGAAGGTCTGCCACTGACCAGACGCGGCGATTCCGACCAAGACAGCGATCAGCAACGAGAACCCGACCACGATCGTCCGGGCGTGCGGCTCGAAGGCCGCCCGATACCGCTCCATGACCTCCTGCTCGGGTGAGAACGGCCGGAATCGCGGGGTCAACCTCCGCACGATGACCAGGTTGGCTAGGAGCACGCCGAAGAAGATCACCCCGAAAATGAGCCCGAGGAGCACCTTGGCCCGGAACGCCGTCCAGAAGACGCCAGAGAAATGGACCTCCCGGAACCACAGCAAGTCGACGTAGAACCCAGAAAGGGCCGACAGAAGGATGGCCACGAAGATGACGGCGGCGCCGGCCAGGAAGAACCACCGGCGTCGTGAGCGAGCCGCTCTGGGCGGTTGTTGGGCCATGACTTATGCGGTCCCTTGCAGCAAGGGCACAAGGGTACCGTAGTCGCGGGCAGAGGTTCGAGGAATCCTCAAGGACGGCTCTGGAGATAGTTCAGGGCGTCCCGGTAGGTCTTCACCGGCACGATGACCATGCCGTGGGCCACGGAGTGCGCGTCCCCGGCCTCGCTACTCGGAGCGAAGAACACCTTGGCTCCCGCGTGCTCCGCGGCCACCACCTTCTCCTGGATCCCTCCGATGGGGCCGACCGTCCCGTCGGGAGCGATCGTCCCGGTGCCGGCCACGGTCTGCCCTCCCATCAGATCCCCGGGCGTCAAGAGGTCGATCAGGCCAAGGGTCCACATCAGCCCGGCGGAGGGACCGCCGATGTCTCCGCTTTCGATGGTGAGCGGGAAGGGCCAGTTGGCCACCAGGCTCACGCCGATGACCGGGTGGTCGACGCCGGGCACCTTGGCCGGTGCGACGTTCACATCCCGGATCTTCCCATCCGCGTCCACCGTGAGGTGGAGCAGCGTCCCCACTCCGGCCTGCTGGATCAACCCGGAGACCTGGTCGACGCTCGTGGCCTTGGTCCCGTCGATCTCAATGATCACATCCCCCGCGAACAACTTTCCCGCCGCGGGTGTCCCGTCGAAGGCTTGTTCGACCAGCGCCCCATCTCCGTGCTCGTTCGGGTAATCCGCGTAGGCGCGGAGGGCGACGATGGCCGCGTCGATCTTGCTGGTGTCCATCTGCGAGAAGGCCTGCTGGGTCTCCTGCTGCTGCGTCTGGCCCGGGGCCAGGATGTCTCGCTCCGGAATCACCGACTCCGACGGGCTGAGCCACGCCCCCAGGACCTGATAGGCGTTCGGTCGAGACAGCGTGACGGACGTGAGCAGGAGGTGGCCCTTCGAGGCATACGTTTGATGGTCATGGATGTGAATGAGCGGTTCGACGTCTCGAGCAGGACCGGGGCCGATGACGAAATACGGGAGCCGGACCAGCTCGGCGGCGACGGCAAGGACGACGACGGGGACCAGGAAGACGAACGGCGACACCCTCCGCCGGCGAGGCGCGCCCATCGGCAGGACCCCCGGCGGTGGGGCCTGATCGGAACCCGGGGGTGTGAGGTCGTCAGTGGACATGGGGCAGTGGGTCGGCCACCAATGCTACGTGAGAACGCGGTCGATCAGCCCCTTCACGCCCTGCCCGGTGAGGCGAGGAACGTGGCCCGATACTCGGGCAGATAGTCAAGAAGGTGCCCCGCCCCGACGACCACGGTGGTGAGCGGAGACTCCGTGAGGTGCACGGGGACCTCGCACTCCTGCGCCAGGCGCATGTCCAGGCCACGGAGTAACGCTCCACCCCCCGTCAGGAACAGGCCCGTCTCCAGGACGTCATGGGCAAGCTCTGGCGGGCTCTCAGCGAGGCATGTACGGGTCTCCTCGACGATGACGCGAACGGTCTCGCCCAGGACCTCCCGGATCTCCTCGGGGGTGACCACGATCTCTTTGGGCATGCCGGTGGCGAGCTCACGCCCTCGGACTTCGGCTTCCCGTGCATCCGCGGCCGGGTAGGCGGACCCCAGCTGGATCTTGATCCGCTCCGCCGCCGATTCCCCAATGGCCACGCCATGCCGCTTCCTGATGTACTGCTGGATCGCCTCGTCCATGTCGAACCCGCCAACGCGAAGGGCCCTCCCCGTCACAGGACCGCCCATCGCGAGCATGTACATCTCGGATGTGCCCCCGCCGACGTCCACGACGAAGTTCCCCACCGGGTCCTGGATCGGGAGCCCCGCCCCGATGGCCGCAGCCAACGCGTGCTCGACCACGCTCACCGACCCGCCGCCAGCTTCGACCACCGCTTCCTCGACAGCCTTCCTCTCCACCGTGGTCAGGCCTGACGGCACGGTGACGAGGACCCGAGGCCGGGGAAACCGGCCCACACCCAGCCGGCGGAAGATGAGCCGGATCATCCGGACCGCCATCTCGAAATCGGTGATGGCCCCGCGCTGGATGGGCCGGGCCGCGATGACATGGCCGGGCGAGTTCCCCGCGAGCTCCCACGCCTCTCGTCCCGCGGTGAGGACCTCGCCGGTCCGGGCGTTCACCGCCACCACCGTCGGCTGGAGGTAGACAACGCCACTTCCTGTCTGGAACACCAGCGTGTTGGACGTGCCGAGGTCGACCGCGAGGTCTCGCCGGATCGGGCTCACGAGCCCATCACCCAGTGCGCCTCTCCGGTGACCAGGGCCTCTTTCTTCCAGATCGGTACGTCCTTCTTGATCCGCTCGATCCCGTGCCGGGCCGCCTCGAAGGCTTCCCTCCGGTGAGGCGCGGAGCAGCACACCAGGACCGATGCCTCGCCCACCTCAAGCCAACCGGTCCGATGGAGCAAGGCCACCCGGCATACCGGCCACCGTTCGAAGATCTCCTCACCGATCGCCTCGATGCGCCGGAGCGCCTGCTCGTCCCAGGCCTCATAGGAAAGGCCGGTCACATCGCCTGACGCTCCGTGGTCCCGCACCGTCCCCGCGAATAGCACCGTTCCACCGGCACCCGGTTGGGCCACGAAGGCCAGCGCCTCGGACGCGTCGAGCGGGGCATCGGTCAAGCGGACCAGCATGGCCTCACGCACGATGGCGATTCTATCGACGGCCTTCACCGGCGCCTCGACCCTAGAATGGCGGCATGGTCGAACACGGCTCCGCCGAGCCGCCGGAAGTCCCCCTTGGCGATGTGCTGGGTGACGTTCCGTTGTTCCGAGAGATCCAGCGAGTCCTGCTCTCTTCCACTGGTCCGATCAACTGGGAGCTTGCCAGGCAGGTCGGCATCGCCATGGCCTCCTGGGGCACCGACGACCCGCCGCCTTCGGAGCAGGATCGGCAGGGCCTGGCCAGCACCGTCCGGGCCGCCGAGCTCGCCGTCGCCGAGTTCACCCTGCTTCCCTCTCCGACCGACCTCGCCCCAGTCGAGGCGTTCCGTCGCGCCCAGTGGGTCGAGGCGAACATCGCCGGCCTTCGCCCGCTCCTCGAGCCGATGGCCCAGAAGGTCACCTCGGCGATGTCAGAGGCTCAGGGAACGACCCTCCCGATCCAGATGCCGGGCACCTCGAACGAGGTGCTGGACATGCTCATGCAGAAGATGGTCCCGCTGCTCCTCGGCGCGCAGGTGGGCACGGTTCTCGGCTACCTCGGACAACGGGTCCTCGGGCAGTTCGACCTGGCCGTGCCACGACCGGCGGGCAGCCTGTACTTCGTGATCCCGAACATCGGGCGGTTCGAGCGCGACTGGAGCCTGGAGCCCAGGGAGTTTCGGGCGTGGGTGGCCCTGCACGAGGTCACGCACCGGTTCGAGTTCGCCCAGCCCTGGGTTCGCGAGCATTTCCAACATCTGGTCTCGGATCTGATCGAGCACGCCCACATCGACCTTGCCGGCCTTGAGCAGCGCCTCGAGGGAATGGACCTCAGCAGCCCCGACGCGTTGTCCGAAGCATTCGAGGGCATGGGCAATCTGTTCGGAGAAGCCGGGGACGACGAGCAACGGCTTCGGGTCGCCCGCGTCCAGGCGTTCATGGCAGCGGCCGAGGGGTACGGCGATCACGTGATGGAGCACGTCGGCCGGCGAATGTTGCCATCGTTCATCCAGATCGAAGAGGCGGTCAAGCGGTTCCGCGAGGGTCACGCTGCCGACCGGGCGCTCGAGCAGCTCCTCGGCTTGGAGATGAAGATGGAGCAGTACCGGCTGGGCAGAGAGTTCTGCGCGAAGGTGGCCGAGCTCACCGACGAGGCGACGCTCTCACGGGTGTGGGGGTCGGCCGACTCCCTGCCTTCGATGCCCGAGCTCGATGAGCCCACGCTCTGGCTCTCCCGCATGGCCTAGCGGGTTCGCCGCCCGTCCTCTTTTTCCACTATCCTGCCGCCCGTGCCGGCGGGCGAACTGATCTTCGCGAACGTGCTGGACCGGCGGCAGCGAGCCGCCGAGGGCGAGGCGGCTAACGGCCTCGTCTACCTCTTGGCCGTGCCGGCCCGGGCTCTCCCCTTCGCCGTTATCCGGGACTGGAAGGCACCCAACGGATATCTCACGGAGGAGATCCAGCTGACCGCGCCCTCGGGAAGACAGGTCCTCACTGTCGGGCCGGCGGCGCGCTACATGCTTGGGGCAATGGACCTGACCCGGTTCGACGACCTCATCGAGGACGCCACGTTCGAAGAGCTCGGGATCTACCTCGCCTCGTTCCTGCTGGACGGCGAGGTCCTGGGCCAGACCGAGTTCCAGGTGGTGCTGCAGGCCGCGCCCGAAAAGCTCCCGAAGGACGCGGAGGATGGCCTCCGCAGGTCCGACGTGATCTGGGTCGGGGTCGAGTACGAGGGCAAGGACGTCACCATCCCCGCCTGGTTCGCCTACCGGCAGGGAAAGATCTACGTCCTCTCATCGATCGACCCCAGCCTCCAGGAGCAGACGGTGCCCGGCCTGGCCGACGCAAAGGACGTGGTGGTGATCACGCGGCGGAAGCTCCGGGACACCGCGCTCGGCCGATTCCACGCGGTAGTTCGTCTGTTGGAAGGTGCGGAGTGGGAGCAGGCCGCCGCCTTGCTCGCCGATCGTCGCCGTACCCGGCCGGGACCTCCCCAGGACGCGATCAAGCGCTGGAAGGGCACCTGCGCGATCGCCGAGCTCACCCCTCTGCTCGCGGGCTGACCTCCCGTGCAGACCACGATAGCGACGAGAGCTGTTCAGACGTCGACCTGCTGCCCCTTCCGATAGGGCCTGCCATCGGCCGCGGGCGGACGGAGTCGCTGCGCCGCGACCGCCAGCACGACCAAGGTCATGATGTGGGGAGTCACGGCGATGAACTGGCTGGGTACCGTCTTGGTGGCGAAATACCAGGCAAAGAAGAGAATCCGCCCCCGCGTCGAGACCGACGTCGACCGAAGTACCAGAGGGCAAGGAGCGCGACGCCGATCGCGATGAACAGTAACAAGCCGTGCACGGCGCGCTCCTGACGTAGCTCCAATGCGTCGGAGTATCCGAACAGGCCCGCGGCGACGGTCACCCCCCCGGGGCGCCAGTTTCCGAAGATCAGTGCAGCGAGGCCGATGAACCCCCGTCCGTTCGTCTGCCCCTCCAGATAGATCCCCGCCGCCTCGAGCACGAGGAAAGCACCGGCGAGTCCCGCCAGCGCTCCCGAGATGATGACTCCGATGTACTTCATCGTGTAGACAGGCACGCCGAGCGACTCGGCGGCGACCGGATGCTCTCCCGCCGATCGCAGTCTCAGGCCGAAGGGCGTGCGCCACAAGATCCAAAGGGACATCGGAACCAGCGCCACGGCAAGGATCGTCAGCCAGGAGACATTGGCCGTGAGTCCCTTGATCAAACCGCCGACGTCGGAGATCAGGAACCATCGCTTTCGCTCGAGCCACCCGAGCAGGTCCGGGCTATGCCATCCGAAGAGATGGCCGCCCGCAAAGAACGGGAGGTCCACCTTAGGGATGAATCCCTTGACCTGGGGAGACTGGGTGGCACTTCCACCGGTCGAGGGGTTGTAGGTGACCACGGACAGGAACCGGGCCACGCCGAACCCGACGAAGTTGATCGCGACCCCGGACACAATGTGGTCGATGCCGAACGTCACGGTGGCCATGGCGTGGATCAGCCCCCCGGCCGCCCCCCCGAGCATCCCGAAAGCCGCTCCTTCCCAGGGCCCGAACTTCCAGCCTGCCCATGCCCCGAACCAGGTCCCGAGGATCATCATGCCCTCGAGCCCGATGTTCACCACGCCCGCCCTCTCCGCCCACAAGCCTCCCAAACCCGCGAGCAGGATCGGCATGGCCAATCGAAGAGCCGCCCCAGAGGTCCCGCTCGAGGTCAGCTCCTGAGCGCTTGTGGCGCGTTCGACCACCACGAGGACGACAAACGCGAGGGCAGCGACGAGGAAGGTGCGACTCGACTTCCGCTGGCCGATCGACTTGGGGATCTCGACGGTCGCCATCAGGTTGGAACCTCGACCGCGCCTGGGATTTGTTTCATGAGCTCCGCAGCGGCCTTTACTTCCTGGGCCTCCACGATCCGGCGGACCACCTCATATGCGACTACCACGGCGAGGACGATCACCCCCGTCATAATGATGACGATCTCCTTCGGTACCCCTTTGAAGTCGAGGATCTGCGAGGCACGGTCGAGGAACCCGAACAGCAGCGCCGCCAAGCCGATACCGAGCGGGTGGTTGCGCCCCACCAGGGCAACGGCGATCCCCGTGAACCCGAGCTGAGGCGTGAAGTCCACCCCGTAGTGATGGAAGAAGCCAAGCAGATCCGGCATGCCGACCAGCCCGGCGATGGCGCCGGATAGCAGCATGGTCTTGATGATCATCGCCTTCGGATCCACCCCCGCCGCTCGCGCCGCGTCGGGGTTGTAGCCGGAGGCCCGAAGGTCATACCCGAACCGCGTCCGCCACACGAGCGCGTAGAAGCCTATGCCGATGATGAGGGCGATGGGAAGGAACCCGTAGAGGTCCGTGCCTCGAATCGTGATCAGCGACGGGAGGAGTCCCGAACCTTGGATGTCCTTCGTCTTGATGATCTGGCCGGGAGGCCTTACCTCGAAGTACGTGGCGAGCAGGTACGGGACGAGGCCGCTGATGGCGATCGCGTTCAGCATGATCGTCGAGATGACCTCGTGGACGCCCCGCCAGACCTTCAGAATGGCCGCGATCGACGCCCAGGCCGACCCGACAAGCATGGCCACGACCAGGATCAGCGCCACATGGATAGGTCCAGGGAGGCGAACCGCCGCCCCGACGTACGCAGCCAAGAGCGCTGCGAGCGTGTATTGCCCTTCCACTCCGATGTTGAACAGCCCCATCTTGAAGCCCACGGCGACGGCGAGCCCGGCAAGGAACAGGGGAATGGCGCTGTCCACCATGAATACCAAGGAATCGGGCTGGATCCCAAACTTGACCATCTGCGTGAAGGCATCGAGCGGGTTTTGGTGGATGAGCAAGAGGGCCAGCGAGGAGATCAGAATGGCCAAGACCAGGGCGAATGCCGGCGCCAAGACCGCGGTCAGGACTCTCCGCAGCTTCATGTTGCCGCTTCCTCCAGACGGGCGCCGGTCATGTAGGAGCCCAGGACCTCTGGAGTCACGGTGTTCGGCTCCAGCTTCGCGACGAGCCGACCGCGGAATATCACGTACAGCGTGTCCGAGAGCCCGATGAGCTCCTCCAGGTCCGCCGACACCAGCAGCACCCCGAGCCCGGCGGCCCGGGCTCGTCGAATCTGGTCCCACACCGCAGCCTGGGCGCCCACGTCGACACCCCGCGTGGGCTCCGCCGCGAGAAGCACTCTGGGCTCTGCGCTCATCTCCCGACCGACGATGAGCTTTTGCTGGTTACCGCCGGAGAGCGCGTAGGCGGGCACGTCCACTCCTGGGGTGACCACTCGGTATTCCTTGACCACCTCGGCCGTTCGGCGCCTGGCCCCATCCTTGTTGATCCACGGCCCCACCGCGAATGGCGGCTGCGTCTGGTGGCCGAGCATCGCATTCTCCCACAGTGGGGAAGTGAGAAGGAGCCCCAGGTCGTATCGGTCCTCAGGGATGTAGCCGATCCCCGCTTCCCTTCGTGCCCTCGTGCCCCATTTCGTGATTTCCTGGTCGCCCAGCCGAACCGTCCCGGCGCTCGTCGTGAGCGTACCCATGATGGCCTCGACCAGCTCGCGCTGGCCGTTCCCCTGAACGCCGGCGACGCCGACGACCTCGCCTCGATGGATTTCGAAGGTCACGTCGTCGAGCAGCTTCCGGCCTTCATCTCCGCTGACCGTGAGGCCCTCGACCGAGAGAACAAGAACGTCCGTGACGGTGGACTCCCGAGTCTCCGGCGTTGGGAGCTCGCTACCGACCATGAGCTCAGCCAGCTTCCGTCGTGTCACATCTGCCGGCTTGACGGTGGCCACCGTCCGGCCCCCCCGCATGACGGTGATGGCGTCCGCGATGGCCAGCACTTCTTCCAGCTTGTGCGATATGAAAACGATTGTGACACCCTCGCCCTTCAACGCCCGCAGATGTTGGAACAGATCCTCAGCCTCCTGAGGAACGAGCACCGCAGTTGGCTCGTCGAGGATCAAGATGCGTGCGCCCCGGTAGAGCACCTTGATAATCTCGACCCGCTGGCGTTCACCAACCGACAGGGCTTCGACTACTCCATCCGGGTCGAGGGGTAGGCCGTACGCCCCCGAGAGTTCCTTGATTCGCTTCTTCGCCCGCGAGAAGTCGATCATCGGACCGACCGATGGTTCCGACCCCAGGACGACGTTTTCGAGGACGGTGAGGTTGTCAGCCAGCATGAAGTGCTGATGGACCATGCCGATGCCCGAGGCGATGGCGTCCTTGGGAGAACGGAAATGCATCTCTTGCCCCCAGACGAAGATCGAACCCTCGTCCGGGCGCTGCATGCCGTAGACGATCTTCATGAGGGTCGACTTCCCTGCGCCGTTCTCACCCACGATGGCGTGAACCTCACCTGCCTTGATGCGAAGGTTCACGTCCTGGTTTGCAACGACCCCTGGGAACCGCTTGGTGATCCCCTGGAGCTCGACTGCGGGAGCTTCCTCAGACACCAAACCCCTCCTGGGAGACCAAACCCCTCCTATGGATGGACCCGGGGCTTGCTCCCCCGGGCCCGTCCATCCCCAACCTCAAGTCTGGCTAGTCTTCGAGGGTCTCAGCATCCAGCGCCACCACAAGGCACCGTGATCTGTCCGCCGGTGATCTTCTGCGCGGCAGCGTCTATCTGGCTCTTGATGTCATCGATGAACCCGCCGGAGGTCGACAGACCAACCCCACCCGTCTTCAAGTCGAACACCGCGGTGCCGGACTTGAACTGCCCGTTGACGAAGCCCTTGATCGTCTCGAAGACCGCTACCTCCACGTGCTTCAGCATGGAGGTGAGGACGAAGTCCTTGTACTGCGGCACTGTCTGGTACTGATCCGAGTCGACCCCGATGCCCCATACCTTGGACCCGCTCGTCCCCGAGAACTCGGAGGCGGCCTGGAACATCCCGGTCCCCGATCCACCGGCGGGGGCGAAGACGATGTCGGCCCCGCTCTGGTACATGGCCAGCGCGATCTCATGGCCCTTCGACGGATTGTTGAAGCCGCTGAAGTCGGGCGGCGCGCTGATGTACTTCACATCGATCGTGATATCCGGCTTGACGGACTTCGCGCCGGCCTCGAAGCCCTCCTTGAACTTGTGGATCAGTGTCGTGTCGACCCCACCGATGAACCCGAGGTGGTTGGTCTTCGTCTTCAGTGCCGCCGCCACGCCGGCCAGGTATGAGCCTTCGTTCTCGGCGAAGGTCATGTTGACCACGTTCGGGGCTGCCTTGGCGCTGCCATCAGTGACGGCGAAATCCACCTTGGGGAACTCCGCCGCGAGCTTGTCCACGCTGTCGGCGAACAGAAACCCGTTCCCGATGATGAACGGGTATCCCTGCTGGGCCAGCAAACGCATCAGCGCCTCGCGATTGGTTCCCTTGGAGTCCGGCGTCAGCTCCTTGAACTGGATCGGGAGTTGCTGCGCCGCTTTGGTGAGGCCGGCGTACGCGGCGTCGTTGAACGACTTGTCGCCCCGGCCGACCAGGTCATAGACCATGCCAATCTTGACCTTTGCGCTCGCCGAAGTCCCACCCGGGGGTGTCGTGCTCTTGCTGCAGGCCGCCGCGACGAGCGCGAAGACCGTGACCGCCGCCGCAACTCGTAGAAGTCGCTTCATTGCCCCTCCCACCTCTCTTCCATCGCCTGGAGCCCCTCTCCGGTAGGTACGCAGCTATGGAACCGACGGGATTGGGCAGACGGACACGCCGGCGCCTTCCCCTTCGCCGCTCGTACTCTCATCCATCAGCGCTCACCGGTCAAGCCGGAGGGACCCCCGTCCAGGTACCATACGCGCCGAAATGACCCTGACCGTGGTCGATCACCCCTTGGCCCAGCACCTCCTCACCCGCCTTCGAGACATCGGAACCCCGCCAACCGTGTTCCGAACCCTGGCCAAGCGCCTGACCATCGCCCTGGTTCTGGAGGCTGTGCGAGAGCTGCCGTCGGTGGAGGTGCAGGTGCAGACACCTCTGGAGCCGGCCACGGGGCGCACCATCACGCCCGACCTGGTGGCCGTGCCCATCCTACGGGCAGGCCTGGGCATGCTGGAGGCGGTGACCGAACTCTTTCCCGAGGTCACGGTGGGGTACATCGGGCTCGAGCGCGACGACGCGACCCTTCGCCCCACCTCCTATTACGAGAAGCTGCCGCCGATGCCGGGGCGGCACGTCCTTCTGCTCGATCCGATGCTGGCGACCGGCGGCTCGGCGACTCGGGCCTGCACCAGCATCGCAGCGAAGGGTCCGGCCGAGATCCGGTTCGTGTGCGTCGTGGCGGCTCCCCAGGGAGTGGCTCGCATGGAAGCCGAGCACCCGGACGTACCGATCTTCACCGCTGCTCTAGACCGGGACCTCACCGACAACGGATACATCCTGCCGGGCCTGGGCGACTTCGGGGACCGGCTGTTTGGGACCGAACCGCACTTGGGCGCGCCGCCCAACCCCTAGCCGAGTCCCAGCGCGTCGAGATCGGCCACGCGTCGATCCACCTGCTCGACCAGATCCGTGTTGCCGATGGCCTCTGCTTCGCGGCGGGCCTCCGCCAGCAGATCCCGAGCCTGCCGCGCGCGGGCAGCGGCCTTCTCCTCCGTGGCGTACTTCAGAGCGTCATCCGCCTTCAGGATCAGTTCGAAGATCTCTTGCGCCTCCAATCGACCCCCCCCGATCTTGACCGTCATGGTAGGGGATCGAGCCGGATACACTCCACCCGCGACCTTCTGGGAGGTGGGGGTGGCGGACGACGCCGGACCGGGACTCGACAGCCGTCAACTCGAGACACTGGCCGAACGTGTGCGGCGGTCTCCTTTCCATCAATGGGCCGGCCTTAGGCTGATCTCGGTGGGCGACG
>WNGN01000766.1_pt1 | contig 20432 bp, 24 predicted proteins | sample 5400561 | NCBI WGS metagenome assembly WNGN01 (sample SAMN13153379, study PRJNA577476) | soil metagenome | isolation source: 115 cm soil or saprolite under Garry oak tree replicate 2 | place: USA:California | collected 2016-06-15
GTATCTGCCTGTGACTGGTGCGATGATGTCGATCTGGCTGTTTCGCTTTAGCTCCTCGACCACTTTCGTAGCGCGGCCCGAATTGACGGTCGCGAATACGTAGGTCGGGAAATTCATATTGGTTTGCATTGTTGTTTTTTCTACTGCATTTTATTGCAGTATAGTAACACTTGTTACTTGCATATAAGACTTTTATTACGGAACCCACGATCTATTACATGAGGTCACAGGGGCCACCAAGGCTTGACAGTTCACCGAAACGGCGTCAGCGTCCCAGAGGCAGTACGCGAGATTATCGTCAGAAACTACCCCGTCTACCAATGCCTGAAAATGAAACTCTTGAACTTCCACGCCCTGGCAGAACAGATCCGAGCCGAGGTCAAAGAAGTGAGCGGAAGAGATGCGAGTATCAACACACTAGTTGTGGCGATCAAGAGATTCTCCGACACCATGCCTGACGGTGGTCTTGTTGCGTCGAAAGTTCTCAAAGACGCTAGAATCTCGCTTTCAAGCGGCATAGTAGACGTGACTATCAGAACCCCGAGAACTCAGTTCCCGGCCATCGTCAAAGAACTAGCAGATGCCGCGAGCGGATTGTCAGAGTTTCCAAACATCTTTCCTCTTTCGAACTCGATCAAACTGATTCTTCACGGAGATGATTATTCCCTCGTCCAGGGCGAACTGGAACGTTATGGACAGGTGACGACGCAGCCTAACGTCGCAAGGTTGACACTTAACTTGTCGCCTCGCGCTGAGATGACCCCCGGAATATCATCTTACATCACTGAACTATTGTTCAGAAACGGTGTGAATATCCTCGACGCGTTTCTCGGCTACGGTGACATCATAATGGTTGTTGACGATAGAGACGGACCAATCGCGTACGACGTACTACAGAGAGAAATTCAAGGCCCCATGCCAAGGGGCAAACTGGAAGTCTCTCCTCCGTGATTTTGTCCCCGACTCTGGCCCCAAGGGTCGTGGGGTCTTTCTAGTCAAGCCCGAGCTCATCTGCCAGGACAGTTTCCCTAGATATACTACGGTTGTATACAGAGCGAACCAGAATGAGCTTCGAACTGGAGCAACTGCCGGAGGCAGCGGAGAAGTACACGTATCATCAGGCTTGCTCAATTGACTTAGGAATGGCACCCGTTCTCGTAAGAGGTAAACCCTCTTCGATACAATAGATATAATGACGAGTCGCGCATAGATCGTCTTGGGAAGCGGGTTGCAACGCCTCCTGCTGGTCCTAGTCGTCGTCTTCCTCATTGCGGGTAGCATTCCTTTTGGAAGGGCTCAGGCCAACTACCAGCCAGGTGTCAAGCCGGGAGATACAATCACTTATGGCCAAGTTAGTGCGAGCTGGGTCAGCAATCTCAACCCTCAATCGCCTATCGCCAACTTTCTGAATGTCTCCTCGATCCAGAACGTAATCAGCAGCGTCAACCAGGACAATGTCACTCTACAGCAGACCAAGACCTACAACAATGGGACGATGATCAGTTACCATCTGCTCTACAACACTCAGAGTGGATATGGAAACTATACGCCGTCGATCGCCTGGGTAATCGCCAAGGGACTGGAAGCTCCCGAGGCAGGCTATGAGACGCCTCAGGCTCCGACCATTACCGAGACTGTCGAGAAAGTGTATCTCGGCACTGTCCGAACAGTCAACATCTTCAGCCAGTTCCAAGTCCTTTCAGGAGGATACGTGTCTGTCGAAGAAGATTATGACCAGCAGACCGGAATCCTCCTATACCTTACGATCACCGAGGTCTACTCAAACATCTACTCCGTCACCGCCCACCTCGATATCGTGATAACACAGACTAGTCTCTGGTTCCCGCCCGTCCAGCCCGACTTCGCAATCTACGCCAACCCCTCCGGTGCGACGATATTGAAAGGGTCCGGCGTCAACTCGACGATTACTATCCAGAGTCTCAACAACTTCCAGGGTACCCTCAACCTTACTCCAATGGTAACTCCGTCAGGACCCCTAGTCACGCTCAACCAGATAGCCTTCACGATAACCGCCGGGGGTATCGTCAATGTTCTCTTGAACTTCTCAACCAGTCCGTCCGTCTCGGCCGCCAACTATAGAGTGAACATAACCGCAACAGACGGGTCGCTGGTGCATTCTACAGTGCTTAATGTCACGGTCACGGGACCGGGCTACAGTCTCAGTCCAGCCCAAGCCTATGTCGCCATCCCGACAAATTCCTCAGGAACTGACGCTGTTACACTATCGAGCGTCGGCCGCTTTAATGGAACTATCACCCTCAAAGCCGTCTCTCTGACATCTGGACCTGTGTTGAGCCTCAATCCTTCAACGATCATCGTCAAGGCTGGAACAAACACGACCACAATGACCATCACAACACATCTCGTCCCTGCAGGCTACTACACGTTAGAAGTCAACGGAACAGGCGCCCTGTTACAGCCCGCCTACATCTATCTCCAAGTCTTACCCGGTCCGCCAGACTTTACCATCAGCGTCAGCCCGTCATACGCATCCTACGATGTCACCTCTGGAACAATTGCAACTCACATCATACTGACAAGCGTGAACGAGTTCGTCGGGACTGTCAATCTCAACCTCTACTGGATCAACGGATCCCAAACCACATTCCTCGGGCTAGAGAACCCCGATCTGTCGGCCTATGGGAGCCAAAGTATCCAGCTCAAAGTCTTTGGTCCCCCCATCAACCTCGGATGTTGTGGAATCCTCAAGGTCGTGGCCACGAGCGGCTCTCTCTCCCATGCAGCTAACTTTACCATCTATGTACCTCCCGGCCCCGACTTTACAGTACTTGTATCACCTTCCAATACTGATGTTCCGCAGGGAGTCTTCGCCACCGCAAATGTAACGGTGACTAACACAGGCACGGTCGCAGGTACCGTCCAGTTTTCCGCCAGCCCATCGGGGTCCTTCGGTGGTGGCTGGGCATTCAGTCCCGACTCTGTGGTGCTCGCTCCTGGCGCTTCGGGCACTGTTCTGTTCGAAATTAGTCCCGTCTCTCCCACCCTCGGAAAATTCAACTTCACGATAGACGCGTACGATAATACTCACTCTCACACTCTACTGTTCACCCTCACGGTTCTCGCTCCGTCAGCAGGGTTCACAATCAACTCCAGCACTGGGACCCTCACGGTTCAGGCAGGGTCCTCGACCGCTTCCTACGTAGTCTTGACAAGCCTTGACAATTTCTACGCTAACATCAGTCTATCCGCCTCGGGAAGCAGCCCTAACCTCGTCCCAAGCTGGACGAGCCCGAGGGTACAACTTACTCCGAATGCAACCATATCCTCGACTCTCACCATAACGGTCCCAAGTTCCACCACGCCTGGACCTTACACTATGAACGTGACCGCGACCGGAAATGGAATAGTCCACACGACGATCATTACAATCCAAGTCGTGATCCCCCCGATCGTAGCTCCCCCTGACTTTACCGTAACCGTCGCTCCAACCCAGATGAACATACAATCCGGCCATTCAGCCACCGCCACAATAACCCTAAACGGACTCTACAAGTTCAACGGCACCATCAACCTCGGCACCGTGGCCACAGGAAGCGGACCAGTACTCAGCCTCTACACACAGACAATGCTTCTAAGCTACATGACGTCCACTGCCACGACAACACTCACCATCGCGTTGCCTGCGGACGCAACACCGGGCTCGACTTACACTATCACTATTACCGCATCAAACGGAACCACGACTCGCCAAGCCAGCTTCGTCGTAACAGCGACGTCCTCTTCTGGAGGTCAACCGACGAGTCCGGGGATAGGCGGACTCTCGACGCCCAACACGATCGCCCTCGGTCTCCTAGTTGCAGGCATTGTCACTCTTGCAGTCTTCTTCATTATGAAACGTCGAGAATCTCAAAAAACCGCAGGGACGAACGTAGCATCCATAGCTTAGAATTCTTCTATACTGTTGTTGCGTATTCGAGCAAACCGGATTGAGCTTCGAACTGGAGCAGCTGCGCGAGGCAGCTGAGAAGTACACCAACCATAGGATACGAATCGAACAAGCTGGCAGAAATCTGCGGGATAGTCATGCTACGACCCCGCGTTGAAAGCTGAAATAAGTGTCAGCGAAGTTCCGCAGGCTTACGTATCTCAGGCCTCCCCGTATCGGAGTCTTTGTGTAATAGTAGATTTGTTGCTCTGCCATAGCAACCAGAACTGTTAGTCCAACCCTGCCGTGCATCGAACTGCCTTCGGGCGCAGTGGCACTGATGGACCGTTTTACGTCATCGCTGAACTTGTCTGAGACTATCACGGAGTATAGGTTGAGGTTGTCTCCTGAGCCGAGTCCTAGTTGGCTCTTGTTATCGAGAGCGTACTTCATACCTAGCGAGTAGAACTCTTCAACATTGTCGAGGGTCGCGGGTTCAAGCGAGGTCGCGATCACCAGATCCCGAAAGCCTCCAACTCTGTTGGCGGGCATAACTGCGACGATCTCGAACAAATAGGGGTCCATCTTCTCTTCTCTTCGCACTGCGAATCCAGCCTTGGACAGCCTGAGCGAGAGGCTCTGAAGATAATCCGCGGAGCTTTTGGGTCTTGATGAGCTCGTCGGCAAAGGAGTTTCATGTCCTAGCGATGATTCGGACCCAGTTCCCAGAGGCGGACCGTGTTCTTCGATCCATGTCCGTTGAAACCCACGCTTTCCCTTCAGCCGGACCACCAGTAGTGCCGAGGTTATGGCTAGGGATATCGCTAAGAGACTTCCAAAGACGCTTGTATCACCGCTCGGACGATCGCCTGAAAGAGATCCCACTAACAGGAGCAAGAACGCGATATCGGCAATGATAACCGGGACAGAGAGTGTCTTTGTCCTATTATCCCATCGCAGATAGTCGGGATGATTGCGTCTGAGGTGTTCCTCGTACAGGCGTCTCGGAACTGGCGACGTCATTAGCTGCCCAGACCAAATGTGTTCCTTGCAGATTGGACACGACGTCGGAATGTATCCTACAGGACTGGTCGCTGGCAAGGGCTTGCAGCCAATTATTCTATCGAATTATTAAACGAGACTTGGCGACACCCGAGCAGCAATGCGTCTCAATTGGTGCTCTCCAATTCTTTCACTCTGGACTGGACTAGATTGAGCTTCGAATTGGAGCAGCTTCGAGAGGCGGCGCGGAAGTACCCTTATCATGATGCTGGCACGCGCGGGGTCTGGCCGAGGCTCGTATGGGAACGGAGAAACGAATCTCCGGTAGCGAGACTCGATGATGCGGTAGAATTCTTGGGTAAATGGAAAGCCCTTCGCTTCAAAGGCGGGGGAACGGCCTTCAGAAGGATTTGTACCACTTGGCTGAGAAAAAATCTGACCGACTTACAAGGTCTTCGAGGAGGGGTCCTCTACAGCCTCGCCCCTGAGGACTTTCAGCATGTTCTTGACATAAGTTCTAGCTTTCGAGACTGCGGAGCGCCTCCAACCACTATTGGCAAAGCCCTTCATTTTTTCCTTCCCGAAACGGTCATGATGTGGGACCAAGCAATAGTCAGGAACACGTACAAACTTCGCCCAGACCCAGAGAGCTTCGTGGCATACCAGCGCTTCGGATGGAAACTACTCCACCATGTTACACGCGGCAAAACCGTCAAAGTGCTACGGCAAATTGAGAGAGACCACGCAAGAACTGTCGGGTACTTCGAACCGATGACCATGATCCTAGATCATCTCGCATTTTCTCCCAAGCTGTCAGCAAGAGCCGTTGGAGCACTGGGAGGAGCTTCGCAGGCGTTTTCAGACGATCCTTCACGTTAACCGTTAAAGATTCGTTGGTTGTCGTCTTACATGCTACAAATCCCTCGGATCTTGGTCGCAAAGTCCGCACCTTCAGCGCCCTCCGAGGACACTGAATTCCTTGTCCTGTGCCGCTGTGAGAGTAACGGCATAGTAATGACATCTCGGGAGTCATTCTGGCCGTGGTTGGCGCCCCGAGAGGGTTCGACGCCCGCGGACAGAATGAAACGTCTTTTTCTGCTATTTTACTGGCGTTTCTTCCACGGATCTTCTTCGGGTGGCTTGATGATTTTCCCTTGATCGTATAGTTTCCAATCCGCATGCTTCAGGTAAAAGGCCATATCGCGTTCGCCAAGGGCAAAAAGAGTGTGCTCGAAGCCTCGTTCCTGCACATCTTCAAGAGTCGCATCCTCGTAGAGATGCACGACTAGGTGACCGAATGATTCTCCGTGCACAGTATCACCAACGGAGTTCTTGCAAGCAACGTAAAATCCCAGAACCGCGAAAGTTGCCCCGTTGGATCGAAGGAAATCCTTCGCAAGGTCGAAATCAAGAGGGTTGAAAGCCCAACTCCCGCTTACGAAACGTTTCTTCGCGGGTTTGATCGCAAAACTAGGCTCTGCCTCCATAACCTGGCGGTTTCCGGGGTCTAGAATCGATTCTCCTCCTAGTTTGTCATTGTATAGAGTGTTTGCCGTATCTGCAGTCTCAACTTCCATGCCTTGGAAGTCGAGCCTCTTGTTACCTTGAAGCAGCCCGGTTGGTCTGACCCAGACCTTCTTGACACCTTTTGCAATCAGACTCTTGATTTCTTCATCGCTAAGAGGTGGACCATTTTCTTCAGCACGGGTTATCATCGATGTTGGATTGAACCAAGATCGGACCACTAGCCAGAAGGCTCGTCCCGGGCCAAGGTTCTCGACTTCGACGCTAAGTTTGTTTTTCTTGAATGACCAAGAGTGGAGTTTCAGCAACGGGTCCATTTGTGATCTAACAGCCCTAGCTTGATACGTTAGCATCCTCAACTGCTGTTTCTCCTCTTCGAGAGTCTTGCTCGCTGCGCGGGCCAGAAGGTAAGTCGCCACTGCCAGCACACCTGTCGCGATTGCAACTCCTATGGTTGCGATGGCTGCCAGATCGTCCGTCATGGTTTGGCATGTCAAGTCGCCTGCTCAAAAAGGGTCCCTGATTTGGATGGCCAGACCGACAATGGAGTTCACCCATTCGCGCTGAAACTGAGCAGAAGGGTAAGCGAGAGTGTCTTTCCCAAAGTCAACTCGGGGTACTGCGTCTATCGTAGCTCAGTCGAGCATCTTACTCAGCACTTGTCTATACGATAGACGGGATTGTGCATGACTTATAGAGAGGATCGGCCAGCAGCCATGAGCGGTTGATGCCCATCGCTGACTTGTCAGAGTCGCGAATCACGTTACCGAGTAACTTGCGCGAATTGTGAGGATCCAGCTCCTTGTAACATTCCGCCTTACCTCACTTCACAAAGACAAATCTGATCCATTTCTACAAAACAGGATTACTGAAGCTTTGACTAGGGGCTCGTAGCGACAGGTGGCGCGGCCGGCTCCATGCCAAGCGCCTTTTTCTGGTTCGAAGGAAGGTAGCCTAGTTCTGCAAGAGAACGGAGTATTAGAAAGCGCAGTGTAGCGGCTCTGGTTGAGTCTTGCCTTCGCTGTTTTAGCTTATCGACTAGGGGGACGAGGTCTTCGGACAGATAGAAGGTTGTCCCGTTTCCCTTAGCCATGAAAGAACATTCCATGCAAGATGTTTAGAAATCTTTCGAAAAGAAAAATGTCAAGCCTCTGGCTTCGTGGCCAGGGGCTTGAACTGTTCTAGCAGTTTCTGTGTCGTGTCAATCGCGGCCTTGACATCGATTCCGCCAACAGCATATCTCTTGTACGCGCTCGTCTGTATCGCGGCGCCTAGGCTGTGAATCTTCCAAGCATGCTGCAAATACAGACCCCAGGTCGCCTTGACCCATCTTGCATCTTTTCTCCAGCTCTCCCTGAGGATCACATACCTGTCGAGTTCCTCTAGCTTCTTTGTCTTCAGATCAAAGAGGTCCGCATCCTTCACATGATTACCCTCAATGCCCCAGAGGGCTTTCTCGGACTGTCGACTGTAAGCCTTGATCATACGTTTCGCGTCCTCGGTAGGCTTTCCTAGCTCCCCTGCCATCTCTTGTGTCGTAAACGGGTACTTGTCTGGTGGGAGTTCGCGGAATCGGTCCTCAATTGTCAAGAATTGTTTCTTACTCAGAGTCCATCACCCCCTCTTCTAGACGATCTATTTGTCTCAGCCATGCGTCGGCATGGTCTTTGACTCGGACGACTAGGGAACGACAGTGATGTATCTGGGGCTTTGACAGTTCTTTGGCGGCTTTCCAGCTACAGCCTGAGAATGCACTCGAAGCGCTTTCGAGAGATTTGACGAGCCATTCGCCTTGAACGGACACAACAGTCTTGACCGGTAGGGGTTCGCCGGCTGAGCTTGCCTTCTTCACAATGCCGACGTGAGTATCGATCGCCTTTGCGAAGTTGAGCCGGTTCTTGACCTCTCTGGCGATCAGTTTCTTGTTGTCTTCGTCAAGCGATGGATCTCTGAGGGCACGTGTCAACGCTTTGTTGACTTCGTCTTGAGCCTGTCTCGCCGCTGCTACCAGTTTTCTAGTGGGGGCAGTTCTCTCTGCACCTTGAAGCGCGATATCACGGTGACTCCTGTCCTTGAACTCGACTCTCAGGTACGCATCTACGGTTGTGCGGTCGTATCCAGTCTTGTCAGCGACCAGTTGCACGATTTCGCCGGGCTTGGCTCCCTGTTTCCGATAGATTTCGGCAAGTTCGTTGAGAATCTCTCCGATCTCCTCTGCTTCCATGACCCGACGGTTGTCGTTCGCCAGAAGCCGTGCTCTCAGGAACTTTTCATCTGTGTCGATGTGCTTGAGCCGTTCTGTACGCCAACCCCTGTCACGTTGCTTCCGGTGCGAGCCGTCGATGGTTCTTCCACGAGCATCGAGCAGAACCGGAATGAGCTGACCGATTTCCTTGTCGAGAACGATTTCTACCATAGGCGTCGAACCGAACCGAGCGCAGTTCTTATAGTTTTCTTTAGAAATGTTTGTTTTCAGTTTTCTCGAAATGCGATAGATGGTGTGCCTGTGTCGTCGTGACTGGATGGCTCCTCTGTAGGAGCGGCGGAAGTCGAATCCCCTGCCAGCTTCACCCTTATCACTCCAATGTGATTCGACATCAGCCTTGTCATTTGGGCCCGGATGTGATCCGTCTTCTTCTTGACCTTCGCGGAAAGGGTTCGGACGTATTCCAAAGCGTTGTTGATCAAGTCGTCTATTGCTTCAGCATCACGGGGCAAAGAGGCAATGATCTCGTCGAGGTCCCCGTTATTGACCGAGTCTCGAAGCTCCTGTATTACCTGTTCGCTCACTTGTAATTGGGACACTTTGGACTGGTACTCTCGTTCGAGCTTCAGCCTGGCGATTAGGTACTGTCGCATGAAGAGATAGGCCATCTCTACGTGGTCTACCTTCACGACCAAGACGCCGTCGATCATAAATGAGTCGCTGAGGGCGTCGCTCGGCATCGCAATGGTCGCTATTATCCCGAATGGAGTGCCCCTTCTGGCCATGTATTCTTTGATCTGTTCGATGTAGCTGGAACTCCAAGTCTTTACCCGCTTCGATTCTACGATGATTGTGCCTGCCAGGTCACTCTGTTCGAGTACGGAGCACTCAACGTCTTCGCCTTTCCGAGTAGAGTTCTCTGTACTGAATGAATCTGTGGGAACTTCTGCCTTCAACCTCTTGGCGATGGACACTTCTTGGATCTTGCCCCGAAGCGGATTTCCAGTCAGTTCGTGAAGGGCTTTGAGAATCTCGCCACTGCTATCGTGAACAGTGTCCTTGATACCATGTGAAAGGATTCGTGTCTGCTCCTCCAGTAAGTCCTTCATCCACTGAGGATTGTCCTGGACAGTTCTCACAATCTTTATCGCGACCAATATCGCTTGCGTGAGTTTGCCCTCGTCGCGGAGCGCCTGCACCTCTTCCAAGACGTTTCCTCCAAGTCCCAGTTTGTGAAGAGTCTCCTCGTCCACTTCTTGGCCGCAGACCGGACATGCCATGAGCACTTGCATTCTATCTGTCTCCCTAACCGAATGTGCTTCCGTGAAAGAAAAGGCCCGGTTGAGTTCACCTGGCGGTCTTCCTAGCTAACTTCACCGAAAGCATAACTAAGTTCAACTAGGCTGACCCGACAACTCGGTCTGCGTGCCGTTCAGGCATAGAAGCTCGGAGAGGGTCAGACAGCCGCTTGTTGAGATAGTTCTCTCCATTCTAAACTTCCTTGCCACCCATCCTAAGGAGAGGCTACTAGGGAGTAATCCCAATTGGATCGGCGCGAGCAAATACGAGATCAGGACGAACTTGCCCGGCACTCAGCATGACGCCATAATTGGGGATGGACTTGAACGACTGCTCCGTCTGGGATACGTAAGAGAAAGGACTACGACCGGTGCCGCAAAGTACTACAGAATAACTGACGAAGGACGCGACTGGTACAACAAGATGGGGAACACCTTTCTAGATTTTGCGAGAGGTGTTCGCATGGACAGACCGACGAAGTAAGTGCACAAAGTTAGTTCAGTCCTTATAATTGACCAGAACCAGTTTTCTTTGATAACGGATCGAAGTTGGCTTCACAGTCGAGCGACGAACCTTCTGCCCCCACTAGGGATCCTTCCGCGCTAATTCTCAGAATAGGGGATACTCTTAGTAATCACGCCGACGAAATCGACAGGGTCTACAGAGTCTACAGCACTTCGATCTTCGTAGTCGGAGCCTTGGCGTTCGCTATCACATTGCTCATCGTCGCTGTTTGGTCCACTTTGAGCCTGCTTACTCAGGCGATCTTCGGAGTCTTTGACGCGACACTGGTCGGGCTCACCGGCTATGGGCTCTGGGCACAGAAGGGCTTCGAAGTTGTTGGCGAGATAGACTGGGAAGTAGACCGATTCAGGTTCATCACGACGTTCGAGCTTCTTCCCCCCGAAGGGAGCACCCCTGCTGAACGTATCTGGAACTCTTTGAAGCGGGCAAGCAACGCGGCGGAAGACATAGAGGAACTGCCGGAAGACAAAGTCAAGTTCAATTTTGAGGCTGATGGCAAGAGTGGAAAGCGATACATGTTTGACGTATTCGTCCATAATGAGCCTCGAAACAGGCTACGACGGTTTCTCTCCAAGTGGACCCTTAGAGCAACCCCAACCCACTGGATCTATTACTGGTTCTTTCCGCGACTGCACGATAGGCTTCACGAGGACCTTCTGACTATAATGGTGAAGAGAATCTCTAAGACTACACCAGTGACTAAGGCGGATCTGGAAGATTGCAAGAAAGAGTTTGAAGATGTAAGCAGGAAGCTACGCGATATTCCTGAACACGCTGTCGTGGTTTCCACATCGGGGTTTTCGGCGGACGCGCTCGACTATGTGAAAGACGAGAAGAGTGAGATCAGCCCCTTTGCCGACGAAGAAGAATCTGCGACAATGGACCTATTGGTCGAACGACCAAAAGGTCGACACGATGAGTCTTTCGAAGTAGCATACTACGGCTAAACAGGCCCGAATACTCAAGCCCGTTCGGCCAAGAAACGTTCCGTTGCAGAAACTCCGCCGCCCCGTAGCCCGAGAATGATGGTTCTGGGCCGAGCCCTCGCAAGAGGAGTCTCACGACTCAATTCTGGTCAGACTGACAAGCAAAAAGTTCGAATACTTTTGCTCGAATCTTCTGTCAGCTTTTCGTTCTGCTCTCTTGGACATATTCAACTAGCCGGTAGGACTGTGCAGGTTACAATGGACGAGGATGGGATTCGTGAGGAGTCTGAGGTTGAGAAGAGTATCAATGCGTGGCGGCAGTCTGAGCGTAAGATCATGATCGAGACGGTTCAGGATCTAATCCAGACTTCTCACAAGTATGCAAAGTCACAGTATACTCCTAGTGCGCAGCGGGCCCGGTGGACCAAGCTTGCGGGTCAGTTGATCTGGTATAAGGATCAGATTTTGAAGAATTTCAGTCTGGAGGCTATGACGATTGAGCTGCAGACGCTGAAGAGACAGGTGAGAGAATCGGAGGAGCGGAGAGAGCGTCTGGCCCAGTCCAGGAATTATCAGACAATAGTCTTTCGCAAGCCAGAGGAGAAGAACCCGGAGGAGGCGCAGAATGCGGAGACCTCCGAGGCTTCCAAAGCTGACGACCCTTGACGATGCCAAGGAAAACGCCTTGAAAACAGCCTGAGACTCAAATCCCTAGCAGAATCATCAGCAACTCCCACATCCCGTCCCTGACCCGAACAAGTCGAAGAGGTCGTTAGCCTCGTCACACATTCTCGACTTTAGAGGACGCTCGTCCTCTTCTGACCGGGGTTTTCCAGTCTCTTAGGAGGATCGCATCCTTTCGGCCCTTCAGTCTTCCAAAAAGTTTCTTGTCAGCCGTCACTAGGACGGCTTTTGATTCCTCGGTGGCTGTGAGATAGCTTGCGTCATAGAACGTGATCTCCAAGCTTCGAGCCGTCTCGAAGACTCGTGTTAGAACCTTCGGATCATCAATGTCAAGCGTTGGAATAGCCATCTCTGAGAGCGATTCGAAGTCTTCCCTGACACTTTCGATCCTCTTAGCTGGATGTTTCCAGAGAACATTTCCCAACTCGTAACGGAGGAGGGAGATGGTTGAGACTCTGTGCTTCTTCTGGATAAAGAGGTCTCGAATCTCCAGGGCCTTGTCCGAGCCCTCCTCTTGAGCAAACCATTTGGCGATAACGCTCGAGTCTAGAAGATACAGAGGGCTACCGGGCATCCCTCATCTTCCTAATCTCCCTAGTACTATTGAACCGTACCCCAACCGTCTTCTTTCTCGATGCGTCCATCCTAGCCGCGGCCCGTCTACGCTTCTCAAGGAGAACTCTCTCTTCAACTATCCTCCGCAGCACATCAGGCCAGTCAATACTCATCCGTTCCATCTCCTCGCGGAGACTGTCCGGGACCCGAAACGAAACAACCGCCAAATCAGGCTCCCCAAATGTTTACATGAATCGTCTACACTTAAAGCTAGCGAAACAGGCAGACACTACGCCAAGATTGACAAGCTGAATCCTGGGATGGTGCTAATAACGAGGGTCGAGAGGCCCACGCTCCAAGTATATTCCTGAGTCAACCATCTTCTCTCTGGTCGTATGGTCCTAGCTGGCTGCGATAGGAAAGATTTAATCGTGGGAGAAACGTTAGTATTGTGGGATGAGTAATGGCAGTGTTGAGGGTGGATGATCGGTATCGGGTTGTCTTGGACAAGGAGGTTCGAGAATTCTTGAAGGTTGAGCCCGGAGACAAAGTGTTGGCTATTCCGTCCTCGGAAGGGGTCGTGATGGTCTCTCTTAAGGGGAAGAGCTTCAACACTTCTCTCCCTGGATTTCGCTACAAGGAGCGGGATCATGAGGCTTCTCGCTTCTTGTCTAAGAAGAACTAGATCTCTTGCCTATCCTTGATACCGTTGTGCTCTTCGGGGCCGGGGACCCCAAGGATGCCGTTCACGACAAGTCCAAGCGGTTTCTAGCCCGTCTCGCCGAGCCCGATTATTATCTGGCGGCTTTTGCAATGCTCGAATTCGACATCGTTATGAAGAGTCGGGGTTTCAGCCATGGGCAGAGGATGCTGCAGCACGCACTGCTCGCGAAGGACTATCCTGACTCCACGGTAAAAGTAAGGCCCGTCTCGCCAACAGTCCTCTATCTTTCAGCCAGGATCGAAGGCGAGGAGGGAACAGACTATTTTGACGCTGGAGTTGCGGCCGAGGCGGAGAGCTTTGATGGGATAGTCGTCTCGACTGACAGGGTCTTCGACAAGCTCAAGGGATTGAAGAGAATCTGGTGACTGGTAGGGTCCTGAGGATGCCAAGGAAAACGCCTAGAAACCAACCTGCAGCTCACTTCTAAGACGCTCGTGATTCGGTGCAAATCTCTCGCGGCTTCCAGAAAATTCCCAATATGGCACCCGTAAGACCCAAGAAAAGCGCGCCAGCCAGAGGCCAAAACCATCCGGGTAGCGGGATGGTCGCGAGGTGGATAAGAACGGGAAGGTGGATCTGGGTGACGTAATAGAAAGATGCAGCCCCGTACGGCGCAAGGACCAGTATTCCCCAAAGCAGGTGACGGGCTTCATCGAACAGGAGCGCAATAGAGAATCCTAATCCGACCAGTCCCGATAATCCAATCGACAGGTAGGGAAGAGCTTCGCTCAAGCTCAACGGCTGGTCGTATACGGGTCTGACGAGAGAGAAGAACCCTAGTACTGCAATTGCATAACCCATGAGTATTACGGTTCCCGCTATTGAGAAGAAAGCCGGTCAGACGATTCTGATCTCTAAGACCAATACAGAAAGGGCGGGACGGCCTCTTAAGGAAAAGGGTAGTGATTCGCGCCTTTCATTAGCTTACCGTAAGATGCTTCTAGTCTTCTCGATCTTATTCCGGACTTGAGCCTCGGCCTCATCTAGATTCTTCGATAACACTCCGAGAACCGTGCGCATGTTCTTGATGTCCCGATCAGAGATCGCTGGCCGAAAGACTAGCGCCACTGATCAGATCGCACTCCCCATTGCAACCCGCGCGATTATCGGGTCCGTAGTAGCGGCATAGAGGACTCTTCGCTATATCTAGGGACACGGTAGGATTGTGACGTGTGTGGAGCACCGGACCCGAGAAAGTCGGAGGATTTGGTCATGAGGGTGCCAAGGAAAACGTGTCGAGCTGAGACTCACTCATCGCGGTCTTGGATAGGGGTCCGGAAGGTTAATCTATCCTATTCGCCTAATAGGATTGTGGTTAGAGGTTTGATGGTAAAGGTCGCGCGAAGATACCAGGTGACCATACCTGAAGAGGTTCGGGAGAAGGCGAAGATTTCGGTCGGAGACGATGTGGACGTCCGGTACGAGGATGGTAAGATCCTCCTCGAAAAACTAGAGGATAATTGGGAAAGGGTGATGAAGGAGACGGAGGGCAGCTGGGCCGATCATCCGGTGTTCGGTAAGATGAAGAACAGTGTTGAGATCGTTCACTGGCTGAGGTCCCAGCGCTGAGGCTCGCGCTCGACACGAGCGTTCTCATCAGTCATTTGAGAGGCGACGAGTTCTCACAGCCCACGACAAGATTTCTCCAATGGGCGCGTAGAACCCGCCAGGACCTCGTCATGTCCGACATCAGCTACGGCAGGCTTTACGTAGGAATCCATCTATCTCAAGACCCGTCGCGTGAAGAACGTCGCGTCCAGAGACTCTTGGCCGTGAACAGAATCGAGACCCGCCTTCCGGGAACACTAGATATTGCGAAGAGAGCTGGCCAACTCTATTCAAGCTATCTGAGAAAGCGGGGGGAAGGAGTCAGAAGGATACTGCCAGACTTCTTGATAGGCGCCCACGCAGAAGTCTACGCATCCCAGCTTGTAACTTGGAATCCGGAGGATTTCAGGAACTATCTCTCGATAGAGGTCCGGACCCCTGGCGAGGCTATCAGAGAGAGCGAGCCCCCGAGAAAGTCCGAAAAAGGCAACCTACCTAAGCTCAAGCCGTCTGTCCGCGAAAAACATGATCGCGAAAATCCTGACACCTGAGGGTGCCAAGGAAAACGCCTAGAAAACGCCTGAGGGTCCAAGTCGATGATAAAATCGGCTTGACGCGTAAAGTGAATCGAACAGGATTCTTGATGGGTCCCTGCTAAGATCCGGCCAGCAATAGAGCATCTCGAAAAATAAGGTATGCGCGCGAGTCTCGTGACGCAGAACTTCCTGTGATTCTACAGTTCCCTCATTGCTAATAGCAGGTTTCAGAAACGGGTCTGTTATGCTGCTTTCTCTAGCACGATCTCAATAGTCGAGACGTTTCGTGTGTCTCCTTCTTCGCCGAGCACTTCCGAGGCAATCCGGACCTCCTTAATCGTGAGTTTTCCCTGGAAGAACCGGCGCCGGACCACTTCCACAACATCCACCGCGTGACTGATCGACTGTCCCCGAGCCTTGACTGTAAGGATATTTGATCCACTGTTGAAGTGCATCATAACCGCAGTCGCATACGCCATCAGCGGCTTCTTGCCGATAAACACGGTATCCGGTGGAATCTGGCCACGAGGCCTCTCTACGCGTGGTCTCTCTTCGCGATGTTCGGAGGCCTGTTCTGTCCTCTCTGTGCGGGGCTCGTGATGTTCACGTGCGGGCTTCTGCTCTACTTTCTCACTCATTGTTGTAGTCTCAGTTGTCAATCGATTATGCTCGAATAACGAGCACGAAGTAAGCGTCGCGTATTAAGGGCTTTGCTACTCTAATCCAGAAAAGAAGTAGAGGGAGAGAAAAAAGAGGAAGAAGGGAACGCCTTTGAGAAATCCTAGATGATTTCCCTAGTCAAGGCTTCCCTGAACTTGACCCTGCAGTCCTGACACTGGAAGAGTCCGATGAGCACGTTCTTCTTCGACTTGCCACCCTTCAGCTCCCAGACCTTCACAGGCTTTGGAACGTCAGCCCCACACTTTGGACAGACTACCTTGTAAAACTGGCTCGGAGGAGCCAATCCTACAGAAGACAAGTCGGACGAAGGCTGAACGCTTGGAATCGTCTCCGTCCCGGTCACTGTTGGTTGTAGTTGCGAGTTTTCGGTCGTCGCAACCGCCGCTGAAGCGTCTACCAGAGGCATGTCGTCAACCACCTTCACTACCAGCGCGTCTGCAACGTCTTCGACAAGGTCCGGCGACGGGCCGGCCCCGATTGATTCATCAGAAACGATGCCAGATTCGGCTTCGCCTGTCGGCAGAGCCGAGTCGACTGTAGTCAAAGTAGACTGTGGGGGCGTGTCTTCTACAAGACCAGGCGTGACGACGGCGTTACTTGTCTGTGGCGCAGGTGCTGTGTTCCCGTTGTTCTGTGGCAGGGTAGGAGTGGGAGAGGAAGTCTGTGGACTCGTGTCTGCTACTTCCGCATTGAGCGCAGTAGACAGAAGGCTAGCTATTGGAGCTTGGAGCGTGGGAGCCGGAATGGGCGGTGATGCTAGAACGAGGGGTGAGGGTCGACTGGGGGACGGAGTTGCCTTGGCCCAGTCTGGGCCAAGTGCGGTGCTGACAGCATTCGGGTATGATTGTTTGAATTCGCCTGGAGAGAGTGGCTTGGTCTCGATGTGGGATAGCGTGTCGATCATCTGTCTAATCTCTTCTATGCTGTGCAGATTCTTCTCTAGTAGGCCCTTGAACTCTTGTCGTTGAGACCGGTACTCGTTGTCGCTGACTTCGCCAGTGACGTACTTAGTTTCCAGGTTGAGTAGTCTCTGAGGTGTAGTCGCCATCTGGTCCTTGGTTTCCTTGAGGTGCTCGTTTAGCGTGTAGCCGAGTACGTTGATCCTGTCTTGCAATTCTTGAGAGGCTCGTCCATAGTCTTCGTGGATCGCGCGCATTTTTTCTTTGTAGCCATTGATCTCAGTGATCAGTTTCTCTAGGGTTAGATCGTTTAGTCCCAATTTTTCCACCTAGGGAAACGACATCTATGAGGTAAAATGGTAAAAGCGTTCGAAGCAAAAACACCCTTGACAACCGCCCTAGAGAGACCGATTTTCACAAAACGGTATCACTAACTCTGTCAATGAAGCGCGAGAACGACAGCCGATCTTAGCTGACACTTCTAAATCAAGATTGGGGAAAACACAACTTTCGGCCGGATTTTCAGGTTAGCATATAAACCAAAACCGGATTGTGGACCCAACAACAAGCACGGACAAAATCTGTTGCAAGCCCGCCCCATGTTGCCCGACCTAGAAATATCCTGCCCAGAACTGCTCGAATCATACCCCGGCGTGTCAAGAATCCAATTGGCAAAACCCACAGTCAGACGGGACTTTAAGGAAGAAATTCCAACATGTCCTACAAGTCCTTGAAGAACTGGGACCGAGGGCAGAAAGAACCCCTGCTCTCCAAACTGACCGAGCGCGTCCACCACCAAGAACCCCTCAAAGAAAGAATCTCCCAATGCGTCTACAGACTCAGAGTCCAACAAAACCGGCTCGAAGGAGCCAACCTCAAGACCCAGCAACACGACAAGAGCCTCTTCGACAAGTGCGTCCAAGCCCAGATGGCTAAAGACACAGCAAGGAGCACCATGTACGCCAACGAGATTGCCGAAATACGAAAAATGGCAAGAATCACAATGAGAAGCGAATTAGCACTCGAACAAGTCGTCCTTCGACTCGAGACAATACAAGAATTCGGCGACGTCGCAGCAACCATGGGCCCCATAGCGGGAGTCGTACAAGCAATCAAGAACCAAGTCCAAGGCGTAATTCCACAAGTCGGTTACGAGCTCGGCGAAATATCCGACGCTCTCAACGGCGTAGTCATGGAAGTCGGCGAAGCAACCGGCCAATCATACGATTTCGAAGCATCAGGAACAGAAGCACAGAAGATTCTCTCAGAAGCAAACACAGTAGCAGACACGAGGATGCGCGAAAAATTCCCGGAGCTACCCTCACCGGCTCTCGCCTACGAAAGACCCGCCGAGAGCACGGTACCCAGGTAGGAGGATAACTCCAACCACCTTTTTTTGGAGACATGATCATGCCATTAAACTTAGAACAGATCAGAAGGTTCCTCGGAAGAACCCTCCAGGACCCCTACGGCCGGACCTTTGGAAAGGTCGTTGGAATCTCGGCAAACCTCAGAGACGAGGTCACAGGAGTCGGCATAGAAGTCGGAAACGGAGAATTCGTACAGTGCCCCGGCGACAGAGTCGCGATCAGCGGCGACAGCCTTGTCCTAACTCCTTCATGGAAGGTGGAGGCCGAAGACTTCCGCAAGGAATTCGACGTAGTAACCCGACGCCTGAAGGCTCTAGATGAGCTGTTCAGCGTTGGAGACATACAGAAGGACGTGTACGAGGACCTCAGGAAGCAACATGAAGACGCGATAAACGAGCTCAAGTCTAAGAGAAAACAGATCTTAGACAACCTAAGCCAGAGAAACAGCACGCTGAACACGCAGCTACGCCAGCTTCAGACCCACCTTGCAGGAAACAAGATGCTTCACGCATCCGGCGAGTTCGACGACCAAAGCTACAAGGCCGCAAGTGACGCCATTGACACTGGCCTGGCCAGAGCCGCTGCAGAACGTAAAGATGTAGAATCAATCTACAGCTACCTATCCAAGCCAGACGGAACAAGCCCGTCGCCAAGTCCAATAGCCGCTCCCATCCAGACGCCGGTTCCCACTCCAACCCCAACTCCTCAGACCCCTGCGAGAGACCAGGTTATCGCCCTTCACGTGAGGGAAACTTAGGAGTCACTACGAAGTGTTTCGAAAGCTAGAGGAAAGGGTCCACCCCATTCCCCTCAAAGAACGCATAGACCAAGCGCTCTATCGGCTCGGGACCCAGAAAGAGAAGCTCGAGCACATGTCCTCAAGGCTCCAGCAACGCGACAAGGAAATGTTCCAACGTTGCATTGGCGCGCAGCTCTCGAAAGACAATGCTCATGCGGCCTTGTATGCAAACGAGTGCGCCGAGATTCGCAAGATGGCACACATTACCTTGAGTAGCGAGCTTGCACTGGAAAGGGTCGTTCTCAGACTTCAGACAATAGAGGAGTTTGGAGACATCATGGCCCAAATAGCCCCCGTCATCGGAGTCGTCCGCGAAACGCGAGGAAGAATCGCAGGCGTGATTCCCGAAGTCGCCACCGAACTGGGAGAAGTCAACAACATGCTGAGCGACATGAGCCTCGAAACCGGAGAAGTCCAAGACCAGGACCTAGATCTCACAGCCTCCAGCTCCGAGGCAAGGAAGGTCCTCGAAGAATCCAACATAATCGCCTCACAGCAGATAAAGGAACGCTTCCCCGAACTCCCCCTCCCCGAGCCCAGACAGACAACAAACGCTACAGTGACCCAAGTTACTCAAGCGAGGATCCCGGTAGCAATAGCGTCGAGTGGTGAGGAGGAGCAAGTGGAACCGCTTGAAGACAGGGTTCTAGGATACATCAAATCCCACAATGGCGAATTGAACATGAACTCTGCCTCGACGGACCTCGCAGTATCCCCTGAGGACGTTCGAAGATCTCTCCAGAAGCTTAGAGATGATGGCAAGATAGTCATGGATTGAGGACAGCAGTCCCCGGACAATTTCAGAGTGACTTGGAGGGAAGGCTGGTTTCAGCTTCAGAAGAGCTAGAATCGCTGGCAGTAAAATACGCAAAGGAGGCGATACAGCTCGAGGGCAAGGGGTCCAGACGGATCGCCGTCACAAAGTATCAGCGAGCGATCGAAGTTTTGCTCAAACTCTGTTCCCTCTATCCAGCAGCTCCCCAAAACAAGCTCTACATGGAGCACGCCGAAGCGTACCGAAAACGGGTCCAAGAGCTACAATCGGACTCCGATCCGACGTCACACCCCGTAGAATCCGCGGACGGCAAGGATTCGAAGAACATCAAATTTGACCAGTGGGTCCTGACTGAGAAACCCGATATCAGCTGGGACGATATCGCCGACCTCGAAAAACCGAAGCGCGCCATCGAAGAGTCGATTGTCTTCCCCGTCCGAAGGCCAGACTTGTTTCCTTTAGGATGGCCCCG
>WNGN01000769.1_pt1 | contig 20346 bp, 15 predicted proteins | sample 5400561 | NCBI WGS metagenome assembly WNGN01 (sample SAMN13153379, study PRJNA577476) | soil metagenome | isolation source: 115 cm soil or saprolite under Garry oak tree replicate 2 | place: USA:California | collected 2016-06-15
CTGGCCGAGACCGCAGGCTGCCGCCGCGTCCGGCTGCTCGCCTACTTCGGCGAGGCGAGCGGGCCTTGCGGCAACTGCGACAACTGCCTGAATCCGCCGCGGGTATGGGACGGCACGGTGCCCGCGCAACAAGCGCTGTCGTGCGTCTATCGCACCGGCCAGCGCTTCGGCGCGGGGCACGTGATCGACGTGCTGCTCGGCCGGGCGGACGGGCGGGTATCGCAACTCGGCCATGACCGGCTTTCCACTTTCGGCATCGGCCGCGACCTCGACGAAAGACAATGGCGCGCGGTGTTCCGGCAATTGGTCGCGCTCGGCCATCTGCGGGCGGACGGCGAAGCGTTCGGCGCGCTCAAGCTCACGCAGACCGCGCGCCAGGTGCTGAAAGGCGAGACGAGCGTGATGCTGCGCGAGCAGGCCGTCCGGCCTTCCCGCGTCAGGCGCGCCAAGCAGACCGTCGGGAGAGAAGCCGTCGGCGCAGCCGCTCCCGACTCGGCGTTGCTCCGGGCGCTGCGCGCCTGGCGTCTAGGCATCGCCCGCGAGCACGGCGTGCCGGCGTTCGTGGTGTTCCACGACGGCACGCTTGAGACCATTGCCGCGGTGCGGCCGGCAACGCGCGAAGCGCTGCGCAGCGTATCAGGGGTGGGAGAGAAGAAACTCGAGCGCTACGGGGAGGCGTTGCTCGAAGTCGTGCGGTCGCATCCCATCTGACGGCGTTCACCTGATCGGGCCCCCGCGAGGCCGGCCCTGAAAGGAAACGGTCAGGCGGTCGCCGCCACCGGCGCTGTAAGCCCCGGCATCTCGAAACCTCGCGCTTCGAGCTCGGCCATCAGCGACTTCCTCTGCGCGGGCGCGAGCTCGACGAGCGGCGGCCGCACCGTCGCCCATGCCGGCGACGGGCAGAATGAGGGAGGATTGATTTTCCTATCGGTTCATTGATATGTTGACACGCCACGGCGAAGTGTGAACAATTTCCTGAAAGCTCGATAACGGAGGGGGAAAACAATGCCGCACCGCAATCTGCTGATCGCCTTTCTGTGCGCCAGCCTAGCCGTAGGGGAGGCAGCAGCGGCGCCTTTTGCGGAAGGCTTCCGCAAATGCGAGAAGTGCCACGAAGCCGAAGCCGAAGTCTGGAAGGGAACCGAGCACTTCAAGTCCTTCAACACGGTTCACCGCAAGGACGAAGCGAAGAAGATCCTCGACGCAGCCGGCGGCGGCGCAAGCATGCGGCAGAACGCCAACTGCGTGCTGTGCCACTACACCGAGACCAAAAGCTCGGCAACGGCGAAGCCGCAGGTGGCTTCGGGCCCGTCATGCGAGAGCTGCCACGGCGCGTCCTCGGACTGGCGCGATGTGCACAACTTCTACGGCGACGGCATCGACGACCCGGCCAAAGAGCCGGCCGCCAACAGGACCAAGCGCCTCTCCGAGGCGCGCAAGGCGGGGATGATCTGGTCCTTCATGCATTACGAGATCGCGGTGAACTGCAACGAGTGCCACGGTCTCGCGCACCCTAAGCTCGCCGGCAACGTGCTCGCCAAGATGCTCGACGCCGGCCATCCCACCGAATCCGACTTCGAGCTGGTGCGCTTTTCGCAGGGCAGCGTGCGGCACCGCTTTTACCCGCCCGACTTCAGCAAGAACGCGCAGATGACGCCGGCGGAGCTGGCGCGGCTGTACGTCATCGGCCAGGCCGCCACGCTGGTGTCGGCGACCGCCGCCGCGGCCAAGTCGAGCCACGCCAAGTACGGCGCGCTGCAGAAGAAGCGGGCGCAGGACGCGACCAAGAACCTGCAGGCGGTCGCCGACCTGCCCGAAGTCGCGGCGCTGCTGAAGCGGCCGAACCACGACAATGCGCGCAAGCTCGCCGACTCCCTGAAGACGAAGGACGTCAGTGCGAAGGTGAAGTCGCAGCTGCCGGCCAAGGATGCTTACAGGTAACAACCGGATTGTTGAGCAGAAAATCGGAATGAGAGCGGGCCGGCGTGAATGACGCGCAGCTCATGCAGCGTCCGCGGCGCTGGGACGCGCCGTTCGATGCGTCGATGTCGGACGCCGACGTCGACGGACTGCTCGCCCGCCCGGAGTTCGCCGCGCTCGATGCCAGCCGCTTCCCCGTGGCGGCGCCGCTGCGCGGCATCCTCAAGAACGACTGCAGGTTCGCCGTCTACCAGCCGGGCGAGATCGTCGTGCGGGACGGCGACTATGGCAATTCCGCCTTCCTCGTCATCTCCGGGATCGTGCGCGTCGTGCTGCCGCCCGGCCTGCCGCGGCACATGCTGGGTAGAACCGCCGAGCGCAAGCGTGGTTGGCTTAGCGCGCTTGCCGAGCTGCTCCGGCAGCGCTCCATCCCCGAGGTTCGCGACACCGCGCAGTACGAGACCACCCTCGCGCGCAAGAGCAAGGGCGGCGAGCAGCGCACCTCGCTGCTTGACGTGCGCGACCGCGCAGCGCTGTTCGGCCCCGGCGTCGATCCGACGCTCACCAAGGGGCGCATTCCGCCGCTCGCGGCGCCGTTCGAGACTGCGCTTCTTCCCTCGGGGCACCTGTTCGGCGAAATCGCCGCGCTCGGCCGCGTGCAGCGCACCGCCACCATTTACGCGGAGACGGAAATCCGCGTCCTCGAGATGCGCTGGCAGGCGCTGCGCGACATCAAGAACCGCGACGACATGTGGCGCAGCCGCATCGAGCAGGGGTATCGGCAGAACCAGTTGCGCAGGCACCTGGCCGAGCACCCGATGCTCGCCGGCCTCGATACGAAGGTGCTGCAGAGCGTGGCGGAGAAAACGCTGTTCGAAACCTACGGCTCGTACGAGTGGTACGTGGAATACAAAGGCAAGGGAGGCGGCAAGGATGCGGCCGCGGAGCCCGCGGTCGCGTTGCAGGGCGACTACCCCGACGGCCTGCTGCTCGTGATCGGCGGCTTCGGCCGGGTTTCGCGCGGCCTCGGCCACGGCGCGCGCACGCTCACCTACCTGCGCAACGGCGACAGCTTCGGCCTCGACGAGCAGTACGAAGCCTGGAAGAGCGGCCACGACTGCCCGTACGAGACCAGCCTCACGGCGCTCGGCTACCTGCACGTGCTGCGCATTCCGTACTCGGTGCTCGCCGAGCTGGTGTTCCCGCGCATCGGGGCACCGGGCGTGCGGCTCGCCGACGCCGCCGATCGCCCGATCGCCCAGGACGCGTTCCTCGAATGGGCGGTCGAGAAGCGCTACATCAACGGCACCGAAACCATGCTGATCGATCTCGAGCGCTGCGTGCGCTGCGACGATTGCGTGCGCGCCTGCGCCGACACGCACGGCGGCAACCCCCGCTTCGTGCGCCAGGGCGAGACGCTCGGCAAGTGGCTGGTGGCGAACGCCTGCATGCACTGCGTCGACCCGGTGTGCATGATAGGCTGCCCTACCGGCGCGATCCACCGCAGCATGGAAGGCGGCGCGGTGGTGATCAACGACCTCACCTGCATCGGCTGCGGCACCTGCGCCAACTCATGCCCGTACGACAACATCCGCTTGGTGCCGATCCGCGAGCGCGACGGCCGCCAGGTGATCGATCCCGTCTCGCGCGAACCGATCCTGAAGGCGACCAAGTGCGACCTTTGCAATTCGCTGCCGACCGGGCCCGCGTGCGAGCGCGCCTGCCCGCACGGCGCACTGCGGCGCGTCGACATCCGGTCGCTGATCGGCAACGCCGAAGTTTTCGGCCACTGAACCGCCGATGACCGGCTGGCGGCAGCACGCGCTTTTCTGGGGCCTCGGATTCGGGGGCTGGCTGTTGATTGCCGGCGCTGCGCTGCGCGCAGAGCGCACGCTGCGCGACGGTTCGGTGGTCACGGGCTACGCGCTGTTCGCCCTCCTGCTCGCGCTGGGGATGTTCAACCTGCGCAAGCGCCTTTCGGTGCTGCCGCTCGGCACGGCGCGCGCCTGGATGAACGCGCACCTGGTGCTGGGCGTGGTGGCGGTGCCCCTGTACTTCCAGCACGCCGGCGGGCTGTGGCCGGGCGGATTCTACGAGCAGGCGATCGCGGTGTGCTTCTACGCGACGATGCTGTCCGGCATCGCCGGCTATGCGCTCGAACGTGTGCTGCCCGGGCGGCTGGTGCACCTCGAGAGCGAGGTGATCTACGAGCGCATCTCGTCCGAGATCGCGGCGCTGCGCGAGCGCGCCGAGGCGCTGGTCGTCAAGGCCGTGCAGGACACCGGCTCCGACACGCTTGGCCGGTATTACACCGAGTCGCTCGACTGGTTCTTCTGGCGTCCGCGCTTCTGCCTCAGCCACGTCGTGGGCGGCCTGCGCGGCGCGCGCTGGGTCCACGGCCACATCACCGCGCTGCGGCGCTACCTGAACGACGCCGAGCGCCAGGTGCTGGACGAGATCGAGCAGCTCGCGCTGCGCAAGAACCAACTCGACGCGCACTACGCGCTGCAGAGCGTGCTCAAACTGTGGCTGTTCGTGCACGTGCCGGCCGCCGTGCTGCTGCTCGTCCTCGCCTGCTGGCACCTTCTGGTCGTGCACATCTACCGACTGTGAGCACGGGCCGCAAATTCGCTCATGACGCCACCGCCTACGAACGGCCGACCCAGCCTTACCTATGCGGGCGCGGCTCGCTCTGGCGCAAGGCCTGTTGGCAGGGTCCGGGCGCCGCAGGCCAGTGCGGCGGCGCCTTCGAGTGCATCCCGGTGCGCATCCGCGACCGCTGGGAGTGTCGCCGGCCGAAACAGGCCGGGGGGCGCTGCAGCGAAGGCCCGCTGCCCAACGGTTCCTGCGCCCACCCGCATGCGCCCTGCGTGCCGGCCACCAGCCTGCGGCGCACGCGCGGGCGGGCATCCCTCGGCGCCGCGCTGCTCCTGCTGATGCTGCTCATCCTCGCCCCCGATCCCACCGCGACCTCGGTCGTGAATCCGGCGGCGGTCGACGCCGGCAACCTGTCCAGCGTGCATGCCGGATTCACGCGCGAGCAGGGCTGCAGCGCCTGCCACGCCAGCCACGGCAAGGACGCCTGGGGCTGGTTCACGGCGGCATTCCGCTCGAACGATCCGAGCGCCGGCTGCCTCGACTGCCACGGCTTCGCCGAGCCGGTGATGCGCGCCCACAACACGCAGTATGCGAAGCGCGGCGACCTCGGCGAGGTCTCGTGCGTGCGCTGCCACTCGGAGCACAAGGGCGCGCAGGCGGCGCTCGGCAAGGTGCCCGACTACGTGTGCGGCAACTGCCACGAAAAGTCGTTCGACAAGTTCGTCGGCAGGCATCCGCAGTTCGCCGAGCGCTACCCCTACACCACCCCGGGCGCGATCTACTTCAATCACTCGAAGCACATCAAGGAGTACTTCAGCGACCCGAAGCACGCCAAGCGCTCGCCCAAGTTCGCCGCCGTAGCGAAGACGCAGTGCACCGTCTGCCACGCCGTGAAGAGCGCCACCCGCGAAGTGCGGCCCAAACCCTACGTGGAAATCTGCGCCGGCTGCCACGACGCCCAGATCCAGAAGGCCGAGCTGGTGCTGCTCGAGCCCGAGAAAATGACCTGGGCGGGCTCGGTGTTGCTCGGCATGGAGAAAGACGGCGACGAGGCGGAGGCGAACAAGCGCCTGGGCAAGCTGTTCGGAGCGATGGCGCGCTCGGGTAGCGATGCGCTCGCCTCGCTGCTGCCGCGCGAGGCGAAGAAGCAGCCGCTGCTCGACGCGTTGAGCGCGCGGACCGCGCAGTCGGCGGGCGCAGCGTGGGCGGCGCGCAAGCAGTTGTCGAGAAAGGACGCCGACGGGCCGGGCTGGTTCGCGGGCGAGAACGCAGACGGCAATCCGTCGCTGTTCTACCGGCCGCGAGGCCACGCCGACCCGGTGGTGCGCGCCTGGAACGAGCACCTGCGTCTCGCCCAGACGAGCGCGGACCAGGCGCAGGGGCAGATCGCGTCGGAGGCCTTCGACCAGTTCCTTGACGGCGAAACCGGGCCGGGTGTGTGCGGGAAGTGTCACGGCGCGGCTCTGCGCCGCGCCGCGCCGGAGAAGGTGTCGGCGGCATGGAGCTACAGCGGCTCGGCGCCGCGCCCGTTCGTGAAGTACAGCCATGCGCCGCACCTCGAGCTGCTCGACCCGGCCGCGGGCTGCACCAGATGCCACGAAATAAACGCTGGCGTGCGCTACGCGAAGTACCATGCCGCCAAGCAACCGAAGCCGGACAGCTACGAAAGTAATTTCGCCGGTATCAAAAAGGAAACCTGCGCCACCTGTCACCGGGGCGGGCACGTCGACGCTTCCTGCCAGGTGTGCCATAGCTACCACCGCGAGCACCAGCTCAACCTCGGCTTCCGTCAGAAGAGCCCAATGGGAGGGAATACCAAATGAAGAGCGTCCTGCTGCTGCTGTTCCTGTCCCTCGCGATCGCCGGGCAAGCCCACGCCCAGAGAGGGCCGCGCGGCGGAAAACCCGAGGCCGCGCCCGAAGTCGCGCCGCCCGCCGAAGCGCCGGCTGCGGAACCGGCGGAGGCTCCAGCCGGACCCGTGCGCGGGCGGCGAGGCCCGGCGCCGGCCGCGGCGCCCGCCGCCGCGAAGCCTGAGGCTGCGCACGCGCGGGTGTTTGCCGACGATTCCTATCCGAGCGCGGCGCGCTGCGCCACCTGCCACGGCCAGATCTACGAGGAATGGCGGGCCTCGAACCACGCCTATGCCGGCATCTCGCCGATGTTCCACAAATTCGAGCAGAAGGTTACCGAGCTGGCGCCGACCATCGGCACCTTTTGCGTGCGCTGCCACATGGGCGTCGGTACCGCGCTGAACGAGCCCCGCGAAGCGCCGCTCTGGAGTCGTTCGCAGGTGTCGAGGGAGGGCGTCACCTGCATCAGCTGCCATCGCGTCAGCACGGCGTACGGCAAGGTCAACGGCGAGCGTCGGATCAATCCTGGCGACATCTACCAGCCGGTGTACGGGCCGCTGGGCGGCGATGGCGTCGCCGAAGCGGTGAAGAACCGCACCCGGCACCGGGTGGCGACCAGCCCGGCGGAGGGCGCGCGCGCGATGCCGATCCACACCCAAGGCATCAAGTTCGAGCAGATCTCGCAATCCGAGTTCTGCGTCTCCTGCCACCAGGTGGCGGCGAACGTCGGCATCAAGCTCGAGGTGGTGTGGGACCAGTACCGTGCCTCGCCCGCGCGCAAGCAGGGGGTCACCTGCCAGGACTGCCACATGGGCAAGGTGCCCGGCAAGGCGGCCGGCTATGCCACCGGGCCGGTGGCCGAGGCGATGACGGGCGGGCGGCAGCTCAATCCCAATCGCAAGCGCACCAATCATGCGTTCTACGGGCCGGGCTATCCGATCGCGCACCCTGGAATCTTCCCCCACAACAAGGATAATCCGGAAGACTGGGGCATCGAGCGCTGGCTGAAGTTCGATTACCGCGCCAATTGGGGCAGCGAGGAGTTCGAGCGTGACCTGCGCGCCGGCAGGCGCAAGGTCGAGTTCCCGCCGGAATGGTCCGACGCGGGCGACCGCGCGACAGCCTGGGGCATCGTCACCTCGAACCTGGAGAAGATCGCGGAGAAGAAGGAACAGCGCAGGCAGGTGATGGAGAACGGCTCGCGCATCGACGGGCCGTTCTTCAGTGGGGAGCCAAAGGCCGGCAGCAGTTTCAAATTCTCGTATCGCGTCACCAATACCGATCCGGGGCACAATCTGCCTTCGGGTTCGCTCGGAGCGCAGCCGGAGATCTGGCTGAACGTCGCGCTGACCGCACCCGACGGCAGGCGCGTATGGGAAAGCGGCTACGTCGACAGCATCGGCGACATGGCCGACCTGCACTCGCTCGAGGTGCGCTCCGGGCGGCTGGCGCACGACGACCAGCTGTTCAACCTGCAGACCAAGTTCCTGACGACCAACGTCAAAGGCACCGACCGCGAGATGTACCTGCCGTTCAACCTGGACATCGACCAGCTGCCGTTCCTGCGGCCGCCGGGCCAGCCGGTGTCGGTCATGAACCATCCGCCATTCGCGCGCATGGAAGGGCGCTCGCTGCCGCCGCTCGGCAGCCGCATGGCGAACTACACCGTGCCGCGGAGCGCGATGAGCCAGCCCGGCAAGTACAAGCTGGCGGTGCGCCTGCGCAGCCGCGCCGAGCCGGTCTACTTCATGCGCTTCGTCGGCGCGACGCTCGACATGGAGCAGGCGATGAACGAGTGGATGCTCGACATCCATCCTTACACCGTCGAATTCGAGGTGAAGCCGTGAAACCTCTTCGCCTTGTGCTTGCAGTGGCGCTGGTCCTGACAGGCGTTGCAGCTCGCGCGGCGGAGGATCAGGGGCCGCCGCAGATGTCGCCGGGGGCGAAGCCCGTCCCGGTCGAGGGGCAATTCGGCCCGGATCCTTCCTATGACGACAAGCCCTACGCTCCCGGCGAGCAGCTGCGCATCTACGGCGGGAAGTCGGCAGTGCCCACGCCGCGGCCGCTGCTCGAGCTCGGCCGCCCGATCTACGGCGGCGGACCCTACAAGGCTTCCGGCGGCGGCTTCGGCGACAAGAACCCGACCGATCAGGCGTTCTCCATCTACGGCGACTGGCGCAACGCCATCGCCCGCATCGACGACGGCGCGCGCAAGAACAGCATCGCCGCGACGCGGGTCAATCTGGACGTCGACTGGAAGCTCACCGGTACCGAGCGCTTCCACGCCTTCTTCCGGCCGCTCACCGAGGAAGGCCGCTTCACGCGTTGCGAGCGCGTGAACGGCGGCAAGACGCAGTGCCGCAGCGAGTTCGATCTCAGGCCGGCGACGCTGTTCTTCGAGGGCGATCTCGGCGCGCTGGTTAGCGGCTGGAGCGGTAGCTACCGGTCCTACGACCTGCCGTTCGCGGTCGGCAAGATTCCGCTGCTGTTCCAGAACGGCATCTGGCTGGAAGACGCCTTCACCGGCGTCGCTTTCACGCTGCCGGCGAAAAACAGCCGGCTCCTCGACATCTCCAATTCCGACATCACATTCTTCGCCGGCTTCGACGATGTCGACTCCGGCGGCGTGCTCGACGCCGCAGGCAAGGTGAACAACAATCGGGCTGCGCGCCTCTACGGCGCCACGACGTTCGTCGAGGCCAACCAGGGATACTGGGAGCTCGGCTACGCCTACACCGACGCCAAGAACCAGCCCGGCATCGGCAACCAGAGCTATCACAACGTCGGCATCGCCTTTACGCGGCGTTATGGCGGCTGGCTGTCGAACTCGGTCCGGCTGATCCGCAACTTCGGCCAGAGCGTGGACCCGGGCCAGAGGAAGACCGCCGACGGGTCGCTGCTGCTGATCGAAAATTCCCTGGTGACGAGACGCCCTCTGACGCTGGTGCCCTACCTGAACCTGTTCGTCGGCCAGGACCGGCCGCAGTCGGTGGCCCGCGACGCCCTTGCGGGCGGAATCCTCAAGAACACCGGCATCAATTTCGAGACCGACGGCCTCACCGGCTTTCCCAAGCTCGACGACACGGCGAACAATACCTGGGGTGGAGCGCTCGGCGTGCAGTACCTGTTCGACCTGCAGCACCAGATCGTCGTCGAATGGGGCACGGTGCAGCCGCGCGGCGACGCCGCGGCGCGCAGCGTGCAAGGCCGCCAGAACGCCCTCGGGGTGCGCTACCAGCACAACCTCGACAAGGCATGGCTGTTCCGTACCGACCTGATCACCGCGGACCGCGTCAACGCCACGCACATCGCCGGAATACGCTTCGAGCTCCGCAGGAAATTCTAGCCCGGCCACGACCATGTCGCTCATCGTTCATTCCATAGTCCTCGCCGCCACGGTCCTCGCGCTCGCGTACCTCGGACTGCTGCTCCACGGCGCCTACCGGCGCGAGGCGCGGCTCGCCCAGCTGCACGAGGAGGAAAGGGCGGTGCTCAAGGCGCGGCTCGAGCGCATCGCCACGCCCTTGCCGGAGGCCGCGACGCAGAAGGCGGCATGGTCCGGGTTCCGCAAGTTCCGTGTCGACGGCAAGGTGCTCGAGGCCGATTCGGTGTGCTCGTTCTACCTCGCGCCGCACGACGGGCGTCCGCTGCCGGCGTTCCTCCCGGGGCAGTACCTCACTTTCAAGCTCGCCATTCCGGGCCAGCCGCGCGAGGTGACGCGCTGCTACTCGCTGTCGGACGGCCCGCAGCATCCGGACTATTACCGTGTCACGATCAAGCGCATCCCGCCGCCGCCCAATAAGCCCGACGCGCCGCCGGGGCTTTCGTCCAGCCATTTCCACGACCGTATCCAGGTGGGCGACATCCTGGACATCAAGGCGCCGTCGGGGAATTTCTATATCGATGTCGAGCACCGCGGCCCGGTGGTGCTGATCGGCGGCGGCGTCGGCGTGACGCCGGTGCTCAGCATGCTCAACTACATCGCCTCGGCGCCCGGCAACCGCGAGGCTTGGTTCTTCTACGGTGTGCGCAACAGCCGCGAGCACCTTCTCAAGGACTATCTCAGGGAGCTTGCCAGCCAGCACCAGAACATCCACCTCGCCGTGTGCTACTCCGACCCGCTGCCCGAGGACAAGGAGGGTGACGATTACCAGCACGCCGAGCGGGTGGGCGTCGCGCTCTTCAAGAAGATCCTGCAGGTGAACAACTTCGACTTTTACATTTGCGGCCCGCCGCCGATGATGGAATCGCTGACCCGCGATCTGGGCGAGTGGGGCGTGCCCGACGAGCGCATCCATTTCGAGGCCTTCGGCCCGGCATCGGTCAAGAAGGTGGCCGAGGTCACCCACCCGGCGCAGGCGCCGGCGGGCGGCGGCTTCGAGATCGCCTTTGCGCGCTCCAACAAGACGCTGCTCTGGACGGGGGCCGGCTCGCTGCTGGAATTCGCCGAAGCCAACGGCATCCGCATCGACTCGGGCTGCCGCGCCGGCAGTTGCGGCACGTGTGCGACCGCATTGCGCGAAGGGCAGGTAGCCTATTTGCGCAAGCCGGACGCCGAGATCGAGAAAGGCAGCTGCCTCGTCTGCATCTCGGTACCGAAAACGCCGTTGAGCCTCGACGCATGAGCACGCTGAGCAATTCGCAGGGCCTGATGTTCGCCGAGCTCTCAACGCAGGAGACCAAGGACCAGTTGGCGTCGGCGACCATCCTGAAGGGCTGGTTCGGCGCGCAGCAGGCGGGGCAGGCCAAGGCGACGATCACCGACGCGGTGAATGCCTGCCGGGGTGTGGTGACGCAGACCGTCGGCGAAGCGATGCTCAGCAGCTTTCCGGACGCGAAGCAGGCCGTGAAGGCGGCAGTCGAGGTGAAGCTGCGGATCGCCAAGATGCAGAACCCGGCGGCCGGCATGGTGGTGAGGGTGCGCATCGGCCTGGCGTTCGGCCCGGTGCGCGTCATTGGCGGCAGGGTGTCCGGCGACGCAGTGCAGACCGCCGGCATGCTGCTCGGGAAGGCCAAGCCCGGCGAGATCCTGGTCGACCAGGCGCTGAAAGACGCGCTCGGCGCGTCCGCCGACGTCAAAACGGTGCCGTGCGGGAAATCCGAAGGCATCACGGTCTACCGCATCGCCGACGACGCGGGCGCGGCGCCCGATCCCTTGCTGTCGCAGACCCGGGGTGTGCAAATTTCGCCCGATTTCGCCGCGCTGAAAAAACCGACCGCGCCTGCACCCGCGCCTGAACCTAAACCTGCGCCCGCGGCCTGGGCCGAGGGCGGCACGCTGGTGCTCCAGTACTGCGGCACCGAGAAGCGCTTCAGCTCCAGGGATGGCGAGATCTCGATCGGACGCGCACGCGAGAACCACGTCAAAGTGCCGGAGGATCACGTCTCGCGCAAGCACGCGAAGATCGTCTGGGAAGGCGAAACGCCCTGCCTCGTGAACCTGAGCCAGAACGGCACCTGCATCCGGTTCGACGCTTTGGGGCGCGAGCAGCCATGCGGCGATCGCACCCCGCTGCAGGGCAGCGGCGCGTTCGCGCTCGCCGACAGCTTCGGCCACTCTCGCACCAGCGCCGACGTGGTCAAGTTTTCGATCGAGGCGAAGTAGCAGCGCGGCACAGCTTGCTACCCCAAGATTTTCATCCGGTACGCCGAGCGCCCTGCCCACGCATATCGAGCTCCACTTGCGTCGCAGCGCAGGGCGCAAGATAATGCGAGACCCCGGGGGGAAACGGTGGACCACGACTCAATTCGTCCTGCCTCAATGACTTGGCGCGCTCCGATGAACACCCTTGCGCGCGAAGTGAATTCCAGTGCCGAGCTCCGCCCACGGCCATTCATGCCGGGCTTGGCCGGGGTTCGCGTTTCGACTTAGGGACGCCTATGGCCGGAGCCCAGACCCTCGGTCGCTACCAGCTCGAGCGAGTCCTCGGCAAGGGGGCGATGGGCATCGTCTACGAGGCGCTCGATCCGAAGCTCCACCGCAAGGTCGCGATCAAGACAATTCTGGTTGACCAGCTCGACGCGGAGACCGCGAAAGATTTCTCGATGCGGTTCGAGCGCGAGGCGCGAGCGGTAGCGCGGCTCAATCACCCCAACATCGTCCAGGTGTACGACTTCGGCAAGGAAGGCAAAGTCGCCTACATCGTGATGGAATTCATCCGCGGCACCGAGCTGAAGTCGTCGCTGGCCGGAAACCAGCTCGTCGATCGAAAGGAATGCGTGCGCGTCATGTGCGAGCTGCTGGATGCGCTCGACTTTGCGCACGAGGCCGGAGTCATCCACCGCGACATCAAGCCCGCCAACGTGATGCTGGACAGCCAGGGCCGGGCCAAGCTGACCGACTTTGGCGTGGCGCGCCTTACCGATTCGGACAAGACCAGCGTCGAGCGCACCCAGGCGGGCACCATGGTCGGGACCCCCGCGTACATGTCGCCCGAACAGTGCAAGGGCCAGCGTATCGACCGGCGCACCGATATTTTCTCGGCGGGAATAATCCTGTACCAGTTCCTGACCGGCCAGAAGCCGTTCGCAGGTGAGGGCGGCTTCTTTACGGTCCAAAAGAGAATCGTCGAGGAAGAACCTCCAACGCCTTCCTCGCTCAACGTGGAGGTCTCGCCGGAGTTCGACCGGGTGGTAGCAAAGGCGCTGGCGAAGAATCCTGACACTCGTTTTCAGACCGCACGCGAATTCGCGCGCGCGCTCCAACGCGCCGCGGAAGGGAAAGCTGCGCTGCAAGAAGAACCTGCGGCCACCATCGTCGTCCCGTCGCGCCAGACCCCACCGGCAGCCGATGTCGCTGTCACGTCGCACCAGACCGAACGCTCGCAGGCGCTAAAATCCGGCGAAATGGAGCTGGAGTTCTGGCGTTCGATCAAAGACAGCGGCGACGCGAACGACTTTGACCTCTATGTGCAGCAGTTCCCTCAAGGCGTCTATGCGACCCTCGCCCTACGCAAAATCGCGAAGATGCGCGGTTTGCCTCTTCCAGCCGGAAGCGAAACCAGCGGCACCCGCACCATGGATGGAACCGCCGACCCGACGCGGCTCCTGCGTCCGCGCGCCGAGGACGAGGCGAAGGCCAAGCGCCCAGCCAGTGAACGCACGCGAACCGAGGTCGACAAGGCGGTCGAGCGCGCCGATGCTCCGTCCTCGGACTCGGTCGGAAAAAAGAGCCCGCTTCTCGTGCCGGGGGTGCTCGGCGTGTTGGCGGTTGCCGGTGCTGTCGCGTATTTCGTACTGAACCGGAGCCCGCAGCCCACGGTGGCGACAACCCCGAAGGTCGAGGCGGACGAAAAAGCCAAGCGCGACGCCGCCGAAAATGCGAAACGCGCGGCCGAGGCGCAGGCGAAACAGGAGACGGAAGCACAGGCCAAACGCGAAGCCGAGACGAAGGCGAAACGCGAAACAGAAGCGCAGGCGCAGGCCAAACGCGAAGCCGAGACGAAGGCGAAAGCCGCGGGCAAGTCGCAGGCAAAGCGCGACGCAGACCTGAAGGCGCAGCGCGCGGCCGAGGCACGGACCCAACGTGAGGCCGAAGCGCGGGCACAACGCGAGGCTGAGACGCGTGCCCAACGCGAAGCGGCGGCAAAGACCCAACGCGAAGCGGCGGCAAAGGCACAACGCGAGGCCGAAGCGAAAGCGCAACGCGACGCCCAAGCCATAGCAACGCCTGCTACGGAGTCCTCGTTCTGGGAGTCGATCAAAGCGAGCCGCGACCCCGCCGATTTTCGGAAATACCTGAGTCAGTATCCGAAAGGCCAGAACGCGGAACCGGCGCGCAGGCGATTGGCCCGCTTGGAGGAAGAAAAGCGTTCAGAGGACGCAAAGCTTGCGGAGGCTCGGTTGGAAGCGGAAAAACGTGCTGAGCGCGAAAGGCTCGCGGCGGAGAAGGCCAAGGCGGAAGCCGAGCGTAAGAAAGACCCGGCCAAAGCAAAGCCTGCCTTAGTTGTCCCGACTTTCTGACCGTTGGAAAAACGCAACTCCGGAAAAAATCAGGTCAGAGTTTCGACGTCGAACGCTAAGGCTGCTTCGGTCGGATCGGCGCTGTAAGAATGCCCGAAGCTGATCGTTCCGCGTCCATGCAGCACGACCTCCTCGCGCTTTAAGTGCATTTCAGTCCCGCCCTGGAGGGTAACGAAAGTGCCGTTGGAGCTGACATCGACCAGAACGAATTTGTCGCGGCGGCGTTCGATCCGCGCGTGCTCGCGAGACGCCTTGCGGTCCGCTACCACGATGTCGCTGGAGTCGTCTCGGCCAAGCTTTATCAGTTCGCGATCAGGGCCAAGGGTCGTCTCCTTCCCGCCGTACTTCAGGCGCATTTGGACCTGGGGCTGTTTTGTCGGGCTGGGCGACCGGCCCGCCATGTACGTCAGTTCCTCGCCTTGCCGCCACAGGACCTCATAGACATCGACCTCCTGCTGCCGCCCTTTGACGGGGAGCTTGTCGAGGACCCGGGTGAGCGCCCTTCTCGCCGCACTCAAGGGCTCCACGCACTCTCCGGCGGCAATAATCTGGGCAGGTTTTGCGAGCTTCACCATTCGAGAGGCGACGTTGACGCAGTCGCCGAAAACGTCCTGTCCTTCCTCCAGCACCGGTCCGAATTGCAGTCCGATGCGGATCTGAAGGCGCTGGCCTGAGACGGGCTCCTGCATCTCGACCCGCGACTGCATCTCGGCGGCGGCCTCGGTCGCCGCCGAGGCGGTCGGAAACACGCACATGACTTCGTCGCCGATGGTCTTGACCACCCGTCCCCCGCAGCCGAGAGCAGCTTCGCGCATGATATTGATACAGAGTCCGACGCACTCGAGCGCTCGCGCATTGCCGAGCTTCTCGTACAGGCGCGTGCTCCCGCTGACATCGGCGAACAAGACGGCCAACTCTACGGGCTTCTTTTCCATCGGACGGTTCGAATACTTCTAAGGCCGCAAAGTATAAGGCAAAAGGCTCCGAAATATTCCCTGCCGTTCCGGCCCGAATCGCAGTTGAATGGATAGGAAAACTCATCCGCCCGGCTCGCGCTCGTGGTCATCGTGCGCTGCGAGCTACGCGTGCGTCGGGCCGGTTCGGGGTGGAACTGGCTTGTGATGGGTTGCCCTCTGGGCATCCGGGCGCGCGCACCTCGCGTTATGTCGAATCTTGCCCGCGTTTGCCCCGATCGGGCGAGCGAAACCGCGCTCAGAGGCGAGCGCGCTCGGCCCTGAGCGCGGTTTCAGGCTGCCACACGCCGCGCTTCACTTCCTCGGCGCGCTGCCGGAAGTGGGAGTGGCAGGCGTTGATGTCGCTCCACGTGTTGATGGTGGTGGCGAGCACCGGCTTCCTCTCATAATCGCTCTTGTCGTAGCCCATCTGCGCGGTGCGCGCTCGATGGTCGAAGGCCTTGCGGTCGCCCGCGCCGTACCAGCGGTGGCTGCGCAGCTCTTCGGGGCGTTTTCTCGCGGGCATCCTCAGGTGGGTTTTAGCTGGAATTCTACCTGCGTCGGCTCGTATGCCGCGCTTCCCTTATCGAGTCGCCCTACGCCGCGGACATGTATGCGCTAGTGTTCGCCTCAACGGTGATGACGCGCCACGGGTATCCGGAAAAAAGACGGGAAATTTCTCCAATGCCGAGCGCCGCGAACTCCCTCAGCGTGGAGCATGCGGGCAGGTCAAGCGGCTACAGGGCGGTTCGGCATTGGAGTCTGATGGGGTGCGCGCTCCAGTCAGCCGAACCGTCATTCCCCGACCGGTCAAGGAAGGGTGCCGGGCACGTACTGCAATGTAACGACCGGGCACCCCAGGACGACAGCTCCACAATCACCCCAATCCGTCGGCACATTCGAAAGGCCGCTGACGATAATGTTATTTGTGCCCGCGGCGGCTACCGGAAATGCCGCCGTAAACGAGAAGGGTTCATTAATAACAGAGGCCGTGGGGTTGCCGGCCGGTACAAGCTGGGTTATCACGCGGAACTTGGTGGCAGCTTGTCTGACAAAAAGCGAGATCTGGGACGCGGTGCCGGTCGTGTGTGTAATTCGCAGGTAGCCGCTCATCGTTATCACCACTTGTCCCGCCCCGAGTGTCGTCACCGGGAAGGTCCTGAGATCCCCTTCGGCCGCTGGGAACAACCCCGAGCTGGTCGTTTGCAAGGTCTTCACGGCGGGCAGCGCGTTGACCAGCGCCGTAAAATTGGCATTCATCGCGCTCGCGCTGATAAGGGTTCCTGAGGTGAACGAGGTAACGGTGACCGCGGCCGCCAAACCCACAGACGACGCCAGAACCGCGACGCTGATCCATTGAGTGCGGGACAGCTTGAAAATGTTTTTTACTGATTTCATGTTTCCCTCCGAATGAAAGCTAGCTCATGAGTTAAGACAATGTTAAGGTTCGTCACGGTCCCCAAAAGGCATTGTCCCATAGGGAGACATCCCATACCCCCGTGATTTTCGTGCACGTCACAGCCACGTTTGTGACATTCGCACCGCCCGCGCCCGACCCGTTCGCAACCGCGCAGGTCTGCCCCAACGGTTGCGTGAGGACCGTAACGTTGTACCCAATGGTATTGAGTACGGCGGTGGAAAAAGTGAAGGGGCCGTTCACCGAACGGCTGAGATCGTCGCCGCCATTGTTCCGCAGCACCACCGTACCACTCAGGCCCGAGATGCTGCCGCCCACGGTATAGAAGCCGGTGGCACAGGTAACGGTCACATTAGTGACAGGTCCCCCAGTGATCGTGCCCGTACCGTTGCCGACGCTGCAGCTCTGAAGGGCAGGCTGCGTAAGTACCGTGACGCTGTAGGGGCTGCCGTCGGCGACGGGAGTGATGAAGGTAAAGGGCCCGTCCGCCGATATCGTCAAGTTGTCGCCGCTGTTGTTTTGCAGCACCACCGTACCGGCGAGCCCGCAGACCGTGCCGCCCCCGGTAAACGCGTTGACAGCGCAGGTCACTGCGACATTGGTGACGTTGGTTTCCGCCGTGGCTGCGCCGTTAGCGACCGAGCAGGTCTGGGCTGCCGGTTGAGTGAACACCGTGACGTTGTAGAGACTCCCGGAATTAATCGGGGCAGGAAAAGTGAAACTGCCGTCCGCCGGGAGTGTGAGGTCGGAGAGTGTGAGGTCGTCCGCCCCGTTATTCCGCAGTACTACGGTGCCGGAGAGCCCCGAAACCGTGCCGCCGACCGTGACCGTCACCGTCGGGCCGCCACCTCCGGTTGAGCCCCCCCCGCCGCACCCGGCGAAAACCATTACGGCACACGCAATGGCGACTCTGCCTGCAAACCTGGTTCTCATGACTGCCCCCCTGCCCTGTTAAGGCGCAAGCTCCGACGTGGCGCCAAAGATTCATTCACTTCGGCGACCGAATGCGCTCAATCATCTCCAGTGGAATGATAGATGCCTTGGGTCGCGCGAGCTAGCCTCTGGTGGCTTTCTCAACCAGATGAACGCGGCGGCCCGTACCGCTTATATCTCGGTTTCCTCAAGGGCCACCCCACTCCCGGCCCATCCGTCACGCCGAACCCCAAGCCCCCCCTTACGCTGCACCCTGCAGCAACTCCGCCCTTATCATGCCGCGATTGCGTCGGCAGAGCAACCCCCCGCCGGCGGCTGACGCCGAGTATTTTCCAAAAGTGAAATGAGCCTGGGCGAGGGGTGGTCAGGTAGGGGGCGGCGCCTTCCGGGGCGCATCCCCTTGCAAAGGCGGCGCCGAGCACGGCACACGCGTTCATTGCGTCGGCTGCCTTTTGTCCCATCGCGTTTCCCCTCCCGCCGGCCCATGCAAAACCATTTCCTGCGCAATCGACAGCTTAGCTCCGGGCAGGGAGGGGCGCTGTTGAGCTTTCCACTGGCAGCTTGTGTCATATTCACATCGGAAGAGGAACGATCACGAACGCTCGCTCGCGTTCCCGTGGCGTCCGGCGGCGTCTGCCGTCCGCCGAACCCCAAGCCCCCTTACGCTGCACCCCGCAGCAACTCCGCCCTCGGCAGAGCAACCCCCCGCCGGCGGCCGACGCCGTTGACCGGGCCGGAAGCAAGCGAGTACCATTCCCGGCATCGCTTATCGGGACGGGAGGGCGCCATGGTCATCCCTCGTAGCACGCCCGCTCCTGCCGGCGGCAACTAACAAAAGGGTCGTTTCCATGAGATCGCCAACATTCAAGCCGTGGATGCTGCTTCCGGTCGTTGCGGCGGCGTTCCTTTCGCCTGCGGCACAAGCCCAGGACACGTTCCGAGTGTACGCCGGCCTTGCACCTACGACCTACAGCATCGCGTTCGACAACAAGAGTCCGACGGTCTACACGAGCAAGACCGCCAAGGCCAAATACGTGGCGACCAATGTCGGCTTCTCCTGGATATCGCCCCAGCGGATCTATGTCGACCTCTCGCTGCAGAAAAGTGGGGGGAGCGCCACCCACGATTTGTGGAATGACGCCACGGGCGGGAACCCTCCCGGACCGGAGCAGGATTTCTCGCATAATTCCGAGGTCCTGACTGCAGGCTACATTCACGTTCTTTCCGAAGGCCAGACCCTCTCGGGCTTCGGCGGCTTGAGGCGAGGCAAGACGACGCTTGCCGCCCCTCAAGGAGGGTCTGTTCCCGCGGGCACGCTTACCTGGTCGAAGGATTTTTTCGAGAGCAAAGGCGTGTTCTTCGGAGCGGCCTTGGGAATGCCCGCGTCGGGCGGCTCGATCAGCCTCAGCGGCGCCTTGGCCTTCTTGGGGGGCACGTGGAGTAACGACAGCACCACCAATCCTTACAGCAACGACGCCAAGGCTACGGTCGGCTTCAGCTTCAACGCAGGCTATACGTACAGATTCGGCCAAGCTTGGGCGGTCGCTGGAGACTATCGTCTCCAGGCGTACCGCTACGGCTTCAAGCAATCAACCACGACTCAAGCGTACAACGTGACCGAGAAAATCTCCAGCATTGGGGCCAGGGTTTCCTACCAGTTCTAAGACCTCGACTGACCCCCGATCGGCGGCGGGCCTTTCGGATCTAGAACGTCGGCACGAATATGCCCGCGGCGGCTCTCTCTCTCTCCGGACGGGGTGCTTCCGCGCGAGATGCCGCTGGCTGGGATGGGGTTGTTTTTCGGGCGGACCTGCCGCAGGTTTCCGCGTCGAAGTCGCTCACCAGCTTGGTGATTCTGGCGGTGAGCGTCTGGTAGGTGCCCGGGACTTCATTTTTCAGCCTCTGCATTATTTCGTCCGGTAGGCCCTTGGCCTGCAGCAGGGCGGACATCTCCCTCAAGTATTCGTTCGGGAGATCGGCGAGGGTGGAGGCGCGCAGGAGCACTTCGACGCCCTGCTCGGAGGTGGGTCTCGTCGAACGGCCGGTGCCTTCAACCGTGGTGGCGGAAAACTCGATCCTCCCGTCACCTGCGAGACTTCCGGTCAGGCGCACGTTCAAGGGGAGCGATGTCAAAAATAGGGGGTTGGCGGTTCCCGCCGAGCATTGCTTGTCACGGACGAACCGGGTCGCGGCATCGTACCGCCGCCCTCGTTCCTCGCTCGCAAGGTCCGAACTGCTCACATAGGGAATTGTGAGGAGGCCCGAATCGAGATTTTGCACGGCCTCCTGCAGGGTTGACGGACCTGCAGGCCGATTGGACATGCCGCCGCATCCTGCCAGCGCAAAGGCCGCGATTGCGACCACGCGATAGTTCCACACGACGTTCTCCCTTGATGCGATAACAGGCCCATTCTATTCGCATTGGTCGGTGAGCGCCTGTCCAGGGCTGGCTCGACCTGCTCTACGGCATTCCGTCTGAGGGCGTTCACTTCGGCGGGCACCCGCGAGGCAGAGCCTGCGCCGCGACACCGCCCGTCAGATCAAGACTGATTCCGAGCAATCTGATCACTCGATCTGCACGCCCGTCTCGCGCACCATGCGGCCGTAGCGGGCGTGCTCCGAGGCGATGTAGGCCTTGAGCGCCTCCGGCCCCAGGTCGCCCGCCTCGATTCCATGATCGTCGAGGAAGCGCCTCATCGCCTCGAGCGAAAGG
>WNGN01000771.1_pt1 | contig 20284 bp, 18 predicted proteins | sample 5400561 | NCBI WGS metagenome assembly WNGN01 (sample SAMN13153379, study PRJNA577476) | soil metagenome | isolation source: 115 cm soil or saprolite under Garry oak tree replicate 2 | place: USA:California | collected 2016-06-15
CAGGTGCCGTTCACCTCACTGACCACGAACACCTGATGGTGCCCGGAGCCGCCGGTGTAGTACCCGCCGGCGCTGCAGTTGCCCGCTGACGCGCACGACACCGATTGGACCTGCGCAGTCCCGCCCTTGTTGAGGGTGGCGGTGCCAGGCACCTTCTGCGCAGCGTGCCAGGTTCCTCCCAGGGCAGCGGCCCGGGCACCAGCGGGCATCCGCGTCCCGGCCACCGCCTGACCGGCCCCGGCAAACACCAGCGGGCAGACCGCAGCCGTAACTGCGATGATCATGGCAGAGGAGCGTCCTGCGGCCATCATGAACCCCTCTTTGTCCATGTGCGGATGCGCGAAGCGGGCACGTCGAGGCTAGCGCAATTCACCGGGAATCGTACGTTGCTGTGATGAAGCACTGGCCGTAGCTCCCGCCGGTAGATCACTTCCGTGGTCCGCGTGCTGGAGTGCCCACCGGCGGGTCAGCATCCGGCTTGCCGTCGAGATCGACATGTCCCCAAGTGAGCGCTCGTGCTTCCTCGGTCCGGATCTCCGTCTGGAGGCAGATGGACACATAAGCGCCGAGCCGGTGCTTCTCCAGGTTGCTGGCAGTCACCGAGCTCGCCGCCATGATCGACGCCCGGACCGAACGCATCGGCGAGCACGCCGCCAGGCACGCTCTCCCTTGGGCGGTCCGCGCGCTCGACCTGGTGCCGGACGACCGGCTGGACCGGCTTGGTTGGCAGCAGCGCGCCAGCGCCATTGGCGCCTACGTGGAACTGCATGGCTGAGACCACCCCGCCGAGCTGATCGGACCCGAGCCCGCCGGCGACGCTATCGCGGCCGACGCCGAACTGCGCCGCCGCCATCCCGCCCAGCGTTTCGAGCCGCTGCGGTCCGCCGAGCCCGAGCCGGTCACCGGCGCCGACGTTGGCGAGCTGAACCTCCAGCCCGGCGAGCCCATCCCCGAGGTCGGCCAGTGGATCAAGGACCTCGCCGCTGGGCGTTCGGCCTTCGCCAGGCAGCTGGCTGGGCGGCAGAACCACTTCATCTCACGTGAGGACCCCGACTACGGCCATCTCGGCCAGGCCTTCCTGACGGAGGACAGCCCCAGTCAGGATGCCATCCTCCAGCCGCCCAAGCCGCCGATCCCGCCCTCGGCCCGCGTGCTCGAACGCGCCCAGGAGGACGAGATGCAGATGGAGGCCGTTCATTGACAACGGGAGCCTCATAGAGCGGGGTCCTGCCTCATGCTCGCGCCGGTAGTGTCATGGAGTGTCGAACGCGGGCAAGTGGCAAGTGCACGGTGAGCGGCTGGTGGACGATACCTCGCATGTCCGGGTCAGCCTGGCCGATGTCGAGCTGCCGAACGGGGCGCGCTTCACCCAGTACGTCTTCCGGATGCGGCGCTGCGCGATGATGGTTGTGCTCGATGATCCGGGCGAGCGAGTGCTGCTGACGTTGCGGCACCGGTTTATCGTGGACCGCTGGGTGTGGGAGCTGCCTGGTGGCTACGTCGATGACGGCGAGGACCCTGCCACCGCGGCGGCGCGGGAGGTGCAGGAGGAAACCGGCTGGGCGCCGCTGCGGGTGGAGCACGTGCTGTCGTGCCAGCCGATGATCGGCAACGCCGACTTCCCTCAGGACGTGTTCCTGGGGCGCGGCGCCGTGCAGGTCGGCGAGCCCGAGGCGGACGAGACCGCTCAGGTGCAGTGGGTCGCGCTGGACGAGGCGCTGGCAATGATCGGTAGGGGCGACATTCTGGGAGCGATGACTGTCATCGGGGTCCAGCACGCGCTGCTGCTGCGGGCAGCCGCTCGCGTACCTCCACGGTGAAGTCCCGTACCGCCGGAACATCGGCGCCCGGCTGAAGTTGGCGCACCAGGTCTGTGAGGTAGCGGACGCTGCGGGCGGAGCTCAGGCGCACGGTCACGTCCAGGGCGCGACGGCCAACAGCGCAGGCCTGCTCGGGCTGGTCCTGCGCAGCGTGGCCGCCGCGAGCAGCGACAGGTTGAAGGCCCGGCCACGCACGTAGCGGCCGTCCATTTTGAGGGACCGCTGGGCGAACTGGGCAGCGTGGCGAGCCTCGCCGAGGTCCCGGAAGCACTGGGCCATCCTCGCCGCCAAATAGGCCTCGTCGAAGTAGGCCAGCCATGCCGGGTCGTCTTCGCGCACCGCGCGGTCGAAGGTCCGTTCCGCCGCAGCTAGTGCGGCGCTGCATGCCTGGGCGTCGTCGTATGCGGCGTGCCCGTGCGCCTCCATGACCAGGCACTCGGTCAGCAAGGTCGCCGATCCGTCCCGGACTGCAGCGGCCTGGGCGGCGCGGGACAGGTCGATGGCTTCGCCCGGCCGGGACAGGTACAGAGCCTGGTGAGCTTGCGCGGCGAGGATCTCGGCGCCCAGGCCGTGATCGCCCGCGTGCCGGGCGTAGGCAAGTGCTTGCGTCAGGTAGCGCTGCGCCACGACGTGCTCGCCGCTGTCGTGCGCCACCCAGCCGGCTAGCTGCGACAGCTCGCCGCAAGCGGCGGCGAGCTGCCGGCCCGCTTCCTCCTTGTAGCTCCCGTTCGTGAGCAGGCCGGAGACGTGGTCGTCAAGGTAGCTGATGATCGTCCCGCGAAGCTGGCCGCCGCCGAGCCGGTTGTCGAGCTCGCGGTAGAAGAGCGTTAGCTCCCGGATGGCATCGATGTCCGCGCGCCCGACCTGGCGCTTGCCGCTTGATGTCGGAGCGCTGGCTTGCGGACTAGTGAGCCAGCGCAGCGCGGATCCTGGCATCGCGGCGGCGCTGAATGCCGCGCTCACCAGAAACCGCCTTCGCTGCACGTCGGCCCTCCAGAGGGCAGTCGAGATGGCTACCGTGTCTGCCCACGCTGTCGCGAGATGCAGGCCGAGGTCGGCCGGCAGGTCGCTCTGAGTCATGCCTATGTCGATCTCGTTGACGGTCCGGCCCAGGGCATCGCCGAGGACGCCCGCTACGAGTTCAGGCGTGGGCTGCCGTGGCTGCTCGCCAGCCAGCGATCGCAGCACGGAGGTGTGGTCGTAGCGGATGTTCGCAACGCCTCGGGCTGCCCCAGGTCGGCGACCCTGCGCGCCAGACCCTCGTTGGACATGCTGGCCTCGTCCAGCAGCGCCCGCAGCCGCAGGTTCGCGGCTTTCGGTTGTTGCGGCACCCTGCTGCTCGCCCCTTCCGCCAGCCGTGGACAAGATCAGCATGACATTTTCCGCGCTGCCCGGCCGAGCCCAGGCTGCTTCACACCCCCCGTTCACACAGCCGCCCCCGCCGCCAATCTTTCGCCCTCTTGCGCCGCTGCAGTTCGCTGATTGCCATGACGAGGGTGCCGCACGCTGCGCGGGTGATCGGCCCGGCCCCGCACGAGTACTTCGCCAGCCACGAGAAGCTGGCCTCCTGGGTCACGCTGTGCCCCGGCAACTACATCAGCGCCGGGAAGCGCTCGCACGGCCGCACCGGCAAGGCGGGCACTTACATCAAGCCGATGCTGGTGCAGGCCGCCTGGTCGGCGATCAGGACCCAGGGCCGGCTGCAGGCCCGCTACCACAGGCTGGTGCGCCGGTTCGGCGGCCCGAAGAACCGCGCCGCGGTGAAGAAGGCAATCACTTCGATCGCCCACACCCTGCTGAAGATCGCCTGCCAGGTGCTCAGCAGCGGTAAGCCGTATGAGGACCTCGGCGCCGACTTCTACACCCGGCGGGAGTCGCCCGAACAGCGCCGGGCCTGCCTGCTGCGGCAGCTGGAAAAGCTCAGCCCCGGCTGCGTCGTCACCATCACCCCCGCGGGGGCTGCCTGATAGCCCCGGCACAGCCCGCCCGGCCGGTCCCGCTGACCGGGGAACCGTCATTACGCGCTCTGCTCGCGATGAGCGGTCCCTAGGAGGCCGCTGAATAACGCCATTAGTGATCACTCCGCAGGGCTCTGACCTGCGAACTTATAAATGCAATCGGTCGAATTTGGGCCTTGTTCAGCAGGCTCCTAGCCCGAGTTTCCGGGATAAGTTGATCTTGATGCCCTGAGGCTGCGGGTATCTGCGTCCTGTGCTGGGGAATAGCGTGTTGCTGCTGGCTTCCGGTGCGGTCTTAGTGTATTACCCATATATGGCGTCGATCGTGGGGAAGAAGCGCGGCCAGGCGACGTACTACTACCTGGTGGAGTCCGCCCGCGTGAACGGCAAGCCCCGGATCACGTCCCAGGAGTACCTGGGCACTGCAGAAGAGCTGGCAGCGGCGATGCGCGGCGGCGGGTTGGGCCTGCCGGGCCGGGTCCAGCACAGGGACTTCGGCGCGGCCGCGGCCGCGTGGGGCGTGCTGGAGGAGCTCGGCGTGGCCGGCATCATCGACGAGGTGACCGGGGCGCGGCGGGCCGATGCGGCCGCCAGCACCGGGACCTACCTGGCCCTGGCGGCGCTGAACCGGGTGGTGGCGCCGTGCTCCAAGCTGGGCTTCGCGGACTGGTGGGCCAGGACGGCGGCGCCGCGGTTCACCAGGATCCCCGCATCGATCCTGGATCACCGGCGGTTCTGGGACGCGATGCACGCCGTCACCGCAGAGCATCTGGAGGAGATCAGCCGCCGGGTTGCGCTGCGCGTCATCGAGGTCACCGGCGTGGATGTGTCCTCGGTGGCGCTGGACATGACGAACTTCGCCACGTTCATCGCCACCGGCAACGGCACGGCTCCCATCGCGCAGCGCGGCAAGGCCAAACAGAAGCGCACCGACCTGCGCCTGGTCGGCCTGGGCCTGGTCGTCACCCGAGACGGCGGGATCCCGCTGACCTGGCACGCCTACCCCGGTGACCGGCCTGACGTCACCCAGTTCCCGGAGATGATCAGCCAGCTGCGGGCACGGTATGAGGCCATCACGGCAGCGTGCGGCCAGCAGCCGGCGGAGATGACCGTGGTGTTCGACGCCGGGCAGAATTCCGAGGCCAACTTCGCCCGCCTGGCGGAGACGGGCCTGCGTTACGTCGGGTCAGTGCCCGCCTCGGACTGCCCTGACCTCACCAGCCTGCCCGCCAGCGCGCGGGCCGTCGTGGACCAGGACCGGTTCGGCACCCTGACCGCGTTCGAGACCCGCCGCGTCGTCTACGGCGCCGATCGGCGGACGATTCTCACCCACTCCCCGGAGCTGCACGACAGCCAGGCCCGCGGGTTCGACGGCACCACCCTGGCCAAAGCCGGCAAGAAACTGGACGACCTGGCCGCCACGCTGGCCCGCGGCAAGACCCGCCGCCCGCGCGAGAAAGTCGAAGCCGAGATCGCATCGATCACCCGCAAGCCCTGGATACGCCGGGTCATCACCTGGCAGCTGGACGGCGACCAGCCAAAGGACCTGCGGCTTGCCTGGCATATCGACTCCGCGGCCCGCGCCACTCTGGAAGAAGAGCTATTCGGCAAGCACGTGCTGATCACCGACCACGACGACTGGCCCGTGGCTGAAGTGATCGCCGGCTACCGGTCCCAGTCCGAGGCCGAGTTCTCCTTCCGCCAGCTCAAGGACCCCCGCGTCGTGTCGTTCTCCCCGATGTTCCACTGGACCGAGCACAACATCCGCGTCCACGTCTTCACCTGCGTGCTCGCCCTGCAGATCGCCCACCTCATGCGCCGCCAGGCCGCCCGGGCCGGCCTGCGCCTGTCGGTCCGCGAACTGCTCGCGGAACTCGCCGGGATCGGCGAGACCGCACTGCTCTACCCCGGCGACCGGGGACGGCCCAGAGCCCACCGGATGCTCACCGACACCAGCCCCCTCCAGGACAAGCTCAGCGACATCTTCGCCCTCAGCCGCTACGCGCCCAGGCGCTGACGTGGGTAATACACCAGACCAGGCCCGTAATTCCCGCTGACCAGCGGAAACAAGCCGAAGATCAACTTATCCAGGAAACTCAGGCTAGCGTCGTCTGCCCGGGCCCGGCTGTGGCACACGCGCGCCCGGATGGACGCGTTCCGATCGGCCCCTGGTGAGCGTTCCACGGTATGGGGCGCTGTGCGTGATGAACAGCGCCCCGTACCGCGGGTGGGTCTTGGTCTCCTATGGTGTTGGGTCTGCGAAGGTGGCCCCGGCGATGTCGCTGTTGCCGAAGGTGACGGGGCAGTCCTGCTGGGGGGCGGGGACTGGCACGGAAGTGCCGGTGCGAAGCGACATCCGCCAGGCGTCTATGGCGGGGCAGTCGGCGGCGTTGCTGACGTCGTTCCAGACTCCTGAGCCGTAGGTCCGGGTCGCTATGGAGTAAACATAGTCGCCGAGGAATTCGCCTACCAGGTTGTTCTGGCTGGAGCCCCTGGCGTCGCCGGGGGTGCTCTCGCCAAGCCGGGTGAAGGCGCCGATGCTACCGTTCGCGGCGACGTCGGCGTGGGTGACGATGCCTACCAGCGGGCGGTCGTTGGCGGCACCGATCGTGCTGGTCTTGTATGGCTCGAGCCAGGCGTTGTAGGTGACGTAGACGTCGGAGCCGTTCGGCGAGATCGCCGGCGCGGAGTAGTAGCCCCGGTTACTGGGCTGGCCCGTGCCGTCGATCTTGCGCAGTGTGGTCCAGGTGCGGCCACCGTTGGTCGAGGTGGACAGCAGGACCGGTTCGTGGTTCAGGCCGAACTTCCCATCGACCCAGGTGAGCACGATCTGGTTGGTCGCGTCGGTTCCGGCGGGGGCGCCGTTGGCGATATCTGCGCTTGGGGCGTTGGACAGGTCGTCACGGGCTCCGGCGATCCCGTCCATCGTGAACCGGCCGAGCACCGGGTCGAACACGCCGGTGTGCTGGGTGGTGAAGAGGCGGCGGGGCTGGCTGTAGGTTTTGCCGGCATCGGTGGACTTGGCCATGTAGATGCCTTGCGTCTTGGTCCTCTGGTCGAATCCCTGCCAGAACACGTACACGTTGCCGGTGCTGTCGGTGCGGATCGTGCAGCCGCTCTGGCCGCTTATGAGAGCGAAGATCCCAGACGGCGAAGAGGTGTTCTTCACCAGAATCTGCTTGGCCCAGCTGCTCCCGCCGTCGGTTGAGCGGGCCACCACCATGGTGTTGGTGTTCGAGCCGACGCTCGGGCCGCCCTTGTAGTTCTCGAAGCACAGGTAGACGTTGCCGAAATGTCGGCTGGAGGAGGCGTTGTCTGCCCAGATCTGCTCCTTGTCTGTGAACGCGGCGGCGCTGAACGATGCCGGGATCACCACCGGCGGCATCCAGGCACTTTTATCGCCCTTGGCCGCGGCCTTGACGTCGTCGGTGCGGGAGACGCCGATGCCCTCAACGCCCTTAAAGGAAGTCTCTGACGGCCGGGACGCAAGGTTGGAGGTCAGGTTGGCGTAGTACAGGCGATCACCGTTTGCCCACGAGAATCCGCCCGGGCCCGGAGCGGGCCCGAACGCTACTGCGGGGTCTCCGTCGGAAACCAGCCCATTCTCGTAGTACCAGGGAAGCGTCCCGATCGGGCCGAATTCAGGAGTGCATGGCGGATCGGTGTTCCCGACCGTCCCCTGGCAGTTCCGGGCGGTCAAGCCGGTGTAGGCAGGCTGCGTCCAGCTCGCACCCGAGTTGAACGAAAAATACACGCCCGACACGCCGATACCGGGCGTGAAAGGACACGTCGTGTCGGCGCCCGCGTTGCAGGCTTCCTCGTCGATCTCATCGTTCGCCCCCGCCACCAGGATGTTCGGGTGATGCTGATCGACGGCCAGTGCAGGCTCATTCTGCTTGTTCTCGGAGAACGGGGTCAGCGGGCTTCCGACAGACACGAGCGGGTCGTGGGTCCGGCTGGCAGACGCAGGCAGCGCCACCACCCCCACGACGGCAACGATTGACGCCGCCAGCGACGTGCTGCTCAGCAGTTTTCTCATTGATCCTCCCTGACCAGTTGACGCCACCTGTCCAGGATGGCCATTATGCGCCCGCGGAAGGAAAGAAGACCACCCGTAAGCTTGCCTGGGCGCGGTGATCGCGCCGCGGATGCACCTCGGGGTTCTGGAGCCGCATGGCCACAGGATGCGATGGCCGTGGCGGGGGCGGATGCCCGCGACCGCCAGGTGCGCTGCTGGTTTCACCGCCCGGCCGCCGGGTCCGCCCTGGTGAGGTGTCGCTACCGTGACAGTATGAAGGCGTGGGATGTTCACCGCGTCGAGCGCCCTTCGAAAAGTGAAACGCGATCGTGGTGGATCGACGCGACCGGGTCGGTTTATGACCAGCCGATAGCGGATGCGACCCGGTTCCGGGCTGTTTCACTCTGCTAGTCTTGCCGATGCGCACGCCCATTCGGCCGTGTGCATCGGCCGGCGTGCCTCGTGCCGCCGGGATGCGAGCGCGGCGCACGCGAACCTGATCGCCTGGGCGAAAGAAGCCGAGGCCACCACACCCGGAAACCCCGATTCCTACACCGGTACCCCCGGGCAGTGTCCATTCACGGGGGTTGGACCGGGACCGAGTTCTCAGGCGGCAGCTGGCACGGCGGGCTTGGTGGCTGGCAGCCAGGGCTTGCCGGCCAGGGCGTTGCCGATGGCATCCAGCGCGGTCAGGCCGTGGTTTGCCGCGGAGTCGAGGTAGCTGCGGGTGCGGCACCAGCGGCCCAGGGTGGATTGCGTGTGCCAGTACCCGGAGACGGCCTGGTGGCGCCTGGGGCCTTAACCGCGCGCTCGGCGGTTATCTGAAGTCCGATTGGAAGAAGCCCAGGCGGGGCGGCGGTTCTGCGTCGTGGACATGTCGCCGACGAAGGCCCCGTGCGAGGAGCAACCAAAGAGCAGCATCGACAAGCAGATCAGCGCAGGTCAGGTGGGCGACACCGCTTCAGGTGCGTCGTGGACACCACTTCAGATAACGTGTCAACGACGCAGCTCGAAGGCGCCTCTAGCTACATCGAGGACACCCCAACGGCGACTTCAGATAACGGCGGAGTTGGTCGTCCACTCCACCTCGAACGCGGTGGCGAACAGCCACACCTGGTCCGCGTGCTCGCGCAGCCAGCAGCCGAGCGCGTAGCCGGGGTGGTTCCCGTCGCCGTCCCAGTCCCGCAGCCGGTTGCAGGTGATGCCGAAGGCGACGGCGGTGTCGTAGCGCAGCCGCTGGCCGCGGGTAGCTGTAGTTGACCGGTGATCTCTTCGGTTAATGCCACGTTAATGGCACGTGATCTTGGGCGCCAGCACGCCGTGCGCCGCTGCTACCTCTAATCAGGCCCGGCCTCTTCCAAGATCCATCCCCGGGCCGTTCGGCCTGGTGGAGCTGAGGATTACCGTGCGAGGAAGAGGCGGCCGGCAGCCGCCCCTTGCTCGTGCGCCCTAATCTCGGTGAGCGTGCACGGCTCCTCTTACGGGATCAATGTCACCGAGAGGTTGTTCGTTGTGTCGGTAAGTGAGGCCGAGGTGAACTGGACGGTCATCGGCGGGCTGCACGACGGGCTGAATGTGGCCGTCACCGAGATCGTGTAATCCGCCTTGCCGTTCTGCACCGGCACCGTGCTCGACGTCGAGAATGAGGTCTTGTTGCTGGCGCTCGGGTTGTGGCCGCCTCCGTTGATGCACTCGGCAGTGCCGGAGAGCACCGCTACGATTTGTGCCTCATCCCCGAGGCCGGCTTCCTTCGCGTGGACCGTCAGCGTGCTCCCCGAGACCGTGACGGTTGGAGTGCCCACAAAATGCGGGCTGCCCGCCACTGCCGGCAGCGCGAAAGCCAGCGTGGCGACCAACGCGCTCAGGAATGCTCCGGTAAGGATCAGAAGTCGACGCATAACACCCCTTGAACGGGTCCCCCGGCGGGGAACCCTGGTCTCCCACATGTCACATCACCGGCGGGTCCATAACCTGGTGCGCCTGCTACGGTTGGCGCGCAAATGCCGCCGGCCGGGGCAGCCTTCGAATCACCGCCTCAGGTAGGCATGACAAACCAAATGGAAGCGTCGATGTGACGTGAATGATCCGCGCCGACCAGAGGTTGTGAGTCCGGATAAAACCCGCTTGCCGGCGCGCAGTACAGCTCCCTCCCGGCCAGACTCGCGTAAAACGCTACTCCTGCCGCGAGGTTCGTGTCGAGACCAATCTTCCACACATTCCATATTCTTTCTCAGGTGCACCAGAGGTTATCGGTGGCTGTGGGGCTGCCGATACCCCCTGTGCCGCCGGGTCACCGCCCTTTAGTCTCCGACCCGATTCCGACGTCCGGAATGAGTCCTGCAGGCCAGCTGGTGCGCACCCGGTGAGATTAGCTTCCGTAGATCAGGTCGTAAGCGGCCAGGCGAACAACACCAGCCAGCGCTCCCACGCAGATCGCGCACTACGATCTAGCGGTCGCGACCGGCGACCCAACCAACGGCTCCGGGCACGCCCATCATTGATAGCCCGGCATTAACCAATCTCATATCGAAATAGTTCTCAGTAGTAAATATATCGCTCCGGGCGCCGAGCGGGCGCCGAGCCGTCGCAGGCGCGGTCATCCAGGGTGACCGAGGCGTTCCTCAGCGAGACCTGGCTGTCGGCCGCCGGAACCGCGTCACATCCGCAGCCCCGCCAGAACGGTTGTTATGGCACTCGGCATCGGGCGGCCGGCGACTCGCGGACGAGGCCGGTGAGCTATGGCCTGAGATTGACATTTCCTGGAGAAGGTCGTGGCAGGCCGGTCGCTTGGTGAAGCGGAACGGGCGCACCTTCGATTCCTCTTTCGCTCGCAGGACCGTTGCCGAGATCCCCGTCAGCAGCGGCTGGGCCACGGAGTTCCTCACGCTGTCCGCCCGTTTCGATGAGGCCGCGCAGGTGCAGGGCACACGCTGTGCGCGCCGGACATGGCCCGCGTTCCCGCCGGCCCGGCATGAACGCCGCCGGTATGCGTGCCCCTCGGCCCGGGAGCGCCGCGGTGGTTGCCTCACGCCTTCATCTGCGCGACGCCCATCGTGTTCCCCGCCGGGTCGACGATCCATGCCGCCCAGGCAAACCCGATATCGGCGATGCCGTCCCGAGTCGCCAGCCCCGGCAGGTCGTACTCCTCGACCTTGACACCGCGTGACCGCAGCCAGGCCACCTCCGCCCGCACGTCCTTCACCAGCCAGGTCGCCTGGGTCTGCGTGTCCGCGGTCCCCGTGGTGCTCCTGGTCACCGCCAGCTGGGTCCCGCCGCCACAGCCGAACACGAGGATCCGGCCGCTCTCGCTCAGGATCTCCAAGCCCAGCAGGTCGTGGTAGAAGTCCCTGACGGCGCCAAGGCCGGTCGCCAGCAGCACCGGCTGGATCGGATGCTCTCCAAGCACGCGGCCGCGCGATGCGCACCTCGAGCCGCGGGGCCGAGACCTCGGCGACGCAGCCGCGCTCGCCGTTCGCGTCGGCACGCTCGGGCGCCCGATCGCGTACGCGGCTTGCCGGGCCGGCACGATCCGCGTGGCGGTCGCATGCGCGAGCCCGCCGCGGCCGGCCCGGCAAGCCGCAGACCACAAGACCGGGTCCCGGCAAGACTGTCATCACCCGCGCGCCCGCCGCGATCTTCACTGTGCTGCGGCCCGGACGCGGGAGGCGGTCCCCACGGGCAAGTCGCAGCGGACGAGCACCCGGTCCGCCGGCAGTCAGCCGCCGAGATGCAGGACGGCCGGCCCGCCGCCCGGCCACGGGAACCGGTAACTGCCGTGCCCGCTCACGCTCCGCGACCGCCGGCCCAGCCAGATCACGCGACGAGGGCCCGGAATGGACGCCGACTTCGTCACGCCGGGCAGTCTGGCGAGCAGCGGCACCGTGGTTGTTGAAGCCCGTCCGGTTGACCAAGGCGCGGCCGGCGGGAGCCCGCGCCGCCCCGGCCACCGCTGGCGGGAGCGGATCGGGCAAGGAGGGAGAAGGCGGTGGCTGATGTGCCGCGGTGGCGGCTGAGAGGGGACTGGTTCGATGTGTGCAAGCGCACCATCCCCTGCCCCTGCTATTTCGCCCGGGCCCCGGCCTTCGGGGACTGCGGGGGAACCCTGGTCTGGCACATCCGGGAGGGCCGGTACGGCGACGTGGTCCTCGACGGGCTGAACGCGCCCGGCCTGGGGGCCGTTCACCGGGAACATCTGGTCGGGGCAGGGTGAAGACGGCCCTGGGGGGTCTTCTCCGGCCAGCGGGCCGACGAAGCCCGGCGGGGAGCCCTGCAGGCGATCTTCACCGGCCAGGCCGGCGGGTGGCCAGCCCAGTTCGCCGAACTGGCCGGGGACATGCGGGGGCGTCGAGTCCGCCCCCCCATCGAGTTCGAGGTCGCCGGCGACCTTGGCTGGTGGACCGCACGGATCCCGGGCAGAGTACAGGCGCGCGGCGAGGCGCTGGCCGGGCCGACGGCTTCGGGTTCCGCTGGCAGCGGTCGGGCCGGTCCAGCAAGCACTTCGCCTTCGACTGGGCCGGGCCGCAAACCCCATGACCGGCAACACCCCGGCCGCCGCCGGGGCCGGCAGCCAGCCGCGGCGCTGGGAGCGGGGCCTGCTGGCCGCCCTGGCCGGGCTGCCGGCCGGCCTGGCTCGCCACCGGGCGATGGCCGGTGCCCGGCATGCGCGCCGGGTCCTCACCGGCCACGCCACCGGCGGCATGCGGGGCGGCGCGCCGGTGGCGCTCGGGCTGTTCCTGCTCACCTGGGTGGTGATGATGGCCGCCATGATGCTGCCGGCGGCGCCGCCTGTCGTGCTGGCCGTCGGCCGCTGGGCCCGCCGCTCGGGCCGGTCCCGGCTGGCGGCCGTCGGGTTCATCGCCGGGTACCTGGCCGACTGGGCCGTGGCCGGCCTCGGCGCCCATGCCGTCGTGGCCGGCCTCGAGCACCGCTACCCGTCGCCGGGTCCCGCCGCGGTACGGGCCGGCGCTGTCATGCCCGCCGCGGCCGGCCTCTGGCAGCTCACCCCGCTCAAGCACGCCTGCCTGCGCCAGTGCCAATCACCCCTGGCCTTCCTCGCCGCCAGCGCCGCCCGGCTCACCCGCGGCCGGCTCGGGACCGTTCAGGCCGGGATCCGGCACGGTGGCTCCTGCCGGGCACCTTCGCAGCCTCGGGCGGCGGAAATAGGCGGTCATTAACCGCATGGGCCACAAGGCTTCAGCGGCAGAACAGCGGCAACCGCTGTGACCAGCCCCTGCCAGTCCTGGTCTTGTCGTCCGCTGGCGGCATCTGAAAACGCTCGACGCTTTTGGCTTCGTGTCGGAAAACGGGGAAACCGGCCCCTTAAAGGTAAATATTACGCGGGATGTTAGCGGTGAAAATTCTGTGGCCGGTGAGAGGCCGTATAGTGCTGGGAAAAGGCGGAAGCACCGCCTCGCGATGACGTGCGGCCGATTTGACATCCCCTCGCCCCAGACGATAGGAAAGAACAAAGGAAAGAAAGCACAGAATGGTGCTATTCCCAAGCCTCAAAGGAGGCGTACGTCATGACGACGGCAACGAGGATGCACCTCGGCCAGATCGTCCAGTTCCGTGACCACCAGGGACTTATCAAGCCAGCGATGGTGACCGCCACCTGGGATTCCATCGACCCCGGCAAGGCCGAGGCTGAGGTACCGCCGCTGCGGGCCGAGGACGAGCTTCACCTGACGGTGTTCAGCCCCTCGGGTGCGACCTACCCGCGGCACAGCATCAAGTACGGGTCCGGACCCGGCCAGTGGTCGCTCTTCTGAGTGCGCCCGCGGGTCCCTTCCCGGGGAGCCTTGCCGTGACGGCAAGGCTCCCCTCCCTTTACTGCGGATGGCTGATCCCAGCCGCCACGCCGTGATCAGGCAATGCCGGGCTGCCCAGCGCGATGACGCCATGGAAACTGCTGTCCGGCAACCCGAGCGCAGTCCCGGGGCCGTAACGGGCAAAACGGTCGCCAGAAGGCGGGAAGCCCCTGAGTGCCAGAGGGTTCGCCCGGCCTGGATTCCATGCGGTCATCTGACCCAGCCCAGACCCAGCCCCGTCGGGCGGATCATTCACCGTAGCCATCCGGCAGCCCCGAAACGACATCGCAGCGACGTTGCGGATCTTGTTCTCGTGGTCCAGGTATGCCAGCGAGCCGGGTCCAGGTTCTCCACGGGCCCCGCGCTGGCGTTTGTCCCTATACTGGCCGGGATGGTCCTGGCACCGGTCAACGGTGCCCCGGACATGCGGTTATTCAGCCAAGCGTCACGACCGTATCGGCCCGGTTGGAACCAGCGCGATAGTGCCACCGATCACCTCCGCCAAGCCGGCCGAAGACTCCGAGGCGGGCCACGCCAGGGACCCCGGTGACCACCGCGGCCAAGCCCATAACTGGATATATGCGTTGCGGCCTGCGAGGCAGCCGGCACGACTCTCAAGCGCCCCGAGTCGGCGGTACGCGCGACGGCGGGTATCGCGTCCGCTCACGCTCGGTGACCGTGTACTTAATGCGGGCGCGGGGCAGTCGGCTGACTCTGCCTTGTTCAACGTCTTTGGCGGCGGCCTGGTACTGCTCCAATACGCTGGCCGGGATCCGGCCGCGAGCGCTGACCGCGATGCCGTGGTCTTTGGCCCGCGCCCGGAAGCGCGTAGCCTGAACGGTGACGGCGACTGGACTTCCGGTGTGCCGCCTGGGAGGCCGAAGGTGGCTGCGCTTGCGGCACTACCAGGCGGTTGGGTTCGCCGGGCGGTGAGGTGAGGTGATGGCTGTCGCTGACGGGGCGCTGGCGGACACGCTGGCCCGGCCGATCCGCGACCTGCGGGTCTCGGTCACCGACCGGTGCCAGTTCCGCTGCACCTACTGCATGCCCCGGGAGGTGTTCGGCCGGGACTTCGCGTTCTTGCCCAGGGATCAGCTGCTGACCTTCGAGGAACTGACCCGGGTCGCGCGTATCTTCGCTGGCCTGGGGGTCCGAAAGCTGCGGCTGACGGGCGGCGAGCCGCTGCTGCGCCGTGACCTGGAGAAGCTGGTCGCGATGCTGGCAGGGATCGGCGGCATCACGGACATCGCCCTGACCACGAACGGGGCGCTGCTGGCGAGCAAAGCCCCGGCGCTGGCCGCGGCCGGCCTGCGGCGGGTAACCGTCAGCCTGGACTCGCTCGACGACGCGGTCTTCATGGCGCTCAACGACGCCGGGTTCCCGGTCGCGCGGGTGCTGGACGCGATCACAGCGGCGGCCGCCGCGGGTCTGGCGCCGGTGAAGGTGAACATGGTGGTCAGGCGCGGGGTGAACGAGCAGTCGATCCTGCCGATGGCCGGGCATTTCCGCGGCACCGGGCACGTGCTGCGGTTCATCGAGTACATGGACGTCGGCACCACCAACGGCTGGCGGCTGGACGACGTCGTCCCGGCCGCGGAGATCATCTCGCTGATCAGCGGCCAGTGGCCCGTCGAACCGGTGGAGCCGGCCTACCCCGGGGAGGTCGCCCGCCGCTACCGGTACCGTGACGGCGCCGGTGAGATCGGGCTGATCGCCTCGGTCACCCAGCCATTCTGCCGCAGCTGCACCCGCGCCCGGCTGTCAGCCGACGGCAAGCTCTACACGTGCCTGTTCGCCGCCGCCGGGCACGACCTGCGCGGCCCGTTGCGCGGCGGCACCAGCGACCTGGCGCTGCGTGAGCTGATCAGCGCCATCTGGACCCGGCGGGCCGACCGTTATTCCGAGCGGCGCGCCACCCAGACCAGGCCTGCGCAGCAGCACGAACCGAAAGTCGAGATGTCCCGCATCGGCGGCTAGCACCACCCCTCACCCGGCAGACCAGGCAGGTCACGGACGGAGGCGGAACTGACCGTGACGTACGTGATCGCCGAGCCGCGCATCGACGTCAAGGACAAGTCCTGCGTCGAGGAGTGCCCGGTCGACTGCATCTGCGAAGGCGAGCGGATGCTCGACACATCTACCCCGGCGAATGCTCGACTGCGGTGCCTGCGAGCCCGTCTGCCCGGTCGAGGCGATCTGCTAGCAGGACGACGTCCCCGGACAGCGGGCGCGGTTCACCGCCGGGAACGCCACGTTCTTCGCCCAGCTCGGCTCCCCCGGGCGGCGCCGCCAAACCGGACCGCTACCTTATGACACCGAATACGTCGCCGGCTACATCGTCACCGGGCGGTGACCGCGCCGCAGACGGCGCATAAAGGAGATGGCCGGCATGCGCTACCGGCTCGAGGTCCGGCTCACACCCGCCGACGTCGGCCAGCGGGTCGTGATCCGCTGGCGGCCCGGCCCAGCCGGCAGCACGCAGAGGACCGACGTGGTGGGCATTCTCGAACAGGTCGACACCGGATCATTCGCGGTCCGCACCCGCGACGGCACGCTAGTGGTGATCCCCGCCGCTCACGCACTCGCCGGAAAGGTCATACCGCCAGCACCGCCGCGCCGGCAGCGCCAGGATCGGCCATCATCCTGACCCGGCGACGGCGCCTACGGCGAGAGCCCGCGACGGGGATCCCCGGCCGCTGAGCGCCCCGGGCGCGGCGCTCCCCTGGACGACAGGCTGGCACGCGCCTCCATGTCACCGGGTCCAATCCCAGCCGCCGCAACCCAGCCTCCCCTGCCCTCCCCGTGCCGGCCAGGCCGCCACGGCCCGCCACAGACAGCGGCGCCAGCCCGCAGCCCGAGGCCCAGCCAGACACATGAGGCAGACACGTAACGGGGTAATCAGGGTGCGGCGAGCCATCCGCTTGGCAGGGTCACTACGCGCGCCGAGCCGGGGATCCGGCAGCTGGCCTGCCTGCGGTCCGTTCGCGCTCAGTGACCGTGATTGCGAAGCTTGACTAGCTGCCCCGGCCGCGGGTAGCAGGGGCCGCCTGACCGGCCCGGCTGGGGAGGCAACACCAGTGGATGCGACGCCGACGGGGCCAGCGCGAGGTCCTGACCCAGCTTCCGCCGGTACTGCGGCAGCCACGGTCCGGGTAAAGCCCGGCCCGGATGAGGACGCAGTCGCCGCCCTGTACCAGATGCACTACCGGCCGCTGGTTCGCCTGGCGGCGCCGCTGGCCGGCGACACCGCCCTGGCCGAGGATGTGGTCCAGGACTGCCTTGTCGCCATGCTTGGCGGCTGGCGGCGGCTCCGGGCCGCCGATCAGGCCCTGCCTTATCTGCGCCAGTCGGTGATCAACCGTTCCCGGTCGGTGCTCCGGCACCGGGCCGTCGCCGGCCGGTACCTGTCCCCGGCGTGGATGCCTGACATCCCCAGCGCCGAGGACAGCGCGCTGGAATCGTGGCAGCGTTCGGTGGTGGTCTCGGCGCCGGGCGCGCTGCCGGCCCGGCAGCGCGAGGCGCTGGTGCTCAGGTACTACGCCGGGCGGCCGGGTCCGCGGGCCGCGGCCGTCATGGGCATCAGCGTGGGGGCGGTGAACAGACACATCTGGCGGGCCCTGACGTCGCTGCGAGCGGCCTTGGAAGCCGAGCCGACACGCCCCCGAGGCGGCCGGCCTGCCGGCCGCCCCGGGCACGGCCTTTGCATAGTCGATTGATGGTGTCCTGAGCAGCGCGGATCTGCCCGACACGCCGTGATCGCGTGGTTGCGTGGGCAGGCACGGCCCGGCAGTGATCATGAGGTTTGCCCAACTTCGTGATCTTCGCCGGGAGCCGTGCCTGCCATGCCATCTTCGCCTATCGTGCTGGCCGCTGGCCAGCTTGCCCTGCTCGGCCGCCGCGGTCCCGCGCTTGCGGGCACTCGCCGGAGGACCTGCTGGAAGCGCCCAGGCACGTGCCCGACCTGCGCGACCGGCGCGGGATCCGATTCGGCGCCACGGGACGTTCCGCAGCGCGATGTAGCAGAACCAGTCCATCGGTCCCAGTAAGCGCCTCCTGCTCGTCGCCGAGCGCAACGATGGCTCGATATGTGTCGCACCGTGCCGATCAGCGTAGCTGTCAGTGCCGCACCAGAAGGAACGTTATGGCGCAGTGCCGTAGTCGTCTCCGCGAGCTGGAAATCCGTCCTTACTCGACCGCTCATGCCGATGTCCGGATGCCTAAAGTGATCTCGGGACACGCCGCTGCTGGCTTGCGAATCTGCAAGGATAGGCGCGTGTCGTACGACCTCCACGTGTACGCGGCGGCCGCGCTCAGCGCTGCAGAGTTGCGCGATTTGGTCGCTCGCATACCGCGACTGGAGGTTGCGGATTTCGACGCGGCGCGACGCTGGTACTCCGTAGTGCGCGGCGCGAGGCGTCGGTGTTGCTTCACGGTGGACGGACCATTCGACCTCGAAGCCGAAGACGTACCGGAAGATGTGACGGCGACTCTGCTTGGCGTCACTCACGTGTTCCATGTGACCGTGGAAGGCTCGGCGGATGCGGACGTTCCGTATGCGGTTCGCTTCGCGAGAAGCTTGGCGCAGGCGCTCCGTGGTGTGGTCGCCGATCAGCAGTCAGACCAGATCTGGGCTCGCGGCGTTGAGCGGACGTCAGCGACGCCGGCACGCAATGAGCGGGTGAAGGTCATCAATCTGGACTGGTACACCCGCAGAATGTTCGTCGGCGCTGACTTCGGCGCGCGGTACCCGGCAATCTGTCGACGGCTACTCCCGGAAGCACTCCCACGCCGCTTCGGGGAGTATGAGCCGCTCCAAGGCAAGCTCGCAGAAGCAGGAGACGACGGGTTCGCGAACGCGTGGCGCGACGCCACCTCGACCTTGTTCTTCACCGCGTCGCCACCGTGCATCTCGGGCTCGATGTGGGCAGGGCCAGCTGAGCAACACCCACGTCCGATCTGGCACATGAGCGTCAATCTGCATTACCAGCCGCTGGCAGCCGACCCGCGTTGGCGCGAGGCCGTTCGGCGGTTCTTCTTGGCGATTGCCGAAGACCTTCACGCCTTCTTCGCGTCGGCCGAGGTCACCCGTGGCAACATTTGGAACGGCCGGTCCCTGTGGTCGGATGGCGAGACCGAATGGCCCATCATGCCCGCGCGAGTTCAAGGCTGGATGGGACTTCCGCCATACCCATTGTGGTGGGCATGGTACGGAGAGCCGTACCGCGGCTTGATCCTCGGTCGCCTGTCCGGGGGCGAAGTCACGGAGACCGCCGGCGGGATGCTCCACCAACTAGCTGCTGAGCCCCTGGACCGCGACGCACTCACGGGCCGCACAACCCGCCGTGCGGGTCTACGCCGCGTCAGGTCGTGGACACGGTCCGACCTGCTGGCACACGTTCGCGCGAACGATGGCCGCGTCCGACCCACACCGATCGACCCTGCCGATTGCATCCCGGCCGACCTGCAATGAGCCACCCCGCGCAGCCCAGCGCGAACCTCAACCCGAAACGGCCGGATCTGCCGCTCCGAGGACATCCGGTCCCAGGAGTGCGGCTCGGCGGCCTGGCTCCGGATCGGACGCGGCCGCCGGACTCCGGACAGTGCCGCCCTGCTTAACTGATGGGCGGGAAGACATGCGGGCCAGGAGCTGGACGATGACAGATGCGGCTGACGCCGGCAAGAGATGGGACACAGACAGCCGGCTCGAAGGCGTGGCCGACTCCAGCGTCTTCGCTGCTGCCCTCGAGGAGCTTGCGGTGCTGGCCCGCCGCCCAGGCTGGGTCACCGAAGAACCCGAGGTCCACCTGGTACCCCACCTGCGTGATGCGAATGTGGCAGGGCTACGGCTCCTCGATAGCTGCGTCCGGGACGACGGCGTGCTGGACGTCGCGGCAGAGTACAGCCCCGGCGACAGCCGCCGCGACATCCGGCGGCGGGCATGGGCGCTCATCGGGGCCATAGCCGAGCCCGCGGCCAGCGTGCGCGAGCACCGCGACGGCGGCGCCGTCGTCTTCGACGTCGTCACCGGCGTTCCCGAAGGTTCCGGCAAGTTCGCCAGCCACGGTCACACGCTCCGGCTCACACTCCGCTCGGCGGCGACTCCGTAGGCGCGCACCTGCGGCCAGCATCCTCATCTGCCGCATACGGCGTGCGGCGTATTCGTGGGTCCGAACATGCAGGTGCTGTATGAGCTACCGCCACGTCAGGTGGTCGGTCCCGAACCAGCTGGATCTTTGGACAGGATGCAGAACTCGTTGCCGTCAGGGTCGGCCAGGGTGATCCAGCCACTGCCATCAGGCCGGCGATGGTCCGCCAGATACGACGCGCCCAGCGCGAGAACTCGCTCGACCTCCTGCTCGCGGGTGCAGTCCGCGGGCTGCAGGTCCAAGTGGACCCGGTTCTTCCCCTGCTTGCCGTCGCGAACGGTAATGAACAGCAGCATCTGACTGCCGTCGCGCGAGGTGATCAGGCATTCCTCGTGGCCGGGCTCGTTCGGGTCGCCGGGATCCTCAACGAAGTCCAGCACCTGCGACCAGAACAAGGTAGCTATTCATCCCTGAAGGAGCGGGGTCGTGTCAAGGGTGGCGCGAGCTGGGGTTTTGCGGGTTGAGCGGCTCTGCTGGGCATGCGTGACTGGCGTCTCCTGTTCCCTGATAGCTGCCATGTCTGTGGCGAGCGGCC
>WNGN01000808.1_pt1 | contig 20266 bp, 17 predicted proteins | sample 5400561 | NCBI WGS metagenome assembly WNGN01 (sample SAMN13153379, study PRJNA577476) | soil metagenome | isolation source: 115 cm soil or saprolite under Garry oak tree replicate 2 | place: USA:California | collected 2016-06-15
AGGACACGCCGACCGACTTGTTCGTGAAATGGGGCGGCGCGCTGTTCGTGACCAGGTTGCCGCATTCGCCTGTCGATGTGGTGGCATGGCACGGCAATTATGCGCCGTACAAATACGATCTGCGGACCTTCTCGCCGGTCGGCGCGATTGGCTTCGACCACCCCGATCCGTCGATCTTCACGGTGCTGACGTCGCCTTCGGAGACCGCGGGCACCGCCAACATCGACTTTGTCATTTTCCCGGAGCGCTGGGCGGTGGCGGAAAACACCTTCCGTCCGCCATGGTATCACATGAACATCATGTCGGAGTTCATGGGGCTGATCTACGGCGTCTACGATGCCAAGCCGCAAGGGTTCACGCCCGGCGGCATCAGCCTGCACAACATGATGCTGCCGCACGGCCCGGATCCCGAGGCCCTCGATCACGAAGCCGGTCAAGCTCACGGGCACCATGGCCTTCATGTTCGAGACGCGGTACCCGCAGCGTATCACCACGCACGCGGCAAAATCCTCGACGCTGCAGGATGATTATGCCGATTGCTGGAAGGGCCTTGAAAAGCGGTTCGATCCGAGCAAGCCGTGAGGTTTGCGCCGTCGAGTCTTTCTGAGTCATTCCGGGGCATCGCGCAGCGATGAACCCGGAATCTCGAGATTCCCCGATGTGCAATTGCACATCTGAGGTCTGGTCCTTCGGACCATCCCGGAATGACGGCGGATAGGGTTCGTCGAAACATGAGCAGGAACAAAAATAGTGCCCCATCCCAACGATCCCTCCCTCCGCTCCTTCATCGAGGTCGAAGCCACATCTGACTTTCCGATCCAGAACCTGCCCTATGGCGTGTTTTCAACAAAGGACGGATTAGCTCCGCGCGTTGGCGTCGCGATCGGCAATTACGTGCTCGATCTTTGGGAGCTGGAAAAGGACGGACGGCTGGGCGTCGGCGATCTCGGGGTGTTTGCGGCGCCGATGCTGAATCCGTTCATGGCGCTGGGGCCGAAGGTCTGGTCGCGCACCCGGGCGCGGATCAGCGAATTGTTGCGCCATGATCATCCGGAGTTGCGCGATAACGGCGAGTTACGCCAACGCGCGCTGGTGCCGATGGCGGATGCAAACTTGCATCTGCCGTTCGCGGTCGCCGGTTACACTGATTTCTATTCGTCGAAGGAGCATGCCACCAATGTCGGCGTCATGTTTCGCGGCAAGGACAATGCGTTGCAGCCGAACTGGCTGCACATGCCGATCGGTTACAACGGCCGCGCTTCCACTGTGGTGGTGAGTGGCACAAAGGTCCGCCGCCCTCGCGGCCAGCTCAAACCGCCGACGGTGGAGTTGCCGAGTTTTGGGCCATGCAAGCGGCTCGATTTCGAGCTCGAAATGGGCGTCGTGATCGGGCAGCCGTCGCCAATGGGTGAGATGCTCAGCGAGCAGCAGGCGGAGGGTATGATCTTCGGCTTTGTGCTGTTGAACGACTGGAGCGCGCGGGATATCCAGCAGTGGGAATATGTGCCGCTCGGGCCGTTTCAGGCCAAGGCGTTCGCAACCTCGATTAGCCCATGGATCGTCACCCGCGAGGCGCTGGAGCCGTTTCGCCTGCATGGCCCGGTGCAGGATCCGGCGCCGCTGCCTTACCTGCAACAGGCGCAACCGAACAATTACGATCTGCAGCTCGATGTCGGTTTGCGCGCGGCGCAAATGAACGAGGCTGCCAATATCTGCCGCACCAATTTCAAATACATGTACTGGTCGTCGGTGCAGCAACTGGTGCACCACGCTTCATCCGGCTGCGCCATGAATGTCGGCGATCTCCTGGGCTCCGGCACCATCAGCGGTCCGGACAAGCACCAGCGCGGCAGCCTGCTTGAAATAAGCTGGAACGGCACCGAGCCGGTTGAACTGGCGAGCGGCACCGTCAGGACATTTCTCGAAGACGGCGATTCGCTGGTCATGCGCGGCTGGTGCCAGGGCGATGGCTACCGTGTCGGCTTTGGGGAGGTTGAGGGGACGATAGTGGCGGCAGGATGATTTTCTCCGTCATTGCGAGGAGCGAAGCGACGAAGCAATCCACGCTTACTTTGTGGATCAATGGATTGCTTCGCTTCGCTCGCAATGACGGGCGGACCATTCACCGCTCTTCCGGCGGAATATTCCGAATCCGGGCCGAATGCGCGGCGAGATCGTCCAGGCTATAGGACAAATGCACGCGCTTGTCCGACGGTGGACGTTTCTCGACCGACAATCCAGGACGCCATTCCTTTGCAGGCCGGATCGGCCGCGCGACGAAACCGCCGCCGCAGTTCGGGCATACGTTGTGCAGCTTGTTCTCGACGCAGTCCGCGCAGAACGTGCATTCGTAAGTGCAGATGCGCGCTTCCACAGAATGCGGCGGAAGATCCTTGTCGCAATATTCGCAGTTCGGCCGGAGTTGCAGCGCCATGGTCGTCTCGTGATGGTGAATGCGAGCCGGATCATCGCAAATCAAGCGCTGGACGCGAATGCCGAAAATCCCTCGATTTCGGCCATCTCGCCAGCAAAATTATCGACGCAACTCCTTGAGCGGCAGCCTTGAGCTCTCCTTCAATCGATCCAGCACGATCGACGAACGTACATGCGCCACGCTCTGGTGCGGCATCAGCACGTTGTTGACGATATCCGAGAGACTCTTCAGGTCGCGCAGCACGACCTTCAACAGATAGTCGGCGTCGCCGGTGAGCGAATAGGCCTCCTGGATATCGTCGACCCGATTGACCAGCGTCCGAAACCGCTTGGCGTTGTCGGGCGAATGGGTCGCCAGCGTGATGTGAATGAATGCGATGACGTTGAAGCCGAGCGCTTCGCTCGCGAGGTCGGCGTGATAGCCCGATATCACGTTCTCTTCCTCCAGCCGCATGCGGCGGCGGGAGCATTGCGAGGCCGAGAGGCCGGCGACGTCGGCCAGCTGCTGGTTGGTCAGGCGGCCATCATCCTGCAATGCGCTCAATATCTTCAGGTCGAAGGCATCAACCGATATCATGCGTCAAACGTCCATATTGTGCACGAATCGTGCATAATGTAGCAGAAATACCTGGCCTTTGCATGCACATTGCGCTCCTGGTGACTGAATATCCGTGCGGACAAATCAGGAGATCAGCCATGGGTCCATTTCCACACGACGCGCCGGCGGCGACGATTTCAGCCGACAATCCAATGGGCACCGATGGCTTCGAGTTTGTCGAATACGCGCATCCGCGGCCGGAACAGCTGCACGCGCTGTTCAAGCTGATGGGTTATGCACAGGTCGCGCGCCACAAGACCAGGAAGGTCACGGTCTATCGCCAGGGCGACATCAATTATCTCGTCAACGAAGCGTCCGGCACCCATGGCTTCAATTTCGTTGCCGCGCATGGACCGTGTGCGCCGTCGATGGCCTTTCGTGTGGTCGATGCGCCGCAGGCCTATCGACGCGCGCTGTCGCTCGGCGCGGAACCTGCCGACATTCCTTCCACCCAGAAAACCCTCGATGTCCCCGCGATCAAGGGAATCGGCGGCAGTCTCCTGTATTTCGTCGACCGCTACGGGGCGAAGGGTTCGGCCTACGACGCCGAATTCGACTGGCTCGGTGCAAAGAACCCGCGACCGGAAGGCGCCGGGCTGTTCTATCTCGATCACCTCACCCACAACGTCCATCGCGGCCGCATGGACGTCTGGACCGGCTTCTATGAGAAACTGTTCAACTTCCGGCAGATCCGGTTTTTCGATATCGAGGGCCGCGCCTCGGGCCTGTTCTCGCGGGCGCTGACCAGCCCCGACGGCAAGATCCGGATTCCGATCAACGAGGATGCCGGCGATTCCGGCCAGATCGAGGAATATCTCAGCGTCTATCGCGGCGAGGGCATTCAGCACATCGCCTGCGGGGCCAAGGACATCTACCGCACCGTCGAGACCCTGCGCGCCGACGGCTTGCCGTTCATGCCAGCGCCGCCCGAAACCTATTTCGAGAAGATCGACGCGCGCCTGCCTAAACACGGCGAGGACGTCGCACGGCTCAAGCGTGACGGGATTCTGATCGACGGCGAAGGCGTGGTCGAGGGCGGCCATACCAAGGTGTTGCTGCAGATTTTCTCCGCCAACGCCATCGGGCCGATCTTCTTCGAGTTCATCCAGCGCAAGGGCGACGATGGCTTCGGCGAAGGCAACTTCAAGGCGCTGTTCGAATCGATCGAGGAAGACCAGATTCGCCGCGGTGTGCTGACGCTGAACGGCGCGGCGTAAATATCTTGTAGGGTGGGCAAAGGCGCTCTTGCGCCGTGCCCACCGCTTTCACTCGGCGATGCCGTGGTGGGCACGCTTTCGCTTTGCCCACCCTACGATTTTTGCCACTCGCGCGTGAGATCAGCGATATCCGCCGTGGCGGCATCGCGGATGGCTGAGGGCGTGCGCGAGAAACGCGGCGCCGGCGCGGGTTGGGTGACGCCGTGGCGGGTGACGAAAATCTCTCTGGCCGCATTGTGCGGATGAGCGGGGGCCTCTGCCATGGTCAGGATCGGCGCGAAGCAGACGTCGGTGCCCTCCATGATGGTGCACCACTCGTCGCGGGTCTTGGTCTTGAAGACATCCGCCAGTCTTTGCTTGAGCGCGGGCCATGCCTTGCGATCCATCTGCGCATCGAAATCGGCGTCGGAAAGGCCTGCGTGCCGGCGCAGCAACGCGTAGAATTGCGGTTCGATCGAGCCGATCGAAATGAACCGGCCACATCCGCATTCATAGACGCCGTAGAAATGCGCGCCACCGTCGAGGAAATTGCTCTCGCGCTGCTCGATCCACCGGCCCGCGGCCGCCATGTCGAAGAACATCGACATCAGCGACGCCGCGCCGTCGCACATCGCGGCATCGACCACCTGTCCCTTGCCGGACTTTGACGCTTCCAGCAGTGCGGCGAGTACACCGACCACCAAATAAAGCGCTCCGCCGCCGAAATCGCCGACCAGATTGAGCGGCGGCACCGGTCTGTCTTTGGTGCCGATCGCGGCCAACGCGCCGGTCACCGAGATGTAGTTGATGTCGTGGCCGGCAGCCTGCGCCAGCGGGCCTTGCTGTCCCCATCCGGTCATGCGGCCATAGACAAGCCGCGGGTTGCGGGCCTGCACCACGTCAGGCCCGAGCCCCAGACGTTCCATCACGCCGGGACGAAAGCCCTCAATCAGCGCGTCGGCGTTGGCCAGGAGGTCGAGCACCTGCGCGATGGCGGACTTGTTCTTCAGATCCAGTTCGACGACCTTCCGTCCGCGCCCGGCCACCGATTTCAGATTCTTCTTGGCGCCGACGCGGTCGAGAGTGACCACCTCCGCGCCCATGTCCGCCAGCATCATGCAGGCAAAGGGGCCAGGCCCGATGCCGGCGAATTCGACGACGCGAAAGCCCGCGAGCGGGCCGGAAGTGCGGGTGGAGGACTGGGGGCCTGATTTGTCGAGCACGCTGTTTTTCCGTTGATGAGATAAGAAATACTACGACGTTGCGGAGGTCTTGGTGCCGTGGCGCGCGGGATCGCTCAGCGTCACCTTGGCGGCATCGGCCCACAGCCTGGCGTTCTGCTTCTGGCGTTCGGTGCCGGTGCCTTCTTCCGCCACTTTGCGGCCGAGCGCCACATAAACCGGAATCTCCTCGTCGCGCATCGGTTTTGTCATTTGTTTGCGGGCCATCGCTTTTTCGATGTAAGGCGCGAGCTCTTCCTGCTTCTGCCTTTCCCGCGCGATTTCACGCTGCCTGAATTCCGGCATCACATCCTTGGCGAACAATTCGAGCGCTTCGCAGATATCCCGGTGCTGGTTGCGACCGCCTTGCTGGATGAACACGGTCTGGTCGACGCCTGACTCCTCGAACTGCCGCAGGTGGGTTCGCAACTGATCCGGCGTGCCGATGCCGTGATCGGCGCCGGCCGCCGGCAACGCATGCCGCGCCTTTTCGAAATTGGCCCAGATATCGGTGCGTCCCGGTTTGTGCTCGCCGAAGATATAATGATGCGCAAGGCCGTAGCGGAAAAACCTTAAGCCGTCTTCGCCGCGGCGACGGGATTCCATTTCGTCTGGGTGTACCGAGAAGCCCGTCACCATCGCGACGTTGGGATTGACCGCGTGGCCGATCGGCACGCATTCCTCCTTGAAAATCCGGTAATAGTCATCGACCCATTGCCGGGCTTCGCGGGGATCGACGAAGGCGAAGGTCAGCGCGCCGATGCCGTAACGCGCGGCCATCTTGATGGTCTCGCGATTGGAGCAGGCGACCCAGAGTGGCGGGTGCGGCTTCTGCACTGGTTTGGGCACCACATTGCGGCACGGCATCTCGAAGAACTCGCCCTTGAAGCCGGGATAGGGGTCCATCACCATCATGTTGGTGCATTGCTCGACGCCCTCAGTCCACATCCGCCGCTTCTCGACCGGATCGAAGCCGACATTGAAGCCGCCGAGCTCCATCAGCGAGGCGCTCTCGCCGGTGCCGAATTCGACGCGGCCGTTGGAGACGAGATCGAGCGTGGCGATGCGCTCGGCGACCCGCACTGGGTGATTGTATTTCGGCGGCATCAGGCAGATGCCGTGGCCGAGGCGGATGTTCTTGGTGCGCTGCGAGCAGGCGGCGAGGAATATTTCCGGCGCGGAGGAGTGCGAATATTCCTCGAGAAAATGGTGTTCGACTTCCCAGGCGTAGTCGATGCCGAGCTTGTCGGCGAGTTCGACCTGATCGAGCGCCTCCTGAAACAGCCTGTGTTCGTCGCCTTCGTTCCATGGCCGTGGAAGCTGGTGTTCGTAGAAAATACCGAATTTCATGGGCGCTCCCTGGCGCGTATTCCGCAAAAGCCTGCCCTCGACCTGATCGGGGGTGGGTGCCGGTTTTGCGAACAGAATACGCGTAAAGCTGAATTTCTTAATTAGCTGATTAGCTAAATTGTCTCGCCTTGCGGGGAGCGTGGCAAGCGCCAATTGGTCAGAATATGACCAAATGCAGAGCGGCGCGCATCGCTGCGCGCCGCTTGCTCTATCCGAATGGAAAGAAGCCCGATCAGCCGGCGGCAGTGACCGCTCGTTGCGCCATTACCTTGATCAGGTTGGCGCGATAGTCCGACGAGCCATGAATATCACTCATCAACCCGCCAGCGGAAATATTGACGCTGTCGAGCGCGCCTGCCGACCAATTGGCCGTCAGCGCCGCCTCGATGGCCGGCACCCGCATGACGCCATCCTGTGAGGCGCCCGTCGCGGCGACGCGGACGTCACCTGCCGGGGTCTTGGCGACGAACACGCCGGTCAGGGCGAAGCGCGACGCCGGATGGTTGAACTTGGAATAGCCCGCTTTGGCCTGAACCGGGAACGACACGGCGGTGATGATTTCGCCGTCGTCGAGCGCCGTGGAGAACAGGCCCTTGAAGAATTCATCCGCCGATATCGAACGCTTGTTGGTCTTCACGGTGGCACCGAGCGCTAGCACCGCCGCCGGATAGTCGGCCGCGGGATCGTTGTTGGCCAGCGAGCCGCCGATGGTGCCGCGATATCGCACGGCCGGATCGCCGATCAGCGAGGCGAGGTAAGCCAGCGCCGGGATCGCCTTTTGCACCGGTCCGCTCGAGGCCACGTCGTAGTGGGTCGTCGCTGCCTTGATCGTCACCGCATCGGCGGAAACTTCGACGCCGATGAGGTCCGTGATCTTTCCAAGATCGATCACGTCGGACGGCGAGGCAAGCCGCTGCTTCATCACCGGAATCAAAGTGTGGCCGCCGGCGAGATATTTCGACTCCGCGCCCTTTGCGAACAGCGCCGCGGCTTCGTCGACCGAGGAGGGGCGATGGTAAATTGTCTCGTACATGTCTTGTCTCCCTCTCAGCCGTGAATGGCGTGCCACACCCGATCGGGTGTCGCCGGCATCTCAAGCTTGTTGTTGCCGATCGCGTCGGTGATGGCGTTGATGACGGCGGCCGATGCGCCGATCGCGCCGGCCTCGCCGCAACCTTTGACGCCGAGCGGATTGCCCGGACACAGTGTCGTGGTGTGGCTTAATTTGAACGACGGCAGGTCGTCAGCGCGCGGCATGGTGTAATCCATGAACGACGCGGTCACGAGCTGGCCGCTGGAGTCGTAAACCGCGCCTTCCAGCAGCGCCTGACCGATTCCCTGGGCGAGGCCGCCATGGACCTGGCCTTCGACGATCATCGGATTGATCAGCCGCCCGAAATCGTCAGCGGCGACGAAGTTGACGAAAGAGGTCTTGCCGGTGCCGGAATCGACCTCGAGTTCGCAGATGTAGGCGCCCGCAGGGAAGGTGAAGTTGGTCGGGTCGTAGAACGCGCCTTCCTTCAAGCCGGGCTCCATGCCGTCAGGCAGGTTGTGCGCGGTATAGGCGGCGAGCGCCACCATCGGCAGCGCGATCGACTTGTCGGTGCCGGTGACCTTGAACTCGCCGTTCTCGATGACGATGTCGCCCTCGGAGGCCTCGAGCTGATGCGCGGCGATTTTCTTGGCCTTGGCCTCGACCTTCTCCATCGCCTTGAGGATCGCCGTCAAACCGACGGCGGCCGAGCGCGAGCCATAGGTGCCCATGCCGAACTGCACCTTGTCGGTGTCGCCATGGACGATCTGGACCTGGCTGATGGGGACGCCCAGGCGTTCCGCGACCAGCTGGCAGAAGGTCGTCTCATGACCTTGGCCGTGGCTGTGCGATCCCGTGAGGATTTCAATGGTGCCGACCGGATTGACGCGGACTTCAGCGGATTCCCACAGACCGACGCCGGCGCCCAGGCTGCCGACCGCTTTCGAGGGCGCGATGCCACAGGCCTCGATGTAGCAGGAGACGCCGATGCCGCGCAGCTTGCCTTCCTTCTTGGCTTTCTCCTTGCGGGCCGCGAAGCCGGCGTAGTCGATCGCCTTCATCGCGGAGTCGAGTGACGCGCCGAAATCGCCGATGTCGTAGGCCATGATCACGGGCGTCTGGTGCGGGAAGGCGGTGATGAAGTTCTTGCGGCGCAATTCCGCCGGATCGACCTTCAGCTGCCGTGCCGCCGTTTCCATCAGCCGTTCCACCACGAAACTTGCCTCGGGCCGGCCCGCGCCTCGGTAGGCGTCGACCGGAGTGGTGTTGGTGTAGACGGTGATCACCTCTGCGAAGATGTTGGGAATGTTGTACTGGCCCGACAGCAGCGTCGCATAGAGATAGGTCGGCACCGAGGAGGAGAACAGCGACATATAGGCGCCGAGATTGGCGTAGGTCTTCACGCGCAGCCCGGTGATCTTGTTGCTGGCGTCGAACGCCAACTCGGCCTTGGTGAGGTGATCACGGCCATGGGCGTCAGTCAGGAAGGCCTCGGAGCGATCGCCGGTCCACTTTACCGGGCGCCGCACCTTCTTGGAGGCCCACAACGCCACCATTTCTTCCGGATAGATGAAGATTTTCGAGCCGAAACCGCCGCCGACATCGGGTGCTACGACCCGCAGCTTGTGCTCCTGCGCGATGTTGTAGAATGCCGACAGCACCAGCCGCGCGACATGCGGATTCTGCGACGTCGTGTACAGCGTGAAATGCTCTTCGGCGTCGTTGTATTCCGCGATCGCCGCGCGCGGCTCCATCGCATTCGGCACCAGCCGGTTGTTGGTGATGTCGAGTGAGACCACGTTGGCCGCCGATTTGAATGCTGCCTCCGTCGCCGCCTCGTCGCCGATCGTCCAGTCGTAGATCACGTTGCCGGGGGCTTCGGGATGCAGTTGCGGCGCGCCCGGCTTGATCGCTGCGCGGATATCGGCCGCAACGGGAAGCTCCTCATAATCGACGACGACGGCTTCGGCGGCATCCTTCGCCTGGTTCTTGGTCTCGGCAATGACGACCGCGACCGCCTGTCCGGCAAAGCGCACCGTTTCCGGTGCCATCGCCGGCCACGCGCCCATCTTCATCGCCGTGCCGTCCTTGGATGTGATCGCCCAGCCGCAGATCAAATTGCCGACCTTGTCATCGACGATCTGCTGTCCAGTCAGCACGCCGACAACGCCCGGCATCTTCATCGCCGCCGAGGAGTCGATGCTCTTTACCTTGGCATGTGCGTGCGGGCTGCGGATGAAATGCGCGTGGGTCATGTCCTGCAGCTTGATGTCGTCAACGTAGCGGCCCTTGCCGGTGGTGAAGCGCCGGTCTTCCTTGCGCACTACGCTTGCGCCAATACCTTCAACACCCATCGTATCTCTCCCTGTCGGACCGCATCGTCAGCGCATCCTGTTGGCGCAGATCGCGGTCGGCTTTTGGTTTTCGAAAGTCGAATTTTTAGAATCACGAATTGGGCTGACTATTCCGCGGCCTGCGAAACCTGCATGCGGCCGGCGGCGTCGAGCACCGATTTGACGATATTGTGGTAGCCGGTGCAGCGGCAGATATTGCCCTCAAGCTCGTGCCGGACGGTGTCCTCGTCGAGCTTGCCGCCGTAGCGGTTGACGATATCGATCGCCGACATGATCATGCCCGGCGTGCAATAACCGCACTGCAGCCCGTGATTGTCGCGGAACGCCGATTGCATCGGGTGCAGTTCGTCGCCCTTCGAGATGCCCTCGATGGTGGTGACGTTGGCGCCGTTGGCCTGCCCGACCAGCACCGTGCATGATTTGACCGCCCGCCCATCGATATGCACGACACAGGCGCCGCACTGGCTGGTGTCACAGCCGACATGGGTACCGGTCAGATTCAGATTTTCGCGCAGGAGATGGACAAGGAGGGTCCGGTCCTCGACATCGGCCGAGACCGCCTTACCGTTCACCGTCAATTTGATGGTAGACACGCGTGATACCTCCCGAGGTTTTATAATTATTCCAATTAGAGGCACGGGGGCGGGACTTTGCAACTAGGATTTTCGTCGCGAAGGTCATCGTGATGCCATCTGCGCTTCAGCCGCCGTCCGGGCCGGCGCCGGGACGGCCCGTAAGGGCCGCGATGCGGATCACGGCTGCAAATTTGTGGCTTTCTCGGCACCGGACTTGATGGTCTATTCCGCGCCAATTGAGGTGGTGTTGGGTCCTGGCATAAGCCACGGACTTCAAACCACAATGCCGCGCGAGGGAGCTTTTTGACGTGATCGACAAGCAGGTGAAGACTACAGCCGACGCCGTCGCCGGGGTTCGCGACGGATCGACGGTACTGGTGGCCGGATTTGGCGCCGTCGGTGTCGCGGATCATCTGCACGACGCCCTTCACGAACAGGGCGCCCGGGAGCTGACCATCGTCGCCAACAACTCCGGCAACGGCGATTACGGTCTGGCCCGGCTGATCAATTCTGGCCGCGTGCGCAAGGTGATCTGCTCGTACCCGCGTTCCGGCGACTACTCCGCCTTCCTCAAGGCGTACCGCGCCAAGAGCCTTGAGCTGGAATTGGTCCCGCAAGGCACCATCAGCGAACGCATGCGCTGTCATGCCGCCGGCCTCGGTGGGTTTTTCTCGCCGGTTTCGGCGGGGACCAAGCTCGCGGAAGGCAAGGAGACCCGGGAAATCGATGGCCGGCTGCATGTGTTCGAGAAGCCGCTGAAGGGCGATATTGCGCTGCTCAAGGCCAACAAGGCCGACCGCTGGGGCAATCTCACTTACATAAAGTCGGCGCGGAATTTCAACCCTGTGATGGCGATGGCCGCCGAGTTGACCGTGGTCGAGGTCGACCAGATGGTGGAGCTCGGCGAGATGGATCCCGAAGCGGTGGTCACCCCGAGTATTTTTGTCGATCGCATCGTCGTTGTTGGAGCAAATGCATGATTCCGTTGACGCGTGAACAAATGGCATGGCGCGCCGCGCAGGATTTGCCGGAAGGCGCCTATGTCAATCTCGGCATCGGCATTCCGACCTTGGCGGCAAGCTACGTGCCGCCGGGGCGCGAAGTGATCTTTCAGAGCGAGAACGGCATCCTCGGCATGGGTCCGAAGCCGGAGCCCGGCAGGGAAGACCCCTATATGGTCGATGCCGGCAAGAACTTGACGACGCTGGTCCCCGGCGGCTGCTTCGTCCATCACGCCGACGCGTTCCTGATGATCCGCGGCGGCCATCTCGATGTCAGCCTGCTCGGCGCCTTCGAAGTATCCGAAAAGGGCGATCTTGCGAACTGGACCACCGAAGACCCGGCCTTCCCGCCCGGCATCGGCGGCGCCATGGACCTGGCGGTCGGCGCCAGGGAAATCCGTATCATTATGGAGCACACCAGCAAGAAGGGTGAGCCTCGAATCCTGAGGCATTGCACCTATCCGCTCACCGCGGCCGGCTGCGTCAAGCGCATCTACACCAATCTCGCGGTGATCGACGTAACCTCGCAGGGACTGGTCGTGACCGAGATGGTTGCGGGCATGACGGTTGAGAAGCTGCAGGTGCTGACCGAGCCGGAGCTGCAATTGGCCTCCAATTGGCAGGTGCTGGCGCCGCCCGAAGCTCCCGAGGCCCGTGCGGCGTAGGCGCCCCCGAGAATCGAGCCGAAAATGATCCGTCATGGCCGCGCCATGACGGGATTTGTTCTCCCTGCGGCGGCTCGTTGAGGTGAGGATTTCGGCCTAAATTTACGGCCTTTTATCCATTCTGCCCTAGTTTTCAGCACTGGATCCGGGAGCGGCGTTGCCGAGTCTGCCGGGTCTTCAGAAAGAAGACGGGGGTTCGAGTGGCATCGTTGAAGCGTGTCTGGCCACAATCGATATCGCTGAGGTTTCCGACCTTGCGCTTTCGCGCCAAAGTCATGCTCGGCTTTGCCGTCGTGCTGGCGATTTCGGCGGTCAGCATGGGCATCGCCTATCTTGGATTTGAGCGCGTCTCGGTTGGTGTGACGTCCTACCGGAAAAGCGTGTCGGAAGCCGATCTGGCGCGCAATATCGATCGTGAACTGATCTCGTACCGGGCGCTGGCGCGCTACTACGTGGTGACCGGAAAAGAAGATGACGGCAGGGCGGCGCTGGCCGCCGAAGCCAGCCTGAAGGACGCCATCGATCAATCGATGAAGGGCACCACAAACCCGGCGGGCCTCGAGCAGATCACGCGCCTGGCCCGCGAATTCCGCACCTTCACCAAGATTTTTGCCGATATTCTCAAGGTCAAGAGCGAGAGCGCGCTGGTGACGCAAAATCAGCTGACGCGCGGCGGCACGATGCTGCGTTACAAGCTCGACGATCTCGCCAGCAACGCGGCCGAAGCGGAGCTTCCCGCCGTTGAACTCGGCGCGAAGCAGGTCACCGCGCAATATCAGGCCGCGACAGCGCTCGCCAATACATTCGTCATCAATTCGGATCAGACAGTTGCCACCAGCGCGCTGGCGCGGCTCAAATTTGTCGAAAACTCGCTGCGGGCGATATCGTCGACCGATGAAAAGATCGTGCAGAGCGTTCAGGAGGTTTCCGCATTGCTGGATGAGTATCGGAAGTCCCTCAGCAAACTGGTCGAAAATTCGAAATCGATCGATGAGCTGACGACCGAAATGGCCGAGTCCGCGACCGCGATCATGCAAGGTTCAGGCGCGATGAAGGTGGCTCTGCTTTCCGATCAACAAAGACTTGAATCCGAATCCGATGCGAGCATTGGTGAGACCGAGCGTTTGATTGCAATGCTCGCGGCCGGCGGCTTCCTGCTGGGCGGAGTATTGGCCGTGTTGCTGGGCAAGGGAATTTCCCGACCCATGACCGCAATGTGCAAGGCCATGCGCGAACTCGCCGGCGGCAATTTCGATGTCGTGCTGCCGGGCCTCGGGCGCAGGGATGAACTCGGCGAGATGGCGGCCGCGGTGGAAGAATTCAAGCTGCAGGCCATCGCCAAGGCGGAACGGGATGCCGCCGCGCAGGATGCCCAGAACCGCGCCAGCAGCGCGGCGCGCCGTACCGAGCTCATTCGTTTTGCCGACGATTTCGAAGCGGCGGTAGGTGCCATCGTTTCGAACGTTTCGTCATCAGCCGTTCAACTCGAGTCGGCCGCCGGGACGTTGACGCGGACCGCGGAAACCACGCAGAACCTGTCGAGCCGGGTCGCCGGCGCATCGGAGGAGGCGTCCAGCAACATGCAATCGGTCGCCACCGCCACCGAGGAGCTTTCCGCCTCGGTCGACGAGATCGGAAGACGGGTGTGCGAATCCAACAAGATCGCGGAGGCGGCAGTGCTTCAGGCGCAGCAAACCGATGGGCGCATCGGCAAGTTGTCACGCGCCGCGCAGCAGATCGGCGACGTGGTCAAGCTGATCACGGCGATTGCCGAGCAGACCAATCTGCTGGCGCTGAATGCAACGATTGAATCCGCCCGCGCCGGCGAGGCCGGTCGAGGGTTCGCCGTCGTCGCCTCCGAGGTCAAATCGCTGGCCGGCCAGACTGCGAAGGCGACCGACGAGATATCGTCCCACATTTCGGGCATGCAGGATGCGACGCAGGAATCGGTGGCAGCCATCAAGGAGATCGGCGGCACCATCGCCGAGATATCGAACATCGCGTCGTCGATTGCGAACGCGGTGGAGCAGCAAAGCTCGGCAACCCAGGAAATCGCGCGCAGCGTTCAGACCGTCGCCCAGGGAACCCAGGAAGCTGCCGCCAATATCATGCACGTGAATCGCGGCGCCACCGAAACCGGGTCGGCATCGGAGGAGGTCTTGAATTCGGCAAAATCCCTCTCGACCGAAAGCACGCGCTTGCGCGAGGAACTCGACCGCTTCATGGCGAATATCCGCGCGGCTTAGGGCTTGTCATTCAAACGACGTCATCATCCGCGAAAAGCGGATGATCCAGTATTCCGTGACAGTTCGGCTCTCATACGGGTCGGCGATTACTGGATATCCGCTGGAGCCTGTCATCGGGCGCGCCAAAGGCGCGACCCGTTGGCGGGTATGCCAACCGTATGGTATGAGCCGGAATATCATTCGCCGCGATGAAACTGCCGCCTCAACTCGGTCTTGGCGCGCTGCAATCGGTCGCGTTGCGCTTTCGGCAACGTCTTGCCGGCGCGGTTGATATAAAAGGTCAGCATCGAGAGCGCGGAGCGATAAGCGCCCGTCTTGCGGCGTGAACTTCGTTCCGCCGAGCGCTTGAGCGATGCCGCGATTTTCTTCGCGTTGGTTTGTTTGAAGACGCCGTGTTTCAGATCGAGCGCGTCGCTTTCCTGCGTCACTCGCTGCGACCAGCGCTTTGGCGGCGCCTGCTTCGGCGATGATTTTCTCGGCGCCGAACTTGCCTTCCTCACTGTCGTTTTACGTGTACTTTTGCTGGCCGTTTTGCGCGTTGCTGCCTTGCGCGAATGGGCTGTTCTTCGATGCTCAGCCATGATCAACTCCATGTCGTTGCAGCCGAAAAACGGGCGCAGGCGCAATCGGTTCCGTTGGGCAATGCGGGAACTCTTGCGTCCCCAAGGCGTTGGCGAATGTGGCCTGATATGAAGATTGTCGCCCTCACGTTTGAGATCCTCGGAACGTCATATTCCCGGGTATTTTCTCATTGGTTTGATGCGATGGATTTGCGGCGATCGCTGCGCCATTCGGCATTGAATAGCGGTCCTTTCGTTTTCGTGAATTTATGAGCGGCAAGCATTGGAGCACTGCGGCATGGTTGCCCCGAGCGATGCGACAATTGTTTCGGCTGATGTCGCAACGGCGCCGATACAAGGGCATGAAGATCGCGTCATCGAGACCAGTATTCCGGCGCGTCTGGACAGTCTGCGCTGGAGCAGCTTCCACACCCGCGTCGTGCTTGCGCTCGGCATCACCTGGATCCTGGATGGCTTGGAGGTCACGCTGGCCGGCGCGCTGTCTGGCGCGCTGAAAGAAAGTCCGAGGCTGCAATTCACCAATTTCGACGTCGGGTTTTCCAACAGCGCCTATCTCGCCGGCGCCGTGCTCGGCGCGCTCGGATTCGGCTGGCTCACCGACCGTATCGGGCGCAAGAAACTGTTCTTCATCACGCTGGCGCTGTATCTCACCGCCACGGCTGCCACTGCGCTGTCGTGGAATCTGGCCAGCTACGCGCTGTTTCGATTTCTTACCGGTGCCGGCATCGGCGGCGAATATACTGCGATCAATTCGACGATCCAGGAATTGGTGCCCGCGCGCTATCGCGGATGGACTGACCTGTTGATCAATGGCAGCTTCTGGATCGGCGCGGCCATGGGCGCGATCAGCGCGATCGTCCTGCTCGATCCGGCGGTGATCGGCCCCGATCTCGGCTGGCGGCTGGCATACCTCACCGGCGCCTGTCTCGGCCTCGTGGTGTTCGTGATGCGGATGTGGATCCCGGAAAGCCCGCGCTGGCTGATGATTCACGGTCAGCCCGATCGCGCCCACGCGATTGTCGACGAGATCGAACGGTCGGCTATCGGAAAGGTGCAAGACCATCCTCAACATGCCTGGCCGAAGATCAGACTGCAGATGCGCCATCACACGCCGCTGCGCGAGGTGGCGCAGACGCTGTTCTCGGTTTACCGCCAGCGCTCGATGGTCGGATTGGCGCTGATGACGGCGCAGGCGTTTTTTTACAACGCGATCTTCTTCACCTTTGCGCTGGTCTTGACCGACTTCTTCGGGATCGCGTCGAACCAGATCGGATGGTACATCCTGCCCTTTGCAGCCGGCAACTTCCTGGGTCCGCTGCTGCTCGGCCGGCTGTTCGATACGCTCGGACGTCGCGCGATGATTACGTTCACCTACGCGGTTTCGGGCATTCTGCTCGCACTTTCGGGCTATCTGTTTTCGATCGGCATGTTGAGCGCACAGACCCAGACCATCGCCTGGATGGTGATCTTCTTTTTTGCTTCGCCAGCCGCAAGTGCTGCGTATCTCACGGTCAGTGAGACCTTTCCGCTGGAGGTCCGGGCGCTCGCGATCGCGCTGTTCTATGCGGTTGGAACCGGAATTGGCGGCGTCGTCGGTCCGGCTCTGTTCGGTGCCTTGATCGACACCGGATCGCGCAACAGCGTTTTCGCAGGTTATCTGCTGGGATCGGGATTGATGATCGGGGCAGCCGTCATCGCGTGGCGCTATTGTATCGCGGCCGAGCGCCGATCGCTGGAATCAGTCGCACGGCCGCTTGCCTTTATGGAGTAGCATGAAATGAATCAGGACTTGAGCGATCGGTATTTGGACGATCAGGATTTCGCAGATAAAGACTTGCCAGATCAAGATTTGGCCGAGGTGCCATTGCAACAAGACGATTCATCGCCGGTAAAAAGGGCGCCGAACAAGGTTCTGGCGCCCAGCGAACTTGCGCGGCGGTTGGACGAGTGTGCAATTTTGCTCGATATTGATGGAACGCTGCTCGAGCTCGCGCCGACGCCACGCGAGGTGTGGGTGCCGCCGGGTCTGGCCACAACACTCAACGGCCTGCTGATGCGGACCTCAGGCGCCCTTGCGCTGGTCAGCGGGCGTTCGCTGAACGACATCGATCTGATTTTTGCGCCCGAGCAGTTCCCGGCCGTCGGGGGCCACGGCGCGGAAATGCGAATCTCGACGGATAGCGAAGCCGTCGCCACCCATGCCCCGCCGATGGACAAGGAGTTGAAGCGCCGGTTGGCGGCCATTGCCAGGCTCAGTCCGGGCATTCTGCTTGAAGACAAGGGCTATTCGCTGGCGCTTCACTACCGGCTGGCCCCGCATGCGGAGAAGGCGATTTACGCGGCGGTATCGCTGATCAGGGCCGATCTGCCCAATGCGCCGATCGAGGTGCTTCCTGGAAAATGCGTCTGCGAAATCAAGCATTCGGGCTTTAACAAGGCAACCGGCGTGCTCGAACTGATGACCCACGAACCTTTCAGGGGCCGCCGTCCGATTTTTATCGGCGACGATGTTACCGACGAAACGGTATTCGCCATCATGCCCGATCTTGACGGTCTGGCATTCTCGGTGGGCCGGCGCGCGCAAGGCGTGGCCGACCATTTCGACGAGCCCCGTGATGTGCGCGAGTGGCTTGCGCGCCTGCTCGATACCGAAAAGGCCGCAGTCCGACCATGATGGTTCCATGACGGGCGCCGGATTCTCCCGGCGTCGGCGGAATCGAGGCGGTTTTGCGGGTGTCCGGGTGTTCCGCCAAAAAATTCTTTTTGCGTTGACTCGCCGAGTTCCGCCCCCGCAGCGCCCGAATTTGGTTTGATTTCGTTGAAAGGGTGACAAGGAACCATATTGATGAATGGCTGTTAACTTGCGAGCATCAGGAGGGGAAGCAGTGAACCTCGTTGTCGTTTCAAACCGCGTGGCGCGCGGCAAGGCGAGTGAACCCATGACGGGGGGGTTGGCGGCTGCTTTGCTGCCGGTGGTGGAGAAATCCGGCGCGATTTGGGTGGGTTCCAGTGGCCGCGTTCGTGACGGTACGCAGAAGGAACCGTTCGCCGAAATCGAAGCGCTGGGTGCAGGCGCGCTGGCGATGCTGGATTTGCCGGCCGCGCATTACGGCGGATATTACGAAGGCTTTGCAAATTCGGCATTGTGGCCGGCGCTTCATTCGCGCACCGATCTTATCAGCGCCTCGCAGGAAGACTATCTCTCCTATCGCGAAGTGAACGCCTTCATGGCGCGCGCGCTGCTGCGCTTCAAGAAGCCCGACACGGTATTCTGGGTTCAGGATTATCACTTCCTGGCGCTGGGGGCGGAGCTGCGCGGTCTCGGCGTCACCCAGCCGACCGGGTTCTTCCTGCATACGCCATGGCCGGCGCGCGCGATCATGGGAGGAGTTCCTCACCATCGAGAATTGGTCGAGGCGATGCTGGCCTATGACTTGATCGGATTCCAGACCGAGGACGATTGTGAAAATTTTCTCGGATATCTTTCAGCGGATCTCGGCCTGGCGATCGAAGACGGGGTGGTAACGTCGCGTTACGGCACATCGCGCATCGCGGTATTTCCGATCGGTATCGATCCGGAGAAATTCGCCCAGCACGCCGCCAAGGCCATGTCCCATCCCGATGTGTCGCGGTTGCGGCGCAGCCTGAATGGCGAGAAGCTGGCGCTCGGTGTCGATCGGCTGGACTATTCCAAGGGGCTGATCAACCGCATCACTGCATTCGACCGCATGTGGACCATGCAGCCGGCGCTTGCGCGCACGGTGTCGCTGCTGCAGATCGCGACCCCGTCGCGGGGCGCGATCGAGGCCTATGGCAACCTGCAAGACGAGCTCGCCAAGCTGGTGAGCGATGTCAACGGCCGCCATGGCGAAGTCGACTGGACCCCGATCCGCTATCTCAACAAGGGCTATGGCCAGTACGTGCTGGCGGGCCTCTATCGCACCGCCCAGGTCGGCGTGGTGACGCCGCTGCATGACGGCATGAATCTCGTTGCCAAGGAATATGTCGCCGCGCAAAACCCTGCCGATCCCGGCGTGTTGGTGTTATCGAAATTCGCCGGCGCTGCGAACGAGCTGGACACGGCGCTGCTGGTGAATCCGCATGATATCGACGGCATGGCGCGGACCATCGCGCTCGCGCTCTCCATGCCCGTGACCGAACGGCGGATGCGCTGGGAAGCGATGATGGTGAAACTTCGCGCCGGCACCATCCAGCGCTGGTTTGCCGTCTTCGTCGACGCGCTGCAGGAGACCCATCTCGACAAGGTTGCGTCAGAACCGCTGATCGCGGAAACGCCGACATTGTTTCCGCTTCGCTCGGTCAATGCCGACGCTAGTAACAATACGATACGCCATCGAGCACAGCGCAGCGCGCCTTGAACGGCGAGCTCGGATTATCCATCGGCACCTCGCCGTTCCCTTTGCCGACGAACACGCCGGGCCCAACGATCACCGACGATTTGTTGCCGATGATGACGCTGGGATTTGGCGACGTCAGGCTCGATCGCGTGCCGTCGGGCCAGAGGATCGCGTCGCCTGACAGCAAGCCCCGCCGGCCGTCATCGCAGCTCACATTGGCACCCTCGCGGGTGCAGGCCTGCGCCATCGCGGGCGCGCTGCCGGCTGCGGCGATGATCGCCGACATGAGAATCGAGAACACCAGCGCCCGTTCGATGGTCATGCCGCTCTCCGCCTGCTGGGTTGTCGCTGTTGTCAATCGTCGCCCGTAACCGGTTTCCAGTTCAAGGCCTAAAAAGCCGAAAGCCCGGCGCCGGCGCAAATGTAAAATTATCAAGACTATTCAAATGGTTGGGGAAATTGCCGTCGGTATGGCCGCAGTCACTTGCAAAAGTCGCCGGGCCCCTTCAAGACAGGCCATCCGGAGAGATGGCCGAGTGGCTTAAGGCGCACGCTTGGAAAGCGTGTGTGCGGGAAACCGTACCGTGGGTTCGAATCCCACTCTCTCCGCCATCCGTCCCGACGAGCCGTGCAGGACTAGCGTGACGCCGCGCCGG
>WNGN01001114.1_pt1 | contig 20265 bp, 16 predicted proteins | sample 5400561 | NCBI WGS metagenome assembly WNGN01 (sample SAMN13153379, study PRJNA577476) | soil metagenome | isolation source: 115 cm soil or saprolite under Garry oak tree replicate 2 | place: USA:California | collected 2016-06-15
GAGATTCTGCTTTCCGCGGGCTGGACGACGCGTCGACCCGGCTCGGAAGGTTGAAGGCCCGCGGGTTTCTCCGAGGCGACGGAGGCGAGACAGGTGCGGGCACACACGATCCTGGCGATCCTCGTCCTCCTGTGGTGCTGGGGCACCGCCCTCCTGGTCGCGCTGAACGACATCGATTTCTTCTCCCTCGAGGACCTGCTCGACACCGCCCACCCGCATCACGAGCACATCGTCGTGGCGCTCGTCCTCGGAGGAATCGTGGGCTCCGTGGTCCTCTTCCTCTGGGGACGTCGTGGACGAAACGGGATTTGAAGGCGGTGCGGAATCTACTGGTCCGCATTGGGGTCCGGGTCGTCGCCTTCCCAGTCATTCCGCTCCGACTCGTCGCGGTCTGCGTCCCATCTCGGACGTCGCGTCCAGCGGACGACCAAGTAGCTGGCCCAGAGGAGGGCGATCGCGATCAGGGGGAAGAGGAAGGGCATGGCTTGGGACGGAAGGGGGAACGGGAATAGGCCGGAGGAGCCAGCGCCCGTGAGTTCGTAGGTCGAAGGACCGGCTCCCGGGATCGCGAAGGCGGAGAATCGACGGAAGACCGGAAGGGGCTACAGATCGAACGACTCGTTTCCTTCCTGTTCCTCCTCTTCGAATTCTTGCCTCCGGTTTCGAGGCTCCGGGCGGGCCCGCGCATTCCGGCGGTGACCGCGACCGATCACGACGAAGCTCACCGCGGCGAGGACCACGACGAACAAGGCGAAGGCCCACGACATGCCGAACGGGAGATCCGGGAGGGACAGGGAGGAGGACTCGACGTCGAACGTTCCGGAGGTCGTCGACTCGCGGCCCGCGTTGTCGGCCGCCTTCACCCAGACCTGGTGCGGACCGTTGGACAAGTGAAGCGTGATGCTCGTCGCGGTGCCGACGGATACGAACGGCCCGCCATCGATGCTGACCTCCTGTTTGGCGATTCCCGAGGCGTCGTCGGAGGCTGCCCACGAAATCGTCACATCGGACTGCGTGACGCGTCCGCTCGGCGAGGGCGTCCCGAGGGTCGGTGCCAGGAGGTCGACCCGGATCGACGCCGACTTCATCAACTCGACATGTCCCGCGGAATCGATGGACTGCCAATGCAAGGTGTGGTCGCCTCCTCGGACCACGAAGGGAGCGGCATACGAGGTCCAGGAACCGGAGTCCACGCTATACAGGGTGACCATGGCGGATCCCGACGGACTCGTCGCGCTCAGCGTGACATTCACCGCGGACATGTGCCATCCGTTCGGACTGACGGTACCGTCGACTCCGACCGAGGTCGTCGGAGCACCGGGCGTCGCGGCGCCTCCGGGTGCGACGACGGAGACCGTGTGCGTCACGGTCCCGGTGAGACTGCCCGCGTCCCGGACTTCCAAGCGGACGGAATAGCTGCCGGCCGAGGGGAATGCATGGGTCGCGCTCAACGTCGTTGACAGTGTCGTATCCCAGACGCCGTTATCTTCCCAGTCCCAACGAACCTGGAGCGCGCCGTTCGACGATGTCGAACTGGATGCGTCGAAGGAGATCGCCGTGTTCACGTCGGGGGATGGAGGGTTGAAGGAGAACCGCGCGACGGGGACGCCCGGCGGTGGCGGAGGAGGTGGAGGAGGCGGAGGAGGCGGGGGCGGGGGCGTGCCGGCGACGATGGACTGCGAGACGACCGGACTCGTCGACGGGAGATATCCCGTCGTGCCCGCGTACTGCGACCGGAGGTATTCGGTGTGCGACGACGGCCCGTGGAAGATCATGTCCGCGCCGTACGTGCCATCGGATTGGGTCGTGAAATGGCCGATCTGGGACTCGGGACCCCAGTTCACATTGTCCCAGGACCACTCGAGTGCGACGGTCGCGGAAGGAATTCCGGCTCCCGTCGAATCCGTCAGCCGTCCGCTCACATGGACGGTGCCCTCCGTGATGGACGGGTTAGGATTCGTCCCGAGCGTCAGCGATGTGGCGTTTCCGGACGGAGGCGGTGGAGGCGGAGGGGGAGGTGGCGGCGGAGGCGGAGGCGTCCCGCCGGACCCCGTGAAGAACTCGAGCGGAGACGGCGCATTCACGTCGCCCTGTCCGAGGTTTCCGCCGCCCCACTCGTCCTCGATGAGTTTGATGAGGGAATAGTGGTTGTACGAGGCCGTCGACTTGTATGCGGCCTTCACGCTCGTTCCGCTGAATCCCGCATAGATCAACGGCGGGTTCGCGTACCCTTCGTCGTACATGATGAACAAGGCGGCCTTCTTCCCCGCCATCGCGGAGAGGAGTCCGGGCACCCATGACTGGAGCCACGAGTCTCCACTCGAGACGGAGTTGTCGTGCATGTTGTGATTGTCGGTCGGCGTGAACCAGATGAAACTGGTCCCGGCATTGAGGGCTGCGACGACTTGAGTCGGTCCTCCTGAAACCAGGTTCGCGCATCGCGCCGAGTTCCCGGTGATCGTCGTGTATGACAGGAAGGGATAGTGATCCTCGCCTCGAGGCGGCGAGAGACCGCAACCGGAGCCGCCCGCACTTTCCGCGAATGCTTTCCAGGTGTGACCGGAGTTCTCGATGACGTCGACGATCGTCGGGTGATTCAGGTTCGGATGGTTACCGTCCCCGCCCACGCCGAACGTGCTCCCTCCGAGAATCGCGATGTAGTTGGGCTGCGAGGGATTCGTGATGCTCTGCCAGTGTTGTGCGAACGCGTATTGGTCTGCCAGTTGCGTCATGTAGGGAGCGGGACCGTAGATGTCCGTCAGATCGTGGTTCTCCATGAGCACGACGACGAATTGATCGAAATTATTGGTTGCTTGGGAGGACACGGGTCGAGAGTCGGAGGGATTGCCGGGCGTGAGGATCGGGAGGAGGGCCCACGCCGAGAACACGAGGACGACCAGAAGCAGGGATGCGACAAGCGTCGGGGGCGGGTGCGGTCGGGCGGAAGACCGAATTAAGAGCACCAACGTCGGAACGGCTCCGTACCTGAGCGGCCGCTATATGGCGACTCGGACCCGGCTATCGCAACTGGTTGCTGCAATGCGGAACACCGCTGCCGCGATCGGAGATTCGTGTCCCGGATTTCGAATTGACACGATATCGAGGCGATCGAAGATGCGAAGACGAATCGGCGATTCACTGAAGGGGAACGGACCTAGAGATCCGAGGTGTCGTCCTCTTCCTCTTCTTCCTCGTACTCTTCGTCGGAGTACCGCTGAGACCGCTCCCTTCGACGGCGGCGACGACGGAGCATGAGGGCGCTGACCAGGAGGAGCATGAGAGCCATCGCGGGGAAGTACAGCGGAATCGCCTGGAGGAGACCGGGGAACACAACGCCCGAAGACTCGACGCGGAAGTCCGTCTCCGTCGTCGACTCATGTCCCGCGTTGTCAACCGCCCGCACTTGGGCCTTGTGCGCCCCGTTCGACATGTGGCGCACGACGCTCGTGTTCATGCCGACCGACGCGAACGGTCCGCCATCGACGCTCAACTCGTACCGCGCGATCCCCGAGGCGGAGTCGGATCCGGTCCAGGCGATCGTGACCGCGGGGTTCGTGACGGAACCGATCGGCGAGGAGACGCCGACGACCGGGTTCGTCAAGTCGATCCCGATCTCGTTCGATCGCATCGGTTCGACGTAGCCGGCGCTGTCAAGGGACTGATAGGTGAGCGTGTGATGGCCCTCAGGGAGCGTGAACGTCTGGCCGTAGGTCGCCCACGCCCCGCCGTCGATGCTGTACGCGATCGAGATCGTGGATCCGCTCGGGCTCGTCGCCTGGAGCGTCACGGTCACGGAGGAAATGTACCAGCCATTCGAGCCCAAGGTCCCGGCCAGATTCAACGTCGTGACCGGCGGGGAGCTCAGGGATCCCGAGATCCGAACGATAGACGACTTCGCGGCTTCCACGTTCCCTGCGACGTCCGTGGCCGCGTAATTGATCGTATGCTGTCCGTTGCCGCTCAGGAGGAACGTGGTCGTATACGGGCGCCAGGCGCCGCCGTCGAGCTGGACCTGGACGGCCTGCACTCCGCTCCCGACGTCGGTCGCGGTCAGGGTGATGTTCGCGGAGCCCACGTACGATCCATCCGGCGCGGTGGAGCCTCGGACCTGGGCCGATGTGACCGGCTTCGATGTGTCGATGTTCGCGCCCACGGTCCGGGTCGCCTCGTTGTTCCCAGCGATGTCCGTCGAATAGTAACCGACCGTGTGGGCCCCTTCTCCCTGTACGACGACGGGGCCGGTGTACGTCTGCCACGCGCTTCCATCGATTAGGAAGTGAATCGTGCCGACGCCGCTCCGGTCATCCGTCGCCGAGAGGGAGACGCTCACGGAGGACGTGTACCAACTGTTCGTGCCGCCCGTTCCGCTGACCAAGCACGTGCTCACGGGAGCGATCGTGTCCGAGACGCTTCCCGGAGAGAGGGCGTACGTCGAAGGGACCGACGCGGGGATCGTCATGCTGAGGACCCCGCCCGAGGTGGACTGGGCGGTCAGGATCTGGCTTCCGCCCCGCGTCAGGTTGTACGTCGTACTGGGCGTGAAGCCGGAGCCATCGAAGGCCGCGACCGCGGAGCTGGTGAGTAGGAAGCCGACGTTCCCGGACGAGAGCCCCGTCGCGCGGAGACTCCCCATGGAACCGGTCCAAGCCGCTTGGATCGTCTGGCTGTCCGTCGTGGTCCCGGAATCGAAGACGAGGAACCCGCCCACCATAGCGGAGAGATTCAGACTTCGACCGGACCACCCGAAGGCGATCCGAGTCGCGGCGGTCGACGTCACGAAGGTGACCGGCGTGAGATCCGCCGTTCGGGAGCCCGGCCCCACATCGACGACGGTGCCCTGGAAATTCGCAGGGATGCGGATGCCCGCATTCGCCACGCTCGAGTACGTCGTGTCGAAGATCGTGTCCCCGACCGTGCTGACGCCAGGCCACTGTGCCGGGTCGAGGACGTAGATCCCGTAGTCGACGCCCGTGATCGTGTTCGATGCGACGATCGCCTGGTCGGATCCGACCTGGATACCCCAGTGGATCGTGTGGATCACGTTCCCGACGATGACCGTACCGTTCGCATAGGATTCGATCATGATGCCGCGAGCCCAGTCCGGCCCTGCGGACTTGGTGCCCGGATAATCCTGATACACGAGGTTCCATCCGATGAACGTGTCCACCGCGCTCTCGGCGATGATGCCGCCCGCGGTCGCGTTCACGACCGTGTTGTGTGTCGCGACGACGCCGGTCGTCCGGCGCGCGTCCGTGACGTGGACATCGCCGAGTTGGATGCCGCCCGTGTGGATGATCCCGCTCGTATGCGCGTTCACGTAGTTCCCGGTGATCGTCACGCCGTGGACGTTCCGATCCGTCTCGATCCCATAGACCCATTCGAAGTTCGCATCGAGCTGGACGTAGTTCGCCTCGACGAGGATGTCGGTCGAGCCCTCGCGGATCCCGAAGCCGTACGCATGCTGGGCGTTCTCCACGGAGTTGTGCCGGAACGTCACATGCTGCGTCGTGAGGATCGCGGGCCAGTGGCCGACCTGGAACGCCCCCATTGGTTCGTGCCGACGAGGTTCGCGATCCGGACGTTCTGGACGACCACATAGGCGTTCGTGGACTCGATCCAAAGCATGACCTGGTCCGTCGAGTACAAGTTCCCGTCGATGAACCAGTTGCTGATGATGTACGGATCGGCGATCGTCCCGGTGCCGCTGCGCACTCCGTTCGCCGCGGTGAAGTCCGCGTTCGACCCGATGTAGATCGGTCCGTGCGCTTGGAGTACGGTCGGATCGAGCAAGCCGAAGCCGGGAGGAGCTCCTGCCCCGCCACTGCCCAACGTCGTCACCGAGACGGCGTGGCTCACGATGTTCGTGAGGGCGTGCGAGTCCTGGATTTGCAAGGTCACCGCATAGGTGCCGGCCGTGCCGAATGCATGCTGTGCGGTCAGCGTGGACGACAACGACGTGTCCCACACGCCATCCCCTTCCCAATCCCAGCGGGCCTGCAAGGTGGCCGTCGGGTCCGAGTCGGAGGACGAGGACGCATCGAATGTGATCGAATCGTTGACTTTGGGATAGGACGGAGAGAACGTGAACCGGGCGATGGGGCCTGGGGCCGTGACGGTCGCGGCAATCGATTTTGTGTGGACGAGCGTCCCGCTCGTTCCCGTAATGGTGACCGTGTACGACCCGGCGTTCGTCGCGCTGAGCGTGCAAGTGGAGGTCTGACTCCCACCGATGCTCGCGGGAGCGCAGGTCGTCGTCACACCCGCGGGAACCGATGCGGCCGTCAACGCGACGGTCCCGGTGAAACCGCCGCTCGGCTGGAAACTAATCGTGGACGAGGCCGACTGCCCTCCCGCAAACGACACGCTCGCGGGATTCGCCGACAGAGAGAAATCGGGGGATGTGACGGTGGCCGCGACCGTGGCGGTGTGGACCAAACTTCCGCTGGTCCCCGTGATCGTCACGGTGTAGGATCCGGCGTTCGTCGCGCTGAGCGTGCACGTCGACGTCTGAGAGCCGCTGATGCTCGCGGGCACACAGGTCGTCGTCACACCCGCCGGCGCGGAGACCGCGGTCAGGGCGACGCTCCCGGAGAAGCCGCCGCTCCCGGCCAGGCTCACGGTGGATGTTGCCGATCCGCCGGATCCGAACGAGACGGTTGTCGGGTTCGCGGCGATTCCGAAGTCCGGCCCGCCGGCAAGGAAGAATTCGATCGGAGAGGCGGCGTTCACGTCGCCTTGCCCAAGGCTTCCGCCGCCCCAAACGTCCTCGAGGAGTTTGATGAAGGAGTAGTGGGTATACGCGGCGCTCGATGAGTGGGCGAGGACCGTCGCGGGCCCGCTGAAGCTCGTGTATACGAGAGGCGGGCTCGCATATCCTTCGTCGAACGTGATCATGAGGGCGGCTTTCTTGCCCGTCATGGCCGTCAAAAGCTGGGGCACCCATCCAGCGATCCATGCATCCCCCGAGGACACGGAGTTGTCGTGCATGTTGTGGTTGTCGGTCGGAGTGAACCAGATGAAATTCACGCCCGCGTTGAACTGCGCGATGACAGTGTTCGAATCGCCGGAGATTAGGTTCGCGCACCGCCCCGAATTCCCGGTAATCGTCGTATACGATAGGAACGGGAAGTGATCCTCTCCGCGAGGAGGGGACAGTCCGCATCCGGATCCGCCCGCGCTTTCCGCGATGGCTTTCCAGGTCTTCCCACCGTTCTCGATGAGATCGACGATCGTGGGGTGGTTCAGGTTCGGATGGTTTCCGTCGCCGGAGACGCCGAACGTCGAGCCACCGATGAGGGAGATGTAGTTCGGCTGAGATGGGTTCGTGGTGCTCTGCCAGTGGTGGGAGATGCCGTAGGTGTTCGCGAGTTGTGTCATGTACGTTGCGGGGCCGTAGATGTCCGTGATGTCATGGTTCTCGAAGAGGACGACGACGAGCTGGTCGAAGTTGTTCGAGGCTTCAGTAGAAACCGGACCGGCACCCGGAGAATTATCAGGAATCCCGATAGGGACAATTCCCGAGGCGAGGGCCACGATGGCGAGGAGGACGGACGCCACGACGGCGCCTAACATCCGCTTCATCCGTGCATCCATCGGCGATTTCTCCTGAGGGCGGACGAATCGGAAAAGCGATGGATGATGGTTCTCTTACAAAAACTGCGAAGCGATAATCGGAAGGGATAATATCACCTCGAGGTCGGAAAATGTGGAGGCAATCTGGGATTGCGATTCTGAAAGAAACATGAATTCCGGGAGAAGAATTTGTTGCACATTCGAGATCCATTCCGAGTGCGCGGGGATCCCATGGAGGAAATGAAGGAAACTAGACGATGCGGAAGGCCGTCAATTCGGGGAGCGCGCTCTGAACAAATCCGGTCCATATCTCGCTTAGCGTAACCGAATCACGGAGGAGAGCCGAGCCACGTATGTGGAACTTGGTGTTCTCAAATCAACACGGGGTCTCCATCCTCACCGAACGCCCTGGAGCCGATCACATCGGACGCATGCGCTTCCGACAGACCACGAATATCAGTCAACGTAGCGTCACGCACCGACGCAGAGTTGCCGTCCGAGGACGCGATCCCATGGAGAGATTGCACGGCCGCGACCGAATTTCAAGTCAATCGTCCGAGTCACGCTAGGACGATGAAGAACGAAGAATCACCGAAGGGAACCCCTGAGGTCTGCTTATTCTTCGTCCCAAGAGAATTCCTTTCGCTCCTGGCGCGGTTTCCGGGGCGCATACGGACGAGCCATGGCATAGATCGAAGCGAGGGAATACAAGACCAGGCCGAACCATCCGTAGCTGAGGAATAGGATCGCGGTTGTGTTCAGGACGAAGTTGGTGACCAAGAACCCCGTGACGGCGGGAAGGAGCATCGCGCCGATGGCGACGTAGAGGGACGCCACGACCGACGGACCTGCCAACGCGATCGGGGATGCGAGGTTCTCCCAATCGCTCTCCGGGGTCATCGTGACGATTTGTTTCGTGAACGCTTCGCGCGCCTTCGTCGCGCGCTCGAGTGCCGCAAGGTAGTTTCCCGTATCCAAGAGCGCGACGCCTTCCGCGGCCGTCAGCTCGGCCGAGCGCACCTGTTGCGTCGCGGCCTTCGTCCGGTCGATGTCCACGAGCACGCCCTGCAGGTCCTCCGAGATCCGCTCGACCAAAGCGCCCTCGAGCGTGTCCTTCAGTTGCTCCACGAGTCGCACCCGATACCCGAGATCGCCCTCCCGGCCCGCGGTCGCTTCCGCGACGAGGCGCCGAATCTCCGGGACGTTGAGGCCCGCCTGCTTCGAGGCGACGAGGAGCGGTTTGACCTCGTTCACGAGGCGGACCAGCACCTGGGTCATCTCGCGGTCCTCGGAGACGAGCGGCCCCGAGTTGCGAGCGCGGATGCCGGACAGGCGGTCGAGGAGATCTCCCGGAGAGGCGGCATCCTCCCGAGGCACCAGCCGGGAGAGCGCGGCGGAAACGGCCGCGGCGTCCCGTTCCCGATTCCCATCCATGTACCGCGAGGAATCGATGCCCGAGTCCTCGAGCAGGCCGTCGAGGGCCCATTCCGGTTCGACGTTGCGCGTCGTCCGTGAAGGAGCCGTCGGGAACGCGAAACCAGATCGATTTCTCCGGGGCGGGTCCCGGGGCGGAGGGCTTGCCGCGACTCCCTTCGACCGGACCGGTCGAGCGAGATAGGGCACGATGGACGCGGTCACGAACAAGCCGACGAGGACCAAGACGCCTCCGACCATCGACGTCTGGTATACGGTCCGGGAAATGTCCGGCTCGAACCAGGGACCCTTCGAACCGTGAGCGTAGCTCCACGCAAGATACGCGACGATGCCGAAGAAGGCCGAGAAAGCGAGTGCAAGGTAGCGAGGACGCACGAAGCTCAATTCCCTCTCTCTCCCTGCTGCTGGAAGTATTGTGGAATACCATGCATAAGAACGTTCCGTTGCGTGTCCCGCTAGTTCGCGGCGTCCTCGGGAAACCTACGCGGATCCACGTGCGGGCCCGAACCACCGACCCCACCACGCCCGCGTCTCGGCCGTCCGAGGGAGCGAGGACCGCAGGCGTTTCTTCAGCAGCGCGAGCCCGATTCGGAATCCTTCCTTCAGGTGGAGCTTGGGTTCTCCGATCCGCCGGTCGTACCGAATCGGGATCTCGTGGATCGGGATGCGGCGCAAGGCGCACTCCGCGAAGATGTCCGCTTCCAGGTCGAAGCCATTCGCGGTCAGGTTGAGGGACTTCAGCCGATCGGACACGAAGGCCCACATGCCGCTGCAGACGTCGGAGATCGGGGTGGCGAACAGGACCGAGGCGAACCGGCTCAGGAGGAGGTTGCCTGCGTAGTTGAGGCCCGACATGGCCCCTTCGTCGATCGAACCGCGGAGGCGCGATCCGAGCACGACGGGACTCTCGTCCCGCAAGGCTTCCACGAGCTCCGGGATCGCTTCCGGAGGATAGGTGCCGTCGCTATCCAGGAGGACCGTGAAGTCCTCCTTGATCTTCGGGACGAACTCCCGGAAGGCGGAGCCCTTCCCATGACCCGACTGGACGAACACCTCGGCGCCGAGCTTCATCGCAACGGCTCGCGTCTGGTCCGTGGACTGCCCGTCGAGCAGGTAGACGGAATAGGAGAGACCCTTCCGCTGGAGCGTGGTCGAGATCCGCTTCATGACTGCCGCCACGCCGCCCTCTTCGTTCAAGGCGGGCAACAGGATGGAAAGGCTCGATGGGACCAGATTGTCGATTTCTTGCCATAGGGCCTCGGGCGAGGGATCGACCGGGCCGACGAACGGGTAGCGGGGAACCGGTAGGCTCGGGGCCGAGGGCATGGGCTCCATTTTCCCGTACGGTTCCAACCCTCCCCTTGCTGGGTCCATCCGAATTTCTGCCCCCATCGTTGGATGCACTAGGACGGTCTCGCGTCAATGGTCGGTAAAAAACCCGCACCTGCGCCCGCTCTGCTCGACGTCGAACCCATCTGCGTCCCCGCATCCTTGGAACGCGAACCCCTCGTCGTTCCTACGACTCCACGATATCGATTGAACACGGCCCTTTGTCCCGGACCGCATCAAGCTCGGCGAACGGTCTTCTTGTTTTTGGTACACGTTTTGCCGATGTCATCAAAATTGATTCGAGCGTGACCGGGACGCGCCATGTCTCGTTATCACGTCTGCAAATGTCCGACACCGGTTCAATGGCGCCGTCCGAACGTCGTAGTGTCGGACGAAATCGGAGCGTCGCCTGCGTTTTCGTCGACGAGGGACTATCTATTTGAGGGGGTAAAAGAATGCGTAATCCTCCTGTGGGTCGTGGAGGGAGAAATCGGATGGGGAGAGAGTCGTCAGACGCATTGGAACAGGCGGCTCTCTCGTTCCTTTCCGGCATCGATCCGGAGCTCGGCCTCGACGCGGCGCTGTTCGTCCGAGGGACTGGATTGGTCTTGGCTTCGTGGACGCGGGAAGGCATTCGACTCGACGTCGTGAGCGTGATGGCGGCCACGATGCTCGCGTCGGTGGACACGATCATCGAGTCGATCGGCGGTCTGACCCCCGATGTAATCTCTGTCGACACGGACGCCCATCAGATCGTCGCGACGAAGGTGAACTCACGGGCCTTCCTCGTCGTCATCGCGCCGAAGACGGTGAGCCGAACCGTCGTTCGGAAGACGATGCGCGGACTCAACGCACGTCTCGCGGAGGCCGCATCGAAGTCGACGCACCGGCCCTTCGAGGAAACCGAGAAACAACGAGTTAATGTACGTCCTCCTCGCTGATGATAGCCCGGGACGAGGGATCTCGGGCATGGAGAGCACGGGCCCGAACGGGTACGCCCTGTTCGGAGCGATGGGAGTCATCGACTGGATCCTGCAGTCGCTATCGAGGATCGGCGCGCGACTTCCATGGGAGTCATCGTCCCTCGCCATCGCATTGGCCCTCATGGTGGGACTGAAGCACCCAATCCGCCGGCGGATCTACGATCACCTCGTCCGCCTCCCGGGGGACCATTTCCGGTCCGTGGCACGATCCCTGAACCTCGCGGTGGGGACCGCCCGCTATCACCTGGACGCACTCGCCCGCGAGGGCCTCGTCTACAAACAGGACACGAACGGTCGAGCCCGATATTACATCACGCGCGGCGAGGCCGAGGTGAACCGTCTCTACGCTCGGCACTGGGAATACCGCGACGTCCGCTTGCGAATCTACGGTGCGCTGCGCCGCCTCGAGGAGGCTCAGCCCGCCGCGATCGCGAAGGTCTTGGGCATCAGTCGGCAGCTCGTGTCGTATCACCTCACGGTCCTCGAAAAGTCGGGCCGGATCCGCCGGCAAGGTGTTCACTACCGCCTGGACGCTGGACGCTGAAATCGGATCGCCATTCGGCTCGGTCTCTATCCAAAGGCCTCTAAGGCCGATGCGAATCAGTTTTGACGAAGCGGCCCGAAACGAGAGGACCGATTACTCGGCACGTCGTAGGTTCTGACCCTGTTACCGGCCTAAGGAACCCGTGGGACGAAGCCTTAATCAAGGGAGCCGCGATAGGTCGAAATCTTGGCCGTACGTGCCCGAGGCCCGGCATACCTCGACATCGTGGCCCTGGCGGTCTGCCTCGTCGGATTCCTGGGGCTCATCGCCATGTTCCTGGAATTCAAGCGGGGAACCGGAGGGCTGCCGCGGCCCCTCCTGCTCCTCTTCCTCGCCATGGTGTGCGGCCCGTTCTACGTGGCCCTGGTCCGGACGCCGAAGTTTCCGTTCCTATTCCCTCCGGTCGTCGCGATCTTCCTCATCTATCCGATCGCGGCGCCCCATGGCCTGGTCTACTCGACGGATCCGATCTTCAACTTCGCCTTCGCGTCCCAGATCGTCGCGAGCGGCTTTTGGGCGCCGGGGGCGGGGCTCGCCTTCGCGCATACGTATTCCTTCTACCCGCTCGGAAACGTCTTTGAGGGGTACATCATCCTGACGACGGGCGTGTCGGGGGCCGTCGCGTTCTCCTGGATCGAACCGATCCTTCGGCTCCTCGCGGTGCCCGCGATCGTGTTCGCGCTTGGCCGCCGCCTCTTCAGCACGCGCATCGCGGTCCTCGGCCTTTTCTTCTACATGGGCACCGGGTCGATCCTGTTCAACATCCCGGTCCAGCAGGGCATCGGCATCATCTTCGTCGGCCTCTCGTTGCTCGCGCTAATCATGCTGACAAGGAGTGCGGAGGAGACCTCGCAACGCCGTGCGCAGGTTCTCTTCGCCCTCGTGTCCGGGGGGATCGTGATGACCCATCATCTGTCCTCCTACGTCTTCGCGGGATGGCTCGCCACGCTCGCGATCATGATGTCCCTCCGGCGCTTCCGGCCGGTCGTGGGTTCCCTCCGGCTGGGCGTCCTTTTCCTCTACTTCGTCGTCCTCCTCGCCGCGTACATCACGTTCTTCACGTACGCCATCTTTGCGAGCCAACAGCAGAACCTCTATGTCGTGATCGAGCGGCTTGTCGCCCCGGAAAACTTGCCGGTCGCGGGTCCGACTCCGGGCTTGGGCAGGACCTTCGCGCTCCAGGAAATCGCGTGGCTCGCGGGCTCGGTCCTCGGGCTGCTCTTGCTAGCGCTGATCAGCCTGTACCGGTACTTCCGTGCGCGGGAGCAACCGTTCGCGGTCGCGAACGGGTTCGTGGCGATCACGATCACGATGGTCACGTTGCCGCTCATCGCGACGAGTTTCAACTTCGTGCCGTTGCGCGTGAGCGAATATACGAACCTGTTCGTCGGGCCGTTCGCGGGGGCCACGTTGATCCGTTGGTCGGGAGCCGTGTCCGGTCGATTCGGCCGACTCACGCCGCGATTCTCCGGAAGGCGAGATTGGGTTCCGCGGGCCGCGTGCGTCGCCCTTGCCGCGGCCCTCTACATGGGCGGCAATCTGGCCCCCCTTTCCGTGCGGGCCTATTTCGAATCCGCCGACGCCCACTTGACCGACACGCCGCTGAACTTCGGGGCGGACGCCCTACGGCTCGCGAACTGGGCCCAATCCCAGTACTGCGCGAACTGGGCCCAGTCGCATAACTGCACGGCTCGCTACTGGGGCGATCAGCTCGCGGTCGACATCCTCTCGGGCTTTGCCCCCATGCGGACGCAATTCGGAAGTCTCAAACTCTTCGAGAACGCGACCCTTGACAAAAGTGTGTGGTCGGAACTCTCCATGGGCGATTACGTCGTCACGAATCGTTGGATGTTGGAGTTGCGACCGAACTTTTTCCTCGAACGCTCGCTCCTCCCTCTGCCCCGCGCGAACCTGGAAAAGTTCGCCACCGATCCCCATTTCGCCCTCGCCTACCAAGACGGGACGTTCTCAGTCTATCAGGTCGTGTCCAAACCGCAGAATCCCTGAACCGACCCCCGCCCAACGAACGTCGATGCCAACCGTCGCGGCCACACTCGCGGACACCATCGGAGGGTCCGTGGTCTGGATCGGCAAGTGGGCTCCCGCGATGGCCCGGTTCGACGAGTCGATGACATCGAACCGCAGCGTGAAATTCCCCACGGGGTCGATCGCAATCGAGTAGGAATTCGTCCACCTCCCTTCGGCCGCGACGGTAATCGAGTCGCGGTGCTCCGCGAAGGCGTCCATGGCCAGGGGGAAGGTGGTGGGAACGGAATGGAAGGATTCGGTCCCTGTGGCGTTCAGAGGGACGAGCCGAATGCGAACTCCGAACGACCCCGGCGTCTCGTTGCCCAGGACGGTGACCACGATCACGTGAGCCGTTCCCCGGACGAAGGTGTACGGAAGGGGATCCAGCGTCCCCCCGGAGCCGTAGGGGCCGTCGATGCCGAGGGCCACCGTGTGAGGGTCCGGGTAACCGACACCCGCGAGCGCGATGAAAACGCCGAGGGCCCCGATGATGGCCAGGAACAGGGCGATCGCGACTCCTTTTTCGCCCGTCGAGTAATCGGTGAAGTTGAAGAGTCGCCCGCCGAAGGCGACGAGCGCTTCCAGGGGGCCGGCGGCGGGGCGTCGCATCAGGAACGCGATGACTCCGATCGGCAAGCCGACGATGACCACCGCGAACTCGGTGATCGGGATGCCGACGATCGAGACCAGGAGGGCGGACAACGAGGTGATCAGGATCGTCAGTCCGACGGTGAACGCGAGGATCTCGGCCGGCGACAGGGCGAGGCGACCGCCCGCGATCAGGGCGAGCGCACAATATCCCATGGCGAAGAACGCCGCGAGGGCGATGGCGGAGCGATAGAGGTTCGGAGGAATCGTCACCGCGACGATGGCGTAGAGGGCCAGCACGGCCACGGCCAGGCCGATGTAGGGGAACGTCGCGCCCACGACGCGGGGCTTCTCGAGGGGAATCATCCGTCCGTGTTCCCGTTGAAACCGGCCAACATTCAAAAACCCTCGCCCGAAGAAGGACCATGATCTAGCGCTGAACCAGGGCGGCGAAGGTTTTCGCCACGGCCGGCCAGTCCGGAGAAGACCGAATCCATTCTTGATTCCTCCGAAGGGCCTCGGCCCTCATCCTCTCATCGAACATTTGTTGGACGGCTCTCGCCAGGTCTCGAGGGTCGCGGACCTTCGCGAACGCCAGGCCCGTTTTCCCTTCCAGCTCCCGAAACGGATGGACGCGGGTGACGGCGACGGGCAGCCCGGTCGCCACCGCCTCGAGGACGACGAGCGGCAAGGCCGTGCGGACGAACCGATAGGGGAACACGGCCGCGTGCGAGGCCCGGTAGGCGGAGCGCAGTTCTTCGCGCGAGAGGAATCCGCGGACGACGAGGACTTCGTGGGGCCCGACCCGCAATCGAGTGGCCGTTGGGTCCTGATTTCTCGCGTCGCGTAACAAGAGGACGACCTGGGTTGGTCGGTCGACCGGAAGGTACCGGGCCAACCGGAGGACATCGTCGACCCCGCGAGTCCCTTCCGGGGGACCCGTGAAAATCACGCGACGCTCGACCGGGGTCAGGAGGTTCGAGAGCCGCGGCCCCAACTTCGGAGGGCCGCGTTCCAGGAAGAACGGGTCGAACGGGTGACGCACGAAGGAACACGCCTCCGCGGGAAGGCCGGCGCGGACGGCCCGCGCCCGGTCGGCGTCCCAGAGGAAGACGAACCCATCCACCTGGGACGCGGCAGAGGGCCACGTCCCGAGCAACCGAGACAGATACAGCCCCGCATGGTGCACGTCCAGCCGAGCCTCCGGGGCCAAGGAAGGATCGAGGAACCGCCGCACGAGGGTCCATCCATCGTGAAGGGGCCGAAGGAAAACCCCGGCGAGACGCTCCGCGTGAGGCCCGTCGGCGGGAGTCCGGCGCATGGAGAAGAAGAGGGTGGCCGTCAGTCGAAACAGGCCTTCATGGCCGCCGACCGAGCGCACGATCCGGCGGAGGCCCGAGGCATACCTAAAATCGTTACGCGCTCTATGGCGCTCCACGGGAATGCCATTCCATACTTGCGGCCCCTGTTCGCTCGTCACGACGACGGCGTCATGTCCCGCTCCTTGCAACGCCTGGGCGAGATTTCCCAGGTACCTCCAGGGTTGCAGCGTCATTTCGGCGGCAGGCAAGGTCTCGGTGAGAATCGCGATCCGCAGGGATTCCACGGGTCAGCCCAGCCTCACGGCATTCGGACGGGAGAGCGTGTGCCGGGGTCAGTGGGCAACAGACCAAAAGAGTATCCGTCCAAGATCTGTCTTCGAATGGAACTGGGTCCCGCAGGACGGTTCCAAGTCCCGCGATTTCTGGCAACTACGCGACCGTCGGAGCGGGCAAGGATGGTCGACGGAGGTCGTCTTCCATGGACCCTGACGAGGGGGCTCGCCTTCGTCCGATTCGGTTCGGCATCCTCGGCCCCGGAACCGCCTTCCGCGCCTGGCAGGTCCGGTCCATCGAGGCCCTCTTGGCCCAGCCCGGAGTCCAACTGGGGCTGCTCATGCTCCCGGGCGCGGGCCGGCGAAGCCCGCGCCCAATTCGACCGGGCCCGCGGGACCGATTCCTCTTTCGGACGTACGGGGAGCTCGTACGGCCCCGAGCCTTCTGGACCGTCGATATGGCCCATCGCCTCCGAGATATCGACGTCTTGAGGTTGCACGGATCCACGGCGGATCAATCGGCTCCGCCCTTGGACGAGTCGGAACTCCGGCGCATCGAGGACCACGACCTCGATTTCATCCTCCGGTTCGACGCCACAAACGCTCGCGGGATCTTGCGCGCGGCCCGCTATGGCGTGTGGTCGTTCCGTCATGACGAGGGGTTTCGCGAAGGGGGCGGCCCGCCGGGTTTCTGGGAGATTTACAACGGAGAATCCGTAGTCGAGACACGCCTGCTGCGGCTCACGGACCGACACGGGGAGGACATCGTCCTCCGCCGCGGATTTTTCAAGACCGCACTCCACTCGTGGACCCGCACGATCGACGAAGTGTGTTTCGGATCCGCCCGATGGCCGACCCTGGTATGTCGCGATATCCAGTCGGGTCGCGCGGACCACCTCGAAGGCGTCCCGCCCGCGATCGACTCGGCCGTGCCGCGAAGGCCGACGGACACCGAAACGCTGCGCTTCCTCGCGCGGCAGACCCGAAACGCGATCCGGCGGGCGGACAAGGGGCTCCGACATCACGAGGAGTGGTCCATCGGAATCGTCGAGGCACCGATCGCCGCCTTCCTCGAGCCCACGGACCGACTCGAGGTCCGATGGCTTCGGCCGCCCGGGGACGGTCGTTTCGTGGCCGACCCTTTCGGCGTCGAATTCGACGGAGCCGTGCATGTCCTCTACGAGGACTTCGACTATCGGTCCTCGAAGGGGACGATCGCCACGATGCCCGCGACCGCCGAGCAAGCCCCCTCCCCTCCGGTGCAGGCGATCGAGCTCCCCGTCCATGCCTCCTATCCGTACCTTCTCGTCGACCACGGCGAGATCTATTGTATCCCGGAGACGCACGAGGCCCGCGAGGTCAGCCTCTACCGAGCGATCGAGTGTTCCCGGTCCGATGGGAAAAGGCCGCCACCCTGCTCAAGGGCGTCGCGGCGCTCGACAGCACGGTCTTCCTCCACGAAGGCCGATGGTGGCTCGCCTGCACGGATCAGGATGCGGGGAAGGACCTCCACCTCTTCCTGTGGCACGCCCCGGCCCTGAGAGGTCCCTGGGAACCCCACGCCCTGAATCCCGTTAAGACGGACGTGCGATCGTCCCGGCCCGCGGGGACGCCCTTCGTCCATCGCGGCGTGCTGTACCGACCCGCCCAAGATTGTTCGACTTCGTATGGAGGGGGGATCGTCGTCAACCGAGTCGTTCGGCTCACGATCACGGACTTCCAGGAGGAGTTCGCTGTGCGAATCGCACCGTTCGTCGGCGGTCCGTTCCCCGACGGCATCCACACGCTTTCCTCCGTGGGAGAGATCACGTTGATCGATAGCAAGCGATATCGCTTCATTCCGAGTGCCATCCCGTTTGTGTTGCGCGGCGAGTGAACAACGAACCCGCGAATCCCGACGCGTCCCGGATGGTCCCATGCTTCGAGGTCGCCGGACCTCGCCTCAACGACTCTTCACTTCCGAGGTCAGCTCGACGTCCCCCCTCCGATCGGGGAACGCATGGACCACGGATCGATGCTTCTGCTCGACGACGGAACGGTAGAGGTCCAAGAAGGCCTGCATGCAAGCCTCGGACGTGAGATGCTCGCGGACGAAGGATCGCGCACCGAGGCCCATCTCGCGACGCAGCCCTTCGTCCTTGGCGAGCGTCGCCACCGACCGCGCCATGGCCGCGGGATCCGACGCGAGGAATCCCGTCCGACCGACCAGGACCAACTCCCGGTGCGGCGGAATGTCCGATGCCACGACTGGGAGGCCGGCGGACATCGCCTCGATGACGGCGTTCGGGAGGCCCTCGAATCGGGACGGGAACACGAAGATGTCCGCGGCGGCGAGGTATTGGGGCACGTCGTCCCAGGCGACCTCGCCCGTGAAGACGATCCGATCGCGGACTCACCAAGGGAGCGTACTTCGCGAAGCGCTCGGCGAGGGAGTGCGAGTTGACGACGAGCAAGCCGCCCGCCAGGAGAGCCGGAATCGCCGCATGGGTCAGGAGTGCTGGGGCGAGTCCGTATCGATACCCGATCTCCCGCGCGGGCTCTTGGCCGAAGAACACGATCCTCGGAAACGCCTTTGCAAGGTATGCGGCCGGCAGCGCATAATACGGATCCAGAACCTGGAACAGGTCGTAGTCGTCGCGAATCGAGCGCAGGACGCGGGCCAGGGTCAAGATACCACGCGGGTACACCAACGGACCCGCGACGATCACGCCGGGCTCCTTGAGCATGGAGCGATGCAGGCCGGGCGCATCGAGGCAGAGCAGGTCGACGTCGATGTGGGATCGGAGGGACTGGAAGAGCTGGAAGGTTTGTAAGGCCAATCCGCCCCCTTTCCCGAGATGCGCGACGATGAACAGGACTCGGATTTGGAACCCTCCTTCGAAGCTCGGCGGCGAATCACTCCCGGACTCGGATCGCCGCGGGGATGGGAATCGTTTCACGAATCCGTCGTGCAAGGTCACCCTGGGAATCCATGACTTCCTCCTCCCTCCCGAGGAAGATTCGGTCCGTCCTGTGCGGGATATTCTCCCCGCCTGTACTTGACCGTTCGGATTCACTCCCCACCCTGGAAAAACACCTCCCGTCGGCACGACAACCCGATTCTCTAATTCTCAATTCCAATACCGAGGCTCCGTCGTCCAGCGACACCGGTGCCGGGTCCGCGCGCTACGGACTAAAATACGCGTCCCGCGTACCGACGCCGGGGACGCTCGCCTGCGGATACTCCTCGTCGGCACCCGGTACCTCCCCTTCCGTCACGCCGGAGACAAGAACTTCTGGTTCGACGTCGTCCAAGGCCTGGAGCGGCTCGGCCATGAGGTCGAGATCATCTCCATCATGGTCGAACATGTGCCTCCCGGCGTTCCCCCGATTCATCGCGTGCCTCCGGTTCCGGTGTACCTGACGCCCGACCTCCGTTTCAACGCGGAATTCACCCATCTTGCCGGGACGAACAATTACATCAGCAAGACCGCGACAATTCCGAAAATCGGCCGCGAGATTCGCGCTCGACGACGGGAGTTCCGGCCCGACGTGGTCCACTTCGCGGATAATTACGGTCCGGCGATGTTCGGCCTCCGTCCGGCGTTCGGGAAGCTCCCGACGGCGCTCTCCGCCCCGACGTACCAGCCGAACCGGCCCCTGTACGACGTGTTCCTCCGGGCCAGCTTCGCCCCCTTCGACGTGATCGTCCCGTTCTCCGACGCCTATCGGCGACGACTCCTCGAGCTCGGCCTGCCACCGGAGCGGGTCCGTCGGATCCGGTGGGGCGTCGATTCCGTCAAGTTCGCGCCGTCCTCCGAGGCCGAGCGACGCGCGGCTGCGGCGAAGGTCGGGCTGTCCGAGATCGACCTCGCGGTCCTCTGGACCGGATTCACGCAACAAACGGGAGAAACGGACCTCCGGTTCGCGGTCCGGACGGCGGAGATCGCCCTCGCATCGAATCCGACGGGTCTCCAGTTCCTCTTCAGTTTCAAGCCCGAACACTTCAAGGAATCGTACGCGAAGCTGGAGCGTCCCGGCCTTCGAGTGTTTCACACCGCGGAGACCTTCGATGCCGCCCGGAAGTCGGCGGACATCCTCCTATCCCCCGTCGTCGACCGACGATCCACCGCGGCGCCGCCGCTCGTCTGGCTCGAGTGCCTTGCGACGGGGCAACCGATCCTGACGACCCGATTCCCTGGAGCGGAGGAGGC
>WNGN01001779.1_pt1 | contig 20261 bp, 22 predicted proteins | sample 5400561 | NCBI WGS metagenome assembly WNGN01 (sample SAMN13153379, study PRJNA577476) | soil metagenome | isolation source: 115 cm soil or saprolite under Garry oak tree replicate 2 | place: USA:California | collected 2016-06-15
CGCCGATCCCGGCCGAGCAGCGCGGCGTGCCGGACATCTCCTACCAGGCGAGCTCGCGAACCGGGGTGCTGGTTTACGACTCCATGTTCGCGGACTCGGGCCTCATCTGCCCCGACGGCAACCCGTGCAGCCCGGGATGGTATGTGGTGGGGGGCACGAGCAGCGGCTCTCCGCAGTGGGCCGGGCTTGTCGCGATCGCCGACCAGATCCACGGCGGGCGGATCGGGTACCTCAACCCACTCTTGTACGACGTCGCGGCGAACCCCACCCAATACGCGGCCGACTTCTACGACGTGACGACTGGTACGAACCAGCTCGACCCGAACGTCGCCGGCTACGTCGCCTCCACGGGGTGGGATCCGGTTACCGGGCTGGGGACGCCGAACGCGGCGAACCTCCTGCCGGACTTGGCAGCGATGGCGCCGTAGAGCGGGACGAACGGCAACAGGAGCGGGCCGGCCCGACGGGTCCCCACCTGGCCGGCCCTCTCCCTCGAGGGGCGCCGCGTGACACGCTGCGGGTCGACGGGGGGGCTTTTTGGCGTTCTATTTGTCAGTCCGGGGGATACGTCGAAGTGCAGCCTGGGCCTGCACCTCGCCGACCCTCTTTCGCTGGTAATTCCACAGGGCAAAGCGGTCACAGGCGGTTTCTTTGTGGGCCCGTTGACCCAGCCGCTCCCGCACGTACCAGTGCATCCATTCGTGGAGGTAGAGGAACCGAAGCACCTCGCTTGAGGACCGAAACGTCACGCCCTCGGACAGCCAGACGAACCGCAGGCCCTTCGCCGGGAGCCTCTTCGCGGCGTAGGGAATGATCTCCCCAAACGGAAGGAACGGGTGAGGAACCTGAACGGTAATCCGTTGAGCTCCGAACTCCGTCAGAGCGGCCAGATGGGGCCGCGTCCGATACCGAAGTGGCTTGATTGCTAACTCGTAGCCTTCGGCCTCTGGCAGGCCAGACAGTACAAGCCGGACGCGTCTTGGGGAGAGGCCCGGCACGGTGGATAGGATCTCCATGACACTGAGGGTAGCAAGCAGCTCAACTCGTGCAGAACCGGGTGTCAACCTGGCTCCTGTGGCCACTCCGCGAGCAACGCACCTCTCGCCTCTCCGCCGCGTCGATCACCCTCACGATAGGCTCGGGAGCGATCCCAGCTGTCGCCAATCGCCCCGGTTGCCCACGCGAGCCACGCAGCGCAAGATGACTCTGTCCGTTTGATCGTTTTCCGCGGACGGGGGTCCGCGATGCGAAGCTACCTGGTAGTGGCCAACCAGACCCTTGGCGGTGAGCACCTGATCGCCAAGGTCCGCGAGTGCATGGCAGCCGGCCCCTGCCGCTTCCATGTCCTGGTTCCGGCCACGCCTCCCTCCGACCACGCCTGGACAGAGGGAGAAGCTCGAGTCCTGGCCCAGGCCCGGCTCGATTCCGCGTTGGCCAGGTTCCGCGAGCTCGGGGCCGATGTGGATGGCGAGGTCAGCGATCAGAACCCCATGCTGGCCATCGAGGACGCCCTTCGGACCGAGCGCTTCGACGAGATCATCCTGTCGACCCTCCCCTCGGGCATCTCCCGGTGGTTGAAGCTGGATCTGCCCCGCCGGGTGGCCGATCGATTCGGACTCCCCCTGACCCATCTCATCGGGGCACCTGAGCCGGTCGTCAAGCAGCAGTAACCAGAAGCTCGAGCCCGGCGACGGAGAGCCTCGCGTCGATGATGGATCGCAGGGTCTCTGTGTCGACCGTCTATCGTTGGATCCGGAAGGGATGGCGGCTTCCGAGCAACCAACCGCTCCATGATGCTCCAGGCCCAGCGCTTGAGCAAACGTCGGACATGGGTCTTCGTTGTAGCCCTGGCCCTAGCCATTGGTGTGTCCACCTCGGTCCTGGTGATCGCCGTGAGGCCGCGTTCGTCTCAGACCCTGCTCGCCCACATCGACTCGGCGACGCCAGGGATTTGCCTGAGTGACTTGTCAAACGCTCCGACTGCTAACGACACCTTCAGCTTGCGCGCTGCATCGAATGGGCCGACGCAGGGTAACCTCCTGCAAGTCGCGAGTTCAGTCGGACTTCGAGAAGGGGGCTGTGGGCTCAGCGTGACCTTCCTGATCAGTGCGGCCGACCAATTCTTTGACGTGGTAGATGAGACCAACGGCGACGAGTGGGGACCGTTCAGCTACGAGCGAGTCATGAAGAACGGCGAGGGCACCGTGAGCCTGACGGTGTCATGCGAGCTGGTCATATGCAGATCGGTCGTGTCGCAGAAGTAGTCGCCCGCCTCACCGGTATCGACTACGAAGTAGATGAACTCGCCCACGTCGGGTTCAACCGTCATCTGAACGCGAAGAGGACGACCACGACCGCCTTCCCATAGGTGAAGAAGGCGTCGCCGGCGGCGTTCGTGCCGAGCTCCGGCGGGACCGCCTGAAGCTCGCTCTGTCGCTTGACCAGTCCCGTCCCGGCCACCTCCCGGGCGATGAAATCACGCTCGGTGTCGATGTCCGGCGCGATGTGGTGGTTCGGCAGGAGCGTCGTGCGCTTGATCTCGACGCGATCGTCCAGGCTCGCCGTGGCCAGCCAGATCGGGGCGCCGTCGGCCAGCGTGAACCCGCTCCACCAGATCCGGATGTGATGCCGCTGGCGGACCGACCCGGCCACGACCGCCTTCTCGAAGGCCAGGTCCTGCGGGCGGCCCCCCAAAAAGGCCGGCGTGACCGGTGCGCTCGGGTAGGGCCTGTTTCGAAGGGCGGCCGAGTAGACGTGCACAAGCGTGTGCAGGTTGACCGGGTCGGCCTGAGTCCAGCCGGCGGAAGCGAAGGCCGCCTGGATCTGCTCCTTGGTCCCGACGAAGATCAAGCCTACCGGCTCCATCTGCCGACCGGTCAGGGTCTCGCTGTGCAGGGGAAAGTGCACGAGGGTGGACTCGCTCACCTCGAAGTCGTCCAGTCGGATGGCCGGCAGCGGGAGAAGGACCGGAGTGTGCTTCGGATTCGTCCAGGCGTCCACCCCAGCCAACCCCACCAGAGCCAGCAGGGCAGCAACCAGTACCGCTCGGATCGCCCGTTGGAGCCTGACCCAGGAGAGCGGCGTGCCCTCTTTAAGGCCAACCCAGGTCGCAGCCCCTGCCGCCACGGCCAGGCCCAGCACCGTTCCGGCCAGGACATCACTGGCCCAGTGAAACCCCAGGACCACGCGGCTGTAGCCAACGCCAAGGATCACCACCCCTGCCGCGAACGCGATCCCGACGTGCGCGCGAAGTCGCTTCGTTGCGCGGACACCCAGATAGGCGAGGTACCCGAAGGCTGCCCCCGCCCCGGCCGCGTGTCCCGAGGGGAAGCTGAAGCTTCCAGGAAGCGCCGAGGCACCCACGGTCGGCCGCGGCCTGCGCACGAGGATCCTGCCGAGGTCGGAGGCGAGTGGGCCCACGATCAAGACGATGACCATGCCGATCAGTGGGCGCAGGGTGGGCTTTCGGACCCAGATGATCGCGAAGAGCACGACGCTGACGGGTATCCGGAAGCCGGCTCCGCCCAGCAGGCTGAAGAACGTGGCCACGCGGGCCCGCTCGCCGTGATGAAGGAGGTCGGAGAGATTCGCCAGTCGAACGTCGGCCTGCACCAGAGCCCCGTGCTGCAGGACCTGCGTCGTGATGGAGCCAAATGAGAGGAGGAGCAGCACGGTTGCGCCCACTCCAGCGCTGAGGAACTGTCCCTGGGGCGACTTCGAGCTGAGCCTGTGCCGCACAAGCCTCGCGGGACCCCGCAGCCATCCTCCCAGCCTGGTGAGATACGGGTTGGCGGCGAACGCTTCGCCGAACGACCCGGCGACGGAGCGGGCGACCGGAGCGATCCACCCTCCGAAAGTCCGGAACAGATGCACGAGTCCGGCCACGCCCAGGACGGCCGCGAGCAGCAACAGGAGGCCGAGCGGACCTGGGAGCCCGAAGAGGTCGAACGCCCGATAGAGGGCGCGGAACACCGGGAAGGCCACGATCACGGCCAAGACCAACAGCACGCCCGTGAGCCATCGGCGTCGGGCCCTCGGGCGACGGAACGATCCCTCCCGCATCAGGCAAGCATAGGAACTGGCGAGCTGCAGGCAGTTGATTCAACCGGTTGTGGGAATTCGAACCCGGATCTCAGGACGCCGCAGCGGTCACGAACGCGTTCGCCGTGATGTCTCCCAGCACGTCGTGCCACACGTGCTGGGGGTTCCGCTCCACTTCGGCGACGATGTCGCGCATGCGGGTGAGCACCGGAGGCTCGGTCTCGTCGTAGACATCTCCCTGGAGCAGTTTCAGGACGTCCAGACGATACCGCGGGTCGTTGATGAAGGCGGTGAACAGGACGTTCAGCCGATAGTAGACGCTGATGAAGTTGTACCAGTTGCGGGTCCCGCGCTTGAGCGTGGCTTCGTAGGTCTGGAACGCCTTCCTGCTGAAATCGCCGGTCTCAACGGCCCGGATCACATCGCGACTGCCGAACCGTGAGCAGTTGAGCGCGATACTCACCCCGGTTGAGAAGATGGGGTCGACGAACCGTGCCGCGTCCCCGATCAGCATCAGGCGGTCGTCGGTGATCTGCTTCATGGCGTAGCTGTAGTCCCCCTCGTCCTTGAACGGCCGCACCTGCTCGGCGGCCCGGAGGTTCTCAAGGAGCTCTGGGCGGCTACCAACGCACTCCCAGAAGAAGTGCTCCCTGGTTTCGCGCCGGTTCGCGAAGTTCTTCTTCTGGGTTACCACTCCTACGCTGGTGAGAGTATCCGTGATCGGGATCTGCCAGATCCAGGTGTTCGTGACGGGCAGAAAGTGGATGAAGATGTACTCGCGCTGCTCCTCACTGTCCGCCAGGGCCATTCGGTCGTAGCCGTCGAACCAGGTATGGATGGCGTACTGGTCGAACACCGGATCCTTGATTCGCCACTTCATCTGATTGCCCACGAGCGTCCGACGGCCGCTCGCGTCCACCACCATACGAGCGGTCAGACGTAGTTCCTTCTCTCCCATGGCGAACACGACGGACGTTTGATCCGGCTCGGACCGATCCACGCCCCGAACGGAGATCCCTTCGTAGACCTTGGCCCCGAGCTCGTTGGCGTGCTGCAACAACAGCTGGTCGAACTTCCCGCGGTCGACGTGGTACGTGGAGGGTTGGTTGACCTCTGGTGGATCCCGCTCCTCGAAGCGGAGGGAGACACTCTCCTCGGCCGCAAGGTCTTCCCAGTTCGCAGTCTGGAAAACGCGTGCCCGCGACGCAGCCGTCCAGGCTGCCCCATATTTCCTGATGAACCCGTTCGCCTCCATGACCGGAAGGAAGTCGAGGTCCCGAAATACTCGGGTGGACGAGGGAACCAGCGACTCACCCACGTGCTGCCGGGGAAAGATCTCGCGTTCCAAGACCACGCAACTGATCCCTGCCTTGGCAAGGTAGGCAGCCATGCTTGACCCGGCCGGGCCCCCTCCCACAATGGCTACGTCATAATCAGTACTCGATGTCATTCAGCTCCGCTCTCCTCGGCTCTACCCTACGCGCCTCATCACAGGAACAATCGCTCGGGGGCCATTCGGCTCACCTTTTCGTCCGGCGTCGGGACCCGATTATCCGCTACGGATCGCGAAAAGGCCACTTGGCGCATGAATGGAAGAGTGAAACTGACGTGAGATATCTGTGAAGGCAAATGAAGACGGACATGGCAACCCGCAACGTTCCTAATCCCTGTGGCTCAAATGGGACTCCCCCGGGCCGTCAGCCGCTCGGATCGGCAGGCTATGATCACGTCCCGGGTGCGCAGGTGGCGCCCCCAGATCGGCGGGAGGTGGGCATGTACTGCCCACGGTGCGGGCTGAGACAGCCTGTCGAGCACCGGTTCTGCGTCGAATGCGGCATCGTGTTGCCGAGGGATCTCCTGCGGCGCCATGGTCCCAAGGTCTCCCAATTGTTCCGCGGGATTCCTGTACACCCCGACGACGACCCGAACGGGTTGTTGCGGGTGAGCCGGTACCTCGAGGAGTTTGCCATCGAGACCCCAGAAGGTGCCGTGCGAGTCCCGAGCCACCACGTGCGGTTCTCCGTCTGGACGGAGGATCGGGCCGCCTGTGCCATCTCCATCCCCGACGACGAGGCTGAGGCCCTCGCGGCCTTCCTGCTGGCGTCGGTGGTCAACGGCAACGGGTTGGAGCCAACTCCGGCAGCTCATTGAATCAATCTTCGCTGCCGTTTGGCGCGCTTCGAGCGCAACCGTTAAGCTGCGCGTAGGAGGTGGTGCAGATGTTCGAATCGGCCAAGGCGCACGCAACCATAGCGGTCTCCGACCTCGACCGGGCGAAGAAGTTCTATGAGGGCCCCCTGGGCCTGAAGCGCATGGACGAGCGGTCAGACGGAGTTCGGTACGAAACCACCGGAGGGAACTGGTTCCTGGTCTACCCGTCGCAGTTCGCCGGGACCGCGAAGAGCACGTACATGAGCTTCGAGGTGGACGACGTCGAAATGGCCGTGAAGGAGCTTCGTGAGCGCGGGATCGTGTTCGAGGAGTACGACTTCCCCGGGCTGAAGACGGTGGACGGTATCGCCGAGATTCAGGGCGCCAAGGGAGCCTGGTTCAAGGACCCTGACGGAAACATCATCGCCGTCGGCCAGCAAACCTGATCGTTTCGGGAGTCCGCACCTACGGGTGGGCCGACCTTGCAGTCGGCCCACCCGTGCTGGTACGCCAGTCTTCCCTACTTCTTGGGTCCGACCACCGAGCAGCGATAGAACTCCTCGGTGTCGGTGAGCGTGATGACACCCTGCGCCGCAGCGGCCAGGATGTCGGTGTCAGAGGTGAGCTGCTGGACCGGGTTCCCCGGGGTGAAGTTGATCTGGACCTCTTCCCAGATGGGGTTGAACCCGTCCCCCTGGATCGCGTCGAGGACCGAGACGAAGTTCAGGCCCGAGTCCGCGCACGAGTCGCACTGGTAGATGATGTTGAATGACGGATTCTTGTGAAGGTCGGGCTTCAGCAGCTTCAAGTTGATCGTGAACAGCTGGTCGTCGTAATAGGCGGGCATGTCGCCGCCGGAGCCGTTGGGGTTCTTGGCCCAGGCGGGTCCGGCGAGCGCGAGCAGCAGGAACACCCCCGCTGCGACGGCGAAGAAACGTTTGAACATGATCCCTCCCTTCCAGGGGACGGCTGCCACCCGTGCGGCGGCCGACCCTCCACCGAGGCTTTCAGGTATTACGCTCGAGATCCGGGGATGGATTGGAGCATCCAGAAGACCCCTAGGCAGGCGAACGGCCCCGTGATTCAATGCGGACGCCATGCCGATATGCGCTGCATGCGGATTCGAGAACCCAGCGAACTTCCGCTTCTGCGGATCGTGCGGCGAGGCACTCGGACGGGCGTGTGCGAATTGCGGGGCCGAGGTCCCGCAGGGACTCCGCTATTGCGGCTCGTGTGGCCAATCCGTCGATTCGATCTCCAAGGCACCCAGTGGGCCACGGCTCCCGGGCGAGCGTCGCCGGGCGACCATCCTGTTCGCTGATCTCGTGGGCTACTCCACCCTGGCCGAGTACATGGATCCGGAGGATCTCGAGCGACTCGTATCGGGGATCCGGGCCGACATGTCGGCAGCGGTCGAATCCCGCGACGGCACGGTCGAGCGATTCATTGGTGACGCAGTGCTGGCCGCCTTCGGCGTGACCAGAGCACACGAGGACGACCCGATTCGAGCCGTCGAGGCGGCGTTCGCCATGCTCGAGGCGATCGGACAACGCTCCGAGGACATCCCGTCCCCCTTTCAGCTGCGGATCGGAGTGAACAGCGGCCTGGTGGTATCCGGTGAACGCGACGCGCAGGGACATGCGGAGCTCTACGGGGACGCCGTGAACGTCGCCGCCCGGCTGCAGCAGGAAGCCGGGCCGGGGGAGATTCTCGCCGCCGCCTCGGTGTGGCGTCGCGTCCGCGACCGGTATGAGGCGGAGCACGTGGGCCCGATCGTCGTCAAGGGACGCGAGCGCATGGTGGATGCGTACCGGATCGTCGGAGCTCAGACAGCTCTGGGGCGGCGGCAAACTCCGTTCGTCGGGCGTGATGAGGAGCTCGCCCTCCTCGAGCTCTTGTGGTCGAGCACCGTGAAAGGCAACACGAACGTCGTGAGCCTGGTCGGCGAGCCAGGCGCGGGGAAGTCTCGCCTCCTCTCGGAGCTGCCTGCTCGGGAGGTTGCTCTCGACGTCCGCCTGAACTGCCGATCTGACCAACCGTTCGGACCCTTCCTCGCGCTGATCGAGCGAATCCTGGGAGGCAGGCCCCTGAATCTCGACGAGCTTCGGAGCCTCGTCGCGGCCAAAGAGGGAGTCGACGAGGAGGTCGCCGAGCTGCTGGCGGCGCTGCTGGGCCTCCCTGGAGCCGTGGCCTCCGGGGTCGTCCCGGACGAGCTACAGAAGCGGAAGGCGTTCGCCGCCGTCTGGCTCCTTCTGCTGGCCACCGCAGCCGATCGGCCTGTGTTGGTTGTGCTGGACGACCTTCATGCCGCCGACCCATCCTCGCTCGACCTCATCGAATTCCTTCTGCAGCGCCTGCGCGGCGCCCCGATCATGATCGTTCTGTCTCACCGCCCCGGATTCGACCGTCTCGAGCGGACGTTCCCGCGAGCCGGGTACACGCAGGTCCGCCTCGAGCTGCTCTCGCTCGACGAGAGCGTTGCCCTGGCGAAAGGCTACCTTGGCGTGAATGAGCTCCCTCCCGACCTGGAACGCCTCTTGGCCACGCGAGCCGAAGGCAACGCGTTCTTCATCGAGGAGCTCCTCCAGGCTCTCCTCGAGCTCGACTCCCTCGCCGTCATCGACGGCAAACCAGTCCTGGCCAAGGTCGACGTGGAAATCCCCGATACCGTCCAAGGGGCCATCCTGGCTCGGGCGGACAGGTTGAGCGCGCCCGCTCGGAGCCTGCTGCAACTCGCCGCCGTCATCGGGCTCGGCTTCCCCACCGACCTGCTCCAACGGGTCATAAATGACGGCCACATCGATCCTTTGTTGGACGAGCTCTCCCGCACGCAACTCCTGGTGAGCCAGGGCCCTGCCAGGTGCACGTTCACCCACGGCTTGATCCAGGAGGTCGTCTACGACACCCTTCTCATCAGCCAACGGAAGGAGCTGCATCGCAAGGTGGCCGAGGCTCTGGAGGCCACAGCTCCTCCCCACGGCTCCTCCCTGGAGCTACTGGCCGAGCACTACGCTCGAGCGGCGGTTCCGGAGAAGGCCCGCCGCTACGCGGTGGCGGCGGGCGACTTCGTGAGCGAGCGCCTGGGCTTCGCCGAGGCGAAGAGCCGCTACCAGACGGCGCTCCGGCTATGGGGGCAGGGCGACGAGGAGGGCCGACTCACTCTGTTGATGAAGCTGGCCAATGCCGCGCTGCTTGCCGGGGACGCGTCCGCAGCCAGGGAGGCGTTCGTTGAGGCCGAGGCCGGGTGGAGGACTCTGGGCAACGACGGGCAGGCGGGGGCCGCCCTGGCCACGCTCGGGCGCTTGTACTGGCTGACCGGCGACACCGAGCAGGCTGTGGACGTCCTGCACGCCGCCAGGACGCTGCTCGAACCCCTGGGAACAACACCCGAACTCCTTCGCGCCTACGTTTGGGGCTCCACGCTGGATCTGGTGGTAGGCCGGATCGAGGAAGCAGCGTCGGCCGCCGCGAGCGGGCTCGAGATCGCAGAGAGCCTTGGTCAGACAGGAGCGCGCTCCCATCTGCTGACCACGCTCATCTCATGCCAGATTCACCAGGGCGACCTCGCGGCCGTAGAGAAGCTACGCGAAGGCATCGAGTTGGCCGAGTCCTCCGGGGAAGCCGAGGCCATCGGCCGCGCCTACATCAATCTCACAACCCACCTGCAATGGCTCTCGGAGAATCGGGAGGCCATCACCTATACCCGGCGGGGACGCGACCGGATGCGGAGGCTGGGGGCCTCATATCTTGAATGCATGCTCCAAGCTGTTGAAGCCGAGGCGCTCGTCGATCTGGGCCGATACGCCGAAGCCGAGGAACTAGGGCGGGAGATCCTGGGCCCGCTGCGTTCATCCGCGACAACTCCGGGTCTGGTGAAGGCGGGCGGTGCGCTCTGCGCCGCCCTCGCCCGCCGCGGGCGGTACGAGGAAGCGGGCGGGAGCTTGAACGAAACGCTTCCGTTGGCCCGCCGGTTGGGCGGGATGGAGTTCCTCGCGAGGACGCTGTCGTTCGAGGCGGAGCTCGAGAACGCCAGGGGGAACTCGGCGAGCGCTCAGCAGGCTGCCGCCGAGGCCCTGAAAGTCATGCTGAGCACCAAGTCCTTCGCCCATTGGTTCTGGATGCTGGGAACGGTCGCCCGGCTCGTCCCACTCCAAGAGATCACCCCGGCCCTCGATACCCTCACGGCGCTCGCCGGGAAGCATGCCCGCTTCGACGCCGGCCTGCTCGAATTGAAGGGGATCCTCCGAAAGGACCCGGTCATCCTCGAGGAGGCAGCCGAGCTGTATGCCTCCCTTGAACTTCCTTTCGAAGAAGCTCGCTGCCGCGGGCACACACAAGCCGAACTCTAGGCTGGACTTCCCCGTGGCTCGGTCAGACGGAGACCCGCGCGACCGTTGCCGTGGGAATCAAGGCCAGGGCCAGGAGCACGTACAGGGGTGCGGCATTCGGGTCGGTTGACGTCCCGGAGAAGAGCTCTCCGAAGCTCTGGCCCACCGCCCAGAAGGCCAACGAGACGCCGATACCCAAGAAGAGGAAGAGACGTGCCCGGGACCCCAGGAACACACCCAGGCCGATCGCGGCCTCAAGGAGGGCGAGCGCGAAGGAGATCGCCAAGCCTCGTCCGGCTGCCCCGTGCGCCAGCCATCTCTGGATCGAGGCGAGAACACCCGACGCGTCGCCGGCGTTGCTGCTCAGCAGGTCGCTGATGGCGCCGGGCGCTCGTTGAGCCGGCAGCACGGAATAGAGGGCCGCTCCGACCCACAGCGCGCACCAGGCGACCCTCAACCCGCGTTCTCCCAGAAGGCCGGCCGCCGCCCGCGTCGACCGTCGCTCCGCACGGGGCCACACGACCAGGCCCACCACCGCGTACAAGATGACGGCGCCGGGAGCGCCGGTGAGCATCGAGGCGGTCCCCGTGGCGAGCCCCCCGAGGCCCTCGCCGAACCACCACACACTCAGAGCCCAGCCGAACGACAACAGGAGCGCCAGCTTGACGGTCCTCTTCCACAGAAGCCCCACTCCGATAGCGATCTGTACCAGCGCGAAGAGCGCGTTCCACAGGGCGATGTGGGGAACCATCAGATGCGCAGCCCACATGACAGGCCGGGCCACGATGGAAGGCTGCCCGTCAACGCTCGCCAGGATGACCTGAGAAATGAACGCCTTGGAGAACATGAACGGTTGGAGCTGCAGGAGCCCGTCGAGCAACCACAGAAGGCCGAGTGCGACCTGGAGCCTTCGCAGCGAGACCCATCCCACCGCCGCCTTCCTGGAGCTTCGGGCCTCTTCCAAGGATGTGACCGGCCGAGGGATCGCGCCGTGTGAGGGGAGTGAAGAATCGGGAACCAGGAGGCCGGTGCATGAGAGCTCTCGCGTCGAGACGACCAAGGGGCCCTTCCACTGCCGCCCCGCCTGGAGGGGGCTACCGAAGAGCGATCCCTCTTCGACCAATCGCTCCAGATGGGTGATCGGCACTCCTGTCAGCAGGGCTGCCTCTGGAATGGTGACCCACTCGGGAATCCCCCGGGCATGGTCGGCTCGCGACGAATCGTTCCTCACAATGAGATTGGAGCTCCGTTGCGGGGACAAAGCCGGGCCCTCCGGAGCTGTCGGGTTTTCACTGGCATCGGCAGGGGTGGGCCGACAGTTGAGGGCTCTTCTATCCTCAACGGAGCATCGTGCCTGAGGTGTCGTTCTCCGGGTTGGTCGTGGTATCCGCGGTCGCTTTCGCCGCGCCACTGGCCCTCGGATTGTTCCCTCGAATTCGGCTGCCCGCTGTGGTCCTCGAGATCCTGTTAGGGATCCTGATCGGTCCCTCAGCCCTGCGCTGGGTGAAGCCCGACCTGCCGATCCAAGTCCTTTCCGTTATCGGCCTGGGGTTCCTGCTCTTCCTCGCCGGCCTGGAGGTGGACTTTGGTCGGCTGCGCGGTAACGTGCTCCGGCTTCCCGCGATGGATTCCTTCTGTCCCTGATCATCGGGCTCGCCGTCGGCGCGGCCCTGTATGCGGCCGATCAGGTCAAGTCACCGCTCCTGATCGGCATCACCCTGGTGGCCACCTCGCTCGGCTTGGTGGTGCCGGTGTTGAAGGACGCCGGCGAGAGCTCCACCGAGTTCTTTCAGCTCGTGATCGCCGGAGGCACGGTGGCCGACTTCGGCGCGGTCATCCTGCTCACCCTGTTCTTCTCCGGGCATGCCAGCGGGCTGGGAGCGAAGCTCCTGCTGCTTGCGACCTTCGTGCTCATGATCGTGGCCGCGGGGTTCTCCGTTGCCCGGGCCGGACGGTCAATGCGGATCTCCGCAGTGCTGCTCCGGCTCCAGGACACGACCGCCCAGATCCGAGTTCGCGGGGCCATGCTCCTGCTGATCGCGTTCGTGGCGCTGGCCGCCAGGTTCGGGCTGGAGACCATCCTCGGAGCCTTCCTGGCGGGGGTGCTTCTCGGCATGGTGGATCGTGACGCCATGATGACGCACCCCAACTTCCGCCTGAAGCTGGAAGGGATCGGCTACGGATTCCTGATCCCGGTGTTCTTCGTGTCCAGCGGCCTCGCGTTCGACGTGTCCGCACTGTTCTCCAGCCCCTCGACGATCCTGCGGACGCCGTTGTTCCTGGTTGCCCTGCTCGCGGTTCGAGGTCTTCCCGCGCTGCTTTACCGGACGTTGATCGGCGAGCGGCGAACTGCTGCTGCCGCGCTGCTGCAAGCAACCTCGCTGCCGTTCATCGTGGTCGCCACCAGGATCGGAGTGAGCCTCGGGCTCATCACTGCGGCAAACGGCGCCGCCCTCGTCGCCGCGGGACTGCTCTCGGTGGTCATCTTCCCTCTGGTCGCCCTCGGGCTGTTGAAAGAGTCGGAGCCGACATGAGCGCTCAGCTCCCCTTCTTAGACGCGGGCGTATGATCCCGGCTCATGACACTGCATGAGCTGGTGATCGCGGTGAGTCGCCAGCAGGTGAGTGAGTTGGGGCTGGGCCTCGGAGTCCTCGGGGCTCTGGTCGTGGCGTGGGGAGCCTTCGCCGTCCTCTCCGGGAGGGACGATCGCCGTCAGGAGCGGATGGCCACGCTCGTCGGAGCCCTCTTGATCGCGGTGGCGTTCGTAGTGCAGATCGGTGCGTTCCACGTCTCGACACCGATCACCCCGGGCGGGAATCCGTCCCCGGCGGCGACCTCCACGCCCTAGAGGGCTACCCCCACCTGGGCGAATACAGCCGCCAGTTCGAGTCCGGTAGGAAGCGGCGACGAGAGGTTCGAGCTCGCACGACGAAGGTGATCAACCGGAGCATCGCCAAAACCAGAAGGGCCGCCCCGAAGAGCGCGACCACAGCACCGAGCAGCCCGGCCAAAGCCCACGTGACCAACGACGAGACCGACGTGCCCACCATCTCTGTTTCATCTCATCATTCGGTAGATCGGCACCCACGGTTCAGGCCGAGACGGTGGAGATGTTGTAGTGCCGAGTCAATCCTCAGGCCCGCCGAGAGGTTGCCCCTTATCCGGCCAGCTCGCGCCGGCGGAGGACCATCGAGGCCAGGCCGCCAACCGCGCCTCCCAGCAAGGGACCCACCAGGTACACCCAGACGTGGCCGAGGGAACCCGCGACGATGGCCGGAGCCAGCGACCTGGCCGGGTTGAACGAGCCTCCGGTGAACGGACCCACCACCGTCGCTCCGGCGAAGACGAACCCGCCGATCGCGATGGGCGCCAGCACCCCGTTCCAGGGTGCCCGCTTGTCGGTCGCCACCGTGATGATGACCAGGACGAACAGCGCGGTGGCCACCGCCTCGAGCAGCAGCGCCGTCCCATCGGACACGCCGCGCGCGGGCGCCCCCGTCACGCTGCTCGTGGGCACGTTCACCAGCGCCTTGCCCACCGCCCCCGAAGAGACCCAGCGGACCAGGGCCGCTGCGGCGAGGCCCCCGACGAGCTGGGAACCCCAGTAAGCAGGGAGCTCCCCCCAGGGGAACTTGCCATCGAACGCAAGGCCGAGCGACACCGCGGGGTTGTAGTGCCCACCGGAGATGTGGCCGAAGGCGAAGATCATGAGCGCCAGCCCAAGACCGAATCCCGCGGCCACGCCGACGTTGCCGATGCTTCCTGGATAGGTGACCGCAGCGGCGATCCCCATGAAACCCAGAAAGAAGAAACCGAACGTGCCCACGATTTCCTGAAGGTCTGCGGAAGCTCAGAGGTCATCGGCTATGCTTCGGCGCGATGAGGCGATTCCTGATCCGCTGGGCCATCCTGGCCGGCGCGTTCGCGCTCACCGATGCCATCCTCAAGGGAATCACGGTGACGGGTGGCTTCTTCGCCTACGTCGGGGTCGCAGCGATCTTCGGGATCATCAACGCGATCCTGGGGACGGTCCTTCGGATCCTCACCCTGCCCCTGACAATCCTGACGCTCGGGATCTCCGCGCTCGTAGTGAACGCGGCGCTCCTGGGGATCACCGCGGGGATCTCCTCGGCGCTCACCGTGAGCGGATTCTGGGTGGCCGTCCTCGCCGCGCTCATCATCACCATCGTCTCGGCGATCCTGAACCGGGCGATGCGGACCTGACACAGAGGACGGATCGGCGCTTCCGCCGTACCCTTGAAGGCTCCGACGTCCGCCCACTTCTTGATCTCGTACAGAGGACTTCATGGAACAGGCCCTGACCGATCGCCCATCGACGCATGCCGAGCGCGTCGCCGCCCGCGCCGTGGACGCCGTCAAGATCTACGGGAGCGGCGATGCCGCCGTTCGAGCGCTCGACGGTGTCACGGTCGATTTCCCCGCCGGGCAGTACACCGCGGTCATGGGACCCTCGGGGTCCGGGAAGTCGACCCTGCTCCACTGCATGGCCGGTCTGGACAACCTGACGTCCGGGCAGGTGTTCATCGGCGACGTGGATCTGACCACGCTCTCCGAGAAGAAGATGACCCTGCTCCGGCGAGACAAGGTCGGATTCATCTTCCAGGCCTACAACCTGGTCCCCACCCTTGACGCGGAAGAGAACATCACGCTTCCCCTGGACATCGCGGGTCGCAAGCCGGACGCTTCCTGGCTCGAAACGGTCGTGCAGACCATTGGCCTGGCAAACCGGCTGGGCCATCGGCCGTCCGAGCTGTCGGGCGGCCAGCAACAGCGGGTCGCCGCGGCCCGGGCCCTCGCCTCGCGCCCGGAGATCATCTTCGCCGACGAGCCGACGGGGAACCTCGACTCCCGCTCGGGCGCAGAGCTCCTCGGGTTCATGCGCAAGGCGGTGGCGGAGTTCGGGCAGACCATCGTGATGGTCACGCACGATCCGACGGCGGCCGGCTACGCCGACCGCGTGGTCTTCCTCTCAGATGGGAAGGCCGTCGACGAGATGGCCAAACCAACCGCGGATCGAGTCCTGGACCGCATGAAATCCTTGGGTGGCGTCTAGGGCCTATGTGGCGAGCAACGCTCAAGGGCCTTGTCGCCCATCGGGTTCGTCTGGCCCTCACCGCCGTCGCCGTCGTCCTGGGCGTGGGGTTTGTGGCCGGAACCTACATGCTCACCGACACGATGAACCGGGCCTTCGACGACCTCTTCCAGCAGATCAACAGAGGCGTGGCCGTCGACGTTCGCGGAGTCCATCAGTTCACCTCGAACGGGCCCGGCGGGCAGAATGCGGGGGCTCCAGCACGAGTCCCCGTGACCCTGCTCCCAACGATCGCCGCGATCCCTGGTGTGAGGGACGTGCAGGGCTCGATCGGGGGCTACGCACAGCTGGTCGACAAGCAGGGCAAGGCGATCAGCACCGGCGGGGCGCCGACGTTCGGCTTCAACTGGATCCCCGACCCGGAGCTGAACGCCGTATCGCTCTCCCAAGGGCGGGCTCCACAGGGAGCCGGCGAGATCGCCATCGACGCTGCGACGGCCATGAAGTACGGCTTCAAGATCGGCGACACCGCGAAGGTCCTCCTCCAGGGCCCCCCCATACAAGCGGAGATCGTCGGCATCGTGAAGTTCGGCTCGTCCACCAACCTCTTGGGCGCCACCCTCGTCGTCTTCGACCCATCGATCGCCCAGACCGCACTGGACGGCCGGGGCACATTCGACGACGTCCTGGTCGCCGCCGCCAACGGGGTCGACCCGAACGAGCTCAAGAACGAGGTCCAGAAGGTCCTGCCGGCCGGCTACGAGGCGTTGACGGGACAGGAATCCGCCCAGGCCTCCTCGGCGGACATCAAGAGGGGCCTCGGGTTCCTCAACATCGCGCTGCTCGTGTTCGCGGGCATCTCGATCTTCGTCGGCGCGTTCACCATCTTCAACACGTTCTCCATCCTGGTGGCCCAGCGCACGCGCGAGCTCGCGCTGCTCCGGGCGCTGGGCGCGAGCGCCAGCCAGGTCCGCCGATCCGTGCTGGCCGAGGCGGCGGTGGTGGGGGTCTTCGCGTCGGCCGTCGGCCTCGCCTTCGGGTTCGTGATCGCGGTGGGGCTGCAGGGACTGCTGGGGGTGTTCGGCATCCAGCTGCCGAGCACCACGACGCAGGTGCTTCCGCGAACCATCATCGTCGCCTTCGCGGTCGGCATCGTGACGACCGTCGTCGCCTCCATCGGTCCGGCCCTGCGCGCGTCCCGGGTTCCGCCGATCGCTGCCATCCGGGAGGCGGAGCCTGCCGCCTACCGCCGCTCGCTCAGACGAACGATCTCGGGCGCGCTCGTCACGCTGTCGGGCGTCGGCGCACTCCTCGCCGCGCTCTTCGGAAACGTGGGAGGCGCCAAGCTCGTGGGGCTGGGGGCAGCCCTGGTGTTCCTGGGTGTGGCGATCCTCAGCCCGCTCATGGCCGGGCCACTGGCGCGGATCATCGGGGCGCCGCTCCCCAGCATCTCGGGGGTCGCCGGCAAGCTCGGCCGCGAGAACGCGATGCGCAACCCGAAGCGCACGGCGTCCACCGCCGCGGCGTTGATGATCGGCCTCGGGCTCATCAGCTTCGTCAGCATCTTCGCCGCCTCGATCAAAGCGTCCGCGTTTCAGGCGCTCGAGCAGACACTCAAGGCCGACTACATCGTCTCGACCTCCTCGTTCTCGATGGGCTTCAGCCAGGACGTTGCTGCGCGGCTCCGGACGGACCCCTCGTTCCGATGCAGTCGGGAAGCCTCTCCGCTCTGCGCGACGGCGACCTCCTGGTGTTCAAGCAGACGGCCGAGTCCAATGGCTGGAAGCTCGGCGACATGGTGCCCGTCGAGTTCACCCGCACGGGGGCACAGGAGCTTCGCATCGTTGGGATCTACACGGACAACCGGTTGCTCAACAACTACGTGGTCTCACTCGGCACCTACGAGAAGAACTACACCCAGCAGCTCGACACGTTCGTGCTGGTCAAGACTGCCCCCGGCGTGACCCTGGCGCAGGCCAAACGCTCGGTCGATCGCGTGGCGAAGAGCTTCCCGAACGTGAAGCTCGAGGATCAGGCGCAGTTTCGTCAGTCCCAGTCGAACCAGATCAACCAGGTCCTGGGCCTGATCACCGCCTTGCTCGGCCTGGCCATCGTCATCGCGCTATTCGGGATCGTGAACACGCTCGCGCTGTCGGTCTTTGAGCGGACCCGCGAGATCGGGTTGCTGCGCGCGGTCGGGATGGCGCGACGGCAGGTTCGCACCATGATCCGGTGGGAGGCCGTGATCATCGCGGTGTTCGGGGCCATCCTCGGCGTCGCGGTCGGGATCTTCTTCGGCTGGGCCATGATCCGGGCCCTACGAGACCAGGGCGCCACGATCCTGTCGCTGCCGGCAGGCCAACTCGTGTTCACCGTCGTGGCGGCCGGCATCATGGGCCTGATCGCTGCGGTGCTCCCTGCCAGGCGAGCAGCGAGGCTCGACGTGCTGCAGGCCATCGCCCAAGAATGAGGTTACGGTCAGCAGCCGGGGAGATTCGCCGGCTCGGACTTTGGGACGATGACGAACGCGATCTCTCCCGGCCGTACAAGGCCGAGGCACTCCCGAGCGATGCGCTGCAGATAGTTCGGGTCCTGGAGCTGGGCGATCTGGCGCAGGAGATCGGCTTGTTGCTGCTGCAGGACCTGGCTCTGTCGTTGGAGCTGGGCGAGCCTGCTCCGCTGCTCGAGGTACGAGCGCAGAGGAACCATCATGTACAGCAGCAGGACCATGACCACGACGGCCAGGATGGCCGCCCGAGGAGTGAGTCGCATGCCCGTGCGCCGAGCCGGCGCGCCGTCCCTCGCGTCCCCCGCATTCACGACACAGGCTCCTCGTCCTCGCCCTCATCGTTGGTCTTCTCGAGGCCGGGGAGTCGTCCATAGGGCTGCCGGCCCGCGTAGCGCGCCGTCTCGCCCAGGTCCTCTTCGATGCGCAGGAGTTGGTTGTACTTCGCGGTGCGCTCGCCCCGGGACGGCGCGCCGGCCTTGAGCTGTCCGGCGTTCGTGCCAACGGAAAGGTCGGCGATGGTGGTGTCCTCCGTCTCGCCCGAACGGTGGCTGATCACCACGCCATACGAAGCCTCTTTCGCCATCCGGATGACGTCGAGGGTCTCAGAGAGCGTTCCGATCTGGTTCACCTTCACCAGGATCGCATTGGCCGCCCCGTCGTCGATCCCACGCTCCAGGCGCTCGGGATTCGTCACGAAGACGTCGTCGCCCACGATCTGCAGGCGCTCGTCCAGCGCCTCGGTGATTGCCATCCAGCCATCCCAGTCGTCCTCGGCGAGCGGGTCCTCGATCGAGACGATCGGAAAGTCACCGGCGAGGCTCGCGTAGAAGGCGATCATGTCCGGGGCCGTCCGGGTCCGGCCCTCGAGGTGATAGGCCTCGTCGCGGAACAGCTCGGAGGCGGCCGCGTCGATCGCCAGCCCCACCTCGGACCCGGGTTCAAGTCCCGCCGACTCGACGGCCTGGACCAGGAGCTCCAACGCCTGGCCGGCGGTGTCGATGGGCGGGGCGAACCCGCCTTCGTCCCCGACACCGGCGGAGAGGCCCTTGGACTTGAGTGCGGCCTTGAGCGCGTGGAAGACCTCGGCTCCCCAGCGCAGGGCTTCGGCGAACGACGCCGCGCCGATCGGAACCAGCATGAACTCCTGGAGCTCGAGCCCGTTGTCGGCATGAACCCCGCCGTTGATCACGTTCATCAGTGGAACCGGAAGGATGTGGCCCTGAGGGCCTGCCAGGTAGCGATAGAGGGGCAGGCCCAGCGACGACGCCGCCGCCTTCGCGGTGGCCAGCGACACGCCGAGGATGGCGTTCGCACCGAGCTTGCCCTTGTTCGCAGTGCCGTCCAGGTCGATCAGCAGCCGGTCGATCTCTCGCTGGTCGAGCGCGTCGGCGCCCTCCAGCTCCGGGGCGATGACGTCCTCGACCGATTCGATCGCGCGGAGGACCCCCTGGCCGCCAAAACGAAGAGGATCCGCGTCGCGAAGCTCGACGGCCTCATGCGAGCCGGTCGACGCTCCCGACGGCACGGCCGCCCGGCCGACGCTGCCGTCCGCCAGCACCACCTCGACCTCCACGGTGGGGTTGCCTCGGGAGTCGAGGATCTCTCGCGCGCGAACCTCGTCGATGATCGCCATCAGCCGGTCGATTCTATGGCCCGGACCGCATCTCGTTCCGCAGGACGCGAACTTCTCTTCCTTCGCCGCGACGCCTAGCGACTCGCGCGGAACCGCGCGAGCAGTTCGTCCTCCCGAAGACCCTCGAGATCGACGCCGTCCGCCGCGGCCTCCTCCAGCATGCGCGCGAACCGTTCGGCGAAGCGGCGGGTCGCTCTTCGCAGCGCCGACTCCGGATCGATGCCGAGCGTACGCCCGAGCGCTGCGACGGCGAACAGCACGTCCCCAAGCTCCTCTTCGGCCGTCTCCGGCCCCGCCCGCTCGAGCTCGGCGATCTCCTCGCGGACCTTGGCCTGCGCCCCCTCGCGGGTGCGCCAGTCGAACCCGAAGCCGGCGGCGCGCCGCTGCACCTTCGATGCACGGGAAAGCGCGGGGAGCGTCGCGGGGATCTCGTCGTCGAGCCCGTGCTCCCGGCCCTCTTCCTCCTGCTTGATCCGCTCCCAGTTGACTAGGACCTGCGCGGCGGAATCCACCTCCGCCTCGCCGAACACGTGAGGGTGGCGCCTG
>WNGN01003097.1_pt1 | contig 20260 bp, 17 predicted proteins | sample 5400561 | NCBI WGS metagenome assembly WNGN01 (sample SAMN13153379, study PRJNA577476) | soil metagenome | isolation source: 115 cm soil or saprolite under Garry oak tree replicate 2 | place: USA:California | collected 2016-06-15
CTCGTGGATCAAATGTACATCCAAGCGTCCACGCCCTCCGGGACGACGGGCGTGAGTCTGACGAATCCCGGCGGGGATACGAGCCAGGTGAACGCGATTGACGCGGACGATCGGAATGCGGACGGATTCTCCGACATCGTCGTCGGCACGGCGAACGGAAACGTGTTCAAGTACCTCGGGAGCGCGGGGGGCCTGTCGACGCCATCGGGCGCATTCTACACCGCGCCCTCCTCGATCGTTGGCGTGAAGATGGGGAACTTCTCGAGCACGCAATCGGGCCTGGAGATCGCAATCGCATTCGGCACCACCGTTCGCGTTTTGACGGGATTCGGGGCGACGGGGACCGTGATCTGCAACACGTTGCCCGGTGCCGGCTCGACGCAGGGATGTAGCTCCGCGAGTTCGACGGCCGGCCCGATCAACGCGCTTGGGGCGGGGGACGTAAACGGTGACGGCCCGGACGACATCGTCGTGGGGACGGCGATCAACGTCTGGTACTGGTCGAACCAGCAAGACGGGACTTCTTGGACGAGCGCCATCAACATCGACTCTCCCGGGGCCAACGTCTATTCGATTGACCTGGGCGACGCGAGCAAGTCGCAGTACGTCGGGCGTTAGCCGCGCAGCGCCGCCAACACGCCTTTCACCCGCTCCAGTTCGATGACCGCGAGGACGGATCCTCGGGATGCGGCGATTTCTCCGAGTCGCGCGGCCATGTACGACTCCCTCCTCGCCTGAAGGTGCGCAAATCCGGGCGGGCCGTTCACCTCCGCATCCCACTCAATCACGAAATCCTTCGGGGTCGTCGCGTGGAATTCCTTCTTCCGGAGTCGACGCTCGAGACGTCCCTGGAAGACGACTTCGAATCCGGAGACGCAGTCCACGTAATTCTCCGTGTACGTGACCTCGTCCATGTCGAGCGCTTCCATGCGTGTCCCTCGCTTCTCGGAGATTCGGATCGCCTCCGTGAAGCACGGCGGCGGTTTCACCGGCCATTCCCACGCCGAGAGTCCGGCGACGTAGATCTCCTCCTCGAAGTTCTCCGGCTCCAGCGGGCCGCCGCGGTAGACGCGCAACGTCTGAAGCTCCTCGGGACCGATGCTCAGGGCGACGACGTTCGGGTCCGTCGTGCGGATCGCCTCGGCGACGGTCGACTTCTCCGAGGGAAGACCACGGACGACCGGGAGGATGTTGACGGACGCGAGGCCGAGGCGAACCTCGTCCATCAACCCTTCCTCTCGGAGATCATCTCCTCGACATCGTCGCGATCTTTCGCGCGGCGCAGTTCTTCACGTGCGATGACCGGAACGCCGCGGATGCTCATGCGGACCCGGGCGCGCTCCACGAACATGACCGAGTCTTTCTCGACGACCCGGCTCAGATTGGATACGACTTCCGCCTTCCGTTCGAGCGCACGGTCCGCATCTCCGACGCCCGTCAGGAAGGTCGTCTCCTCGTGTTTCGAGAGCGCGTCGAAGGGGCTCCGCACGGTCCGCAGGACATGATAGCCGAAGCGTTCGAGTCGTTCGAACATCTCTCGCTCGAAGCCCGCAGGCCGCGGCAGGCGCTCCTCCCGCACGGCCGAATCGGCGAGGAGGGCGAACGGATCGACCGGGACGACGAGCGACTCGTTCAAGAACTCCTCGAGGCGCATCGCGACCTCCATCGTCGCGGACATCCCTTCGAGGTACATCTGGATCGTGCGGCGCGTGACGCCCGCGATATCGGCGAGGGTACCGAGCGACACCTGTCGTTCCTCGCGCAGCCGGCGGAGGGCGTCGGCGTCCAATCGCACATACAACCCACCCGGCGCGGAGTACAGGAAGGGAGGGACGCCTTCTTCGAGGAACTCACCGAGGGTCCGGCGGGAGAGGATCGAAACGCCGAATCGCGTGTAGATGACGCCGTCCTCTAGGGTTCCCGTCCCGCTCCGTTCGCCGACGACGAGGGGCGATCCTTCGAGGATCCTCGCGACCTCGAGCAGCTCGTGTGCCGTCTCCTTGTTCAGCGCGTCGACGTTCTGCAGGACTTTGACGATCAGGAGGGTGTCGTCGCGGCGCGCGACGAGGTCGAAGCACAGCCCGCGTTCGCCGTGCGGGCGGGAGAGGAAGAATCCCGTCTTCGCGAGGCCCCGTCGCGTCTCCTCCAGGACCCGATCGCGTTTCATCGGTCATTCATCGTGTGGACTTCTATATAAATTCCTCGGGACGCGTTCTCCCGGGATCGTCGGGGCCGTCCGGCGGCGAACGCTTTATCGCGGTCCCGCCCTTCGCCGTCGTTCATGGCCGGGGAACTCGTCGGCGACCGCGTGATCGTCGACGACGCAGCGGAGGGGAGCGCGGTCTACAACCGCGGGTTTTTCGGTTCCCCTCGAGCGGGAGGTGGCCTCGAGTTGAATCTCCTGGAGGCGGTGTACCTCGTCGAGGGAGGCCGGCTCGACGTGCGACGACGCGGGAGGGCGGTGTCCTCGCGCGAACTCTTCCGGGCCGCGAGCGCGTCGATCGAAGCGTTCGAGATTCGCTACCTCGTGTACCGGGACCTGCGGGCCCGCGGCTACGTCGTCGAAGCCCGAGGGGGACCCGTCGATTTCCAGGTCTACCCGCGAGGGGGCGCGCCGAAGAAGACACCAAGCAAGTATTGGGTGCGCGCGCTGAGCGAGCGCGCGGTATTCGACCTCGCGGAACTCCTCGGCCGAGCAGAGGAAGCGGCCGCGGTCCGGAAGACGCTCCTTCTCGGCCTCGTGGATGAGGAGAGCGATCTGACGTACTACAGCGTCAGAGAGGCGCACCCGCGCGGCTATCAATCGGCGTCCCTCCGGAAGACGGACGTCGTTGTCCACTTTCTCGGGGACCGCGCGGTCGTGATCGATGAGGTCGAGGCGAAGGCGCTCCACGAGGCCGGGTTCTTCGGGAAGATCGTCGGTCGCCGGCTGCAGCTCAGCCTCTTGGAGACCGCCTATCTGCTGAAGGCCGGGCTCGTCGAGGTTCGGAACGCGGATACGGACCGTCCGATCCGGCTCCCGAGGCTGATCAGAGAAGCGAAGGCGAGCCAGCCGGACTTCGAACTGCGCCTGCAAGCATACGAGGATCTGACGGGCCGCGGCGTGATCTCGAAGACCGGCTTCAAGTACGGCTCCCACTTCCGCGCCTACGAGGGCGACCCGGAGACCCACCATGCGAAGTACCTCGTCCACGTGGTCCCGAAAGGCCACCGCGGGGCGTGGCCGGAAATCAGCCGAGCGGTCCGACTCGCGCACGGAGTGAAGAAACAGATCCTCTTCGGTGAAGTCGGCGATGGCGTGCGGTACGTGAAGCTGGAGCGCGTGAGGCCCTGACGTGCCCATCCGGGAATCGTGCGACGTACCTCTAAGTGGAGGTACACGCGCTCGCATTTCGAGGCGGCTCCGTGGCGGCCTCGACTCATGCACGTTTCGAAGCCGTCCGGATTTCAACCCAGTGCGGCAGTCCCGCAAGGTTGCGCAGAGTCGCCTGCACATACAGCGGCATGGCCTCCGGTCGGTGGGCCGCCTTCCGATCCAGGAGCAGCGCCAAGATTCCAACCGAGGCCGCCGCCTCCAGGTAGTCGAGGCGGTCGTCCACGAGGACACAGTCCTCGGGCTTGGCACCCAGCCGATTCGGGATCTCCCTCCAGTACCTCGATTGTGCCTTCTGTGCGTCCTGCGAATGGCCCGTGAAGATTCCGTCGATCAGGTCGAACAGGCCGGCGCCGCGCAGCGCGGCGTCGTTCGTCTCGCTGCCCCCGGTCGCCACGTACACCTTGTGCCCGCCCGCGCGAAGACGCTCGATTGCCGTCCGTGCATCCGGGTATCGCGCGTCGACCCGGACCATCGCCTCGCGCTCGAGTTCGCGCGAGACGGTGAGGACATCGGCGGGCCGAGCGGTTTCGCCCACTCGCTCGAACATCTCCAAGAGGTGTCGCGCGTCCAGTTCGTCGACGACGTCGGCGTAGCCTCTCGACTCCCAGTCCGCCGCGTTCACCTGCCGAACATACGTCACCCAGGCTTCGTCGTGCGCGCGCCTCCATGCCTCCGGAGTGCCGCCGAACCGCGCCGTGAGGAGATCCGCCAGACGCTCCCGATATCCGCGGAACATCTTCTCGTGGTCGAGCAGGACTCCGTAGAGGTCGAGGAGGACGTGCATCGCGAGGTCGCGGAGCCGAGAGTCGACCTTAAGCGTTGCGGGAGCGGGCAAATCGCGAAATAGCGTTCGCCCATTCCGGGCGGCGATGAATCGGATACGACCGTCCACGTTCAGCATCGTCGCGTTCGATTCCAAGACGAAGGATCTCGGCGTCGCCGTCGAATCGAAATTCGTCGCGGTCGGGGCCGTCGTGCCGTTCGCGGCGGCCCGGGTCGGAGCCGTGGCGACGCAAGCGTACGCGAACACGGCATACGGGCGCGACGCCCTCGCGATGTTGAAGCGTGGCGTCGCACCGAAGGATGTCGTGAAGAGGCTCGTGACCGGAGACAAGGACGCGGCGCAACGCCAGGTCGGCGTCGTCGACGCGCGCGGTCGCGCCGCGTCGTACACCGGGAAAGGATGCTTCCCGTGGGCCGGACATATCGTCGGCCGAAACTTCGCCGCCCAGGGGAACATCCTCGCGGGAGAGGAAGTGCTGAAGGCGTTGGCCCGTGCCTTCGAGGTGACGGAGGGCGACCTGCCGGTGCGCCTCCTCGCGGCGCTAAGCGCAGGCCAGCGCGCCGGGGGCGACAAGCGGGGCCAGCAGAGCGCGGCGATCCTCGTCGTCCGGCACGGGGGTGGTTACGCGGGCTTCAACGACCGCTGGATCGACATCCGCGTCGACGACCATCCCGCCCCGATCGAGGAGCTCATTCGCATCTTCAACGTGTACGATCTCACCCTGCTCACCCGCGAAGACCCGAAGGATGTCGTCGTCCTCAAGCCCGACGTCGTCCGGGAGATCCAGGCGAACCTCTCGGCCCTCGGGTTGTACCGCGGCCCGACGTCGGGCAAGTTCGACCCGAAGACGAAGGCCGCGTTCGAGGCGTGGGCCGAGATGAACAATTACGAAAACAAGCTGCGCAAGGACGGGAAAGTGTGGGGCAGCCTGCATCGCGCCCTGAAGGCCCAAGTTGCCGCGGCGAGCGGCTGAAACAGAAAGACGACGCGGGGCACGAGGCCGCGCGTCGGTTGTTTTTGGGCAACCCCGTTTTGGGGTGAAACCGCATCGCCTCGAGCGCCTTCAAGATTTTGAGGCGCTGTTGTAGACGCACTCGCCGCCGACCCAGGTGGACGCGATTCGGATCCGTGCGATCTCGTCCGGTGCTTCGAACGGATCGCCTCGGAGGACGACGAAGTCGGCCAGCTTGCCCGTCTCAAGGGTCCCCTTCTCATGTTCCTCGAACGACCCATACGCGCCGCCCGCGGTGGCCGCTCGGATCGCCTCTTCCGGGGACAGGCACTGGCCTTCGAAGAATCCGTTCACGGCCCAGTGGACGCCGTAGAGCGGACCGTACGGCATGCCGTCGGAACCGAAGCACAGCGGGATCCGCATGCGGAGGATCTTGCGGAACGGATTGTTCGCGGCAAGGCGTTCGGCCCCCAGCCGGGTCTCATACACATCACCCGGGCCGCTCCACTGACCGACGAAGTTTGGCTGGCAGGACGCCACAATTCCCGCGGTTTTCGTCCGACGCAAGACCTCGTCATCCGGAAGTTCGTAGTGTTCGATCCGGTGCCGCGAATCCTTTCGGGGCGCGGCGTCCTGAACCGCCTCGAGCGTCTCGACGACGAGGCGGATCGCGGCATCGCCAATCGCGTGGGTGGCAGTCTGGAAACCGGCACCGTGCGCGGTGGTCAGTATGGAACGAAGCTCGGTTGGCGAGTGAACCAGGATCCCACTCTCTCCCGGCCGTCCGACGTACGGGGCCGCGAGGGCGGCGCTGTAGGCCCCGAGCGAGCCGTCCGCGAAGACCTTAATCGCACCGAGCCGGAGCCACGAATCCCCGAACCCCTCTCCGAGTCCCGCATCCATCAGCGCTCCCAACATGGACTCGTGCGGCATCGCATACACTCGGAGGCGGAAGGTTCCCGTGACGCGGGCGCGCTGGTACGCGGTCCAGCCGGCTCGGGTCACGACATCGTGGATCGACGTAATCCCGAGGCGATGGGCCATTCGCGCGATGGCGGGGAGGCCGCGCCGGATCCCCGCCTCGTTGGTCTCGAACCGCCGATGGAACTCCCCGAATGCGTCCTCCGTCAAGATGCCCGTGGGACGGCCGGAGGCGTCGACCTCGAAGCCCCGCGTGCCAGCCAGATCCGACGCGAGCTCGAGGGCCTTCGAATTCAGCGATCCGAGATGGCAGTCAATTCGGCGCGCGACGACGGGGTGGTCGGTTGACGCGCGATCGAGGTCTTCCCGTAGGAGGAAGCGCCGCTCAGCCCACTTCGCCTCGTCCCAATCGATTCCGACAACCCAGTCGCCATGCGGCGTCGATGCGGCGGCCTTCCGGAGCCGGCGGACGGCATCGTCCAAGTCGCGAGTCGCATCGAGCCGCGTCCATCCCCGCTCGCCCGCGGAGTCGGCCATGTGCGTGTGGGCGTCGATGAAACCCGGGAGGACGACGGCGCCTCGGAGGTCCACGAGGGCTGTGTCGCGACCGCGCCATCGCTCCGCCTGCGCCGACGTCCCGACGGCCACGAGGCGGTCCCCTCGAACGGCGAGGGCCTTCGCCCACGGTCGTCCGCGCGCGGCCGTGAAGACCTTGCCGTCGACGAGGACGACGTCCGCGTCGCCGGGCATCTCAGCGCACGTCCCGCAAATCCCCGAGGCGCGCGATCGCTTCGCGGAGCGTCTCGTCTCTCTTGGAGAACATGAACCGCACGTAGCGCCGGCCGTCGACCGGGTCGCCGTAGAACGATGAGCCGGGGACCACCGCGACCCGGAGCCGTTCCACGAGGTACATCGCGAACGCCCAATCGTCGTCAAACGGAAACCGCTCGAAGTCGGCCATCACGTAGTATGCGCCGCCGGGAGGGCGGCACTCGAGGCCGGCGTCCTGCAGTCCGCGGACGAAGAAGTCCCGCTTCGCCTGATACGAGCGCGCCAGGTCCGCGTAGAAGGACTCCGGCAGGCTCAGCGCGGCGACCGCCGCGATCTGGAGCGGATGGGGCGCGCCGACGGTCAGGAAGTCGTGCGTCCGGCGCATCGCGTCCGCGAGCGTCTTCGGCGCGATCGCCCAGCCGATCCGCCATCCCGTCGCGCTGTAGGTCTTCGAGAGGCCGTTGATCGTGATCGTCCGTTCGGCCATGTCGCCGATCGTGGCGAGCGACACGTGACGGACGCCATCGAAGACGATGTGTTCGTAGATCTCGTCCGTCACCGCGACGACGTCGTGGTCTGCGCACAGGTCCGCGATCGTGCGCAGTTCGTCCCCGGTGAACACCTTGCCCGTCGGGTTGTTCGGCGTGTTCAGGATGAGGACCTTCGTGCGGTCCGTGAAGGCGGCCTTCAACGCTTCCTCGTCCACGGTCCAGTCGGGCCACGCCATGCGGACGTATCGCGGCCGGGCGCCGCTCACGATCGCGTCCGGGCCGTAGTTCTCGTAGAACGGCTCGAAGATCACCGCCTCGTCGCCGTCGTTGATCAGGGAGAGCATCGCCGCCATCATCGCTTCTGTCGAGCCGCACGTGACGACGAGGTTCGACTCCGGATCTGCGTCGATGCCGTTGAAGGCCTTGGCTCGGTGCGCGATCGCGTCCCGCAGCTCGCGCGCGCCCCAGGTGACCGAGTACTGGTTGTATCCCCCGTCGAGGGCGCGCTTCGCGGCCTCTGTCAGCTCCTTCGGCGGCTCGAAGTCCGGATAGCCCTGGGCCAAGTTCACGGCGTCGTGGAGCGCGGCGATCCGCGTCATCTCCCGAATGACCGACTCCGGGAACTTCTGCACGCGGTCCGCGACCCGTCGGTCGCGGATTTCGATGCCCTCGCGCATGGCCGAGCTCGGCGTCGGGATGGATCTCCCCCCGCGACGGAAGGTCGGCGCGTGCAAAAACCTGTCGGGCGAGGATTAAGAGCGCGCATCTCCATCCGCGCGGACCGAGGTGACGAGCCTGGCGGAGCGGTTTTTCGATTTCTGGCGAGTCGACGTCTTCACGGACACGCCGCTCGCCGGCAATCCGCTCGCCGTGTTTCCGCGGGCGACGGGGCTCTCGGCCGTCGAGATGGGGGGAATCGCGCGGGAGATGAACCTCTCCGAGACGACGTTCGTGTTTCCTTCGACGAACCCGACGGCCCACTACCGGAATCGGATTTTCACGCCGGGGGGTGAGATCCCGTTCGCCGGCCATCCGTCGATTGGCACGGCATTCGTCGCGGCCATGGAAGGCCTGGTCCCTCATCCCGACGGATCCTCGGTCGTCTACCAGGAACTCGAGATCGGGGTGCTCCCGCTCGAACTGATCTGCGAGGCCGGACAAGTGAAGAAAGTCATCATGACGCAAGGCGAGCCCTCCCTCGGGGCGGAGATCAAGAATGTCGAGCCCCTCGCGTCGGCCCTGGGCGTACGTCCGAAGGACTTCGGTCCGAAAGGGCTGGTCCCTCAGATTGCAGCCACCGGGGTCCCGTCTCTTCAGGTCCCGTTTCGTTCGATTGACGTCGTCAAGGGCCTCAATCCGGACCTGCGGGCCCTCGGGAAAGTCCTCTCAAAGTTTGGGGAGAAAGTCGTCTGCTATACGTTCGCCCTCGGCGGCGAGACGCCCGGGGCCGCCGTCCACGCACGGGGGCTCGCCCCGGATCTGGGAATCGAGGACCCGGCGACCGGCAGTGCGGCGGGGGCGTGCGGCGCGTACCTCGCGTTTCGCGGGAAGCTGCCCGCGCCGACGTTCGTGATTGAACAGGGGATCGAAGTCCATCATGCGAGCCGCATCGAGGTGAGCGTCGAGACGGAGGACGGAAAGCCGAAGATCGTGCGGGTCGGGGGCCAATCCGTCCCGATCATCCGTGGCAATCTCCGGCTCCCCTGAGCACGCAACGTCCAAGGAGGGATTAGGATCGCGACCGGCGCCGAAGTCCAACTCGTCTACGTGTTCGCCGCGATGCTCGTCGCCGGATCCGTGCTGTTGGCGTTCCTTCCGGTCCTGCACCACGCGTGGACGTTCGCCGCCTCCCGAGCGCTGTTCGCGGCGTTAATCGTAATCATCTTGGCCCTCGGCATCGGAGCCGTCCTCCTCGTGAATTCGGCGATTTCGGACCCCGTCTACTTCGTCCCGATCGCCGGTATCACAGTGGCACTGCGTTTGTCCTCTCCCTTCCTCCTCTATCGGCGCATTCAAGATCGGCTCGAGGTGCGGCGATGGTGGAGTCTGTTCCGTTGGTCGGTCGCGGGTGGTTTCGTCGTGCTCGTCGCGATCCTCGCCTATCATCTCCTGGTGCTCGCCTCCGGCACCGAACCCGCGAACGTCGCGATCTTCAGCGAGCAGCTCGTGATGGCCCTCGGGGCGTCGATCCTCATCGTCCGGGCAGGCCTGCGGATGCGGCCCCGCGAGACCGCCGAGATGTGGCCGATCTGGTCCGCGGCCGTGCTGTTCGCCGTCGCCTTCGTCGTCGTCCTTCCGTATGCGATTCCCGCGTTCGAACTGGTGTATGTCGTCTCGGGGATTGTGGGCTGGTCGATCGGCATCGTCGCCGTCATCTACGATCTCTGAAGCCGGCGGATTCGCGTCGAGCGAGGTCCCGCACGAGGACGGGTTACAGTTCCACTTTGATGCCGAGCTTCTCGGTGAGTTCTTTGTATCGGTTCCGGATCGTCACTTCGGTCACGCCTGCCACGTCGGCGACCTCGCGCTGGGTGCGGCGCTCGTTGCACAGGATGGACGCGATGTAGATCGCCGCCGCGGCGACGCCGGTGGGTCCGCGGCCCGAGGTGAGTTCCTTGTCTTGGGCTTCTTTCAGGATCTCGACCGCCCGCGACTGGACTTCGCCGGTGAGCTTGAGTTCGGAACAGAACCGCGACACGTAATCCTGCGGCTTCGTCGGCATCAACTTGAGCTTGAGCTCGCGGGTCATGAACCGATACGTCCGGCCGATTTCCTTGCGGCCGACGCGGGAGGAATTCGCGATCTCGTCGAGGGTCCTCGGCACGTTGCACTGCCGGCACGCCGCGTACAGAGAAGCCGCGACGACGCCTTCGATCGACCGACCGCGGATCAGGTTCTTGTTCACGGCCTTTCGGTACACCATCGCGGCCGTCTCTCGAACGTTCCTCGGGAGTCCCATGCCGCTCGCCATTCGGTCCAACTCGCTCAGCGCGAAGGCGAGGTTGCGCTCCGTCGCGTTGCTCACGCGGATCCGGCGTTGCCATTTCCGGAGTCGGTACAGCTGGGCGCGGTTCCGGGTCGGGATCGATTTGCCGTACGAGTCCTTGTTCTTCCATCCGATCGTCGTCGAGAGGCCTTTGTCGTGGATCGTGTACGTCATCGGCGCGCCGGTGCGGGCGCGCTTCTCGCCCTGTTCCACGTCGAAGGCCCTCCACTCCGGGCCCTGGTCGATCATCTGGTCGGTCAGGACGAGGCCACATTCTTCGCAGATGAGCTCGCCGCGCTCGTAGTCGAACGAGAGGTGGCCCGAATTGCATTCCGGGCATCTAGTGACTTCTTCGGCTTCTTCGATTTTCTTGGTCGGCATGGTCTACCTCAGCGATGAACACGTCGGCTCCGATCAACGATAGCGAGGCGGCCCCCGCGGGTCGGACCGCCGCAAACGGCTCGCGAACGGGTCCAAATACTTTTATCACCTGGCCCAGCGGTCGGTTTCGTTTGTCCCGGACGTCGGCGCCTCGCGAGGGGGCGAACTCGGATCGGACGAGGACGGTGCCGTCGTGGGCGATGTTCTCGACCACGCCGAGCCGCCTCATGCCCCCTCTGGTCTGGTCGCTGGCAATGCGTGCCTACTATTTAAGGAGAGCGGAATTTATTTGTAGAGGCACATACGCCTGAGCCTACAGAAGAGCCGATTTTCGGCCATCCAGACGAAGCATCGGGGCCGCTCCGTCAACCTTATTCAAGGTTAATTTGTTTGCCGGCCGGAGTCCTTTGCGCGGCCTCCCGATCCGCGGTCTGGTTCCGCCGAGATCGCTCCCCGAACCTATTAACCGCGCGCCTCCGATGCCGCGTCGGGAGCAGCGTGAAACTCGTCCCGTTCGAAATGGAAGGCGTGAAAATCGTCCCGTTCGAGATGGAGCGATGGCAATCGACGTGGGAGAACACGGTCGATTTCAACTTGTCCGAGAGCGGCGTCCAGCCCATTCCGCTCGGAGAACTCCTACGCGATGAAACCACAACCCAGCGGTTCCTGGACCATCCGCTCGCCTATTCCCAAGGGAACGGAACGCCGGAGCTCCGATCCAAGATCGCGGACCTGTACCGCGATGCCACGCCGAGCCACGTCCTCGTGACGAACGGTTCGTCCGAGGGGAACCTGCTCGCGATGTGGCACCTCGTCGAAAAAGGGGACGAAGTCGTCGTGATGCTCCCGAACTACATGGAGAATTGGGGCCTCGTACAGATCTTCGGCGGCACCGTCAAGCCGCTCCCCCTTCGGGAAGACCGGAAATGGCAGTTCGATCCGGATGAACTCAGTTCGGTCGTAACGCGCAAGACGAAAGCGATCGCGATTTGCAATCCGGACAACCCGACCGGGGCGGTCATGGGCGACGCGCAGCGGAGGGCGATCCTCGACGCGGCACACGACACCGGGGCGTGGCTGCTCTCCGACGAGGTGTACCTCGGGGCAGAACGAGAGGGGCCGCGGACCGAGACCGTGTGGGGCGAGTATGAGCGAACATTGATCGTGAACGGACTGAGCAAGGCGTACGGCCTCCCCGGCCTTCGGATCGGATGGATCGTCGGGCCGCCGGAAACGATTGCGACGCTCTGGGGCTACCACGACTACACGACCCTCGCGCCAACGTACCTGTCGGACCGTCTCGCGCAAATCGCCCTTTCGCCGGAGCGCCGGGAAGAGATCCTCGCCCGGACCCGTTCGATCCTCCAACGGAACTACGCAATCCTCGGTGACTGGATCCGAGACCACGGCGCCCTCTTCTCCCACGTCCCTCCGACGGCGGGCGCGATCTGCTTCCTCCGGTACGCACTGCGAATCAACTCCTCGGAACTGGCATGGCGCCTGCTGAAGGAGAAATCGACGCTCATCGTCCCCGGCGATCAGTTCGGGATGGACGGCTTCATCCGGGTTGGGATGGGGGACGCACCGGCGTACCTCACGCACGGTCTGGAGCGGATCGACGCCCTTCTGCGGGAGATCCGGGCCGAGAAAGGGAAGGCGTGATGGAACTCCTCCTCCTGTCGGAAAAGGAGATCCGGGATCTGGTCGGGCCGGCCGAGGCCTTCCCCGCGGTCCGGGACGCGTTCGTCCGGCTGGCGCGCGGCGAGGCGATTCTTCCCGGCGTCATCCATCTCGACATCCCGAATTCCGGTGCCGAGGCGCACGTCAAGGGAGCGCACCTCCAAGGCTCGCGGTTCTTCACGATCAAGGTGGCGTCTGGATCGTACGCCAACCCCGACCGCGGCCTCCCCATCGGGAGCGGCATCGTCGTGGTCTTCGACTCGATGACCGGCTTCCCGCGGGCGGTCCTGCTCGATAACGGATACCTCACGGATCTGCGGACGGGTGCCGCGGGTGCTCTGGCGGCGGACCTGCTCGCGAACCGCGAGGTCCATCGGGTCGGAATCGTCGGGGTGGGCACCCAGGCGCGGTACCAGCTAGCCGCCCTTCTCGGTGTACGAACGCCGGAGCGGGTGATTGCGTTCGGGAGGTCCGAGGCGAAGGCGACGGCCTTTGCGCAGGAGATGGAGAAGCTCCATCGCGTCCGCGTCCTGCCCGCGAAGACCGTCGAGCAGGCGGTTCGCGGCTCCGATGTCGTGATCACCGTGACGCCCTCCCGAGAGCCGCTCGTCCGGGGGGAATGGATCGGGCCGGGCACTCACGTCACGGCCGTCGGCGCGGACGGTCCGGATAAGCAGGAGCTCGAGGTCGAGGTCCTCAAGAAAGCCGACAAGGTCGTCGCGGACCGACTCGATCAATGCGTGCGGTTCGGAGAAATCCATCATGCCGTCGAGGCCGGCGTCCTCCGTGCGGCGGATGTGTACGCGGAGCTCGGCGAAATCGCCGCGGGGCTCAAGCGGGGGCGCACGTCGGAGCAGGAAATCACCGTGGCGGATCTGACCGGCGTGGGCGTGCAGGACGCCGCCGTCGCGGAACTCGTGCTCGTCGCCGCAACTCGGAGCGGCGTCGGCAAAGCGCTCGACATCTGAAGGCGGATGGGATGCGTCATCGGATCGTCCTCGTGGGTTTCGGCAACGTGGGGCGGGAATTTGCTCGTCTCCTCCTCGAGAATCGGTCCGAACTGACGCGGGAGTTCGGACTCGATGCCTCCATCGTCGCGATCCTGACCGCGCGGCATGGGTCGGTTGAGAACCCTCGCGGGATCGACGTGCGGAGGGCCCTGCGGCTCGCGGACGCCGGCGTCTCCGTGGAATCGTGCGGTCGCGAGATTCCGGAGCGCTCGCCCGAGTATATTCGTCGGGCGCGAGCGGACACGGTCATCGAGGTGACCCCGTTGCGGATCGCTCCCCGCCAGGTCGCTCTCGATCATCTGATCGCGGCGCTGCGGACCGGCAAGCATGTGATCACCGCAAACAAGGGCCCCGTCGTCTACCATTATCGGCAGCTGCGCGATCTCGCCCGCCAGAACGATCTCGGGTTCCGCTACGAAGGAACGGTGATGGACGGAGCGCCCGTGTTCAACCTGTTCCAGGAGTCGCTCCGCGGCGCGCGGCTCGAATCCTTCGAGGGCATCCTGAACAGCACGACGAACCTCGTCCTTTCGGAAATCGAAGCCGGCCGGACCTATGCGGACGGCGTCGAGGCGGCGCGGCGGATCGGATTCGCGGAAACGGACCCGTCGATGGACCTCGACGGATGGGACGCGGCGGTCAAGGCGTGCCTCCTGGCCAACGTGCTGATGGGAGGCCACGTCCGACCGGAGCGTGTCCCGCGGCAGGGCGTCTCGTCCTTGGCACCCGACGCGGTCCAGGACGCGGTCGCGGACGGGAAACGCGTGAAGCAACTCGCGCGCGGATGGCGGGAGGGGCGGACGGTGAGAGCCTCCGTGTCGCTCGAGGCGATCGGCCCGGACCATCCGTTGTTCTCGGTCAACGGCACGCGGTGTACTCCGACCTGATTGCGATTCACGAAGGACGTCTGTCTCCGTGAGCGTCGGTGAGCACGCTTATATCGCGCGGACCGGATGGGCGGCCGATGCGGGTCGTCCTCGGAGGGACGTTCGACATCCTGCACCAGGGCCACGAGGCGCTGTTGCGTGCCGCGTTCGAGGGCCGGCCCGAGCAGGTGCTGATCGGCCTCACGACGGACCGCTTCGCCCACGAGTCGCGCCCGCGCGTGAACCCGTATGCGGTGCGGGAGCGGAACCTGAAGCGCTTCCTCGCCGGTCGGAGGTGGCGTCCCGCGAAGATCGAACCGATTGACGATCCGTATGGCCCGGCGGATGATCTGCCCGACCTCGACGTGATCGTCGTGTCCGCGGAGCGTCATCCCGTCGCGATCGCGCTGAACGAAGCGAGGGCCGCGAAGGGATTGCGCCGTCTGAAGATCCGCGCCGTGCCCATGGTCCTCGCTCAGGACGGCCTGCCGATCGCCTCGCGGCGGATCCGAGCCGGGGTGATCGATCGCACCGGCCGGCGGCGCACCCCGTTGCGCATCGGAGTCGGAACGGACAACCCGGTCAAAGTCCGGGCCGTCGGACGTGTGATGGCCGCGCTGTCGTTCCCGGCCCGCGTCCGGGGCGTGCGCGTACGGACCGACGTGCCCGAGCAGCCCTTTGGCGACGAGGCCCTCCAAGGCGCACTGAACCGCGCGAAGGCTGCGATCGGCCGCGGCGATTTCGGCGTCGGAATCGAGGCGGGCTTGGTCTGGTCCCCTCTCCTCTCTGACCACTTCGACGTCCAATACGTGGCAATCGTCGACCGCGCCGGTCGTGTTACGGTCGGCCACGGGCCCGGATTCACATATCCGCCGCGGGTGCTCGAGAACGTGAAAGCCGGCCGGACCGTCGGGGAGGCGATGGAACGGCTGACGGGGGTGCGCGGCATCGGGTCGAAAGAAGGCGCGATCGGCTACCTCACCGAACGTCGACTCGATCGGGACGCCCTGACGGAATCGGCCGTACTGATGGCGATGGTCCCGCGAATTCGGCGGGAGCTCTATGCCCGCGGCGCCCCAGCGCGCTAGGCCATGTACATCGGCTGGACGGCGCAGCGGCCGCACCATATGGCGTTGAACACAACGACGTTGTCAGCACGGCCCTCCGCGGCCCAACCGCTGACGAATCGGTTCGCCCTCGTGTGGTCCGGGCACACCGCGGCACCGCAGAACCGGCAGATCGCGCGTGCGTTTTTCTCGCAATAATAGCAGATCATGATGTCGGTATGCGGGCCGGAGCGGAATAGTCTTTCCGACCGCGCAAACTTTTTAGTCGCGCCACCGTTCGGTGCATCGAGGATTCCTCTCCATGCCGGCCAAGATCGCGGTCAACGGATACGGGACCATCGGCAAGCGCGTGGCCGACGCGGTGGCGCTACAGGACGACATGCGCCTCACCGGCGTCGCGAAGACGAAGCCCGACTTCGAAGCGAAGCTCGCGGTGCGGAAAGGTTACGCCGTCTACGCCTCAAACAAAGAGGCGCTCGCGAAATTCGAGAAGGCGGGAGTGAAGGCCGCGGGCGTCCTCGACGATCTCGTGCGGGACGCGGATCTCGTCGTCGACTGCACCCCGGAAGAGAGCGGCTACAAATCGCTCTACGAGAAGGCGGGCGTGAAGGCGATTTGGCAAGGGGGCGAGGAGCACTCCCTGACGAACCTGTCCTTTAATGCGGCCGCGAATTACGCGGACTGCCTCGGCGCGCCGTTCGTCCGCGTGCCGTCGTGCAACACGACGGGGCTCATTCGCACGCTCTACCCGCTCGACGCCAACGTTGGCGTGGATAAGGTCCTCGCGGTCATGGTGCGCCGCGCGACGGACCCGGGTGATTCGAAGAAAGGTCCGATCAACGCGATCGAACCGGAGCTCGAAATGCCGAGCCACCACGGCCCCGATGTACAGAGCGTCCTCCCCGACTTGGACATTCACACGATTGCGGTCAAGGTGCCAACGACGATCATGCATCTGCACACGCTGGCCGTCGACCTGAAGAAGTCTGCGGACGCGAATCAGATCCTGGACGTTTGGAAGCGATTCCCGCGAATCACGCTCGTCTCGGGCGGAGATGGGGTCAAGTCAACCGCCCAGATCATGGAGATCGCACGGGACCTCTCCCGGAGCCGCTCGGACCTGTATGAGATCGCCGTGTGGCGGGACGGCGTCCACGTCGTTGACGGCAAGAGGCTGTACTATTTCCAGGCGGTCCATCAGGAATCGGACGTGGTACCCGAGAACGTCGACGCGATTCGTGCGCTCCTCGAGCTCGAGAGCGACGGCCACAAGAGCATGGAAAAGACGGACCGGTCTCTCGGCATCGGAATCACAAAGTGAGTCGCCCGACTTCATTCCTCAGGCACACGAGGTCGCGAATCGAAGAATCCGCTAGTCCTTCCGTTCGAGGCGCTGAATCCGCTTCGTCGCCCGCTGAATCACGCCCATGAGTGCATGGAACTCCCACTTGCTCGGCACCGCGCGGCCGATGAGGCGACGAAACATGATCTGCGTGCGGGCCCGTTTGTGCGCCGGATAGTTCGTCTCCGCGAGCAACGACTTGAACGCGTCGTGGAGTTTTTCCTTTTCCATGCCGGACGCCTCTCGCCTCCGATGTTGCATCGCTCCGGCCGCGAGAAGTTCGTAAAGCAGAATCGTCACTGCGTGCGACAAGTTCAGGATGGGATATTCCGACGATGCGGGAATCGTGATCAACAGGTCACATCGCCGCAGTTCCTCATCCAGGAGACCGAAGTCTTCACGGCCGAAGAGGAGGGAGACCCGTCCGTCCATCTTGACGACCCGCGATGCGAAGTCACGTGGAGTCACCGAGATTCGGGCAAACCGCTTCTCGCTCTCGGTGTCGACACCGGAAGTCCCGGCGATGAAATCGGTATCTTTCAGCGCGGCATCGAGGTCGCCGACCCTATGGGCGGCTTCGAGGACTTCGATGCCCCGCATCGCCCGCTGGCGGGCCTCGGTTCCGAGCCGACACGGGTTCACGAGGACGAGATCCTCGGCCCCGAAGTTCCTCATCGAACGCGCGACGGCCCCGACGTTCCCCTCGTTCTTCGGCTCCACGAGGACGACGCGAACCGTCGGCACAGTGCGCTCGATATATTGTACAGGAGATATTCCTTGGCATGCGGGTCGCCCTCAAGATCGCCTACGATGGCGGCACGTTCTTCGGCCACCAGCGCCAGCCGGACCGGCGAACCGTGGAAGGCGAGTGCCTCGCGGCCTTGCGTGCGGGGAGAGTCCTCCGAGATCCGGGAGAGGCATTCTTCCGGAGCGCGAGTCGGACGGATCGGGGCGTGAGTGCCGTCGGGAACGTGATCGCGTTCGATTCCGGTCTCCGGGCCGACGCCGTGATCGGCGTCTTCAACAACCATGCACGAGATGTGTGGGCGTGGGCGTATTCGGACGTGCCGCTGACGTTCCACCCGCGGCACGCCCTCGAACGCTGGTATCGCTACCACCTATACGAGGAGCTGCCCATCGACTCCCTCCGCGCGGTCGGCTCACTCTTCGTTGGAACGCACGACTTTCGTTCGTTCACGTCAGACCCGCTGTCGGGTCCGTTCACGGTCAATCGTCTGGACGTGACACGTGACGGCGACGAGGTTTTCGTTGATGTGCGGGCTGAAAGCTTTCGCCGTGGCATGGTCCGTCGAATCGTCTCTGCGATGGTCGCCTGCGCCCGAGGCGACGTCACGCTCGGCACCATCCGAGCCGCGCTCGAGGGAACGCGATACGACTTCGGCCTCGCTCCGGCACAGCCGCTGTTTCTGATGGACGTCTTGTATGGGTTTCCGTTTCGCGTCGTCCCAAAGCCGAAAGCCCTTGACGAATGGCGTGGACTCCAGATGGATGCGTCCTTGCGCTTGCAGTGGCTCCGTTCGATTCAGTCAGCAATTCGCTCCGCAAACGGAGTCCTGAGTCGCTGAATCACGGCTCCTCGGTCCGCGTCTTGATCGATTCACCGAGTTCGAGAGCCGTACCAAAACCAATTCGAGGACCGAACATTCGGTGGTCGCTGCACCGGGAGGAAAACGCGTCGGCCGCGGGTCTGACCGGATGCGAACGTCACTCGGACATATCTTTTTATACGATTCGCACCCTTCGGCCGATCAATTCGACTCCGGGAGGAGGAGAGTGAAATGAGTTTCTTGCGATCGCGCTCGATGGCGCTTCGGACGCTCGTGATTGTGTTCGTGATGGTCGCCTCCGTGTTTGTGCTGACGCTGAGCAGCCCGAACGCGGCCGCGGCGTCGTCACGCACCAATCTAGTCATCGGTTTGCAGAATGACATGGTGAACCTGAACCCTTTCGATCCTTCCACCAATAGCGTGTGGAAGGCGTATCAGACCCAGTATAACTTTGAAACGTTGTTCACATTCGACCCGAACTACCAACTCTATGCGGATCTAGCCGACCCTGCGGCTGCGTGCCCCACGGGCACAACGGTCGCCGTACAGGGTTCATGCATCGATGGCAGCAAGCTCAACATCACAGTCAATCTCCGCACGGGCGTCACATTCACGGACGGCCAATCCTTCTCGGCCGACGACGTTGTCTTCGGGTACCAGACATTGCCCTGGTCCACCCTCGCGACCGACATCGTGAGCGCGATTTGGTGGGACTATCCGATTGCGCCGTTGTGGAACTCGACCACGAATGGTGGGTCGTGCAGCGCGGCGAAGTGCATGTCTCACCTCGGAATCTTCAAGACGAGCCCATCCCAGGTTCGCTTCCAGCTCACGCCACACACCGTCCCGGGGGTCACGAACGGCGGCTACGCCCTCGCATTTTATGACACGCTCGTCCTGCCGATCATCCCGATGCACATCTGGAAGGACCACCTCCAGACGACGGCCCAGATCAACTACTCTGACCCGAACCTCGGCAACGTCCAGGATTCCTGGGATCAGTCCATCTCCTTCAGCTACGGCGGCCCGGGCGAGTATCCCGCGACTGTCGGGACCGGTCCGTTCATGATGCAGACCTGGACGCGCAACGCCGGATCCAAATCGGTCGTCTATGCGGGATACTGGGGCAAGACTCAGGCGCACTTGTGGGCGGGAACGTCGTACGGATTCTCCCCGAAGTACGTGACGGAACTCGATTTCATTGTATACGGCAGCCTCGACGTCGTGAGCCTGTCCCTGCAGCAGGGTACGATCGACACGCTCCTGTGGTCGCTGACGCCCGGGTTCGTGAACGTCGTGTCGTCGAACCCGGCGGTCACCGTGCAGACCGTGACCGACTCGGGGTTCTTCTACCTCTCGTTCAACCTGCGCCAGCACCCGTGGGACGACAAGTGCCTGCGGCAAGCAATTTCGATGGCGATCGACAAGAACTACATCGTCAACACCCTGATGGGCGGCTACGGAATTCAAGGATACGCGCCGATCTCGATCGCGAACCCGACCTACGTGAACTCCGCCGCGCAACCGCCGCCGTATAACTTGGCCGGCATCGCCCAGAAACTGACGGGCTGTGGATACACGATCGACTCTGCGACCGGGTTTTACCGGGCTCCCGCAGCGTATGGCGGGCAGGTTGTCACGGCGACGATCTTGACCCCGCCGAAAGACTACGACCCGGTCCGGGCGGATGCCGGGATCATGATCTCGAACAACCTGAAGGCCGCGCACCTCAACATCGACTCGGCACCGACGAGCTTCGACACGATCGTGGCGAAGGCCTTCACGCGTCCGGTGAACTTCCAGATCTACGTCCTCGGATTCTCGCTCGGCCTCTTCCCGGAGACGTACATCTGCGCGTTCTTCTGCTCGAACTATGATGTCAACAAGAATCCCGCCGGGTCGAACTCCGCGGGCTACTCGAACCCGGCCGTGGATGCCCTCATCAACCAGGCGCTGTACACGACGAACACGACAGACCGCATTAACCTGGTCAAATCTGTTGAGGCCACGGTGGCGGCGGACATCCCCTGGAACATCCTCTACTCCCGCAAGAACGTGGTGGCCT
>WNGN01000866.1_pt1 | contig 20243 bp, 49 predicted proteins | sample 5400561 | NCBI WGS metagenome assembly WNGN01 (sample SAMN13153379, study PRJNA577476) | soil metagenome | isolation source: 115 cm soil or saprolite under Garry oak tree replicate 2 | place: USA:California | collected 2016-06-15
ATACCATTCGGGGTAGAGCGCGAGGGCGTCGAACGTCATCTGCGCCGCCGCGCTGTGCGTCTTGCCCAACTGGTTGCCGGCGCGCAGCATGCGCTCGGGCATCACCATGTTGTGGAATTCGAGTTGCTTGCGGTTCGGCCGGTAGAAGTCGACGCGGCGATATTTGCGCCGGTACTCAAGCTCGGTGAGCATCTTCTTCATGTGCCGACGCAGGTCCGCCGGGTCGGGGCCCTCGTCGAGTTCGTTCATGGCTCGGCCCAGAACCAGAGCGCGGGGAGAGGCGCCTGGGCGCTGGTGATGCGTGGACGCGCCTGCTGCCAGCGCAAGTACCAAAGCTGGCCGAGCTCATTCGTCGTCGTCATCGCGCGCTTCCTGCCAGCGTCGTGGGTGGTGCAGACCGATCTCCTCAAGGCGCCCAGTCGGCCGGAGGCGTTCGATCAGCGCGCCGGTTCCGGGGTTGCGGATGATCGAGAGCCTTTTGACTTCCGGTCGCCGGATCGGCCGCCCGCTTGGGTGCCTTATCATTGCGATCCCCCTCCCGCGCCGTCCGTGGCGATCAGCAGCAGTTGGCCGAGCTCCTCGGTCGCGTCGCGGAATGCGCGCAGCTCGCACGGCGTGACCTTGATGATGGAGCCTCCACGCCCTCCTGTGTCGGCGATTTTCTTAACAAGGCTGTCGAGGTCATCTTCCGACCAGCCGCGCAACCAATCACGGAGGCGGTTCGCAGTTTCCGAATTGAGAATGTTCATTTCACCACCTCGCCGTCGATCACTTTCCCGTCGCGCTCGGCCAACATCCGCTCGTAGCGAGCGAGCCCGGTGTGGCCAAAGTGCTCAACCAGTTTCTCACGACTTGCCCCGAACGCCTTGAGCATGCTGAGCGCCTCCAGCGCCGCGTCGGTGTGGTTCACACGCACCTCGCCTTGAACGTTCACGTTAAGGTTTTCACCTATCCCTGCGCGCGACAGCAGCGACAGCGCGGTCTTGGCGTGGTCGCGATGCTTCGGGCTCTCGATCAGTGTGGTGACTGCCCGCAGCGCCGGCACCACCAGGCCGCGCACCGCTTGCTTCGCCACCTCCTCGATCGCGTCGAGCACCCGCTCGCTGTGCATGAGCTCGTGCGTGCGCACACGAATGGCCGAGCTCTCCCCGCCAGGGTCCTTGAAGCCCGCCAGGCGCGCCGCGTCGGTCGGCTTGATCTCTGGGTCGTGCACGTAAATCCACACGAACTTGCGCTCGCGATCGGTGCACGCGAGCATCTTCGGCCCAAGCTCGGTTGATGCGAAGTCCATCACCAGAGCTTCCAGACGAAGTGCGCGACCACAACGGCCTCGCCAGCCACAACAACGATGGGGATCGACAGGAACAGGATCAGGGCGATTGTGCGCATCAGCGCAGCCACTCTGACGGCGCCACCCTGACGTGGCGGACTTCACGGGTGGCCCGGTCCCAGTCGGTAGCCACCATCGCGTGGCCGTAGGCGCCAAGATCACGCAGGGCGGCGTACCGCGCCATCACTTCCGTCGCGGTCAGGTTCTCGTGGTGGAGCATGAGCAGCTCGCCATGGGCTGGCAGCGGCATCGTCGTCCAGTCGATCGGCGACGGCATCAGTTTGGCGACCGGCAACGCCGCGGTGGACGCAGCCAGGCCGAGCAGGAATGAGCGTCTGTCCATCACTTCACCAACCGAAGGCGTGGTTGCAGGAGCCGCGGGTCAGCACACTCGCGCGGGATCGGCCGGGTGCAAAATTCGCAGTGCACGACGCCACCAGGAATGGCGCGGCTCACCGGAACGATGAAGCTGAAGCCCACCATCTCGTCGATGTCCTGTTCGAACATCCCGCGCTCGACTTCATAGCGGAGCTCGTGCAGCAACTTCTCGATCCGCTCGCGGCGGAAGTTCGTGGGGTCGGCCATGGGCGCCGGGCGTACTAACGCGTTACGCCGCGATCAACGCACCCGAATTAATTTCCAGCCCGAAACGGACGTGTGGCCAAACTGCAACAGGTCTACGGGAGGAGGCGCGAAAGAGGATGGGGACGTCGGCCCTCAGGGGGGCGCTCCTCCTCCCCCCCACCCCCACCCCTCCCCCGGTCTTTACCAACAACAAGGCCTTGGGTTTCGCCTATTGCTCTCAGGTTTCGCCTGTCCTCTCCCTGGGCAAGGGAGAGGCCAACACTGTGGGATCAACAGGTTGCGCCTCGTGTCCCCGCATTCTCCCCGCATCAGGGCCTTGGGTTGTGTTCGCAGGTTGCACTCGCAACGTTACGGCTGCGATGCGTGAGTCGAGGTGTTCACTGCGGCTTGCACTTCGGGCAGATGTGCCACCTGCGTGCCCTGTCCAGCCGAGGAGTTGCGCCTCTTGCCACGCGCGCTCGGCATCGGGTGCAACGATCATCTCATCGTGTCCGTCGCAGGCATCGCACCTGAGCTCAAGGATGAACACGTGCGGCAGGTCTCGCTCGTTCATAGCCGCTTGCCCGAGCACGCTGGGCAGAAGAACAGCCGCTTGCCGCTGGTGTTGCTCTCGCTCCAGCCCTCGCGCTTGGCTGTGTGCATCCCGGTCACGTAGTCGTCGGCGTAGGACGTCAGCCCATCTTGGCAGCGCCCGTTGTCGCACACGAGGGTCATCACGACCGTGCGCGGGATCGCCTGGTGCTCGTCGGTGGTGATGCTGATGCCCATTGGTTTGCTCCGGGTTGAGCCGCGCGATGGCTGCACCTGGTGGAGAGCGCGTGTCAAGCCCATAGCGTGACCCGCATTCCAGGCTCACAACTGCTGTGCCAATTTTGGGACGCGCAACAATATTGCGTTTCGCCACATTCACTCTGGCTGGGCGAAATATCGATGGGCCATCTTGACACCTGGGACATCATGGCCCATATGTTGGGTGTGGGTGTTGGTGAGCAAGAGGCAGGAAGGGGAAATGCTGATGGCACGGGAATGCCGGACGTTGCCCTGATGATCTGTGAGCGACCCGGCCAGTGCCCACTTTGAAACGGAGGTGGCAAATGGCGTTGAAGTTCCTGGAGCCTGTTGTGGAAGTGAAGCGTGGTCGGCCTGGTCCTCGACCATTGCCGATGAGACAAGCTGGTGTGGACCGAGTGATGGCCATGGTGGCGTTGCGAGATCACATGAAGGGCCACAACGTCGCGGTGCTCACTGCAGAGCGAGCAGCGCGGCAGAAGGACCGAATGGTGACGTTCGTGCTGTTCTGGTTGATGGCGGCGTTGCTGGTCGGGGCGATGTGGGCCGGTGTCCACGGAGGAGGGTGAAGACATGACGTTCGGACTGACGTGGTTGCTGGTGGATTTCCTGGTGTTGGGGGCGCTGACTTGGGCGGTCCTGCGATGGTGATCCTGGTGGACGGGCCGGGGCCGTTGAAAGCCCCGGTTTTCTTTGACCCACGAAAGGAGTCTGCATGAAGGGAATTCTGATCGACCCATTTGCGTGCACTGTGGAAGAGGTGGAGCACGACGGGGACTACCGAAACATCTACACGCTGCTCACGCACGAGACCATGAAGGTGACCACGTTCGAGGCGGTCTACCCCGCATGGTTCGCAGGCCGCGATGCGCTCTTTGTCGATGAGGAGGGCCTGCTCAAGGATTGCGACCGCTTCTTTGTGATCGCTGGCAACCGGCAGCCGCTGGCTGGGAAGGGCCTGGTGCTGGGGGCGGACGATGAAGGCGACACCACCGCAGCGCTCACTCCCACCCAGGCGATCCGGGCGCGGGTGATGTTCCTTGAGGTGACGGAGGGTGGTGCGTTGCTTGTGGCGGAAAAGCCTTGGCAGCCGCCTGTGGATGGGACAACATAGCCCATGACCACCAAGCAATATAAGGCCGCGCTCAAGAAGCTCGGCCTTACCCCCTACGCGAGGGCGACTGCGAAGGTGCTGGGGCTCTCGCTCCGGCAGTGCAAGCGCTTGGCGGCCGGGTCGTCCCCGATCCCAGGCCCTGTGGATCGGTTGTTGTGGGTGCTGGTCGAGCACGGCGTGCCCGGCGCTTGGCTCGACGATTAGCCCAACGGGCACGCGCGGCCCTGCTCGCCAGCTTGGAGCGTTGCTTCGGTGATCGCGCCAGAATCCCCACCTGGCGAGCCATCCGCGCGAAATCTGGATTGTCCTTAAATGGCAGAAACCGCCGTTGTTTGCGGGTTCGTTGTGTCAGCATCGCAGTGTTAGCATTTTTCGCGGGGACCAACCGCCAGCGGACTCGGTCGAGCGCCTCGGTGTCCTCGACCACCAGCAGCTTGAGCCCAAGCACACCGAGCAGCGGCCCCATGCTGGTGCGGCCGAGCGTCTTGAGTGGGATGGGGGCGAGCAGCTTCATGGTGTAGCGCAGCGGCAAGCCTGCCACGTCGTCGAGGGTCTCGCCGGCGGCCCCGAGCTCGACCACCCGCGCACGCAACGCCGAGATGAGTTCCTGATAGTCGCGCACCTCGGCGATCACACGGTCAGCCATTCGTGACCTTGGGCAGGATCATGAGCTCAAGCCCCATTACGTTGAGCACAGCCTCGAAGCCGTCGAGCTTCGGTGGGCGTTTTCTCCAACGCCGCACGGTCCCGGGGTCGATGCCAGCGCGCTCGCACGTTTGCTCGAAGTTGAGGCCTTTGTCGTTGAACGCGCGGAATAACTCGCGCACCAGTGGTGAGCCGCTCTGTGGCACTTTCACAGCCATGGTCACTCTCCCTTGTTCGGGCGCGGCTGCAGCACCAGGTCGTAGCCGAGCGCATTCACGCACGCCTCGTAGTTGCACAACAGCGGCTGGTGGACCTTCCAATTCCTGATGGTCTGCCGGGCGAGGCCCGAGCGCTGCTCGAATTCCACGTAGTCGACGCCCTGCAAGAGTTCAAAAAGCTGGTGAATGAGCGGGTTCATGGCGTCTTGCCTTTGAGTTGCCGCTGAAGTTGTGGCGATGCGACGTCCGTCCCTCGTGAGTCCTGCTGCGCTTCTGCATCGCGGGTGCGCGCGGTTCCATCCTCTGAGTCAGAAGGTTTTATATTTGAATCTTTAGTATGCTTATGCTGAGCGCGATGCTCAGCACCGTGCGCAGCATTCTGGTGACCACGCCACCGCTTGCTCGCGCCATCCTGGTGTTTTTGCCGCAGCGCCTGCACGTCCAACCAGGTGGCGGTGAGCCGCTTTTGGGAGACTTGACCGCCGGCGAATGTAAGCGGCCGGCACACACGCTCGGCGATCTTGCGCCAGCGCTGGACCGACAGTCCGACGATGCGCGCGAGCTCCTGCTCATCGTCACGCAGCCGGCCGCCGTGCAGCCACATCGTGAACAGGATGCAGAAGTAGGCGCCCTTCTCATCGGGTGCCATGTGCGAGGTGTCGGCCAGGAGCTTGGCGACGTCGACCGGCATGCGCGGGAGCTCGGCCAAGTTCACCCGCCTCCCTTGGGCTTCATCCCAAAGTCGGTGCCGCGCATGTCGACGATGACGTCGGTGGCTTGGGCGAGGACAGCCATCGCCGCGTCGTGGCTCTCAGCGCCGAACATCATCAGCTTCACCGGCACGCCGATGTTGGTGAAGTCGAAGTGGTGGGTCTTGCCGTCCTTCATGTACTCCCACGCCTGCGCCGGCATGCCGATGATGACGACCGGCACGCCATCGCCCTGCCCCTCGTAGGAGACGCTAAAGACCATCTGTTCTTCACGCTTCATGGCTTCCTCACTTTGTTGCCCACGCCGGCTGCGGCATGATGGGCTTTTGAACGCCGGCCTCGCGCAGCCTGCGCACGAATAGGTTCTTGATGCGCGTGTAGCAGGGAGCTCGGTCGCGGTCGGTGACCGCCCTGTTCACCAGGTAGTCGAGATAGTCCGCGTCGGCGTGCAAGCTTGTTATGCAGCGCCGGAACTGCTCGATCGACAGCACCACGTAGCGCTTCACGCCGCGCTCGCGGTCCAGCACCAGGCGCCGCCACAACCACATGACCATGACCAGGTTGAGATTGCCCCATAGCCGGCCGTACTCGGGATCGCTGCCCCAGGCCGACCTGGCGGTGAGCAGAAACCTGATGAACTCCTCGGCGTCGCCCGCCGTCATTTCGTGCGCCGTCTGCATCGCAGACCCAACACTCAGTGACGGCGTTTCGCCGGCTGATCCGCGCCAGCAGCGCATCGCCGACGACATGCTGAGGAGGGGCGCGCTGGGGTTGCGCCTGATGTTGTCATAGCCGACGAACGGGCAGGCCTTCCTGATCTCACGCAGGCACGGCAGCGACTGCTCCAGACCACGCATGACGTCGTCGGGTTTGAGGCGCACGATGACGCTGTTGAGTTTGACGAACTCCACGCCCATTTCCGACATCGAGTCGAACGATACAATGCGGACGTCGGCGATGAACTCCGGCAAGCCGGAGATGCGGGCGGCCTCGATGCGATGCTGCCCGTCGTACAGGTAGAAGGTCTTGTCGGTCTTAGTGATCTGGCCGAGCGAAATGACGCCTTCGATGATGCCACCGTTCTGTCGCAGGTGCTCGGCGATCTCCATCACCTTGGCATTGACGCGCAGCGGCCGCTGGAAAGGCGGCAGCCGCCACTCGTTGACGATGTCGGGGGTCAGCAGCAGCGTTTCCATGCGACTGCGCTCGGCGCGCGGGGCTTCCTTGGCGCCGCGTATGGGGATGATAGTCATATCAGCCTCTCCGTTGCCTGGGCGAGCTTGTTGTAATCGGCGGCGATCGCCCGCATCACGTCGATCTGGTACTCGGCCTCGCGCCGGCTCATTGTGTCTTTCGCGACGCGGCCGGGGTAGACGCGCAAGCGCCATTCGAGCTCGCGGCATGCGGCTTTGAACTTTTCCTCGGCGGTGAAGTCGGTGCGTCTAGTCATCGAGGAGCGCCTTGAACAGATTGTCGCGGCAGATGACGGCGAACAGAATCTCGATAAGGTCGTTGTGCGCGATGCCGCGGCGCTGCGCCTCGGCGCGCATGATGTTGCGCACCTCCTTCGGGGTGGAGTGGCCCAACTTATACTTTATCCGGCTCTCAGCGCGCTTATCGCCACGCTCGCGCGCACGCTGAACGGTGGAAAGAATGTAGCTCGTGCTCACGCCGAGGGCGCGCGCGATCACGGGTGAGGTTTCGCCGGCGACCCAATGGTTGAGGATTTCATCTTCGCGCGGGCCCATCAGAATTCCTCGACCGCCCAGCCACCGCCGTGCTTCTGGGCGCGGGCGGTGACTGCGATGAAGCGGAACGGGAACAGAGACGCCGCCACCTTGATCTTTACGCGGGCGTCGTCCTGCCAGTACCCTTTGACTTCGTGCACCTCAAGCGCGCCGTCGGCGCACAGCACCAGGAAGTCGGGCGAGTAGAACGTGTTGTCGGCAAGCCGTAGCTTGATCCCCTCGAACTTATGCCAGGCGATCTGGCCTTCGGCTTGCCGGACGTCGAGCCAGCGGGCGTAGGCCGCCTCAGTCCGGTTCATGACCCCGGGCTTGAGACGGCCGAGTGCAAAGGCTCGCTTGCCGCCGCGCTGGAACACGGGACGCCTCCCTAGTTCGCGGTTGCCGCCCGGCCGGCGCTCTCGGCCGCGGCTTGGCCGAGGGGCGTGTCGCCGAGCATGCCGAGCGCGTGCTTGTAAGCGTCGCGCGCGTGCTCGTAGGCCTCGCGCTGTTCTTGATCCATGCGCCGCTCTTTGACGATCGAGCGCAGCGCCTTGGTGTCGAAGCCTCGCTCTTTGGCACCGTTGTAGATGCCGCCGATCGTGGCCTGGATTTCGCGCTTTTGGGTCTCGTTGCGCTCGATCTCACGCACAATCCCGGCGAGCTCGCGTTTCTGGGTGGCGTTGAGGTTGCTGTTGTGACCGACAGCCGGTTCACTCATAGTCGACTCCTTGCACTCGTTTGCCCCCCGTTCACCACGTCATTTTACCGTAATTACTAATAGTAATTGCCATGCTGCGCGCCGGCTGCTTTAACGCCCAGGCAACAAACAAACACAAGGAGGCTTTGACCAATGGCGAAACAGAGAGGCCGGCCGCGCGATATCCCGATCGAGAGCCCGATCGCACCAGCGTTCGAGGCTTACGAGGTCTATGAGGTCCAGCCGGTGCAGCACGGGCTGGTGCGGGTGGTGTTCACCACCTGGTTTCACTCGCCGCGCACCGACACCCACGAGCGCCGCATCTCGGCTTACATGCTGGCCCACATCGCGAGCCTGCGCGGCATGATCCGGGTGCTGGAGGAGGAGATCGCGAAACACCCCGTCAGGCGCGGCCGTCCGCCAGGCCGCCAGGATCGCCGACCTCGCAAGCCCGGCCGTCCGGCCCTCAAGCGGCGGGGTCGGCCACCTCTCAAGCGCCGGCGGCGCGGCTGATTGGCGCGTCATCCGAGCAGCTCCGCGAGGTCTGGCCGCAACTTGCGGGCAGGGATTCCGGTTCGTTTGGAGATTTGGGGCACCAGCCGGTCGGCCACCTGCTGCACGCGCCGCTCCCACCGCGACATGCTGGCGGCCGAGACCTGTAGTTTCTTGGCCGCCTGCCGGATCGAGAGCGGTGGCGTGTGGTGCTGCCGCCAGGCGGTCAATGGATGAAGCTCGGTCATGGGGCGGGGCGCCTTTTTGTTGCCGGATTTGGACAGGCCGGCGCGCCGAAGATGTTGGGTTTGTAACGTATGATGCAACACCTGTCAAATCGTTGTGGTTGACAGGTGTTACTGAAACGGAGACAATCACCGGGATGGATGCCCTATTAGATTCGGGGCTCGGGGCCTGATGGTGCTCACCCCTCGACGAAGCCCGCTGCGACCACTGGAGCGCGGCTATCTCTACATCGCCGAGCGGCAATCTGCCGCGGGCCTGTCGGACGCCCAGCTTGCGCAGCGGGTCGGCGTGACGCGTCAAACCATTTTCCGTTGGAAGAAGGAGCATTGGCGGGTTACCTCCGACAACATCGAGAAGCTGGCATCCGTGTTTGGCTGCGAGCCGCGGGACCTGTTTCGCCCGCCGGCCTTCGAGAGTGTCGACGCCATCATTGAGAACCTGTCGGACGACCTGCGTGCGCGGGTGGTCGAGATTGCCAAGGTGCTGGCGCGCAAGTCCGCCGGCTGACCCCTTAAAATTTTGTTGCGTTCTCTGTGACGGCGGCTTGACCGGCGCGGCGGTGGTTTGTTACAGGTTATGCAACATCCCCCGCAGACCAATAGAGGCGCCACCATGTCGCACAGCTTGCTGGACCCGGCTTGGGCCGAGGCGGAAGCTCAGGTCATCATTAACGAGGTTCTGACCCATTTCGGGAACCCGCGCTTGCACGAGCTGGTCACCACCCGGCTCAAGCGGGCGCAGATCAAAGGGTTGCAGGCGGGCCTCGTTGTAGCCGAAAGGGCACTTGCCTCACTCAAGCCGGGCGTCACGCCGCCGCCCGACCTGGCCAGCATCTTGGGAGAGCTCGATGCCTGACCCCACCCGCAAGACCATCTCGGCCACCGAGACGCCGGTGCTGTTCGGGGTCTCGCCCTACAGCACCCGCTGGATGCTGCTGCGCCGGTTCATTCATGGCGACGAGTTCGCGAACCCCGAACACAACCGCATGAACTGGGGCACGCGCATGCAGCCGCTGCTCCTCCAGCAGGCCGCTGACGACCTGCACCTCAAGGTCACGCCCAACGCCACCGACACCTATCGGCGCCGCGGCCTCCTCGGCTGCACGCGCGACGCCGAGGTGTTCTGCCCGGATCGCGGCCCCGGCACGCTGGAATGCAAGTGCGTGTTCGACTACAGTGTTTGGATGGAGACTTGGGGCGGGGGCAAGACCCCACCGCGCCATGTCGAGATTCAAACACAGCAGCAGATGATCGTTGGCGATGGCGACAACAAGCCATTCAAGTGGGGCGTGATCGCGGTGTGGGTCTGTGGCGACATGAAATACTTCGAGCGCCAGCCGATCCCCGATCTCTGGGTCGCGATCAACAACGAGGCGGTGCGCTTCTTCGCCGACGTCGATGCCAAGCGCGAAGGCGACCCGATCGGAGAGCCGATCGAGCGTCCCCTGCTCGACACGCTGTTCGCCCCGAAGCCTGGCCTCACCCTCGATCTCTCGACCCGCCCAGACGCCGAGGAGCTCACCAACCAGGTCAAGCTGATGCGGCACCACGGCGAGGTAGCGAACTCGAGCGAGAAAGAAAAAAAGCGCATCGAGGCACAGGTGCGCGCTATCATCGGCAGCGCCGAGGTCGCGAAGCTGCTCGGGGGCGTCGAGGTGCGCGCCACCCGCGTCGAGAAGAAGGGCCACACCGTGAAGCCCCACAGCTACACGCAAATCAGGACGTTCGTCCCGGAGGCACAATGAACCGCGAAGTAGAGGAGCTCGAAGCCAGGAACAACGCGAAGAAAGATCACGCGTTCGACAGGTGGATGAATGAGCCGATCACGCGAATGACGCTCAGCATGATCCCAGCCGGGGAGCACCCGGGCGCCCTGCGCGTGCTGCTGCGCACCGCTTTTGATCTCGGCTTCGGTGTGGGTGTGGCCGAGATTTTGAATGATGTCCTTGAAAGGGTCCTCAAAGACAAAGCGAACCGGCGAGACCAATGAACGACCTGGTGGTGTTCGAAAAACAACTGCAGCCGCTCCTCCCGCGGTTCGAACAGGTGCTCGCGCGTATCATGCCGGTCGAGCGCCTGGTGGCGTCATTGATGATCTCGCTTGAGCGCACGCCGAAGCTGCTCGATTGCGACCGGCAAAGCCTGCTCAACGCCGCGATGACGTTCGCGGTGCTCGGGCTTGAGTCCGATGGCGTGACCGGGCAGGCCTTCATGCTGCCGTTCAAGATCAAGGGCCGTGGCATCGTGCAGCCGTGCGTCGGCTACAAGGGCTACAACACGCTCGGCGCCCGTGCGGGCATGACCATCACCGGCGAGGTCGTGCGCGAAGGCGACGGCTTCGACCCCGACACCGACCTTGGCCTCGCCCGCCACAAGCCGATCCTCGACAACAAGGGCCGCATCGTCGCGGCCTGGGCAAGGGCCGCGTCGCTCACCCGGCCGGCGATCCTCACCGTGCTCGGAAGGGGCGACATCGACGCGGTAATGAATCGCGCCCCGGCGGTGCGCTTCGATGCCGAGACGCCGTGGCGCGACCCGGTGATCGGCTTCCCGGCCATGGCCTCCAAGACCGCGAAGCGCCGGCTCTCGCGCTCGTTGCCGTTAACCGTGTTTCAATATGCTGCGCGAATGGAGGAGGCTTTTGAGGAACAAGGTCGGCCGTCGTGGATTTCACCAGACCGCGGCGTCATGATCGAGGGCACGGCGCCGCCGCTCACACCGACCGAGCCGGGCGAGACCCCCACCGCTGAACAACTAATTCCGAGCTTGTCGCAGGCACCCCAGCCCCCCGGCACCCCCGAGCCTGCGACTGGCCAGCCCGCCCCCGAAGGTTGCAATCCTCCCGCGGGGGCGGGCGAGGCCGCCAAGATCGCGCGCCTCAAGGCCGAGATCGGGCAGCTTGCCACGCGCACAGCACACGAGAACTGGGCGCGCAACAACGACTCTGTCATTCTGGCGCTGTCGACGAAGGGGCAGCACGAGGTGACCAATTTCTATTACCAGCACAAAGGATGAAGCCATGGCGACCGTCGAGCCAGGGAAGGAATTGATTTCGGCGTGCTGTGCAAAGTGCGGCTGCCCCGTTACAACCGAACAGCCCTATTCGTTGAGATACGGTCTCGTCGAGCACAAGGAATGTCCAACCCAGGGAGAGACTCATGCGGCAGCGATCAAAGGCGCTCGCGAAGCGAGCTAACGGCGCGATTGCAACACAGTTTGTTTCAGAGACCCACGACCACAAGCCCGACGTGCTCCCGAAGGGCGTCGTCTACTCCACCGCCAATCAGCGTCACACGCATCGCTACCCCGATTCCGAGGCCGCGGCGCTGCCGGCCCGGCACATCCCTGCGAACGTGAATGTCTGGAACGTCGAGAGCTATGTCGCGGTGTCGACCCACGTCGCGACCAGGCAGGTGGTGTTCGTGCCCAACCGCGAGCTCTGGGAATCGATCGGCCGGCCGGCGCGTGTCGACGTGTCGGGCAACCCCGACACCGGCTATGTGATTGCCTGGGGCGACCGCTACACCTGCCAATCCGGCACCGGGAAAAGACAGCCGCGCATCTACGTCACGGCCTCGCGGGTCGGGCTGCCGGCCGAGACCCGCGATCGGCATGTGCTGCGGGCCTGCTCGCGCGACGGCCAGATCGAGATCGACAAGCCGCACCCGCTATGGATTGCTGGTGATCCGGCGTTCGTTCAAGACATTCGGCGCGACCCGCGCAGCGGGGCATTGAGCAAGGCGCCTCCGCCGACCACCCCGCAACCAAAGGCGCGCCCGCCCGGCCTGCCAGTCCCCTCACCCACCGACTTCCTGAAGGCCGAGCTCAAGGCGGCGATCGACAAGGTGGTCGAGCTCAAGGGCGAGCTTGAGCGCAAGACCGGGCTGCGCTTTCGGATCGTGACCAACGCACAGGGCGGTGTCGCCTTGAAGCTGGAGGTGTGACATGCGCGACCGCGCCGCAGCTACACGGGCAGCCGCCGAGGCGCAAGCGTTTGGGGACAGGCTGATGCACACCAAGGACAAGCTTGCGGCCGAGCTCGAAAAGGCCGGGCTCTACGACATGGCGCGGATGGCGCGCTGCGGCTACTACCACGACTTCCTCTCACCGCTGGACTTCCCCGAGCTGCAGCTTGCCGACGACCTGACCGCGGTCGGGACGCCGGCGGCGATCGCCCTGCGCAATCGACACCTCGCCGGCGAATTCGATGCCTCGCTGGAGGAGAGTGAGGAGTGGGCGAACGGGCCGGAAGGGCAGGACGCGATGCGTCGGCTCATCCAAGAGCGGTGATGTAGGCGCAATCGATCAGAAACGGGGGCTACATGCGTTATTCCGAGGGGGCCGCTAGGGCTTTACAGGGTAGGTGTGATTTGAGTGACTTGCTGACCCTCCCAGAGGCATGCGAAAAGCTGCGGACGACCCCGCGCCGGCTGCGGGCGTTTCTGCGGGCCAATCCTCTTGGTTTGGATGGCCGCCCCCTCTATCTCCAGTATGGACGTGAAAAACTTTTTGCAGTGCCTGACCTGGCTCGAATTTCAGAGCTCATCCGTCACATCACAGAAAGGGGGCTTCAATGCCGCTCTACCTCCGTGCGCCGCGCCCGGGGCGGTCGCCGAACTATGAACTCCGAGGCACCCACCTCGACGTCGCCGTTAGCGAGAGCACTTTCACGCCGGACAAGAAACTCGCCCAAGCCATCCTCAAGCAAAAAAAGCGCGACATCGAATGTGGTTATTTTGTCCGACCGGGCGAGACCACATTCGGGCAAGCCGCGGACCGATATCTGATCGCCGGCGGCGACGCCAAGTATCTGTTCGATGCAGGGGCCCGGGAGGGCGAGCAGATCAAACCGCTCCTCGCCCACTTCGCCGATACCCCGCTCTCGAAGATCGACCAGGCCGCGATCGATGACGCCGCCGGCGTGCTCTACCCCGACAGCGGATCGCCGACCCGGAACCGACAGGTTTACACGGTGGTGTCCGCGGTGCTCAAGCGCGCCGGGGTCGAGCGCAAGGTGGTGCGGCCGAAAGGCTGGAAGGGACGCCGGCGCACGGCGTGGCTGCGACCCGAACAAGCGGCAGCGGTGTTCGAGGCCTGCAACAAGCTCCCGACCCGCACCTCCCACCTGCGCATTGAGTTCCGAATCTTCCTGCGGCTGCTCTGCTACACCGGCATGCGGCTCTCCGATGCCCTCGCCCTGCAGTGCGGCAACGTCGACTTGAAGCGCGCCACCGCGCTGCTGCCTGTGACCAAGAACGGGCTCCCGCGCATGGTGCACTTGCCGCCGATCGTGGTGCAGGAGCTCGCCCACCTGCCGAAGCCGATCGAGGGACGCGTGGGTCGGGTGTTCGGGTTCTCGGCCGGCAGCCGATTGCGCGATCGCCTGGCCGACGTGTTCAAGATCGCCGGCGTGGTGATCGACGACAGCGAGCGGGTCAAGTTCCACATCTTCTGCCACACCTGGGGGACGTGGATGCGCATGTTCGGCGGCTTGAGCCAAGACGACCTGCTGACCACGAAGCGGTGGACCGACCCTGAGTCCTTGAAGGTCTACGACCACATGATTGTCAGTGACCCGGCCAAGAAAGCCGACACCCTGCCGGGCGCAGGGGCGGTCGAGGAGGCGGCGTGATGGGCGACAGACCGATCGAGGTGAAGCACCGCCGCATGATGAACACGCTCGCGCGCGAGCTCGACGAACTGTTCAACGGGGACGCTAAGGGCGAAGCGCGCAAGGTCGGGTTCTTCCTGGCAGTGTATGCGTTCGGCGAGGTGGGCCGGTTCAACTACATCTCGAACAGCGACCGCAAAGACATCGTGGTGCTGCTCAAAGAGATGGTGGCCCGCTTCGAGGGCCAGCCAGAGATGAAGGGGACGGCGTGATGATCTTCCGCGTTCACTACATGCGGGTGCCCGCCTTGAGGGGGCACGTCTACTGCCGGGTGTACGTGGCGCCCCGCCCGAAGACCACGTTCGCGAGCATGGGCAGCCTGACCATGCGGCACGATGAGTTCGACGCCTTCCGGGAAGCCTTCCGGGCCGAATACGTTGAGGACGTGCCAGGGCCAGAGTGGTCTGAGGTGCGCGGGCCGGATGACGCGTTGGGGGGTCTATGATGCGGATGCGGCCATTGGTCATCGACGACACCGCCCGCGCCATCGCCGCTCGCGTGCTTGCCCACGCCAAGGCGCACCATTATCGCCCCGGGCCCGGCCAGATGGCGCCGGGCGATGACAACCGCTTCGTGGCCAGGCTCGGCACCTATCGCGCCGTGTTCAGCTTCACGCATTCGGATGGAGGCGTGTGGCGGCAACTGTCGGTATCTGTGCCGAGCACCAAGTTCCCAAATCCGGCGGCGGTGTTCGCTATTGCCGATCTGTTCGGCTTCAGCGGCTATGACGAGAAGGTTTTCATGAAGCCCGGCCCCAATTGGATGATCGAGGTTAACGATGCGGAGCATTGCGTTGTGGTCGCCGAGCGTGTCAGTGACGGGGAATCGGCGGGGAGTCTGGAGAAACCCCAATGATTCCAACCCCCGTCTCGCCCTTCACACGGGAGAGGTCGTAGGTTCAATCCCTACAGCGCCCACCAGGAAAATCCCAGCAAATCAAATGGTTTGGCGTGCTTCTCCAGGAAACCCAACGTGACCGTTCAAAGCGCAACGAAGCATGAACATGACACTTCGAGACGGGGAATCGGCGGGGAATCTGTTCTGCAGGTGTTCACGGGCCAAAAAGGAGGGCGCGATGGCGGTGAGTAGCGGCATGTACTGGTTTTTCGAGTGCCAGGAATGCGGGTATGACAGCGACGAGGCGAAGCGACTGAGCCCCTCCTGCGGCGGGGCGATCTGCCCGCTCTGCGCGGGCGACACCGGCCGCGATGTCGACCTGGTGTTCCGGCCGGCGACGCTTGAGGAGGTCGACCGCCTGGTGCTCAATCGGGGGGCCGAGTAGTCATGATCCTTGGAGGTTGACCGATGCCTGAGATGAATGGAAAGTGCCCCGAGGGCTACCTCGACATGACGGGCCTGCCGATGGCCCACAAGGTGAAAGTGATGTGGTGTCGCGGCTGGGAGCTCGGCGAGTGCCTGCACCCGCACGTGATCCTGTTCGACGGCGCCGGCCAGCCGATCGCGTCGTTCGTGGTGCCGCCGGTGGAGTCTGACGGCTCGGGCTTCGTGCACGACCTGGTGCAGGCGGTGGTCAAATCGGCGCTTCGGCGCAACGACATGGGGCCCCTGCTCGATGGCCTGAAGGTGCTGGTATGAGGCAGTGCGGGGATTGCCAACTGTGCTGCAAGCTGATGCCGGTGAGCGAGGCCGACCAGCACACCGGCCGCCTCCAGCGGGTGGTCGTCGACAAGAAGGCCGGCGAGCGCTGCCCCCACCAACGCCACCACAAGGGCTGCGCCGTCTATGCCCGGCGCCCGGTCGCGTGCGAGCTCTGGAATTGCCGATGGCTGGTGGGTGACGACACCGCCGAACTCTCGCGCCCGGATCGCTCGCACTACGTCATCGACATCATGCCCGACATCATTCGCCTGCGCGACAACACGACGGGCACGGCGCACGAGCTCTATGTCGTGGTGGTGTGGGTCGACCCCGGCTACCGCGACGCCTACAAGGACCCGGCGCTGCTCGCCTGGATCGAGCGCCGCGCCAAGGCGGGCAACACGCCGGCCATGATCCGCTGGTCGCGCGATGAGGCCATGCTGTTGGTGCCCCCGTCGATGAGCGCCGACCACCAATGGCACGAGCACCACGCTCCGCCCACCCCCGGCTTCAGGGGCTTTGCGCAGCGCCTGCACGAGCTCAACCAGGCATCGGGGAGGAGCAAATGAGATTGCGGTTTTTCCTACTAGGCGTGCTCTGCGGCTTCATTGGCATGCCAATAATCGGGACGCTGATTGCTCTCTGGGCGACCCCGTTGCCATCGCGCTCGCCAGAGGATCGCATGGTTTATGATTCGTGTTTGGCCCAGGGGAGAACCGTCACGGCCTGCGAGGCGGTCCTGCGGTTGTATGCGCTTGCCCGGCAGTAAATGGCGACGCTTGAACCAAAGCCAGGCTTTGACTGGGGGCGCGTCGCCTGGAGCGCGCCTGATGGCTGTATCCCGCCGCTATGCTCGTACTGCTCCGGCCCGATCGGCGAGGATGACGTGCCGCTGATGCTGTGGAAGCCAGATGGCAGCATGGCGCATTTCTGCGACACGTGCATGAGCGTATGGTGGGGGTTCGACCGCGGCGCGGACGACCCCGACGACGACGACCCCGCCTCGACTTATGGGGCGTAAGCGGTCATTCGTCCGTGATCCACAGCAGCACGGCCAGCACCCCGAGCGACGGTATCACCGGCAGCATGAGGCCGAGCCAAAACCCGATCCAGAACTCGCTCTGAATGTCGATCACGCGGAACGCCACAAGCGCCGCAGCAATCGCGATCGCGATTAGCGCCGCTCGGAGCTTCTGGGTCATATCGCCTCCCCGCAAAGAGAGAGCCCCAGGCCGGGGATACTTCGGGCCTGGGGCTCAAACGGCTGCCGCTCGCTGGGTGTTGCAGCCGCCTTTTAGAACTTGTAGCTCAAGCCGGCGCGCACGACGTTGGTCGTCAATCTCGCGTCGATGTTGGTGCTGAGGCTGTTGATGAGTGTCGTCGTGCCGGCCGGGGTCGCGTGCGTGTCCGCCTCGCGCCCCGAGAAGGCCATCGTGCTCCTGCCGAAGTCGTAGTGCAGGAATTCAGCGCGCAGGCGCCAGCCGCTGCCGGCGCCGAACACCGCGAACTCACCGCCACCGCCCGCAACCCAGCCCCAGTGGTTGGTGCCTGAGCGGGTGTTGATGATGTCGGTCTGGGTGAGGTCCACCTCGGTGACGCGAATGGTGTCGTTTGCGTCGGCCTTGGTGTGCCCCCAGGCCATGCCGGCGGTGCCGTACAGCAGGAAGCTGGGTGTGAGCAGGAAGCCGAGGCGCGCGCGGGCGCTGGCGAGTGCATCCAGCTTGGCGGACAGCGTGCGGGTGGTGTCCACGGTGGCAGGGATCGTATTAATCGTGCCGACCAGATGCTGCGAGCGGCTCTGGCTTTCGGTCAGGTCGGCGGCACTGTAGTCGAGCTCAAGACCACCGACCCAGTTCGACCATTGCCAATTGTAGCCGGCCTGCCCGCCAAACACCCAACCCTTCAGCTTGGGTTGGTTGAGCCGAAGCGCGCTGGCGAAGCCCCCGTTCAAGTCGAAGTCGTCGACCTTCGCGTTGGCCCAGCCATAGCCGCCGTGGATGCCAAGATAGAAGCCGGTCCAGTCGCTGTACACCGGCGCCACGTAAGGCGCCTTCACCGGCAAGTCGGCCGCGAATGCCGGCAGCGCGACCGAGGCCAACAGCGCGGACAGTAGGATTTTCTGCATAATCGCCCTCCATGATCGGGGTTCCCAGCGCCCCTTGCGCGGTCCCTCGACATCTCGTTTGCCCGATGACAGAGTGGGATGCAATTGCTTGCGAGGTCTGGCGTTGCGAATCCCTGTAGGTGTTGCCGTGGAGACACAGATGCCCAACCGAAAGCTATCTTCTGATACAACCCTGGTGCGGCTTTTCCCCGAGCACCCCTGGCGCGAGCCGGTCCGGCTTCGTGTCGTCGAGGGGCCCACCGAGTATATCTTCATGGGGTGCCGATTCTGCCTCTACCGCCATGGTAGCTACCGGACCATCCGCAACGGCGGTCTGCCGCGGTTTCCCGATGCAGAAGGTGTGCTCGCCCACCTAGCGGCGGCACACCCCTAGCTGAACTTGAGCAGGAGGACCAAGCCAACCAGGGCCAGCACGAGCATGGCGGCAAAGATGCCAATCACGACGCCCTCGATCCCGTCGTTCATGTCCATGGGGGGCCTCGAAAAAAAGCGCGGGCGGGGGGCCCGCGCCAGTCCACCTCTGAACCATTGCTTTTGAAATAGCTTTGCTCCAGCGGAGCTGCAGCGACACAACCACAACACGAACGGTACTGCGGGGTCAAGCCGGAACGAAACGTGATTAGCCCTCGGGCGGCAGCACCACGCAATAGACGTGCTCGGGCTTGCCGCTGAAGGCCACCGGCGCGCAGACGTGGAAGCCGCCGTCCGGCGCGCTGGTCTTGACGACCTTGCTCGCCAGCACTTCGACCCACTCCCCGTTGATCTTCACCTCGTAGTGGTCGCCGACCGCTCGGCCCGATGTCGGGCGGCAGTCCGCAAGGTTGCAGCACGAGACCTTGGTTTCGGGCGTCACCAGGCGCTGGTAGAAATCCCCGTGCCAGGCGTCATGGTCTTGGCCGTGGTTGCCCTCCTGCGCCACCGTCGGCGACGCCGCCACGAGCGCGAGGATGAGCCAGCGGTTCATTCCCGCTCCTTGATGAAGCCGCGCCCATGCTTGAGGTCGTCGACGTCCGTCCGCAGGTGCTGGAGCTCGGTCTTCTGCACCGCCACCGTGGTGAGCACCGCGTTGACTCCCTTCGCCACCTCTTTGAGCTCCTTGATCTCGGTCTGCATCGCGACCAGCGCCGAGGCGAACCCGCCAGCGCGAAACGCGAGCGCCAACATGGTGCCGCCCAGTCCGAGCAGCACCACGATGTCGCCAAGCCGGATCGACCACTCGATCATTGCCGGACGCTGCCGCCGGTGACGTCGTGGTCCTTGGCGAAGATGAGGCCCACGCCGGTGATGATGCCGGTGATGCTCGTCATCAGCACCGCGCCGTCGGGCGAGCCGCTTGTAAGCTGGGTGAGCAAGGCCGCGACTCCCGCCAGCACACCGGCCGCGCCGGTCGCTGTGGTTTTGTGGTTTTCCAATTCTTCATTTACGTTCTCCATCGCCGTACACGTGTCGGTAGAGCGCGCGCCAGTCGGCGACGATCGCGCGCTGCACATCCTCAAGCGACATCGCCCCGGCGCACACCAGCTTGTGCAGCTTGTTCTCAAGTCGATCCTTGTGGTGCGCATTCCACGCCCCGGCGTAGCACTGCGGCCATAGGTTGCTCGCGTCGTCGGCGCCGCCGAGCTCGCGGCTGATCAGGTGGTCGAGCTCGAAGCGACACGCGGGCTTGCGATAGTGCGCGAGCGCGGCCCGCCGCATCGCCGGAGTCACGTGGCGGCGATCCTTGCCCCACTTGCGGGTGCAGATTTCCTCGAGCGTGAGATCGGTGCGCGCCACACCAGGCGTGAACTTTAGGTCGGGGAGCTCGCCGCCGCGGGCGAGTGCGACGAAGGCGACCAGCAGCGCCAGAATGACAAAGGCTCTAACCACGTCGGTCATGCGGGTCCTCCGGGTTCCAGCGCCAGAGAATGTGGACGAGAAACGCCCACTGGATTCCGCCGGCGAGGTAGCACACCAGCGGCAGAAACAGCGGCCAGGCCTGCTGCAGCTCCCACACGAAGCGCGATAGCGTGATGGCGTCATCTGGCTGCGGCTGCATCACGGCGTAGCCTTCCATGATGGCGAACAGCGCCGCGACGATCAGCACGGGCGCGAGCAGCAGGCACGCCCAGCCGACGATCATTTTCTGCCGACCGTTCACCGCAGCACGATCCACACAGCGAGGATGAAACCGACCACGATCGTGGCGAGGCCGGCGGCGTACATCCATGCCGGCGGGCCAACGGGCGCTGGCAACCAGTCGATCTCGTGCGGCTCCTTCACCGCCGGTGCCGGCCCGAGATTCTCCTCGATCAGGTAG
>WNGN01001190.1_pt1 | contig 20239 bp, 18 predicted proteins | sample 5400561 | NCBI WGS metagenome assembly WNGN01 (sample SAMN13153379, study PRJNA577476) | soil metagenome | isolation source: 115 cm soil or saprolite under Garry oak tree replicate 2 | place: USA:California | collected 2016-06-15
CCCGTCCATCGCCCAGCTGGCGACCGATCCCGCGATCGACGCCGTGTGGCTGTGCGGGCCGAACTTCGCCCGCGTCGAGAATGTGGAGGAGATCGCGGACACGATCGCGCGCGGCAAGGGCGAGCTCAGGGGCATCGCCTGCGAGAAGCCGCTCGCCCGCAACGTCGCCGAAGCGAAGCGTGTCGCCGAGCTCGTAAAGCAGGCCGGCATCGCCCACGGCTATCTCGAGAACCAGGCGTTCGCGCCGGCGGTCGTCCAGGGGCGGGCGATCATCTGGGCCCGCGGTGCGTCGCTCACGGGCCGTCCCTATCTCGCCCGCGCCGCCGAAGAGCACAGCGGGCCGCACATGCCGTGGTTCTGGCGGGGCGAGCTCCAGGGAGGCGGGGTCTTGAACGACATGATGTGCCACTCGGCGCTCGTGGTGCACCACCTCCTCACCAAGCCCGGCGCGCCCTCGTCCAGCGTCCGTCCCGCGCGGGTGACGGCCCACATCGCGAGCCTGAAGTGGACCCGACCGGAGTACGCGAAGCGGCTGCAACAGATGATGGGGAAGGAGGTGGACTACGCCAAGGCGCCCGCCGAGGACTTCGCCAGCATGATGATCGAGTTCGCCGCCGAGGACGGCGCGACGGTGCTTGGCGAGGCCACGACGTCGTGGAGCTTCGTGGGCCCGGGGCTCAGGCTTTCGGCCGAGCTGCTCGGTCCCGAGTACTCTATGACGTGGAACTCGCTCGACAGCGGGTTGCGGCTCTTCTTCAGCCGCGCGGTGCAGGGCGAGGCCGGCGAGGACCTGGTGGAGAAGCAGAACGCCGAGATCGGGCTGATGCCCGTGGTCGCGGGCGAAGCGGCGGTGTACGGCTACGAGGCCGAGGACCGCCACTTCGTGCGGGCGTTCCTGAAGGGTGAGCCACCCGAGCTGACGTTCGACGACGGCGTCGAGGTGGTGAAGCTCCTGATGACGGCCTACATGAGCGCCGAGCAGGGGAAGACGCTGGACTTTCCCCCCAAGGGGCTCGAGGCGTTCGTGCCAGCGGTTGCGAAGGGAGCCTGGAAGCCGTGACACAATTGATGCGTCGAACGACGTTTGTCCTCACGCTCGCGAGCGTGTTCCCTGCGCCGCGCCTCGCCGCTCAGCTGCCCGCTCCGATGAGCGAGATGCTGCGGCGCCTGTTCGCCTCGCGCGAGTTCGCTCCGGAGCGATTCGGCCCCGCCCGCTGGATCGACGGCGGGGCGGCCTATACCACGGTCGAGCCTTCCGCCGATCTGCGCGGCGGCTCGGACATCGTGCGCTACGAGACCGCCACCGGCGCGCGCACCGTGTACGTCACGGCGCGGCAGCTCGTCCCCGCCGGAGGCGCCGTGCCCCTCGACATCGACGACTACACCTGGTCGGCGGACGACGCGCAACTGCTCGTGTTCACGAACTCCCGTCGCGTCTGGCGCCAGAACACGCGCGGCGATTACTGGGTGCTCGACCGGCGCAGCGGCTCGCTGCGGCGGCTGGGCGGGCGCGACGCCCCGCCGTCATCGCTGATGTACGCCAAGTTCGCTCCCGCGGGCGACCGCGTCGGCTACGTGCGTCAGGGCGATCTGTACGTGGAGCGCCTCACCGACGGGCGCATCACCCGCCTCACCGACAACGCCGACTCGCTGCACGTGAACGGCATGAGCGACTGGGTCTACGAGGAGGAGTTCGACCTGAGGGACGGGTTCCGCTGGTCTCCCGACGGGACGCGCATCGCCTACTGGCATTTCGACATGACCGGCGTGCGCACGTTTCTGCTGATCAACAACACCGACTCGCTCTACCCGTTCGTCATCCCCATCCAGTACCCCAAGGCGGGGACCGCCAACTCGGCCGTCACCATCGGCGTCGTGAGCGCGGACGGCGGCCCCACGACCTGGCTGCAGGTGCCGGACGATCCCCGCGACAACTACGTGCCACGGATGGAGTGGGCCGGGCCACGCGAGATCGTGCTGCAGCGGATCAACCGCCGCCAGAACGTCGATCGCGTCATGCTCGCCGACGCGGCGAGCGGCGCGGTGCGAACCGTGCTGGTGGAGCGGGACAGCGCGTGGGTGGACGTGGTGGACGATCTCCGCTGGCTCGGCCGCGGGAGCGAGTTCACCTGGGTGAGCGAGCGCGACGGGTGGCGGCACGTGTATCGTGTCTCGCGCGACGGCAAGCGCGTGAAGGTCGTGACTCCCGGTTCCTTCGACGTCACCGCTGTGGCCGCCGTGGACGAGCCGGGCGGCTGGCTCTACTTCATCGCCTCGCCCGACAACGCGACCCAGCGATACCTGTACCGCACGCGCCTCGACAGCCGCGCCACGCCGGAGCGCCTGTCGCCGCCGGACCGGCCGGGCACCCATGGCTACGAGATCTCGCCGGACGCGCGCTGGGCGTTCCACACCTACTCGACGTTCGACACACCCAACGTGACGGACCTCGTGCGACTGCCGTCGCACGCAATCGTGCGGACTCTCGCCGCCAACGAGGCGCTGCGGGCGGCCGTCACCCCGCTGACCGGCCGCAAGGCGGAGTTCTTCAGAGTAGCGCTGCCGGACGGCGCGACGCTCGACGGCTGGATGATCCGCCCGCGCGTCTTCGATTCCACCAAGACGTATCCGCTGCTGATGTACGTGTACGGGGAGCCGGCGGGACAGACGGTGCTCGACCAGTGGTTCGGAAGCTCCGGGGTGTGGTTCCGGACGCTCGCGGATCAGGGGTACGTGGTCGCAAGCGTGGACAACCGCGGCACTCCGGCGCCGAAGGGACGCGCGTGGCGCAAGGTGGTCTACGGCGCGATCGGCGTGCTGTCGAGCGGCGAGCAGGCGGACGCGGTGCGGGCCCTCACACGGTCGCGCGGCTACCTCGACTCGACGCGCGTCGCGATCTGGGGCTGGAGCGGCGGGGGCTCGAGCACGCTCCAGGCCCTGTTCCGTTATCCCGAGGTCTATCAGGTGGGTATGAGCGTGGCGCCCGAGCCCGACGAGCGGCTCTACGACACGATCTATCAGGAGCGTTACATGGGCCTGCCGCAGGAGAACGCGCCCGGCTACCAGGAATCCTCGGCCATCACTCACGCCGAGGGGCTGCGCGGCCGGCTGCTCGTGGTGCACGGCTCGGGAGACGACAACGTGCATTACCAGGGCACGGAACGCCTGCTCAACCGGCTGATCGCCCTCGGCAAACCGGTGGACTTCATGGAGTATCCGAACCGGAGCCATTGCATCTGCGAGGAGCAGGGCACGAGGCTGCATCTCTATTCGCTGCTCACACGCTACCTGCTCGAGCACCTGCCCGCGGGACCGCGGCCCTAAGAGGACTCCCGCGCGCCGAGTCCCCGCGCCTCGAGCTCCTCGAGCGACCGGGGCCAGTCCTGCTTGAGCAGCCGCGACAGCGCGCGATCGGCGAGCAGCCGCCCGCTCGTCTGGCACGTCGGGCAGTAGTTCACCTCGTTCTCCGCGTAGCGGATCCGCTGCACCGCGGAGCCGCACACCGGACAGCGCTTGCGGTACCGCCCGTGCACGGCCATGCCCTCCCGAAACGCCGTCACCCTCTCGGGGAACCCGTCGCCCGTCTCCACCCGCAGCCGCTCGATCCAAGCCCTGAGCGTGGCGCGGGTCGCTTGATGAAGCCGCTCGACCTCTTCGTTCGTGAGCCTCGACGTCAGCTGCAGCGGCGACAGGCGCGCCGCATGCAGGATCTCGTCCGAGTATGCGTTCCCGATGCCGCTGAAGAGCCGCGGGTCGGTGAGGGCGCGCTTGAGGGTGTGGCGCTCACGCGCGAGCGTTTCCTGAAACGCGGAGAGATCGGCCTCGAGCACCTCGAGACCCCCGCGGTCGAGCGCGGCGAGGGCGCGTGCGCCCCGTGCCAAATGGATTGAGGCGCGCTGCTGCTTGCTCGCCTCGGTGAGGAGCAGGGTGCCGTTGGGGAAGTCGAAAGCGGCGAGACCGTAGCGGCGCGGGATCGCCGCGCCGCGCGACTGCCACCGCAGCCGCCCCGCGATCATGAGGTGCAGCACGATGAAGTAGTCGTCGTCGAGACGGAACACGATGCGCTTGCCGAGCCGACGGAGCTCCCGCACCACGCGCCCCGTCATGTCGGTGACCGGGGGATCGACGGTCCGCAGCAGGAAGGGGCTCGGGATCCGGAGCGCCTCGAGTGGGCGGCCCACCACGCGCGGTCCCAGCGCTTCGAGATAGACGACGATGTCCGGCAGCTCGGGCATGCGACTCCTTCACGCTGCCTTAATCCCCGAGCACGACCGCGCCCTGAGCCGCGCCCGCCGCGCGCGGCCGGAACAGCACCGCGAACAGCGCGAGAATAACGAAGGCCATGGTAGCGGGATACATCCAGATGCGGTGCCAGTCGTGCGTTATCGCCCCATCGGGCGCGGCGGCGGCGAAGGCGCCCACGACGCGGCCCGACACCCATGCGCCGATGGCGTAGCCGACCCCGTTCGTGACCACGTTGATGAGGCCCTGCGCCGCCGCGCGGATCTTCTCGCCCGCCCGCTGGTCCGTGTAAATTTGCCCGGCCACGAAGAAGAAGTCGTAACACACTCCGTGCAGCAGGATCCCCGCGTAGAGCAGCCACATCCCGGCGCCGATATTGCCGTTGCCGAACGCGAGGTAGCGGAGGGTCCAGGCCAGCATTCCGCCCAGCATGATCGTCTTGATGCCGTAGCGCCGCAGCGCGAACGGCAAGAGCAGCATGAAGAAGATCTCGGACATTTGCCCGAACGTCTGGATGAAGGCGGGCTCAGGCGCGCGGATCTCGTTCAGGAAGAGGTTCGTGAACGCGTAGTAAAACTGCAGCGGGATGCACAGCAGGAACGAGCCCACGACGAACACGACGAACGTTCGGTCCGTGAGCAGCTGCAGCGCGTCGAGCCCGAGGGCGTTGCGGACGCTGAACGGCATCCCGGCGGCCCGGGGCGGCGTGTGGGGCAGGGCGAAGGAGTAGAGTCCCAGCGTGAACGACGCGATCGCGGCAACCCGCAGCGGCAGCGCCTGGGCGTCGGCGTGCAGCACCTTGCCGACGAGGATCCCCGCCACGATCCACCCGATCGTGCCCAGCACGCGGATGAACGGAAAGTCGCGCGCCGGGTCGGCGACGTTGTGGAACGAGATCGAGTTGGTCAGCGACAGCGTCGGCATGTAGCACAGGGCGTACACGATCAGGGCCGCAAAGAAGGTCCAGAACGTCGTCACCGTGGACACGTACCACAGGATCGCCCCACCCACCAGATGAAGGGCGGCAAGCAGCTTCTCGGTGGCGAAGAACCGGTCCGCGAACACGCCCATGAAGAACGGGGACACGATCGCGGCGATGGCGGTCGTCATGTAAGCGGCGCCGACCTGCGGGCCGCTGAAATGCCGCGTGCTGCCGAGGTAGGTTCCCATGGTGACGAACCACGCCCCCCAGATGAAGTACTGGAGGAACATCATCATGGAGAGCCGGCCACGCGTGCTCACGGCAGCACCCGGACCTTGATGTCGCGGTAGGCCACGCGGTCACCGTGGTCCTGCAGGCCGATGTAGCCCGCCGCGTTGCGCCCGTAGCGCGGGTGCGGGGCGAACTTGCTCGCCTTGACCTTCGCCTCCCAGTCGGGGCTCAAGAGCTCGTATGCGACCACCTTCACACCGTTCAGCCAATGCTCCACGTGATGCCCCCGGGCGACGAGGCGCACCCGGTTCCACTCGCCCGCCGGCTTCACCACCCCGGCGGGCGCGGGATAGAGGCCGAAGTTCGAGCCGGCCGCGGTCAGACGTGACTTGCCGTCGGGATGCCGCGCGTCGTCCAGCACCTGCATCTCGGGAGCGGTCCAGTAGATGGCTTCGTCGTCCTCGCTCGCGCGGTAGAAGATCCCGCTGTTGCCCCCCGGCGCGACGTTCCACTCGAGCGAGAGCTCGAAGTCGCGGAACTGCTCGCGCGTGACGATGTCGCCGGCCGCCGCGACGCGGGTGAGCGCGCCGTCGACGACCTGCCATCCGGCAGGCATCGAGTCCATCTTGAAGCCACGCCAGCCGGCAGTCGTCTTGCCGTCGAACAGCAGCCGCCAGCCCGCGGCGCGCTCGGCGGGGGACAGGGTATTGGGAGACTGGGCGGACAGGGCGGGAACGACCGCCGGCAGCAGGACCAGCACGGCCGTGGCGGCAAGCGCCGCGGAGCGAGCAACGGTCATCGTGACCTCCGGGCTGGGGGGGGCGTCGAGTCGGGCGACAACACTAGGGCCTCAACACGGGATCCGCCATGAACCTCGTCGTGGGACAAAAGGCGCGCCGCAGCCATACGCTCACGGCCGAGCACGTGCAGACGTACGCGGCCCTGACGGGGGACTACAATCCCCTGCATTTCGATGCGGCGTTCGCCCACCGCACTACGTTCGGGCGGCTGGTCGTCCAGGGCGGCCTCACCACGGGGCTGCTGCACGCCCTTGTGGCGATGGACCTGCCCGGACCCGGGACCGTCTTCCTCAGCCAGAACTGGAAGTTCACGGCGCCGGTCTATCTCGGCGACACGATCACGGCGGAGGCCGAGGTGGTGGGCGTGCACCCGACCAAGCCGGTGTGCCAGCTGCGCGTCGTGATCAAGCGCGAGGACGGCGAGACGGTGCTGGAGGGGGAAGCGTGGTGCTACACGCTCGCCGCCAAGGACGACCCGTCTTAGCGGCGTCGCAGGGCCATCCACGCCGCCAGAGTCGCGGTCTTCTCGTCCGCGCGCCAGGGACCATCGAGCGAGCGGCCCAGCTCCGTAACGGCGCGTCGCAACTGCGCCTCGGTGCGCTTCAGCAGCGCCGCGGCCCGAGCGTACGCCTCGCGCTCCACCACCACGGAGCACGGCACGCCCTGCGAGTCGAGCGCCGCGGCGAGCGCCGTCCGGAACAGCGCCCCCTCGAGCGCATGCGCGCGAATGTGGTCGTTCGCGATCCGGGCGGGGTCGATGACGCTCCCCACCACGAGGGCGGCGGCGCGGATCGCGTGGCCGGCGTCACGGTACCGCTCGAGCAAGTCGCGGATCGATCGCTCGGTCGCGCCCGTGACGACGCGCAGCAACCGTTCCTCGACGCGCCGCGACGCCGCGCCGGCCGCGCCCATGACGGCATGATACGGCTGGCGGGAGGTGGGCACCGCCGGATCGCTCAGCTCGACGACGCGGCGGTCGAGCGCGCGCGGCGCGCTCGCCGGGCCCGCCACCAGGACTCCGGTGGCCCACCCCGACTTGACGCGAAACCCGACGGCCGCGGGCGCCGCTTTCATCCCGTGAAGATGGACCTCGCTCCGCTCCCGTTCCAGACCTAGCTTACCGCGTCATGTCCCTCGCCCGGCGGCTCTTGCTCCGTGCCTCGCGCAGCGCCTGGCTCGCCGACCAGCTGCGGCGCCGCGCGTTCTTCCGCCGCGCCGCGCGGCGCTTCCTGCCGGGCGAAGACGTCGCGGCAGCGCTCGACGCCGCCGCCGATTTCGCCCGAGCCGGCCTGGGGACGCTGCTCACGCAGCTCGGCGAGCAGGTGCGCAATCCCGCCGAGGCCCGGGCCGTGCGGGATCACTACCTCGACGTCCTCGGCCAGGTGCGCCGGCGGGGGCTGCCGGCCCAGCTCTCGGTCAAGCTCACGCATCTCGGGCTGGACGTGGATCGCGCCGCCTGCGCCGCGGCCCTGGGCGCGCTCGCGGCGCGCGCCGAGCAGACCGGGTCCTTTCTCTGGATCGACATGGAGGAGTCGCGCTACGTGGACGCGACGCTGGACCTGTACCGCGAAGTGCGCGCCGAGCACGCCCGCGTCGGCGTCTGCCTCCAGGCCTATCTCCACCGCACGTTCACCGATCTCGACCGCCTGGTCCCGCTCGGGCCCGCGATCCGCGTCGTCAAGGGAGCGTACAACGAGCCGCCGGCGGTCGCCTTTCCGAAGAAGCGCGACGTGGACGCGGCCTACGTCGCGCTGGCGGAGCGGCTGCTCAAGGAGGCGGCGCGCGCGCGAGCCCTGCCGGTGTTCGGCACGCACGACCTGCGGCTGATCGGACGCCTGCGGGAGCGGGCCCGCGCGCTGGGCGTCCCGCGGGACGGCTACGAGGTGCACATGCTGTACGGGATTCGCTCCGCGGACCAGCGCGCCCTCGCGGCGGACGGCTGCGTGGTGCGGGTGCTCGTCAGCTACGGGACGCACTGGTTCCCGTGGTACGTGCGGCGGCTCGCGGAGCGCCCGGCGAACGTGTGGTTCGTGCTGCGGAACCTGGTGTGACACGAAGATGCCCCCGACGGGAGCTCGGGGGTATCGTGACTCCGCCGCCGCTACGCCTGCGCGATGAGCGCCTGCGCCGCCGTGAAGTCTTCCGGAGTGTCCACGTCCGCGAGCGCCGCGGGCGGCCAGTCGAGGTAGACCGCTTCGGCCTTGTGCCGCTGCACCACGGCCTTGCCGCAGCCCTCCCCCGTCCACGCCATGAGCTCCCCGAACAGGGAGCGGCGGAACAAGAGCGGCGGCGCGGTCACGTCGCCGTAGCGCGACACGAAGAGCGGCGCCGACTCGCGCCGCGCCGCCGCCACGAGCCCCTCGAGCATCTGCCGGGTCACGAGCACCATGTCGGCGAGCAGGACGACCACCGCCGCAACGTCCGCGGGAAGCCGTTCCAGGCCCCGGTGCAGCGACCCGCTGGTCGCGCCCGTGTAATCGGGATTGATCGCGCAGTCGCACGGGAGACCAGCGAGCTCGACGCGGAGGCGCTCCGCCTCGTGGCCCAGCACCATCACCACGGGTGAGAGTCCGGCCTCGAGGGCGCGCCGCGCCGCGCGTCGCACCAGCGGCTCCCCTCCGAGCTCGAGCAGCATCTTGTTGCGCCCCATACGCCGCGACGCGCCTGCCGCGAGCACGATGCCCGCGACGCGCAAGTCTCTAGATGTCGTGGGCACGGACGTCGTAACGCCTACTCGCTCGATGCATGGATCGGGGCCTGGCGCTCGCGCAGCGACTCGGCCCGCCGGCCCGAGCGCACGGCCAGGATTTCCGCAATGACGGACAGCGCGACCTGCTCCGCCCCGTCGGTCCCGACGTCGAGGCCCACGGGGCCGTAGATCCGAGCCGCGTCGCGCTCGCCAAGCGCCCCCGCGGTGCCCAAAGCCTGGAGCATCCGCTCGGTGCGCTGACGCGGTCCCAGCATCCCGATGTAGGGAGCCGGCGTCCCGGCGAGGGCACGCAGGTAGCCCTGGTCGTCGGCGAAGTTGTGTGTCATGACGACGGCGTAGCAGGCGGCGTCGGGCGACAGGCGCCGGAGCAGCTCCTCGGGGCGACTCTCGACCAGCGCCGCCGCCGTGGGGAAACGCTCCGCCGTGAGGTAGGCGGCGCGCCGGTCCACGATCACGACGCGGAACCCGATGTCCGCCGCGAAGCGCGCCAGTGGTCGCGCGTCGTCACCGGCGCCGCAGATCACGAGCTCGGGGGGCGGCAGGAACACGTCGCAGAAGACCGCCCGGCCGGCGATCTCGACGACCCTCGAGTCCTCGGTGCCGAGCAGATCCATGGCACGCGCGGTCGCTCCGCGATTGAGCGGCAGGGATCCCAGGTCGCCTCCAACCGTTTCGCGGGTGACGACGAGCCTCTCCCTTCTCCCTTCCCCTTTCCCCGGCCGTATCACCGTACACACGACGAAGGGGACCCGGCCGTCGAGCAGCTCCCGTTCCCGCGCACGCTCTTCGAGCACCGGCTCGACGAGAACGTCCACCTGCCCCTCACACCCGACGCCAAGATCCCAGGCCGCGATCTCGTCGGTACTCGAGCAGTAGCTCTTGAGCTCCGCCGTCCCCGACGCGAGCACCTGGAGCGCCACCTCGCGCACGTCCTGCTCGAGGCACCCCCCGCTCACGTTGCCGACCGTGCTCCCGTCGTCGGCGACGAGCAGCTTCGCGCCCTCGTGGCGGTAGGCGGAGCCGCGGGCCCGCACGATGGTCGCGAGCGCGGCGCGCCGGCCCGCCCCGCGGAGCTCGGCGAGGCGATCGAGGACGGCCCGGGTTTCGTGCCAGTGCTTCATGCGAAGGAAATCTACCCTGGGGGACTACGGAGAGGGCCGCGCCACCCGATCGGCGAACTGCTGCCAGAAGGTCTCGGTGAGCTTCTTGGCCGTCCCCGTGAGCAGGCGCGCGCCCACGCTGGCGACCGTGCCGCGCACCTCGGACGTGGCGCTCCACTTCAGGCGGGAGCGATTCGGCGCCACCGGCTCGATCTCGAGGTCGGTGGTCACGTCGACCGCGGAGCCCGGTGCCTTGCCGCGGGCGGCGAGCTTGAGCCGCCGCGGCGGGCGCACGTCCGTCAGCTCGACATCGAGCTGGAACCTGAGCTTCACGCTGCCGACGCCGAAGGCGGACACCACCTTGAAGTGGCGGTCGTCCACCGCCTCGACCGATTCCACGCCCGGCGCGACGGACGCCACGAACTCGTGGTCGAGGAGCCGCTGCCACACCTGCTCGGGCGGCGCGGCGATCTCGGGAGCGCCGGAGAACTCGAGTCGCATTCCACCAACTTGCTTCGACATCCCCGGAACGGTTAGTCTCCCGGCGATGCCCTCCCACGCGGGCGCATCCGCCAAGCTGTCGAAGTCCCGCTTCCTTTCGGGGCTGCAATGTCACAAGCAGCTATGGTGGCGGGTGCACGAACCCGAGGCCGCCGAGCTGATGCCCACCAAGGCCCTGCAGAATCTGTTCGCGCAGGGCGCCCAGGTGGGCGAGCGGGCGCGGCAGTACGTGCCGGGCGGCGAGCTCATCGACCTGCCCTTCTACCAGCTCGACAACAAGGTGGCGGCCACGCGCGAGTCGCTGCGGCGCGATCCCCCTGCCCTCTACGAGGCCGCGTTCCTCGCCGACGACACCTACGCCGCGGTCGACATCCTCGAACGCGGGCCCGGGGGCGCCCGGGGGTACGGCGTGATCGAGGTCAAGGCCTCGAACAGCTTGAAGCCGGAGCACATTCCCGACGTCGCCGTCCAGGTCCACGTCCTGCGGCACGGCGGCCTGCCCGTCGAGCGCGCGGAGGTGATGCACCTGAACCCCGACTGCCGCCACCCCGACCTCTCGCACCTGTTCGTGCGGGAGGACGTGACCGCGGCGGTCGAGGCGGCGCTGCTCGACGTCCCCGACGAGATCGCCGCGCAGCTCCGGATGCTGGGAGGGCCGCTCCCGGACGTCCCGATCGGCGAGCACTGCACCAAGCCCTACGATTGTCCCTTCCTGGACCGCTGTTGGAAGCTGCCGCAACATCACGTGAGCACGCTGTACCGCATCGAACGCCGCAAGGTGCTCGAGTACGAGGCGGACGGCTACGCGACGATCTACGACCTGCCGACGGACCTCGAGCTCTCCGCGATCCACGCCCGCCAGGTGCAGGCGGTGACGTCGGGGCGGCTCGTGGCGCAGCCGGCGCTCGCGGCGGCCCTCACGGGTTTCGCCGGGCCGCTCGCGTTCCTCGATTTCGAGACCGTGGCCCTCGCGATCCCGCGCTACGCCGGCTGCCGGCCGTGGGAGAACATGCCGGTGCAGTTCAGCTGCCACACGCAGGGGCGGAGTGGCAAGTACGTCCATCACGAATGGATCGCGGACGGGCCGGATGACCCGCGCCCGGCGCTCGCCGAGGCCGTGGTGCGGGCTTGCGGCGGCGCCCGGCACGTCGTCGCCTACTACGCGAGCTTCGAGCGGGAGTGTCTCAAGCAGCTGACGCAGGCGGTGCCGGACCTGGCCCGCGAGCTCGACGCGATCCGCGCGAAGCTCATCGACCTGCTGCCCGTGATCCGCAACCACGTGTACCATCCCGACTTCGGCGGCAGCTTCAGCATCAAGCACGTGCTGCCCGCGCTCGTGCCGAGCCTCGCGTACGGCGATCTCGAGATCAACGAGGGGGAGACGGCGAGCGTCGAGCTACAGCGCCTGATGTTCGACGGGGACGCGATGCGCCCCCAGGAGCGCGCGCGCCTGCGCCAGGCGTTGCTGTCCTACTGCGAGCGCGACTCCTGGGCGATGGTGAAGCTCTTGGAGCGGCTGCGGGGCCTCGTCGGTGCCGAGCAGTTGGAGCTGTTCTGAGCGGGGGCGCTCAGCGCTCCAGCCAGTAGGACACCTTCAGCAGGAACGTGTTGTCCGGGTGGGCGTCGAACAGGTCGCGGAAGTCGCCGGCGATCGACCTCGTGCCCTGCGCCGGCGCGGAATCCTGCCGCCCCTGGTTCCACACAAGGAACAGCGTCGAGCCCGGGCGATACTCCCACCGCAACACCAGGTTCGACCGGAACTGCTTGAAGTTGAACTGGTCGGGGCTCGTCACCGCATACGGCTGGTAGCGGTCGTTGTAGGCCGCGGCGCGGGGGTTGGCCAGCTCACGCACGTTCGAGTACGTGCCCTTGCTCACGAACGGCTGCGCGTAGATCTGCACGGTCAGGTCGCGGGTGACGATGTAGTCCACGCGGCCGATGAGCGCCGCGGTCTTCTGGTTCAGGTGAGCGAACGTGTAGTGGGTCACACCGGTTCCGTCCACGAAGTTCCCGTACCACTGCGCGTCGGCCACGTTGTGCGATCCGGTGACACGGAAGGAAACGTTGAACTGGGAAGCGAGCCGGACACTCACCTGGGTGTTGAGCTCGACCGACTCCGAGCGGCCGCCGTCGCCGCGCCAGTAGTTGCCCCACACGAACGGCACCACCGGTGGCCGGCCATCGCCATCCCACTCCGCCCACGCCGAGAAGTAGGGATCGGCCCGCACCGCCGGCCCGCCCCGCGCGCAGCGGTCACAGAAGGTCGTGCCGAGCTGACCGAAAGTGGAGCCCGCGTGCAGCCACGAGCGGTTGTTGAGCTGCACGTGCACGTTGCTGTTGGCGGCGCGCTCCAGGGCGAGCCCGTCCGCCGCCCAATACTGCCACCAGTTGAAGTTCCAAAACGCGGTCTGATAGAAGGCGCTCGGATGCAACGACTGCAGCCCGAACCAGTTGTTCCAGCTCTGCTGATCCGCCCGCAGCAGGAAGCCCAGGTCGTTGACCTCGAAGCCGGGAGAGCGGCGTAGGTAGCTCGTCTCGAACCGCGTAATGCCGCCGCCCACCTTGCTGAAGAGCAGCTCTTCGGCGTCACCCATGAGGGTCGTGCGCGTCGAATCGAAGGTCTGGGCGCCGTCGGGCCGCTGGTAGTTGTGGACCGAGGACTGCTGGGTCGCGGCGATCGCCTGCCGCGTCCCCGCCACGCGGCTCAGGTCGAGCGACCCGGAAAGCTGGTAACGCCCCCCCGGGAAGCGGTGACGGAAGTCCACGGCGCCGGCGTACGCGCTCTGGCGCAGGTACGGGTCGGTCCACACGTCGAGGTTGCGGTCCACGGCCGTGGCGATCACGCCCACCCCGCTCTCGCCGTGCCGCAGATCCTGAAAGGCCCGCACTACGGCGTAGTTCGTCAGCGGCTCGATGGTGCGGTCTTGCGGGCCCGTCTCGCGCGCCGTAACGCCCTCGAGCACGCCGAGGTTGAGGCCGCTCGCGAGCCGGCCCGTGAGCTTGCCGGCGCCCAGGATCGTGGTGCCCGTGGGCGAGCTCGCATCACCGTACAGGTCCGTGAGGTGGGGCGCGCGGCCGACGCGGCGCGAGTAGAAGAGCCCTTCGCTGTTGCAGTTCACCTGGCTGCAGTTCACGTCGAAGCGGAACACGCCGGTCCCCGCCACGAAGAAGGGCCGCCGCTCCTGGAAGAAGGTCTCGAACGCAGTGAGGTTGAGGACCGCCGGGTCGGCCTCCACCTGGCCGAAGTCCGGGTTCACGGTCGCGTCGAGCGTGAGGTTTGAGGTGACGCCGTACTTGATGTCCGCGCCGCCGGCGAAGCGCTGCGGGTGATCGAACGCTCCGCCGTCGGCGACGGTCACGTTCTTCGTGACGCCGTACGGGGTGACCTCGAGCCGCCGGGGTGAGGACAGCCCGACCAGCCCCTGCACCTCGCCCATCTGCGACGGGAACCCCGGCCGCGACGCGCGGTACACGGGCCAGCTCACGCGCTCGGTGTAGCGCTGGATGTCGCGCCACACGCCGAAGCCGAACGTGTTGGTCGCCGCGGGCGCGTAGCGCAGCTGCGAGAGCGGGATCCGGAACTCCGCCGTCCAGCCGAGCGAGTCCACCGTCGTCGCCACGTCCCACACGCCGTCCCAGGCGTCGTCTTCCGTCTGGCCATCGTTGTAGATCGCGTAGTCGCGCTTCACGCCGGCAGGATTCACGGCGAACTCGAAGCCGGTGCGGCGGTCGTGGTAGGAGTCGATGACGATCTTGATCTGGTCGGTGGCGGCGCGGACGTCGCGGCGGGCGAGGAGTTTCAAGATGCTGTCCGGGTGGGGATCGAACGCCCGTACGAACACGTAGAAGTTGCGCGAGTCGTAGGCGACCTTCGCTTCCGTCGCGAACCGCGGGTCACCGTCCTCCTTGGGCTGGAACTCGCGGAACTCCGTGATCGCGGGCGCCAGGCGCCACACCGGGTCGTCGTCCTTGCCGTCGATCACGACCGGACGGTCCGCCCGCACCGCGACCGCGCTCGTCGCGCCGGGGGGCGGCACCCGCGCCGCCTGTGGGTCGGCGGACGTCTGCAGCGTGAGCAAGACGGCGAGCAGCGGCACGGCAGGCGGCATAGGGAGCCCTCGACGCGGGTCGGCCAATTAGATGCAGCCGCCCCTGAAAGGGTTGCACGCCGCAAGACGACGGGGCTACCCGCGGGAAGGTTTCAGGCAGGCGGCGTCTCCGGGTTCTCTTCCTAAGTGTCATCGGCGGAGTACATTGAGGCATGCCCGAGCAGCTCGTCGGTACGGTCACGCACTTCTTCAAGGGGCCGAGCGTCGCCATCGTGCGCCTCAGCGAGGGCGAGGTGGCGGTGGGGGATGAGCTGCACTTCCACGGTCACACGAGCGACTTCACGGAAAAGGTGGGCTCGATGGAAGTGGACCACGTGAAGGTGGAGCGCGCGACGATCGGTCAGGAAGTCGCGATCCAGGTGGTGCAGCGCGCGCGGCCGGGGGATCGGGTCCTGAAGGTCACCTAGCGCCCAACCGCTTCAACAGCTGGATCTGCCCCGCGTGATACAGGTCGTGTGACGCGATGCCGTAGATGTGCGTCACGTTGCTCCACTGCGACCGCCAGCCGCGGCGGCCGAGCCGCGCCGGATCGAAGCGCGCGATCGTGCGACGCAGCAGCGCGTGCTCGCGCTTCAGGAGCGCGACGTCCCCCCGCCAGGCGCCCAGGTCGGCCCGCTCGGGCAGCTCCAGCCAGTTGCTTCCCGGTCGCGGGAACTTGAGCGCGGGGTCGCGCCCGAGCCGGCGGCGCACCACGAACTTCCAGTACGCCGCGTGGAGCGCGACCTCCCAGATGTTGTGCCGCCCTCGCTGTGGGCGCCACAAGGCCTGCGCGACCGTCACGCCGCGCAGCGACCCCGAGAGCGTAGTGCCGTGCCAGGAGTGGCCCGCGAACGCCTGATCGAAGACTTCGAGCAGCAGCCGAATGCGGGCGTCCATCACCGCGTCAGCGGTTTGTAGCTGAACTTCTGTCCCCCCACCGACGCCTCGTACATCAGGCCGCCCTTCGCCATCGTTACGATCGCGACGCCGCCGTTGTAGGCGAGGTTCGCGGCGACGCCCGACTTCAACGCGACCGCCGTGGCCTGGGCGCTGAGCTCGAAGGAGCCGCGGGTGAAATCGTCCAGCGCAGTCTTGTCTTTGAAGAAGATCACCTCGCGGTACGCCTGACCCCCGAACTGCAGACCGACCGTCACCTGCGTCAGCGTCGACCGCCCGATGAGGCGCCCGCGCTCGTACACGTACCCCTTGCCGCGGGCCCCGCCTACCCCGAACCCCGCCTTGCCGATCGAAGGGAAGATCGCGTACCCGTGCGCGGTCGCGAAGAACTTCTCAATCCCGGGATCGACCTTCTCGAACTCGGCGATCGCCTTCGCGACGTCCTGCTGGGCGTGGAGCGTGCCGGCCGCGGGAAGCCCCAGCATCGCGGCGACGACGCAGCGGCGGGCGAAGCGCGCGAGAGACCTAGGCGTTGACACTGCGCATCCCGCCTTCGGGGTAGCGGCTGCCGGCCGTCGCCCCCTTGGGCGCGACCTCGCCGATGCGCCGCAAGTCGCCTGCGGTCAGCACGATCTCCACGGCGCGGGCGTTCTCCTCGAGGTAGCGCCGCCGCTTGGTGCCGGGGATCGGCACGACATCCTCGCCCTGCGCCAGCAGCCAGGCGAGGGCGAGCTGCGACGGAGTGCAGCCCTTCTCCCGCGCGATCGCTTCCACCCGCGTCACCAGGTCGAGGTTTCTCTGGAAGTTCTGCCCCTGGAAGCGCGGGTTGTTGCGCCGCCAGTCGTCCGCGGCGAGGTCCTCGAAGCGGCGGATCTGCCCGGTGAGGAACCCGCGCCCGAGCGGGCTGTAGGCCACGAACCCGATCCCGAGCTCGCGGCACGTGGGCAGGACCTCGTCCTCGGGGTCGCGCGACCACAGCGAATACTCCGTCTGCAGCGCGCTGATCGGGTGCACGGCGTGCGCGCGGCGCAGCGTCGCGGGCGCCGCTTCGGAGAGCCCCAGGTGGCGCACCTTCCCCGCCGTCACGAGCGCTGCCATGGCGCCCACCGTGTCCTCTATAGGGACGGTGCGATCCACGCGATGCTGATAGTACAGATCTATGTGGTCGACCCCCAGCCGCTTGAGGGAGGCGTCGCAGGCCTGGTGGACGTACTCCGGCCGCCCATTGATGCCCAGCCATCCGCCGTCCGGCCCGCGCATGTTGCCGAACTTCGTGGCCAGGACCACCCGGTCGCGGCGGCCCCGGATCGCACGGCCCACGAGCTGCTCGTTGGTGAACGGGCCGTACACGTCCGCGGTGTCGAGAAACGTGATACCGAGCTCGAGCGCGCGATGAATCGTCGCGATCGACTCCGCGTCGTCGCGTGAGCCGTAGAACTCCGACATCCCCATGCACCCGAGGCCCAGAGCGGACACCACCAGCCCCTGTTATCCTCCATCCGTCGTTTCGTGCTGCATCCAATCGGACGTGTTGCAACACCGCACGCAAGGTCCTAGTTCCGGGAGCGCACACCACGCGAGAGGCTTGGATTCGATGACGACCACGACCTTACCCACCCGGCCGCTCGGTACCAGCGGGCTCGAGATCACGACCGTCGGCTTCGGCGCCTGGGCGATCGGCGGCGGCGACTGGTCGTTCGGCTGGGGACCGCAGGACGACGCCGCGTCCCTCGCCGCCATGCGGCACGCGCTGGAGCTGGGCATCACCTGGATCGACACTGCCGCCGTCTACGGCCTCGGGCACTCGGAAGAGGTGGTCGGCCGCCTGCTGCGGGATCTGTCCCCCGCCGAGCGGCCGCTCGTGTTCACGAAGTGCGGGCTCGTGTGGAGCGAGCGGGACCGGATGGCGGACCCGGAGCGCGTCTTGCGACCCGAGTCGATCCGCCGGGAAGCCGAGGCCTCGCTGCGCCGGCTCGGCGTGGAGCGCATTGATCTCTACCAGTTCCATTGGCCCGACGACACGGGGACGGCGGTCGAGGACTCCTGGGGGGAGATGACCCGCCTGGTAGAAGCGGGGAAGGTGCGGGCGGCTGGGGTCTCGAACTTCGACGTGGGGCTGCTGGAGCGGTGCGAAGCGCTGCGCCACGTGGACTCGCTGCAGCCTCCCTTCTCGCTGATCCGGCGCGAGGCGGCGGCCGCGGAGATTCCGTGGTGCGCGGCCCACGGCACCGGCGTGATCGTGTACAGCCCGATGCAATCGGGAATCCTCACGGACGGGTTCACGGCGCAGCGGGTGGCGAAGCTCGCTCCGGACGACTGGCGCCGCCGGGCGGCCGAGTTCCACCAGCCCAACCTGGCCCGCAACCTGGCGCTGCGCGACGCGTTGAAGCCCGTCGCTCGGCGGCACGGCACGACGGTCTCGGCCGTGGCCGTCGCCTGGACGCTCGCCTGGCCGGGCGTGACCGGGGCCATCGTCGGCGCGCGCTCCCCCGAGCAGATCGACGGCTGGATCGGCGCGGCGGGGCTCGAGCTCACCCCGGCCGATCTCGACGAGATCGCGGCGGCGATCGCCAAGAGCGGCGCCGGTGCCGGGCCCGTGCGGCCCGCCGCGAGCCGGATCGGGGCGGCATGGTGAGCGGACCGGCCTTTCTGTTCGACCTCGACGGCACGCTGGTGGACAGCGTGTACCAGCACGTACTGGCGTGGCGCGAGGCGCTCGAGGGGGCGGGCATCGAGCTCTCGGTGTGGCGCATCCACCGCCGCATCGGCATGAGCGGCGGGCTGTTCCTCGACGCGCTGCTGCGCGAAATCGGGCGCCAGGTGACGCCCGAGGACGCGACGCGGATTCAGCGAACGCACGCCGCCTCGTTCGCGCGCCAGGTATCCCAGGTGCGCCCCCTCCCCGGCGCGCGGGAGCTGCTCGTGCACCTCTCGGACGGCGGCGTGCCGTGGGCCATCGCGACGAGCGGGCGCCTCGAGAGCGCGCGCCCGATGCTCGAGATGCTCGCCGTCGGGCCCAACATCCCCGTGATCACGCGCGACCAGGTGGCGCACGCGAAGCCCGATCCCGACCTGTTTCTCGCGGCGGCCGAGCGGCTGGGGGTGGACGTCGCGGACTCGGTCGTCGTGGGCGACAGCGTGTGGGACCTGCTGGCGGCGCGCCGCGCCCGGGCGCTCGGCGTGGGGCTCCTCTCGGGGGGCTACGGCGAGGAGGAGCTGGAGCGCGCCGGCGCGTACCGCGTCTACCAGGACCCCGCCGACCTGCTGCGCCACCTCGACGAGGTGGGCGTGCGGCGGGCGAGATAGATCCCCACCGCCGGCTGAGGCTATTGCTTGGGTGCGCTAGCCTCGGCCACTATCCGCTGAAACCGCGGGTTGCTGCGCAGCGGATCGAACAGCGGATCGACCCGGAGCCAGGGCACCGAGAGCAACGCGGGGATGGAGAGCAGATATTCGATCTCGTCGAGCGCGGCGTTGTACTCGCCTACCATCACGAGAATGGTCGTCCGATAGACGCGCATATCGGTCCCAGCGAGCGCATCTCGGGATGGTGGCAGCAGTTCGACCGCGTTCCGGCCTTCCCTGAGGGCGTCGGCATTCCGGCTGAGGCCGGCGTAGGCTATCCCCAAGAGGGCATGGAACTCCGCTAGGTCCGGCCGACCGCGCAGGCGCTGCTCGAGGAGGACCCGTGTCGAGTCATAGTAGGCACGCGCGAGCGTGGCCTCCGCGCGTCGAGCGTGCAGCGTCGCTTTGAGCCGGTAGTACCCGACAGAATCGACGCCCGGTGCGGTGACCCTCAGGCGCCCGACCGCGCGGTCGAATTGCGGTTGGTCAAAGCCGGGGCCGGTCACAAATGGCCACGGGCCCCAGGTGGTGGTGGCGACCGCCGGCTCGCCGAACCGTTCGACAAAGTCACCCAGGGCGTGGCGGACGGCCTCCCGGTTGCCGGTCGATAAGATGACGAATCCGAGTCTCACGAAGTGTGCCAGCGCCCAATCGGGCGCCGTGGCGATGAGCCGGTCGATGGTCTTGGCCGCCTCGGGGTAGCGCCGCTGGTAGAGATAGGTCAATGAGAGTTGGTACCGGGCGTCCGGCGAGTGTGGGTCGAGCGCGACCTCTTGCTCTCCCTCGGCCACGGCTTCCCCCCACTTCCCCTGGCGCCGGTGGATACTCATGGACATTTCTACGACGGAGGGATCGTTCGGAAGCGACTTGCGCGCGATGCCAAGCTCAGCGAGCGCCTGGTCGTAAGCCCGCAGCCCCCAGTAGTAGTATTGCGCGAGCGCGACGTGCGCCTGGGGCAGGTCAGGTTCCAGCGCAAGGGCGCGGTCCACGGCGCCCTTGGCGAGCGCGAGCCGCCGTTCGGTCCAGTCGATGTTCCAGAAGTACATCAGGAGATGCGCGTTGGCGAGCCCGCAGAAGGCCAGCGCGTAGTTGGAGTCGAGAGCGACCGCCCGCTCGTACGCCTCGATGGCCAGCCGGAGGTTCCCCTGCGGTCGGTCGAAGTAGCTATTGCCCCGCAGGAACTGGTCGTACGCCTCGAGGTTAGCGGTGCCCGGCACCGCCACGGCTTTACGCTCCCCAGCCCCGAGAGTGACGCCTAAGGCCGTCGCCACTTTGCTCGCGATCTCCCCCTGGACTTGGAAGATGTCGGCCAGCACCGCGTCGTAGCGATCCGTCCAGAGGTGAGTATCGTCGGAGACGCGGATGAGCTGTGGCGTGACCCGAACCCGGCTCGCGCCGCCGAG
>WNGN01000778.1_pt1 | contig 20231 bp, 22 predicted proteins | sample 5400561 | NCBI WGS metagenome assembly WNGN01 (sample SAMN13153379, study PRJNA577476) | soil metagenome | isolation source: 115 cm soil or saprolite under Garry oak tree replicate 2 | place: USA:California | collected 2016-06-15
TTCGCGGACGCCCCTGCGTGATGGCCGTGGCGACCCAGTCCACCGCCTCGGCCTTGGTCAGCGGGTCGATCGGCACCCCCAGCAGGGTGAAGCGCGTCACGCCGCGAGCGCCTGCCGATAGACCTCCGCGGTCTCACGCCCGAGGCGCGCGATGCTGAACGCCTTCGAACGCGCCAGTCCGGCCGCCCGCAGGCGCTTCTGCTCATCCTCGAAACGGAGCAGCCGTTCCATCGCCTGGGTCAGCTCTTCGATGCTTTCCGTCCGCAGCACCACGCCGGCATCCGCCACCAGCTCGGCCAGCGCGTCCGCCGATGAAACGATCACCGGCGTGCCGCAGGACATCGCCTCCAGCACGGGAAGGCCGAACCCTTCGTATCGCGAGGGATAGACGAAGACCGAGGCGCCGCCGTAGATCGCCGGCAGAACATCGCGGGGGACATAGTCGAGCGCGATGATATGCGCGCGCGGCCCCGGCTGCCGGACTTCTTTCGCCAGGCGCTCGGAGCCGCGGTTGGTCCGGCCGACGTAGACGAGCGCCGAATCGTCGACCAGGTCGCGTGGGAGCAGCTCGTAGGCGGCGCGCAGGCGGGCGAGGTCTTTGCGTGGATCGATGGTGCCGACATAGAGGATGTAGCGCCCTGGTAGTCCGAATTGCTTTCGGACGCTGGCAATCTCATCGGCCGGCCGCGGCGTGAAGATCGGATCGGTGCAGAGTGGGACATAGGCGACCCGCTCCGGCGCGATATGGTACAGGTCGATGAGCTGCCGGCAGACCGCTTGCGAGGAGACCATGACGCGCCGTGCGCGGTGGATGCTCTTCGGCCCAAGCGTCCCGAAGTACAAGCGGGCACGCGGGTGCATGTCCGCGGGGCGGGCTCGATAGACCAGGTCGGGGACGGTCAGCACCAGCGGGACGCCGCTGAGCATGGGCGCGACGCCGAGCACGGAGTGCAGCAGCGGGAGGGCGCGCGGGTAGGCGCCGAACCGCCACGGGACCGACCACTGTTCCCGGCCCATTCGCAGCGCCCTGGGCACGCGCGGAAATGGGACCAGGCGGTGCCCCTCGGCCGCATCCCCCAGGTCGGGAATCACATCCTTGGTCACCAGCACGTCTACGGAGGCACCGACGGCGTGCAGGCCTCGCAGGATGTGCAACGCGTGATGCTCGAGACCGGTGAACGGCCGCCCCGCGAAGAGCAGATCGACCGCGATGCCCTCGGGCAACGCATTGCTGGCGGACATTTCCGCGATGCTAGCAGCGAGACGCGAGTCCGAGCCGGGTGCCTGGTGATGGGAACGTGATCGTCGGCATCGATGGGACGCCCGCCGTGCGTGAGCACCTCACTGGAACCGAGGTCTACGCGCGGAGCATCATCAACGCCCTCGCCGCCTCGAGGGACGGGCGAAGCATGCGAGTCTATGCCAATGCCGTCGATGCGCCGCGCTGGCTGCCGGCCGGCGTGGAGTGGCGCGGGATTCCCTTCCCACGACTCTGGACGCACTGGCGACTGCGGCAAGCCCTGCGACGGGAGCGGCCGGATGTGACCTTCATTCCGAGCCACGTCCTCCCCTTCTCCCTCGGGCTCAAATCGGTGGTGACCGTGCACGATGTGGGTCACCGGCATGAGCCGCGCGCCTACCCGCGCGCCGCGCGCTGGTACCTGGAAGCGACGACCCGCTATGCGGCGCATCACGCCAATCGCCTGATCGCGGTCTCGCAGTCGACCGCTGATGACCTGGCCCGCTTCTACGGCGTTCCGCGCGGCCGGATCGCCGTCGTGCACTCCGGCATCGACGCGCGGATGCGCCCGCAGGACCCGTCCAGGGTGGCGGAGGTGCTGCAACGCCTCAAGATCGGCGGGGCCTACTTCCTCTATGTCGGGCGCAACCACCCACGCAAGAACCTGACCATGTTGCGCCGCGCCTTCGACGAGGCACGCCGTCGCGGCCTCGACGCTGACCTGGTTCTCGTGGGACCCGGCCACGACATCGCATCGGCCGGCTCCGCCACCGTGTTGCCCTACGTCCCCGCCGACGACCTGCCCGCCTTGTACGCCGGCGCCATCGCGCTGACGCTGCCCTCGCGATTCGAAGGCTTCGGCTTTCCCGCACTCGAAGCGATGGCGTGCGGGACCGCCGTCATCGCCTCGACCGCCGGCGCGCTCCCCGAGATCGTCGGCACCGCCGCCATCTTGCTGAGCCCGCACGACGCGGGCGCCTGGAGCCAGGCGATGCTCGAGCTCGCCAGTGATGGCGCGTTGCAGCGCCGCCTGATCGCCGCCGGCCGCACGCGCAGCGCCGAGTTCAGCTGGACGAATGCGGCGAGCAAGACCTGGCGCGTCCTGGACGCGGTCGGCGGCCGAGCGTAGTGGGCCACGATCCCGCGACGCTGGCCGCGATCCTGTCGGGCGCCGGGTTCATCGCGGCGGAGGAAGAAACCGCCGAGCTCCTGGAGTGCGCGGCCGGGGACGACGAGCTCCTCGACGCCCTGATCGCGCGGCGCCTCACGGGTGAGCCACTGGCGTGGATCACCGGGCGGATCTCGTTCTGCAACCTCGAGATCCGCGTCGATCCGGGCGTCTATGTCCCGCGCTGGCACAGCGAGGCGCTCGCGCGGCGAGCCGCCCAACGCCTGCGGCGAAACGGGACGGCGGTCGACCTCTGCACGGGCAGCGGAGCGATCGCCCGGACCCTGATGAGCCGGCGCCCCGCGGCGCGGATCGTGGCCTCTGACATCGACCCGCGTGCCGTTGCCTGCGCGACAGCGAACGGCGTGGAGGCCTACCTCGGGGATCTGCTCACTCCGCTCCCCCGCACGCTCGAAGGCCGCGTCGATGTCGTCGTCGGTGTCGTGCCGTATGTGCCGACGCCCGAGCTGCCGCTTCTCCAGCGCGACACCTTCGCGTTCGAGTCGCCGCTCGCCTACGACGGCGGCCACGACGGCATCGAGATCCTCCGCCGGGTCCTCACCGACGCCCGCCGGTTCCTGAAGCGGGGCGGCGCGCTCCTCCTCGAACTCGGTGGTGCGCAGGACCGCGCGCTTCGCCCCGACCTCGCGCGGCTCGGCTACACCGACGTCAGCGTGCTTCACGACCAAGAGGGCGACGTCCGCGGCATCGAGGCAACGCTGGCTTAGGGAGCGGCGACCGACTCGTAGACCTCGCGGTGCGCGGCGGCGCTCGCGGACCAGGTGTAGAGGGCGGCACGCGCACGGCCGGCGGCGACCCGGCGCTCGCGCAACGGTTGGTCTGTCAGGGCGCGGAGCAGGTTGTCGGCCAGGGCCTGGGCGTCCTCGGGCGCGCTCAGCAACGCGGCATCACCGGCGACTTCGGGGATCGCCCCCGCGTTGGAGGCGACGACCGGCGTGCCCGCCGCAAACGCCTCGAGCAGCGGCAGTCCAAAGCCCTCATCGAGCGACGGAAAGAGAACGGCCTGCGCCATCTGGTAGAGGGCGGGCAGGTCGGGCATACCGGCGTAGCCCACGAAGCGCACCCAATCGCGGAGGTCGAGCTCACGAACCGCATCGACCACCGCGTCGTATTTCCAACCAAAGGCCCCCGCGACGATCAACGGCAAGCGCTGAGGGACCGGGATCCGCGCCAGCGCGCGGAGAGAGGTGACGTAGTTCTTGCGCGGCTGGACCGTTCCGAGCTGCAGCAGGTAGCGATCCGGCAGCGCGTACCGAGACCTGACATCGGCCTTGACCGAAAGCGACGCCGGCAACGCGAACTCGGTCTCCACGCCGTGCGGGATCACGCGGCAGCGATCGGGTTCGATGTCAAAGAGGCGCACCGTCGCCCGTTTGGTTGCCTCTGAGGGGCAGATGATGATGCGCGCACGTCGAGCCGACTGTGGCACCACGAGTCGGGTGGCGAACCACTGACCGGCCGGGAACCATTCGGGGTGGTCATAGATCGCCAGGTCATGGATGGTCACGACGCCGGGCAGTCCGATGTTGAGCAGGGGAAGCGCGTTGGCCGGACCGTGAACCAGCCGGGCGCCGTCCCGGCGCATCCGCACTGGCAGCGCGAGGTGTGACCCGACCAGGCGCAGGCCCGAATCCCGGTAGGGCATCAGCTCGACGCTGTGGCTGTCGCGGAATGCTGCGACGAGGGCTCCGATGTAGCGACCGACCCCGGTGGCGTCCTCGGCGAGGGCCTGGGCGTCGAGCGCGACTCGAAGTGGAGGGCGCGCTGGCGTTTCCGGCTCAGGCGTAGCTATCGATCCGGGCTTGCTTCGAGAGCGCCTCGACGACCTGCCGGGCGGGAAATCGTTCGAAGTCATCCGTCCACAACGTCACGACCCGCCGGCCCCTCGGCGGGATGTCCGGCCGGCGAACCACGGCCAGCACCGGGGCTCCAGCCGCAGCCGCGACATGCAGGGCATCGCCGTCGTGGCCGACCACGCCGAGGCTGAGCTCGCTGACGACGGCCACTTCGTCCACGGTGATCTGCGCCAGGTTGATGACCAGGGTTGGCTTGGCGATCCCGCCCCGTGTCTCGCGCACGATCTGCTCGTCACCCGCGCCGCTCAGGAGAACGATTCGATCCGCAGCCGACTGATTGGCAACCACGGCGAAGCGTTCGGCCGGCCACAACCCCCTGGAGCGCCGCGCCGACCAGCCACCGCCACCGGGAATCATGACCAGAGGGCGGCGGCCGCTGCCGATGAACGGCGGCCAGCGCGCCACCGCCTGGCTGCGCACCGCCTCGGGCGGTTGCAGCGCCGGGGCCTCGCCGGGCGTGAGCACCGGCCGGTTGCTGGCGACCGCCCCAAGGCGCCAGTTCGCTTCGACCGGGTGCATGCCCTTGATGCCCGCGACCCGCTCCGTGGCCGCCCAGCGACTGCCGCCCGCCGCGATGAGGCGACGTGGTACCCCCGCGAAATAAGCGAGCGCGACATGAAGCAACCGCGCCGGGAACGGCACGACGACCGTGTCCACCGATGCCGTGCGCAGACGCCGAAAGACGCGCAGGAGCTCGCCGGGTGAATCATCGACGACGAAGGCGCGGCCGACCGAGGAGAGCCCGAGCAACGTCCCGACCGCGTCTGCCGAGGCGAACACCGTAGCGCCCTCGCAGGCTCGCAGCACCGGCTGCGCCAGCAGCGCCTCGCGAACCCCGCCGCCCAGGATGACGGCCACTCGTGACGCAGGTCGCGGCTCGCTACTCATGTGATGTAGTGCTGCCCTCGCCGGATCACCTGAAGGTTGTCGAGCGCCATCCCGGTCCCGATCGCCACGCAACTCTGCGGCTCGGGTGCGACCCGCGTCGGGATACCCGCGCGCATCGCGAGAAACTCCGCGATTCCGCGCAGCTGGGCCCCGCCACCGGTCAGGACGGCGCCGCTGCGCAGGACCGCAGCGCGACGGGCTTCGGGAACCTGGGCCACCACCCGCTGCAGGCCGGCGGCGATCGCCTCGAGAAGCTCCTGGATCGCCGCCCGCACGTCATGACCCGACACGCGCAGCGTAGAGCGGCCGCCCCCCTCGTCGACGGCGCCGACCTCGAGTTCGGTGTCAGGCACAGGCCCGCTCGCCGAACCGAGCTGGATTTTCAGCCGCTCGGCTTCACCGGGCATCAATCGCACGCCGCGCTCTTTGACGATCGCGGCATCGATCGCCCGGTCCAAGGCGTCGCCCCCGATACGCAGCGACTCGAGCGCCAGCGTTTCGCCCTGGCCGATGACGGCCAGCTCGGTGGAACCGGCGCCCAGGTTGACGATCGCGATCCCGTCGGTGGTGGCGACTGGAACGCGCGCGCCGATCGCCGCGGCGATCGGCTTGTCGATCAGGTAGGCGGTCTTCGCGCCGGCCTGAATGGTGGCGGCCAGTACCGCTCGCCGCTCCACCCCGGTCACCATGGCGGCCACCGAGAGCATGACGTCCGGCCGGAAGATCCGCTGGCGGCCGACGATGCGACCGATCAGATGCTGAAGCATCGCACCCGCCAGGTTGTAATCGACGCCGTTGCCGTCGCGAACAAGGCGAACGGCGCGCGCTTTGCGGCCGCGGCCGACCATCTCGGAGGCGGCTCGTCCCACCGCCAGGACGCGTGCCCCCTTCTCGTCGGTCGCCATCACGGCCGGCTCGTTGACGACGACACCTTCGCCTTTGACGTACACGAGGATGGTCGAGGTGCCCAGGTCGATGCCGATCTTTTTTGAGAGCACGGCCGACTCAATCCCCGACGACCCTGGAGAGATCGTGCCGAACGTCGCCCGCCTCGCCGTCGACGCGGGTGATGTGCGCGCCCAGGCCCTCGAGCTTGCCCACGATTTCCTGATAGCCACGGTCGAGGTGATAGATGTTGTCGAGCACGGTCGTCCCCCTGGCGCAGAGCGCGGCCACCACGAGCGCCGCGCCGGAGCGGATGTCGGGCACCGTGACCGACCCGCCATGCAGCTCGCTGGGACCGGAGACGATCGCGCTGCGGCCCTCCACAACGATGTCCGCCCCCAATTTGCGAAGTTCTGGCACATGCTGGAAGCGGTTTTCGAATACGGCCTCCGAGACATGGCACCGCCCGTGAGCCTGCGTCATCAAGCTGACAAAGGGCGCCTGCAGATCCGTCGGGAACCCGGGGTGCGGCCAGGTCGTCACGTCCACCGGCTGCAGGTGGCGGTTGCCCTGTACCCAGAGGCTGTGCGTCCGGTCCTCCACCTCGACGCCGGCCGCCCGCAGCTTGAGCATCATGGCCCGAAGGTCGGCGGTCTCGACGTCTTCGAGCGCACCCTCGCCGCCGGTCGCGGCGATCGCAAACGCATAGGTTCCCGCCTCGATGTTGTCGGGGATCACACGGTGCGTGGCACCGCTCAGCTCCGGGACGCCTTCGATCTCCAGCACATCGGTGCCGATCCCGTGGATCCTGGCCCCCATCTTGCCGAGGAACATCGCCAGGTCGACGACATGCGGCTCGCGGGCCGCGTTGTGGATGGTGGTGATGCCGTCGGCCGTGGCGGCGGCCATCATCAGGTTCTCCGTCCCGGTCACCGTTGGCATGTCGAGATGGATGGTGGCGCCTCGGAGGCGATCGGCGCGCGCGACATACTCACCGCCCTCGAGCTCGACGCTGGCGCCCATCAGGCGCAGCCCAACGAGATGCTGTTCGACGCGGCGCATGCCGATGTCATCCCCACCCGGCTTTGCCACGCGCGCCTCACCACGCCGGGCCAGCAGCGGACCCATCAAGAGGAAGGAGGCGCGCATCCGGTTCGCCATCGCGGCCAGCACCTCGCTCCTCGCCAGCCGCTCGGCGTTGATCTGAAGCTGCTGGGGATCGAGCCAGCGGATCTGGACGCCCATGCCTTCCAGCAGGCGCATCATGGTCGCCACGTCCTCGATACGTGGCACATTCTTCAGCCGGCATTCCTCCTCGGTCAGCAGGCAGGCGGCCAGGATCGGCAGCACGGCGTTTTTGGAACCGCTGATGGGTACGCGCCCGACCAACCGGGATCCCCCCTCGATCAGGAGCTGCGCCACTGACCCCCTAGGGTAACAGTCCGCAGTGCCGGTGTCCGGGAACAGTGGCTATCAGATTTGACGTGGATTCAAACTCGTCGACGTCGGCGGAGCTCAGCCAGCCGGAGCCGGGCTTCTGCCCGGGCCAGAGCGGCCGAGGCAGCAGCCTGGTCGGCGTCGGACAGCTTTTGCTGGAGCAGACTCTCGGCGCGATGGCGGGCCTCCTCAGCACGCGCTTCGTCGATATCGTCCGCCCGCTCAGCCGAATCCGCCAGGACCGTGACCTGGTCGGGGCGTACCTCGAGAAATCCGCCGGACACGAAGAACAACTGCTCCTCGCCATCGTTGCGGACTCTCACCGATCCGGGGGCTAGTGGCGTCAGCAGCGGGATGTGCCGCGGCAGAACGCCAAGCTCGCCCTCCGAGCCCGGCGCGACCACAAAGTCCGCGTCGCCTCGGAACCTGCGCCCTTCGACGGTCACGATATCGACGTGGAGTTTGTCGGCCACTCTACTTCGACTCCTTGCTGCCCTTTGCGGCGGCTTTCGGCTCATTGGTCGGCTTCGCCGCCTCGCTCCGGCCGCCCTCGCCCTTCGCCGCCTCGACGGCCTCATCGATGGTGCCCACCATGTAGAACGCCTGCTCGGGAAGGTCGTCGTGCTTGCCATCGAGGATCTCGCCGAAGCCGCGGATCGTCTCCTTCAAGGGCACATATTTCCCTGGTCGGTTGGTGAACACTTCGGCCACGAAGAACGGCTGCGACAGAAAGCGCTCGACCTTGCGGGCACGGGCCACCAGCAGCTTGTCATCCTCAGACAATTCGTCCATGCCAAGGATGGCAATGATGTCCTGCAGCTCCTTGTTGCGCTGCAGCACCTGCTGCACTCCACGCGCGACTCGATAATGCTCTTCACCGACGATGTCCGGCGTGAGGAACCGGGAGAACGAATCGAGCGGATCGACCGCCGGGTAGATGCCGCGCTCGACGATCGCCCGGGAAAGGCTCACCGTGGCGCCAAGGTGGGCGAACGTGGTCGTGATCGCCGGGTCGGTATAGTCGTCCGCCGGGACGAAGACCGCCTGGACGGACGTGATCGACCCCTTCTTGGTCGAGGTGATTCGCTCCTCGAGATCGCCCATTTCGGTGGCCAGCGTCGGCTGGTAGCCGACGGCCGACGGGATGCGGCCAAGCAGCGCCGAGACCTCGCTGCCCGCGAGCATGTAGCGGAAGACGTTGTCGATGAACAGCAGTACGTCCTGACCGAACTCGTCCCGGAAGTACTCGGAAAGCGTGAGACCGGTCAGGCCCACCCGGGCGCGCGCACCCGGCGGCTCGTTCATCTGGCCGAAAACGAGCGCCGTTTTGTCGATGACCCCCGACTCATTCATTTCCAGCCAGAGGCTGTTGCCCTCGCGGGTGCGCTCTCCGACGCCGGCGAAGACGCTGAAGCCGCCATGCTCCTGAGCGATATTGCGGATCAGCTCCATCACGATGACGGTCTTGCCTACCCCCGCGCCGCCGAAGAGGCCGATCTTGCTGCCCTTGGCGAAGGTGGTCACGAGGTCGATGACCTTGATGCCGGTCTCGAGGACGGTGGTATCGGTCACCTGCTCGCTGACCGGCGGCGCAACCCGGTGGATCGGGAGGCGGACGTCCGACTTGATCTCGCCTTTCCCGTCGATCGGGTCGCCGATGACGCTCATCATCCGGCCGAGCGTGGCCTTGCCAACGGGTACGGTGATCGGCGCGCCGGTGTCCCTGACCTGGTCGCCGCGAACGAGGCCGTCGGTTGAGGCCATGGCGATGGTGCGCACGATGTTGTTGCCCCGGTGCTGCTGCACCTCGAGCACCAGCCGACCGGTCTTGCCTCGGTCGATCTCAAGCGCGTGGTAGATCTCGGGCAGATCCCCGGTGTCGAAGGCAACGTCAACCACCGGGCCGATGATCTGGTCGACGCGGCCAACCCGCGCTTTTTCCGATTTGTCTTCCTTCTTCTTTGCTTTCTCCGCGAGGGCCATCTCTACCTCCTAGCCGGCAGCCAGCGCCTCGGCGCCACCAACGATTTCGCTCAGTTCCTTGGTGATCGTCGCTTGCCGCACCTTGTTCCGCAGCATTGTCAGGTCGTCGATCAGCTCGCCGGCGTTGTCCGTCGCGTTGCGCATGGCGACCGTCTGCGCCGCATAAAAGCTTGCCAGGTTGTCAAGCACGGCCGCGTAGACCTGCGCCTCGACGTATCGCGGCAGCAATCGCGCCAGCACCTCTTCGGGCTCGGGCTCGTAGAGGTAATCGACCCTGAGCCCTTCCTTCCGCTCGGGGACCTGGACCGGGATCAAAACCCGAACGGTCGGTTCGAGCTTGCTGATCGAGGCAAAATGCGTATAGAGGAGGGCGACCTGGTCGACGTTTCCCTTCAGGTACTCGTCCCTCGCCACCGTGACCGCCGGGAGGATGTCCTTGAGTTCCGGGCGGTCACCAGTCTGCGAGACTTCGGCGATGATCGGCACCCCAATACGGCGAAAGTAATCGCGACCCTTTCGGCCGATGGTGTCCAGCACGGTGTCCTCGCCCTGCCGGATGTAGGTCAGCCCCGCACGGATGGCATTGACGTTGAGCCCGCCCGCCAGCCCGCGATCTGCCGTGACCAGGATGAGCAATCGTTTCTTGATCGGCCGCTCAGTGAGGAATGGATGCGCAGATCCGCTGGTTCGGCTCGCCACCTCGGTGAGCACCTCCGCCATCCGGTCCGCGTAGGGTCGGGAGGCTTCCGCCCTGGTCTGCACCCGTCGCAGCTTGGAGGCCGCCACGGCCTGCATGGCACGCGTGATCTGCTGCGTGTTCTTCATGCTGGCGATCCGGCGGCGGATCTCGGCGAGGGTGGCCAGGCTATTTCTCCTTGACGGTTTCGCGTTCGGCGGCCCGCCGGGCTGATTGCAGCTGGCCTCCCTTTGGCGAAGCGGCTTCGCCTCCGCCCGTCGAGCGTTCAGCCTTTTGCATCAGCGGACTCGACTTCTTGAACTCGTCGATCGCGGCCCGAAGCGCCTTTTCCGTCGGCTCCGAGACGGCCTTTTCTTTCGCAATGGCTTCCTCGATCTCAGGGTGCGAGCTGCCGAGGAAACGAAGCAATTCTTTCTGGAAGGCCTGGACCTGTTCCACTTCGACGTCGTCCAGGTAGCCACTGGTGCCGGCGAAGAGCACGATCACCTGTTGCGCGACCGGCATCGGCTCGTATTGGTTCTGCTTGAGCAATTCGGTCATCCGCTTGCCGCGCTCCAGCTGGTCCTTGGTGCGCTTGTCGAGATCGGACGCGAACTGAGCGAAGGCCGCGAGCTCCCGATACTGGGTGAGGTCGAGGCGTAATCGGCCGGCGACCTGCCGGATCGCCTTGATCTGAGCGGCGCCGCCGACGCGGGAGACGGAGAGACCGGTCGAGATGGCGGGCCGGATGCCAGCGTAAAAGAGATCGGTCAGCAAGTAGATCTGGCCATCGGTGATCGAGATCACGTTGGTCGGAATGTAGGCCGAGATGTCGCCCGCCAGCGTCTCGATGATGGGCAGCGCCGTCAGCGATCCGCCCCCGTTGTCCTTGTTCATGCGCGCCGCCCGTTCGAGCAGCCGGGAGTGCAGGTAGAAGACATCGCCCGGGTAGGCTTCCCGTCCCGGTGGCCGCCGCAACAACAGGGAAATCTGGCGATACGCCCAGGCATGTTTCGAGAGGTCGTCGTAGACGAGCAGCGCGTCCTTTCCCTTGTCCATGAAGTACTCGCCCATCGAGCACCCGGCATAAGGGGCGATGTACCAGAGCGGAGCGGGCTCGCTGGCGGTGGCCGAGACGATGATCGTGTACTCCATCGCCCCCCGCGCCTCGAGCACCGCCGCGACCTGCGCCACGGTGGCGGCCCGCTGCCCGATGGCGACGTAGATACAGATGACGCCCTGGCCCTTCTGGTTGATGATGGTGTCGAGCGCGATCGCCGTCTTGCCGGTCTGACGGTCGCCAATGATCAGCTCGCGCTGGCCGCGTCCGATAGGAATCATGGCGTCGATGGCCTTGATCCCGGTTTGGAGCGGCGTGTCGACCGGTTGGCGGGTGATCACACCGGGCGCCACCTTCTCGACCGGCGCGAACTCTTTCGTTTCGATCGGGCCCTTGCCGTCGATCGGCTCGCCGAGCGCGTTCACCACCCGGCCGACGAGCGCCTCGCCCACCGGCACCTGGATGATCTTGCCGGTGGTGCGCACCTCGTCGCCTTCCTTGATGTCCTCATAGGGGCCGAGGATGACGGCGCCGACCGAGTCCTCCTCGAGGTTGAGGGCGATGCCGCTGACCCCACCCTTGAACTCGAGCAGCTCGAGTGCCTGGGCGCCCTGCAGGCCGTAGATTTGTGCGATCCCGTCACCGATCTCGGTGACAATGCCGACGTCCGCGGCGAGGATGGGGACGTCGAACTCCTTGATCCGCCGCTTGATCAGGCTGCTGATTTCGTCTGAACTGATACTCATGTGCTTCGCCTCCTATCCTGCCAGCCGCTGACGCAGCCGATCCAGCTGGGTGCGTACGCTGCCATCGATGAGCCGGTCGCCAATCCGCACGGTCGCGCCGGCAACCAATCCTGGATCGTGTCGATACTCCATGCGGACTTTCTTGCCGAGCCGATCGGCTAGCGCCCGCTCGTAGCGTCGGCGTTCTGCCTCGTCGAGGTCGACGGCGGTGGTCAGGGCCACAATCACGATGCCGGCGGCCTCGTCGGCCATCCGCTCGAACTCGCGCCGGATGGCGGGCATCTCCGAGGTGCGGCGGTGCTCGATCAAGAGGCGGAGCAGGTTCTGAGTCTCCGGTCGCAGCTCCGGCGCCAGCTTGCGAGCCAGCTCCATCCGCCGCGGGGTGCTGACGGCAGGGTTGGCGAAGGCGGCCCGAAGCACGTCGTCCTGCAGCAGCGCGTCCAGCTGAGCCAGCTCGTTCCGCCAGGCATCGAGGTCGTGTGCCGCTTCGGCCAGCTGGAAAATCCCCTGGGCGTAGCGGCGAGCAACGTTACTGCGCGGCACTGGGTTCCTCCTCCACCTGCTCGATGGTGGCTTCGATTAGCTTGCGATGCCGTTCACCGTCCAGATTTTCGCCGACGATGCGGCGCACCGCTTCGGTGACGATGTCCGCCATCTGCAAGCGAATCGCCTGGGTGGCCCGTTGGCGCTCGGCGTCGATATCCCGGCTGGCCGACTCGACGATGCGGCGGGCCTCCTCCCGGGCCTTCTCTTGAGCCTCCTGCTGAATCCGCTCGGCAGCCCGGTTCGCCTGCTCGATGATTTGCCCTGCCTGCAGCCGCGCCTTCAGAATCTCGTCCTGGGCCGCCTGCAGCCGCGCTTCAGCTTCCTGCCGCGCCTTTTCTGCCTGCTCCAGCTGCTGCTTGATCTGCAGCTGGCGCGCTTCCGCCGCCTTGATAATCGGTGGATAGACCCACCTCGCCAGCACGCCCAGCATCAGCAGGAAGGCGACGATCTCGGCGATCAGGGTGCCGTTGATGGCGAGCAGCCCGGCGTCGAGCAGGACGACCGGAAAATGCAATCTACTTCACCCCGCTGGCCACGGCCGTGATGAAGTAAAAGCCGAGCGCGAGGTTGATGAAGTACATCGCCTCTACCAGGCCGATGATCAGGAACATGATGATCTGGAGTCGGGCCTGGGCTTCTGGCTGCCGAGCCGTACCCTGGATGGTGGCGTTGCCGGCCAGGCCGTCGCCGACGGCGGCGCCAATCGCGCCGCCACCCAGTGCAATTCCGGCGGCTATGAGCGCTCCCGCAAGGACGATCGCGTGATTCATGACCTTACCCTCCTGTTTCTACGGCTGCCGGGGCCAGGCGTGGATGTGCGCCATGCCCCTCTTCTTCGAGACCTTCGCGCGCCATACCGAAATAGATGATGGTGAGCAGGGTGAAGATAAAGGCCTGGATGCTGCCGACGAAAAAGATGTCGAACGCCTTCCACAGGATCAGTAATCCCTCGACGATCGGGGTGAGCACCACCCCGAAGGCGCTCGCCGGCACTCCCGTCGGCACAAGGCTCGCCACGTAGGTGATCAGCAGCCCAAGCAGGTACACCATCAGCGTTCCGGCAAAGATGTTGCCGAACAACCGCAAGGAGAGCGTGACCGGCTTGACGATCTCCTCGATGACGTTGAGCGGAATGAAGAGGATTCGAATCGGCAGCGCCATCTCGAACGGCTTGGTGAAGCGGCGAAAGTATCCACCCACACCAAGCACGCGAAGACTGTAACCCTGGACGATGATGATCACCACCAGGGCGATGGCCAGGGTCTGATTGAGGTCGGCGTTGGCTGGGTGGACCGGACCGGCCAGCGGAAAGAAGTCAAGCCAGTTGGCGACCAGGATGTAAAAGCCGATCGTCATCGCGAGCGGCACGATGAAGCCACCGCCTTCTCCGACTGACTCCCGGATGAGCCCGCGCACGTAGTCAATCAGGAATTCGAAGAGCAGCTGAAGCTTGCCCGGGACTCCATGGCTCAAGCGGTAGGCGACCCAGAAACCGACGATGAGCGTAATCACGATCGCGAGGGCGCTGGAGATCAGACTGTCGTAGTTGAAGGTGCAGTACCAGGAACCGCACACGCTGACAGTTGGTTGGGTGCCGGGTGGGGCCTCGGCCAGGAAAATCATCGGGCCAGCGCCTCCCGAACCGCGAATCCGGCCAGCACCAGCTGGGCGACGGCGATCCCGCCCACCACCAGCCAGACTTGCGAGAGACCGATCAGCAATCCGATGCCCAATCCCAGCCCCGTCAGGACCAGCAACCGGACGAGGCTGACGGCCGTAAAGCCCACGCCGAGCGCGAGCGAGCGCTGGACCAGCAGGCCGTTTGCGCTACCGACCAGCAGGCCGATCGCCAGCGCCAGGCCATTCTTGACCTGTCCGGTTGCGAACCCAAAGGCCATCACGGCGACGGCCGCCACTCCGGAGGCGGCCAGCGTGTTGCGGAGCAGCCGGCTGTTCACAGGTACTGCTTGAACCTCGTGTAGACGACGGCGCCGCCGGCGACAATCCCGATCACCAGACCGGCGAACAGGAGCAGCGGCGCGGTATGGATCACGCTGTCGAGCACGGCCCCGGTCAGCAGCGGCAGGACAACGGCGGCGGCGAGGAACACGCCAAGCCCGGCCAGCTCGCCGCCCGACGGGGCGCGACCGCGCGGTGCCGCTGCAGCGTGATTAGGATGATCCATGCTAGGCTCCTCGCGCTTATCCGTCGGGGCCACGATTGCCTCCGAGATGGGGCCTCAACGAGTTCAGCTTAACAGGGGCTGAATTCAACTCGCCATCCGGTGCGCGCCGTAACCAACTTCAACCGCGGCTGATTCGCCGGAAGCGACGCAGCAGGATGAACACGATCCCCACGAGCATCAACAGGATGGCGCCGAACAGCACCTTGCGGTGCCCATAGATGGCGAGTCCCACCGCGGCGAAAATCGCGGTGCCGAAGTAGAAGACCAGCGCCGTCTCCTGCGGACTCAGGCCGAAATCGAGCAGCCGGTGATGCAGGTGTTCGGTATCGGGGGCGGCGATCGACTTGCCCCGAATTCGCCGGCGCACGATGGCCCAGGCCGTGTCGACGATCGGGATCGCGAGGGCGACCACCGGCACGATCAGGGCCAACACGACGGTGCCCTTGGCGACGGAGAGGACGGAGAGCGCCGCCAGGGTGAAGCCCAGGAAGTTGCTGCCACTGTCCCCCATGAAGATGCGGGCGGGGTGCCAGTTGAAGAAGAGGAATCCGACGCAGGCCCCAATGAGCGCTCCCGCCAGGATGACGATGTCGCTCTCGCCCCGGTTGATCGCCGCCAGCAGCAGGGTCGCGGCCACGATCGCCACCACGCCGGCGGCGAGGCCGTCGACGCCATCGATCAAATTGATCGTGTTTTGCAGACCCACGAACCAGAGCAGCGTAAGCGGGACGGCCACCGCGGGCGCCAGGAAGATCAGCTGCGAACCGGGCAAGCCGATGTAGTTGATGGAGATGCCGAATGCCACAACGGCGAGCACCGAGGCGGCAATCTGAAAGATCAGTTTGAAGATGGGCCGTACGCCCCGCAGGTCGTCGAAGACCATCAGCGTCGTGATGACCGCCGCGGAAAGGAGCAAGCCGAGCGTGGCGGGGTTGGTCGAGAAGAGCGCGGCGGAGAGCCCGAACCCCAAGTAAATGGCGAGTCCGCCAAGACGAGCCGTCGGCTCGCGGTGGATGCGCCGTTCCCCCGGCTCGGCGACGGCGCCCAGCCGAAAGGCCAGCCAGCGGGCCGGGAGCACCACGATCGTGGTGCAGACGAGGGCCGCGAGAAATGGCACCACCGCGGGGGCGAAGCGAGCCGGTGAGAAATCAGACCAGAAGGTCGGGTCGCTGAAGAAGCCGGCGCCCGCTAGTACGGCAGGGGGAATCGTTCGCACAACGCCCGGCTGCGGGCGCGCACCTGCTCGTGCACCGTCCGGTCCTCGAGATTGAAGAGCAACTCGGAGACCATCTCGGCGATCTGTTCCATTTCCTGGGTGCCCATCCCGCGCGTCGTGACTGACGGTGATCCCAGCCGAATGCCACTCGGGTTGAACTTGCTCGCGGTGTCGAACGGGATCGAGTTGCGGTTGACCGTGATGCCGACCGTGTCGAAGGTGTCCTGGACCTTCTTGCCGGTCAGGTTGAGCGGCCGTAGGTCAATCAGCATCAGGTGGTTGTCGGTGCCGCCGCTCACCAGCCGCAGCTTGCGACGGCTGAGCCCCTCGGCAAGGGTGCGCGCGTTGTTGACGACCGTCTGCGCGTAGGCCTTGAACTCCGGCGTCTTCCATTGCGCCAGCATCACGGCCTTGCCGGCGATGGCGTGATTGTGCGGGCCACCCTGGCTGCCGGGAAACACGCTCTTGTCCACCTCGGCCGCGTATTTCGACTTGCAGAGGATCATCGCGCCCCACGGTCCGCGCATCGTTTTGTGCGTCGTGAAACTGACGAAATCGGCATGCGGGACCGGGCTTGGATGCGCGCCGCCGGCCACCAGCCCGGCGAAGTGCGCCATGTCAACGAAGAAATAGGCATCGACCGCTTTTGCGATCGCCGCCAGCCGCTCGAAGTCGAGAATGCGCGGATAGGCGCTGTAGCCGGCGAGCAGCATCTTCGGCCGGACTTCGTTGACCTGCTTGCCGAGCACGTCGTAATCGATCCGCTCGGTGGTGGCATCGACCCCGTAGGGCACGAAGTGGTAGAGCTTGCCGGAGAAGTTCACCGGACTGCCGTGGCTGAGGTGCCCGCCCTGGCTGAGGTCCATCCCCATGACCGTGTCGCCGACGTTGAGCACCGCCGCGTAGACGGCATAGTTGGCGGTGGTGCCGCAATGGGACTGCACATTGGCGTGCTCCGCACCGAAAAGCGCCTTGGCGCGATCGATGGCGAGCGTTTCGATCCGGTCGACGTTCTCACAGCCGCCGTAGTAGCGCTTGCCCGGGTAGCCCTCGGCATATTTGTTGTTCAGCAACGAGCCAAGAGCCTGCAGCACCGCGGGACTGGCGATGTTCTCCGATGGGATCAGCTCCAGCGTGTACTGCTGGCGTTCGAATTCATCGCGGATCGCGGCACCGACCTCGGGATCGACCAGGTCGATGCGGCTGGTCAGGTCGGTGCGGGCCTGCAGCATCGGCTCATTATCCCCGAATCAGTTCGGGTGCCGGAATCGCCCCTTCGCGCAGGATCCGAGGCGTTGTTCCACTCACGTCGAGAATCGTCGAGGGCTGGCCGATCCGGCAGGGTCCTCCGTCGAGCACGACGTCGAGCTCGTCGCCCAACCCGGCGATGACCTGCTCGGCATCAATGGGTGGCGGGCGCCCTGCCGCGTTGGCGCTGCTGCTCGCGATCGGTTCGCCGAGGGCGGTCAGCAACGCGAGCGCAACAGGATCGGCCGGCGCGCGCACCGCGATCGTCGACTTGTTGTCAACCAGGGAGGGCAGCACCAGCGTCAGCGGACCTGGCCAGAAGCGCGCGATCAACTCGGCCGCCGCCGAGGACACGACCGCGTAGCGTTCGGCCTGGGCCCGGTCGGTGACCAGCCACACCATCGGCTGCTCGGACGGCCGGCGCTTCACCTGGTAGAGACGGGCGACGGCCTGGGGATCCGTGGCGCGCGCCCCGACGCCATAGAGCGTGTCGGTCGGGAACGCGACCAGGTGGCCGGCGCGCAGCCGTTCCGCCGCGCGGGCGATGTGCGGTGGGTCCGCGGGCCAGCGCGCGGTCACGTCTGGATCCGGACCACCCGGTCGAGCCCGGCCATGTCCTTGTGCACGCTGAACTGCGCCGCGGGCCACTGCGCCTGACCCAGGCGGATGATGCGTCGCGTCTGCGCTGGGTCGCACTCGAAGAGCAGAAGGCCGCCGGGCCTCACCGCGGCGGGCGCCTGCGTCAGCGCCGTGCGAATCAGCGCCAGCCCGTCGCTGCCGCCGTCGAGCGCGACCGCCGGCTCGTACTCCAGCTCCCTGGGCCGCACCCGCCGCAGCGCCTCCGGGATGTAGGGAAGGTTGGCCAGGATCAGGTCGGCGGGGGCGACGCCGCGGAGCAAGTCACCCTTCACGGTTTCGATCCGGCGGCGGAGCTTGTGGCGGGCGATGTTGTCGTCCGCCACGCGCAGCGCCCGCGCGCTGACATCGCGTGCCTCGATGCGAACCCAGGGCACCGCTTTCGCCACCGATATCGCGACCGCACCGCTGCCCGTACCAAGGTCGATGACCCGCCGCCTCTCTGGATGGGCCTTCAACCAGTCGATCGCCAGCTCGACGAGCAGCTCGCTCGACGGCCGTGGGATCAGCACGGCCGGCGTCACTCGCAACATGTGGCCGTAGAATTCCCGCTCGCCCACCAGGTAGGGCACCGGAACCCGGGCGACGCGGCGACTCGTCAATCGGCGGAGCCGAGCGCGTTGCGGCGAGCTCAGGAGCCGCTCGGGATGACTGTGCAGACGCTCCCGCGAACTGTCGATGACGTGTGCCACGAGGATCTCGGCGTCAAGCCACGGGTATGGGATGTCGGCCTTCGCCAGGGCGGCTCGGGTGGTCGCGAGCTGCGCCTTGACCCGGTTGCGGTCAGCCGCGCTTGGCGCCATTCGGCGGTTCGCTCAGGCGGTTGCCCTGGTCCCACGCGATCAGCCGATCGATCACCGGGTCGAGCTCCCCCGCTTCGACGAACTGGGGCAGCTTGTAGTACTTGAAGTCGATCCGGTGGTCGGTGATCCGTCCCTCCGGATAGTTATAGGTACGAACTTTTTCGCTGCGGTCGCCCGAGCCCACGGCCGAACGACGAACTTCGGTCAAGGCCTCCTGCTGCTGCGCCATCTGGCGGTCGAGCAGGCGGGCCATCAGCACCTTTTCCGCTTTCGCCTTGTTCTTCAGCTGCGAGCGCTCATCCTGGCAGGTGACCACGATCGGCGGACCGCCGTCCTCGGGCGTGTAGGTGAGGCGCACCGCCGAGTCTGTGGTATTGACGCTTTGCCCGCCGTGTCCGCCGGAACGGTAGACGTCGACCTTGAGCCGCTCCGGATCGATGGCGACATCGACCTCTTCGGCTTCCGGCATGACCACCACCGTGGCCGTCGAGGTGTGGATCCGGCCCTGCGCCTCGGTCTCCGGCACGCGCTGCACGCGGTGGACGCCATTCTCGAATTTCAGCCGCGAGTAGGCGCCCCGACCGCGAACCTCGAAGACGACTTCTTTGAAGCCGCCCCGCTCGGTCACGTTCTCCGAGAGCAGGTCGACCTTCCATCGCCGCGACTCGGCATAGCGGCTGTACATGCGGAACAGATCGGCGGCAAACAATCCCGCCTCGTCCCCACCGGTTCCCTGGCGAATCTCGACGATGACGTCCTTGTCGTCGGTAGGGTCCTTGGGCACGAGCGCCAGCTTGAGCTCGCCTTCCAGGCGGTCGCGCTCGGCCTGTTGCTTCTCAAACTCCTGTCTCGCATAGGCCTGCATCTCCGGATCCCGCTCCTGCTCCGCGAGCTCGCGCGCTTCGGCCATGGCGTGCTCGGCACGGCGGTACGCTTCATAGAGTTGCACCAGCTCCCTGAGTTGGGCCTGCTCCTTGCTCAGCCGCTGGAGCTCCTTGAGGTCAGCGTGGACGGCGGGATCGGCCAGCCGTTCGGTGATCGCGTAGTACCGAGCCCGAACGGCTTCGAGCTGTTCGAACATCAGGCCGCGGCCTCTTTCTCCTCTAGCCGGGCCGCCTCGAAGGCGGCCAGCGCGACCTCGAGCTGACGGTCATCGGGCTCACGCGTCGTGAGCTTCTGGGTCAGGAGAAATGGAAGGATCAGCACCTTGACGATCGGATTATTCCGATTGCGACCGGCAAAACGAATGAACTCGTAGGCCAGCATGGCAATCACCGGGATCAGCACGATGCGGGACAGGAGCAGGAGCGGAAGCGCCGGACGTCCCACCAGTCCGAAGATGAAGGCGCTGACGACCATCACGGCCAGCAAGAAGCCGGTGCCGCAGCGCGGGTGCAGCGTGCTCTGCGTCCGCACGTTGGGCACGTCGAGCGGCAGCCCTTTCTCGTAGGCGTTGATCGTCTTGTGCTCTGCGCCGTGGTAGGCGAAGAGGCGCGCGATCTCGGCCTTGAAGGAGATCGCGTAGAGGTAAAGCAAGAGGAGCGCGATGCGCACCGCCCCGTCGACCACTCCGAAGAAGAGGTTGCCGTGTCCCCGGCTCAAAAAGCCGGCGGCGAGCAAGGGGACGCCGAGGAAAA